>Ga0079224_100000782_pt1 | contig 33613 bp, 31 predicted proteins | sample Stecom2015_FD_80414 | JGI IMG/M metagenome (GOLD analysis project Ga0079224, IMG submission 80414) | Agricultural soil microbial communities from Utah to study Nitrogen management - Steer compost 2015 | ecosystem: Environmental > Terrestrial > Soil > Agricultural land | place: USA: Utah... | reverse complement strand
GCCGGGGCCGGACACCGGCCCGACGTCCATTGGCACAGGTCCCCTAGGGGGACCTGTTTTTTTGCCCGCGCCCGGACGCCAAGGCGCGGGACGCAGGCCTGCCTAGAGGGGCGGGCCCGGCGCGGAGCCCTGCCCGGTGACAGGGCCCCGCCCGGCGAAGGACCGCGCCCGGCCAGCAAGCCTGCCCCGTACGCCAACTGGCCTGGTCACTGATCCTGCGATCGCCGCCGGCCCCAGGGGTAGCCCTTGTGGACAAGGGCCTCCGCCACAAAGCCGACGCCCAGCCCAATGAGGGCGCCTGCCCCCGCGTTGCCCGTCACCATGCCGATGCCGATGCCCACCAACAGGCAGCCGATGATGAACATGCGCCATTGCCTCCCCGGCCGGCACGCCCGCCGGCCCTTCTTTACGTCGCGGGGCGCGGCGGGACGCCCAAGTGTCTTAAGGCCCGCTCCATGATGGCGGCAAACACCGGCGCCGCCCAGCGCCCGCCCTCGGCGCTGTCCCGCTGCACGTCGTAGAGCATGACCAGGCCCACCAGTTCCGGCGCGTCGGCGGGCGCAAAGCCCACAAAGGAGGCCAGCCGCCGGCTGCCGTACACGCCGTGCTCCGGGATCTGCGCCGTGCCTGTTTTGCCCGCGACCCTGTAACCCGGCACCTGGGCCCGGGTGCCGGTGCCTGTCTCCACCACCGCGACCATGGCTTCGGTCAGCTCCCGGGCCGTTTCCGCGGAGATGACCCGGCGCAGGGGCGTGGGCTCCCGGCTCTGCACCCGTTCCCCGGCAGGGGTACGGATGGCCTGCACTACGTAGGGGCGCATCAAGGTGCCGCCGTTGGCGATGGCCGCCACCGCGCTGGCCAGCTGGACGGGAGTTACCGCGATCCCCTGCCCAAAGGAGACGTTGGCCCACCGCAGCGTTTCGCCGGCCATCCGCCCCGGGGCGGGGACGCTGCCGGCCCCTTCCCCGGGCAGGTCGATGCCGAGGCGCGCGCCAAAGCCGAAGGCCTGCAGGTAGCGGGCCAGGGTGGGCCCGCCCACCATCTCCGCCCCCAGGCGGGCAAAGGCGGTGTTGCAGGAGACGGCGATGGCTTCGGCCAGGGTAAGGGGCCCGTAGCCCGCGGGGTTGTAGCAGTGGACGATCCCGCCGCCGATACGCAGGACCGGCGGCCCGTCCAGCACGGTGTCGATGGCCGCGATCCCCTCCTCCAGGGCCGCCGCCGCCGTCATGAGCTTCAGCGTGGAGCCGGGCTCAAACTGGTCGGCCACCGCAGGATTGCGGAAAGCCCGGGGCAAGTACTCGGCGTAGCGGGCCGGGTCAAAGCCGGGGTGCACGGCCATGGCCAAGACTTCGCCGGTCTGGGGCCGCATGAGCAGCGCCACACCGTACTCCGCCTGGGCGGCCTTGACCCCTTGCGCCAGCTCCTGCTCCACCGCGTACTGCAGCACCCGGTCCAAGGTTAAGATCAGGTCGCTGCCGGGCACCGCGGCCACCACCTGGCTGCGGCCGCCGGGGATGGCCCGCCCCCGGGGGTCCCGCTCGCTGAAATGGCGCCCGGGCACGCCCCGCAGGACGTCCTCGTAATGAAATTCCAGCCCCGCCAAGCCTTGGTTGTCCAGGCCCGTGAACCCCAACACGTCCGCGGCCAGCGTCCCGTGGGGATAGTCCCGCTGGGGGCGCTGGGCCACGTACACGCCGCTCAGCCCCAGCTGTTCCACGGCCGCAGCCGCCTCCGGCGCCACCCGCACCGCCAGCCACACTGAAGGCGCCTCCTGCCGCAGCCGCCGCTCCAGCTCGGCCGCGGGCTGTCCCAAGATGGGGGCCAGCGCCGCCGCAGCGCGCGCCGGATCATCGATGGCCGCCGGCACAGCGTACACGCCGTTGCCCTGCACGGTGACTACCAGGGGCACGTCGTTGCGGTCGTAGATCCCGCCCCGTTCGGGCACCAGGTTTTCGGCCCGGTACCGCTGTTCCAGCGCCAGGGTACGGTAGTGGCTGCCCTGTACGATCTGCAGCCAGCCCAGGCGCAGCCACACAAGCATCCCAAGGAACGTCATGGACAAGAACACCACGGCGACCCGGACGCGCAACGATTGCGGAAACCGGCGGGCCATACCGCGCCTCCCCTCGGAAACCCCTTGGCCGAGGTCGCCATCGCCGGCGCCGGCCTGCCGGAAACCCGGCCTGCGGCAAGCCCATCCTGCCGAACACCCGGCCGGCCGGGAAAGCCGCACGCCGGAAAACCGGCATTCCAGCATGTTCCGCGCCCGCGGCGCCGATCCTGCCCGGGCGTGGCGCCTCCCGCCGGCTTTGCCCGGGCATGGCCCGCCATGCATAAAGCCCGTTTCCGGGGGAAACCCTGCCACCGGAGGCGGATGCTGGCATGGTCTTGGCCACGGCCATGGGTGGGGGAAGGCCGGCGTGATCCGGGCAGCGGCCCTGCGAGTGGCGGCCTTGGCAGTGCTGGGGCTCCTCGCGGCCGGCCAGCTGCGGGCGGTTTCCCGCGACGGTCTCTTGGAAGACCCCGCGCCGCGCCTGCTGGCTGCCCTTGGGGGGGAGGCGGAGCGGGCGGCGGTGGTGGCGGCCCTGCCCCTGTCCGCCGACGGGCCCGGCACTATGGCGGCCTTAAAGCGGGATGCCCTGGCTGCCGCCGGCCCGGTGGCCCGGGCCCTGGGCGTCGCGGATTGGCGCTTGGGCAACCGTGTCGACGGTCCGTCCCAGACGGTGTTTCTCGACGGCCGCACCCGCCAGGGCGGCCAGGTGCGGGTGGTGGCTTGGCAGGACTCCCAGGCGCGGGGGGTAGCTTTGGCCCTGGTGCAGACGGGCGCCCTGCCCGCCCTGGGCGTCCACCGCCGGCAGCTGGCCCGGGCCCTGGCGGCGCCCTTTGGCGTGCGGCCCAGCGCGGTGGCCACCGCGGTAGAAGTGCGGGGCTTCGTCCACGGGCGGGAGCCGGCGGCGGCTGGGCTGCCCGACCGTTGGACCAGCCTCCCTGTGGCGGTGTTTCCAGCCCGCGGAGGCAGCCGCGTCGTCATCGGCGAGCTGGCCGCCGGGCCGGCCCGCCCAGACCTGTTCGGAGAGGTGGTGTGGTAATGGGAGAAGCATGGCACCGGCGCGTCGGCTACGCCCTGCACCGGCGTTGGCGGATTTTGCAGGGCATCGGGCGCTTCTACGGCGGGAAGCTGCGGGACGGCCTGCGCCTGGGGCGGGAACGGCTCGCACGGGCGGCCACGGCCCTCCTCTTGCTGCTGGCGGTAGGGGCGACCGCCTGGAGCCTGACCGGCGGCCTCATCCCGCCGGTGGGACCGGCCCGGGGAGATCATCTGGCTGGGGGCGGCCCGGAGGTCACCCCATCGGACCAGTCCCCGCCGTCCCAGGCCGCGTCCCGCCCCAGCGCGGCCATGCCCGCTCCGGCGGATGCCCGGGTGGACACGGGGTCTCCCTTTGGGGAAGACGGCGGCGGGGCGGTGGCCACCGCGGGCCGGGCCGGGGCCCTCGGCCAGCCGGCCGTCCCCGGTGAGGCAGTGGCTCGCCCCGGCGTGCCCGAGCCCGGGGCGGAGAGGCCCCGGGTCGTGCCGGCGGGGCTGCCGCTGCCGGTGGAGGGGAATGTCCTCGCGGGTCCCGGCTGGCGACGGCACCCCGTCTTGGGCCATTGGCACTACGACCCCGGTGCCCAGTTGGCGGCTGCGCCCGGCAGCCCCGTGCGGGCGGTGCTGCCCGGGACGGTGGCCGAGGCGGGGCCAGATCCTGCCGGCGGGCTGCGGGTGGCTGTGGATCACGGCGACGGTCTGATCACCGTATACGGCCGCCTCGAACACGTCGTGCCGGCCGTCGGCCAGTCGGTCAGCGCCCACGCCCCGCTGGGCTACGCGGCCCGCGGGCCTGGCGAAGCGCCCGTGGGCTTCGCAGTGTACATGAACGGAGAGCCTATCGACCCGGCCACCGTGCTGGCTGCGCCATAGCCCGCGCCCCGGTCCGACGGGCGGAAAACAGCGCAGTGAAGGCCTTTCCTGCCCGACCCGCTGACATAAATCCCGTCGGCGGGCCATATCCATTTAGCAACATCGGGCGGGGGGGCGCTGGGATGCGAGACTACATCCGGAAACGGGTGGTGGACGTCAGCCACTACATCGTGGAGTCCCGGGCCACGGTGCGCCAGGCGGCCGCCGTTTTCGGCGTCAGCAAAAGCACGGTCCACAAGGACGTCACCGAGCGGCTTCCTCGCGTCAGCAAAGATCTCGCCCGCAAGGTCAAGCGGATCCTGGACCTCAACAAGGCCGAGCGGCATATCCGCGGCGGCGAGGCGACGCGCCGGAAATACCGGAGCCACGGCCGCCGGGCTTCCTGAGCGGCCGCCCCTCCCGCAAGGGCGTCCCAGGGCAGCGCCGCCGGCCCCCGGCGGCGCCGCTCGTTCCTCCGAAAGCCCGCACGGCCGGCCGCCCCGGGCAGGAGTTGCACCGGGCCTGTCGAAAAACGTTGCCAGTACCTTCCGGACCGCGCCACGGACGGTTCGGACCGAGAGGGGCGGCCGCAGTTGTTCGGGCGGGATATCGGCATCGACATGGGCACGGCCAACGTGCTCATTTTCATGCGCGGCAAGGGCTTGGTGATGCAAGAACCTTCGGTCATCGCCGTGGATCAAGAGACGAACCGGGTGCTGGCCATCGGCGAGGAAGCCCGGCGCATGATCGGCCGCACCCCCGGCAACATCGTGGCCATCCGTCCCCTCAAGGCCGGTGTCATCGCCGACTATACCATCACGGAAATCATGCTGAAGTACCTCATCCGCCGGGTCTTGGGCCGCCGGCCCCTGTGGCGGCCCCAGATCGCCGTGTGCGTGCCGTCGGGTGTCACCACCGTGGAGCAGCGGGCCGTCATCGAGGCGTGCATGCAGGCCGGTGCCAAGAAGGTGTGCGTCATCTCCGAGCCCATGGCCGCTGCCCTGGGCGCCGGTCTCAACATCGTGGATCCCGGCGGCAACATGGTGGTGGACATCGGCGGCGGCACCACCGACGTGGCCGTCATCTCCATGGGCGGCGAAGTGGTGGCCGACAGTCTGCGCCTAGGCGGCGATGACCTCGACGAGGCCATCATCCGCTACGTGCGCCGGGAGTTCAACCTGCTGGTGGGCGAGGCCACAGCGGAGGAGATCAAGCGCCGGTTGGGCTGCGTCTACGATCCCGACGAGAGCGTCACCATGGAAGTGCGGGGACGGGACACGGTGACCGGCCTGCCCAGGGCGGTAAGGCTGTCGGAGGTACAGGTCCATGAAGCCCTGCAGGAGCCCATTCAGGCCACTGTCAACATGATCCGCACTGTGCTGGAAAAAACCCCGCCGGAGCTGGCGGGGGACATTATCAGTCGGGGCATCGTGCTGACAGGCGGAGGCGCGCTCCTCAAGGGGCTGCCGGAGCTCATCCGCCTGGAAACGCGGGTGCCCGCCACCGTGGCCGACGATCCGCTCACCTGCGTGGCCCGGGGGACAGGCCGGGTGCTGGAGGAGATTCACCGCCTGCCCACGGACACGGGCTCCTTCCGCGTGTCGTGAGCCGGGCAGGCGTGGTCCCGCCGGAGGGCTTCCGCCTGCTCTCGGAACCGCGCCATTCCTTCCTGCGTCCATTCGGTTTCCAGTTGGCCCAGGAGCTGCCCGCACCGGTAGCAGACGACGGGCCGCATTTCCTTGATGGTCATCCACAACCCCTCCCTGTCTTCATTTTAGCGCACCCTGGTCTCCGACGGGCAGCCTGGCCCTCGTCCGCGGGACAAAACCGCTAAAGGTTTCTCCGCGGGCGGACGACGCAATCAGTAGAGCCGGGACACACCTGGCCGGGGAGGTGGCCCTGTGCTGCGGGGACTGTACACCAGCGCCTCAGGGATGTTGGCAGAGCAGGTGCGGGTTGATGTCCTGTCCCACAACTTGGCCAACGTGCAGACGGTGGGTTTCAAGCGTCAAGCCGTTCTGCAGTCGGCCTTTCCTGACATGCTGCTGCAGCGGGTCCACGACCCCGTTGTCCTGGGCGGCGCGCCGGCGGCCGCGGGCCGTCCAGGGGCGCGCGGCACGCAGGGCGGGGTGGGTTTCGCCTACGATCCCCGGCCCGTCATCGGGCGGCTGGGCACCGGCACCTACATTGACGGCACCTATTCGGACATGACCGGGGGCACCCTGCGGCATACGGGCAACCCGCTGGATCTGGCCTTGGAGGGCAGCGGATTCTTTGCGGTGGAGACGCCTGCGGGCCTGCGCTACACCCGGGACGGGCGCTTTACCCTGGACGGGGAAGGCTGGCTGGTCACCGCCGAAGGTCACCGGGTGCTGGGGGAAGCCGGGCCTATCCAGATCCAGGGCACCGAGGTGCACGTTACCGAGGAGGGCGAGATCTGGGTCGACGGGGCGCCCGTCGCGGTGCTGGCCCTGCGGGATTTTCCCGAACCCCAAGGGCTTTTGCGGGAAGGAAGCAGCCTGTGGGCGGCCACCGAGGCGTCGGGGCCGGCCCAGCCGGCGGAGGCCCGGGTCCACGGGGGTTATTTGGAGGAGTCCAACGTCAACGTGGTCATGGCCATGGTGGAGCTCATCGCCGCGTACCGGGCCTACGAAGCCAACCAGCGGGTGATCCAGGCCTTTGACCAGACCTTGGGCAAGGCTGTGAACGAATTGGGACGGGTGTAGCGAGGGGAAGCGGGAAGCCAACGGCGAAACGTGCGCCGGGCCCCTGACGGGGCCTGCCGGCGCCCAATTGGTCAGTACAAACGGAGGGAAAGCCCATGATGCGTTCGCTCTGGACAGCCGCTTCGGGCATGTCCGCGCAGCAGTTCACCATCGACACCATCTCCAACAACCTGGCCAACGTGAACACCGCCGGCTTTAAGCGCAGCCGGGTTGACTTCCAGGACCTCCTCTACCAGACGCTGCGCTTCGCGGGCACGCCCACCACCCAGGGGGCGCAGATCCCGACGGGCATCCAGATGGGCCACGGAGTGCGGCCGGTGGCCACGCAAAAGATTTTCACCCAGGGCACCTTCAAGCAGACTGACAATCCCCTGGACATCGTCATCGAGGGGCAGGGCTTTTTCCAAATCTTGCTGCCCGACGGCACCATCGCCTACACCCGCGACGGCGCCTTCAAGAAGGACGCCGAGGGCCGCATCGTTACGTCGGACGGCTTTCCCCTGGAGCCCGAAATTCTCATTCCCGAAGATGCGGTGGAAATCACCATCGGCAGCGACGGCACCGTGTCCGTCATGATTTTGGGGCAGGAGAATCCCGAGAACATCGGCAATATCGAACTGGCCCGCTTCATCAACCCGGCGGGCTTAAGCAGCTTCGGGCGGAACCTGTTCTTGGCCACCGCCGCCAGCGGCCCGCCCATCATCGGCACGCCGGGTCTTGAGGGGTTTGGCATTGTGGCCCAGGGCTACCTGGAGCTGTCCAACGTCCAGGTGGTGGAGGAGATGGTGAACATGATCATCTCCCAGCGGGCCTACGAGTCCAACAGCAAGGCCATCCAGGCCTCCGACGACATGCTGCAGACGGCCAACAACTTGCGCCGGTAAAGGAAGTTTAGGCTGATGCGACGCTTCGTCGCGGCTATCTTGGCGGCATGCATGTGGGCGGCGGCGGTGCCGGCCGCCGCCCATGGGTTGGGGGAGTGGCTGGCGGTGGTGCGGGTGCACCCGGAGCCGTCAGTCACCGGCCCCGACATTTTGCTGGGCGAGATCGCCGCGGTGGAAGCCGCGGATCCGGCTTTGGTGGAAGAACTGGCCCGCCTGCCGGTGGGCCGGGCGGCGCTGCCCGGCCACGCCCGGGAGCTGAGCGTGGGCACTGTGCGGGTGCGCCTCCGCCATGCGGGCCTGCCGGAGCGGTTGATCCGCATCGACGCCCCCAGCCCGACCTTTCCCGTGCGGACGCGTTCGCAAATCGTTTCCGGTGCCGAACTGGCCGCCGCCGCGGAAGCCGCGGTTTGGGAACAGGTGGGCCGGTGGCAGCAGGAGCTGGGCGGCGGGTCCCTGGTGCTGGCCTGTCCCTCGGCCGACGACCTCTCCGTGCCGGCTGGAGAGGTGGAGCTGGCGGTGTCCCGGGTGACGGGGACGCCGCCCGGGTCGGTGCTGGCCACGGTCACCGTAGGCGTCGACGGAACGCCCCATAAGAATGTGGTGGTCCGCTGCGAGGCCCGGTGGCAGATGGAAGTGTGGGTCGTCCAGCAGCTGGTGCGGCGCCACCAGGTGCTGGAAGGCGACGTGGTGGCCCTGGAGGTGCGGGAGTTCACCGCCCTGCCTCGGGGCCTGGTCCCCGCGACGGAGGACCCGGCGGAATGGCGGGCGGTCCGTCCCCTCACGCCGGGTACGGTCCTGGCCGGAGGCGCCGTGGAGCGGGTGCCCTTGGTGTGGCAGGGACGGCCCGTGAGCATCGTGGCCCAGGCCGGCGGGGTCTGGGTGGGCGCCCCGGGCGTGGCCCTGCAAGACGGCCGCCTGGGCGATGTGGTGCGGGTGGAGAACGCCAGTTCAGGATTTGTGGTGCGGGCCCGGGTGGTGGGTCCCGATACGGTAGAGGCCCTGGTCCCGTAAGCCAAGGACGGGCCCGAGGGGAAAGGGTGAGGCGGTGTGGCACTGCGGTGGACGCCGGGTCGGGCGTGGGTAGCGGCGGCTTTGGTCCTGGCTGCAGCCGTGGGCGGCGTGGGGCCGGCGGCCGCCCAATCGTTGTGGAACGACGGCTACAGCCTGTACACCGACACGAAAGCCCGCCAGCCGGGGGACTTGGTGACCCTGATCATCGTGGAGCGGTCGCAGGCCACCAGCTCCACCACGACCCAGACGGGCAAGGACGCCTCGGTGGAATTTGGCCCGCTGCTGTGGGGCGGCTCGGTGCTCATCCCCGGCTTGGGCGTGGATGCGGGCGACAATTTCCGGGGCGGCGGCAGCACCACCCGGGGCGGCAGCCTCAACGCCCGCATGACGGCCCAGGTGGTGGATGTGCTGCCCAATGGCGTGCTCCGCATCGAAGGGCGGCAAACCATCATCGTCAACGGCGAAGAGCAGGTCATCGTGGTCAGCGGCCTGGTGCGGCCCCAGGACATCAAGCCCGACAACACGGTCTTGTCGACCTTTGTGGCCGACGCCACCATCACGTATCAAGGTACCGGCCCCATTGGGGACAAGCAGCAGCCGGGCCTTTTGACCCGCCTGCTCAACTGGCTCTTTTAAGTTGGCCGGCGCATGGGCGCGGGCGCAAGGCGAGGAGAGGATGGGCGTGAGAGGACGGGCGAAGACAGCGCGCGGCGAGAAGGCGAAGGGCTTCTTGTGGGCGGCCGCGGTGGCCCTGGCGGCGCTGGGCGCGGCCTGGGCGCCGGTCCATGGGCAGGAGGCCGAGGGGCTCCGGCCAGCGGTGGTGGTCTCCGGGGAGACGTCCCATCAGCCGACGGTGCGCATCAAGGACATCGCGCGCTTTGATGGGGTGCGGGACAACCAGCTGTACGGCATGGGCCTTGTCATCGGCCTGGAGGGCACCGGCGACGGGCGGGGCAGCCAGGCCAACGTCCAGATGGTAGCCAACATGCTGGAGCGTTTCGGCATCACCGTGGACCGGAACTCGCTGCGGCTGCGCAACGTGGCGGCCGTGGTGGTGACGGCCGATCTGCCCGCCTTTGCTCGCCCCGGAGACCGCATCGACGTGACGGTGTCGTCCATTGGCGACGCCCGGAGTCTTCAGGGCGGGTTTCTGCTGCAGACGCCGCTGCAGGCTGCCGACGGACAAGTGTACGCCGTGGCCCAGGGGCCGGTCTCCATCGGGGGCTTCAACGTGCGGGGCGGCGGCACCCAGGTGCAGCGCAACCACGCGGCGGTGGGCATCGTGCCGGGGGGCGCCATTGTCGAGCGGTTCGTGCCCACTACGGTCGTGCACGACGGCTACATGACCCTTCTTCTTACCCATCCCGACTTTACCACCGCGGCCCGGGTGGCCGACGTGATCAACCGGGTGTTTACCCCGGGCACCGCGCAGGCCCTGGACCGCAGCGCCATTCGGCTGCAGCTGCCGCCGGCCTTTAGGGACCGGCCGGTGGAGTTCATGGCCGCGGTGGAAGAGCTGCCCGTCACCCCCGACGCGGTGGCCAAGGTTGTGATCAATGAGCGGACCGGCACCATCGTCATGGGGCACCGGGCCCGCATCGCGTCGGTGGCCGTGGCCCATGGCGGCCTGCGAGTACGGGTGGAAACGCAGCCGCTGGTGGCCCTGCCTCCCTCCGAAGATGAGGACGAAGCGGGGCCGGTGATGGTGGAGCAGACGACGGTCCAGGTGGAAGAAGAGCCGGCCCGGGTGGTGGTCTTGGAGAGCGGAGCAAGCGTCGAAGACGTGGTGCAGGCCCTAAACGCCATCGGCGCCACGCCCCGGGACATCATCGCCATCCTGCAGGCCATGAAGGCGGCGGGGGCCCTGTACGCCCAGCTGGAGATCTTGTAAACGGCGCCGCCACGCCCGGCGGGATCAGGAGGAATGCGGCATGACGGAAGCCTTGAGGGGCACAGCCGGCGGTGCCGGCCTCGCGGCGGGCCAGGGCGCGGGGCCAACGCGGAAGGCCAATCCTGCCGGCGGATTCCAGGCGGCCTTGGATGCCGCGGTGGCGGCGGAGACGGGCAGTGGGGCGGCGCCGGTCCGGCCGGTGGCCGGGCCTTCCCGGGGCGCCGCGGGTCCGGCCGTTCCCAGGGGAGCCAGCGGAGGCAGCGGTTTCGCCTTTACTCCCAGTTGGGATCTGCCCTCCAGCTCGGCGGGGGACGAAGCCCGGCTGCGCTGGGCCAGCGAGCAGCTGGAGGCGCTGTTTCTCGAGATGCTGTGGCGGGGCATGCGCCGCACGGTGATGTCCACGGGCATGCTGGACGGCCCCGGGGTGCGCCTCTTTGAAGAGATGCTGGACCAGGAGCGGGCCCGGATGATGGCGGCCGCGGGCACGCTGGGCCTGGCGGAAATGGTGTACCAAGAGATGTCCCGCCACTTGCCCGGGTCCGGCGACGGGAGGACAACGGCGGGAGGAAGGGAAGATATGTAAAGCTGACTTGCCGGCATTGAGTGAAAGGGATGACTGCCTTGGGCCGAACCGTTCGCACCTTCCTGATCGCCTGCGTGGTGGCGGGACTGTTGCACGCCGCCGCGGAGGCGCGTTTTTTTTCCATCGAGGCGCTGGAGCCCGGTTTGCGGGGCACCGGCAAGACGGTGGTGCGGGGCACCGAGATAGAGACTTTTGAGGTGGAATACTTGGGGGTGTTGCCCGAGGCGGGCCCCGTGGGGGACCTCATCCTTGTGCGGGTCAGCGGCGACGCCATCGACCGGGCCGGCGGCATCGCGGCGGGCATGAGCGGCAGTCCCGTCTACATCGGCGAGCAGTTGGTGGGGGCCATCGGGTACGGCTTTAATTTTGCGGACCACCGCATCGGCCTGGTCACGCCCATCCGCGACATGCTGGCCGTGATGGAGCTGATGGACGGGGCGCGGGCCCTGGACACCGCGGCCGCGGGCGCCCAGGAGGCCCGGGCCGGGTCGTCGGACGGCGGGGCCGTCGATCTGCCCCGGCGGGCCTATCTCGCGGGCAGCGTGGCCGAAGCCGAGACCATGGCGGCGTCCTTGCCCGCGGACGTGCCGGTGTTCGCGCCGGTGCAGACGCCGGTGATGGCCACCGGCTTCAGCCCCCGGGCCCTCCAGCGGCTGCAGAAGGGGCTGGCGCCGTTGAACCTCCGCCTCCTGCCCGTCCAGACGGGCATCGCGCCGCCCGGCGCGGACGGAGGCCAGCTGGAGCCGGGGGCGGCCATGGGCGTCCAGCTGGTCCGGGGCGATGTGAATCTGTCCGCGTTGGGGACCGTCACCTACGTCGACGATGGGCGGTTCATCGGGTTTGGCCACCCCTTCGCCAATCTGGGCACCGCCGAATTCCTGACGACCACCGCCTACATTTTCCACGTGGTGCCGTCGGTGAGCATGCCTTTCAAGCTGGGGGCGGCGGGGGCTCCCGTGGGATCGCTGCTGCAGGACCGGGGTGCGGCCGTGGGCGGGCGGCTGGGCCCGCTGCCGTACATGGTCCCCGTCAGTATTACGGTGCACGACCGGGACCGGGGCCTAGAAACGACCCGCCAGTTTTCCGTTGTCAATGATCCGCGGCTGCTGACCGACTTGACGGTGGCCGCGGCGCTGTCGGTGCTGGACCGGAGCCTGGATCGGCTGGGGCCGGGCACGGCCAAGGTGGTCTTCCAGATCCGAGGCGAAGGGCTGCCCCGTCCCCTGGTGCGGGACAACATGTACTACAGCGAGTTTGATGTGGCCGCCCTCTCCTTGGTGGAGCTCATGGAGGCCGTCAACTTGGTCGTCCACAACCGATTTGTGCCCGTCACCATCACTCGCATCCAGGTCGTGGCCGACATCCAAGAGCGGCGCTGGACGGCCCACATCGAAGAGGCCCAGCCCTCCACCACGGAGGTGCTGCCCGGGGAATCGGTGCGCATCACGGTGCGGCTGCGCCCCTACCGCGGCGAGGCCTTGACCGAGGAGCTCATCTTGACGGTGCCGGAGGACGCCAGTCCCGGCCCGGTGACGGTGGTGGTGCGGGGCGGCGGCTGGGGCCTGGAACCGCCGGTGGACGAAGAGGAGCTCCTGGAAGATCCCGAAGAACTGCTGGGCGAGAACGTCCAGGATTTGGATCGCCTGATCGAGGAGTTCGTGCGCCGGGAGCGCAACCACGAAATTGTGGCGGAGTTTTACTCCTCCCGGGAACCGTGGTCGGAGGAAACCGAGGCTGAGGACGGAGCAGACGAGGAGCCGGACAACGGGGAAGACTTCCCACCCCGGGACGCGTCTGAGGAGGACGAGGCCGCCCGCGAGGAGCCGCCTCCGTGGCACCGCGGCTACGAGCCGCCGGAGCGGGTGACGGTCTCCCAACCGACCGATTACGTGATCCTGGGGTCGGCGTCCTTTGACCTTTACATCCTGCCCGATTACACCCGCGGGCGGCCGCGGCCGGAGGAAACCGAGGACGTGACCGGCGAGGAGGAGCTCCTGCCGGGGGAGGGAGCTCCGGCGGCGGAGAGCGCCGGGGATCTCGACGAAGGGGCCGCCGCGGGCCAGGCGGGGGACGGGGCACCGGCCCCCACGGAGGAAGGCGAAGGCCCCCAGGGCGGCGGCGCGGACCCAGGGGCGGTCCCAGGTCCCAGGTAATGAGGGGAACGGCTCAGGCGGCGACGATGGCCCGAGCGAGGGCGCGGGCGCAGCGGACAAGGGCGTGGCGGGCGATGGCCCCGGGGGCAACGGCTCCGATGGCAACGGCACCGACGGTGCCGACGGTGCGGACGGCGGCGGCCCGGGGAGCTTCCAGACGGTGCCGTAGTTGACGGGATTTGCACCTTTCCAGGGGCAGGATTCCCTTTCGGGGGCAACGAACTGTGCAGCAGGCAACGGCCTGTGAGGCAGGCAACGCCCCCGAAGGGGGTCTTTTTTTGGCACGGTCAAAGGAGGCAACCACGCCCATGAGACGCAGCCTGATCGCCTATGGGATTTTGGCGGCCGTGCTGGCGGGGGTCCTGGGTGTTTTGTGGGCTCCCCCGGCGGCGGCCCAGCAAGACCACCAGCAGGAACGCCGGATCGTGCAGGTGGTTATCGTCGGCAACGAACATGTGCCGGAAGAGACCATCCGCGGGGTCCTTACGCACCTGCGGCCCGGGGAGATCCTCGATCCCGTCCAGGGCAACGAAGACCTGGTGCGCATCTACGAGCTTGGCTATTTCCTGGATGTGACGTCGCGGCTGGAGCCCGTGCCGGGCACTCCCAACGGGGTCCGGGTCATTATCGAGGTCTTCGAGCTGCCGGTCATGGAGGAGCTGGTCGTCACCAGCGAAGAGGTGCCCGCCGAGGTGGTCCGGGAGTGGATGGGCCTCGAGGAAGGCAAGATCATCCACTGGGACACCTATTTGGAAGCGCTGACCCGGGTGCGGGACCGGGCCCGGGAAGAGTATGACGTGCTGCTGCAGCCCTCCATCGACGACTCCCGGCTTTTCCGGGAGGGCGTCCTGATCGTCGACTGGCGGGCCGTGCGGGCGGGCGACATCATTGTTGAAGGCAACGAGAAGACCAAGGATTTCGTCATCCGCCGGGAAGCCCGGTTCCAGCGCGGGGACCTGCTGCGGTTCAGCCAGCTGCAGCGCATGACCGACCGCCTGATGCTGCTGGGCATTTTCGAATCGGTGGCCCCCGAGTTGGTCCCCACCGACGATGAGACGGTGGCCGACGTGCTCATCCGGGTGCGGGAGCGCCAGACGGGGCGGCTCAACCTGGGCGTAGGCTACAGCACTGTGGACGGTTGGCTCGGCTTCATCGGCCTGGGCGATGACAACTTCCTAGGCCGGGGCCAGCGGGCCCACCTCAGCTGGGAGTTCGGCCAGAAACGGACCACCTACGAGCTGAGCTTCCACGAGCCGTACCTCTTTGGGACGGAAACGTCCTTTGAAATCAACCTCTACAATCGCACTGGCGAGCGGCGGGCCGAAGGGGTGAAGTATACGGACCACCGGGCGGGCGGCGACCTGACCCTCGGCCGTCCGCTGGGCGAGTACACGCGCGGGTTCGTGCGCTACCGGTTGGAGAACTGGACCCGGACTCCCGAAACCGGTGCCGAGACCAAGGGCGAGACCCGCAGCATCACGCTGAGCACCCGCACCGACACCACCAACAGCCTCTTTATGCCGACGCGGGGCCTTCGCACCGGCCTGTCCGCGGAGTTCGCCGGCGGGTGGCTGGGCGGGACCAGCTCCTTTACCAAGTACCAGGGCGACATCAGCCACTACATCAAGGTGGGCAGCAACGATCAAACCCTGGCCGTCCGGGCCATGTACGGCCACGGCCACAACTTGCCCGAGCACGAGCTGTTCAGCGTCGGCGGTTCGGAGACGGTGCGGGGCTACGATTACGACGCTTTCCGAGGCGACCGGATGGCCGTGTTCAACGTGGAGTACCGCTTCCCCATCGCGGTGTCGCTGGGCGGCCAGGCCAGCAACCTGCAAGGCGTGGTGTTTGTCGATGCAGGACAAGCCTTCCGGCCGGGTGAGCCGGTGAGCCTGAACAGCCTCAAGATGGGCTACGGCATCGGCGTGCGCCTGGACACATTCCTAGGCGTCATCCGCTTGGACTACGGCATCGGCGAAGAAGGCGGCAAGTTCTACTTCAGCACCGGGGCGACCTTTTAAGGCGGCGGCGGGCGCGGCCCGCCGCCCGTGGCCCGGTTTCGGGAAAGGAATGATGGATCATGGCACGGCGGTGGCTGGGGAAGAGGACGGCTCTCTTGTGGGCGGGCGGCCTGGGGCTGGTGGCCCTCTTGGCTCTGACCGCCAGCACCAGCCTGCTGGCGCAGGGCGGGACCGTCATCGGGTATGTGGACGTGGAGCGGGTCATCGAAGAGTACCTGTTTCCGGCCTTGAACGAGCCCTTTGAGCGGGAAGTGGCCCGGCTGCAGGCGGAGTTCGACGAAGCCTCCGCGGACTTGGCCGACGAGGAGAAGCTGGCGCTGTTCCGGCAGTACGAGGAAAGGCTGGAGGAGTACCGGCAAGCCTTGGTGGACGGGGAGACGCCCCGCATCCATGCGGCCGTGGCGGCGGCCGCCGAGGAGCACGGCGTGGCGGTGGTGCTGGCCCGGCCCGCGGTTCTCCATGGCGGCGTCGACTTGACCGATACCGTGCTGGCACACCTTTACGGGCAGCGGGAAGCCCCAGCCGCACCGTGACCCGCAGGGCAGCCCCGGGGGGCAGAGCCGCCCCGGGGGAGGGGCAGGGCAGCCCCTGGATGGCCCCGGGTCTGCTGGGGCATGATGCCCACGGAGGAGGGTTCGCGTGTATACCCTGGGGACGCTGGCCCGCTTGGTGGACGGCGAGCTTACCGGCGATCCTGATCGGACGGTGACGGGCGCCGCGTCGGTGGACGAGGCGGGGCCGGAGCACGTCACCTTCGCCGCCGATGCCAAAGCGCTGGCCAAGGCCCAGTCCGGGCAGGCCGGCGTGGTCCTGGTGCCCCGGGACACGGCCGATATCGGGCGTCCCGTGATCCGGGTGGACAACCCGCGCCTGGCCTTTGCCCAGGTGCTGGAGCTGTTCGCGCCGCCCATCCACGGTCCCGTCGGCGTGCACCCCACTGCCGTCATCGGCGAGGGGGTGGCGCTGGGCGAGGGTGCCGCGGTGGGCGCCCACGCCTACATCGGCCCCGGCAGCCGCATCGGCCGCAACGTGCGCATCTACCCCGGCGTATACGTGGGCGCGGGCGTCGAGATCGGCGATGACACCGTGGTTTACCCCCAGGTGGCCATTATGGATCGGGTGAAAATCGGCCGGCGGGTCGTCATCCAACCCGGGGCCGTCATCGGCAGCGACGGCTTTGGCTTGGTCACCGTGGACGGACGCCACGTGCGGGTGCCCCAGATCGGCACCGTGATCATCGAGGACGATGTGGAGATCGGCGTCAACTGTGCGGTGGCCCGGGCCACCGTGGGCGCCACCCGCGTCGGCTGCGGCACAAAGATGGACGGGCTTTCCTACGTTGCCCACAACGTCGTCGTGGGCGAGGATGTGATCATCGTCGGGATGGTGGGCATCGCCGGCAGTGCCCACGTGGAGGATGGGGTCATCCTGGCCGGCCAGTCGGGTGTGGCCGGGCACCTGCGGGTGGGTGCGGGCTCGGTGGTGCTGGCCCGGGGGCTGGTGGCCTCGGATTTGCCGCCCAAGTCCTTCGTGTCGGGCGTGCCCGCCCGGCCCCACGCCGAGCAGATGCGGGCCCTGGCGGCCCAGCGCCGGGTGCCAGAGTTGCTCAAGACCGTAGCCGACCTCCAGCGCCGGGTGGCGCAGCTGGAAAGCCAGGCGGCCGCGTCCGCGCCGCGGGCCGAGGTGGAGTCCGTCTGACGGCCTGAGGGGCCGCGTGCCTCGACAAGCGCCCGTGGCCGCCCGGAGCGCGGGCGCCGTTTTTTTGTTGGTGCAGCCCTATCCTAATCTCCCTGCATCCTTCCTATCACCATCGCCCCGGTCGCCATGACACCGATATCTCCGGAGCGCTCCCATCGCCCGGGCCCGGCGGTCGCTCCCGACCGTCCAAAGGGCACCGGCGCGTCTCACTGGACCTGGCGCCAGGCTGGCAGTCCGCCACAGGGCTGCCAGGTCCGCCACAACGCTGCCAGAAATGGCGATCCTGGCGGCCGGAGGGAACCTGCGCCGGGCTGTCGAAAACTGTCGCGAACGGTGCTGGGGACCGGCGGCAGGCCGGTCCGCGGTCCGGGGGGCGGGGGCCTTGGGAGGCCTCTGCATGAACGGCGAGACAACTTGGATGCCCGCGCCGGTGGGCCGGCGCCGGGGCGGACCGGCGGGCAGGGCCCGCGAGCGCAAGGGCGCCTTCCCGCGGTTTCGATGCTGGCGGGCAGCCGTGGTGCTGGCGGTCGCGCTGGCGGCGGTCGCGGCCAAGGCCCCGGCAGGCCAGGCGGCCGTGATGGGGACCACGGGCCTGCTCCAGATTCCCACGGCCGACGTGTCGCCGCCAGGTGCCGGGCGCTTGGCGGCCGGGGTGGACGGGAGCGAGTTCCTTCTGTCGGTGATGGTCAGCCCGTTGCCCGGTTTGGAAGTGGGCGGGGCGGCCCGGTCGCGCGGCGCCGTCGCCCCGCAGCTCAAGTACGCGGTGGCCGCCGAAAGCGCCGGCGCCCCGGGATTCGCGGTGGGGCTGGCGGGCGACAGCTACTACGCGGTGCTCAGCCGCCGGCTGAGCAGCCCGGGCCTGCGGCTGCACCTGGGCGTGGGCGCGGGGCGCTGGGGCCCGGTGCTGGCGGGGGTGGAGGCTCGCCTCCGCTCGGTGGCGGTGACCGCTGCGGACGCCGGGCCCAGCGCCCCCGCCGTGAGCCTGCTGGTGGATTTCGACGGGCGGGCTGTGGCCCTGGGCGCGCGGCTGCAATGGCCCGCGGGGTGGACCGCCGCGGCGGGGGTCCGGGCCGGTCACGGCCTGGTGGGCCAGGTCGCCTACGGGATCCATTTCTAAGCAAGGGTCCGGCGGTGGGCATGGGCCAGGGCAGCGCCGGGTGCCGGTGCCCGGGGCCAGGAGCGCGGGGCGGGTTTGAGGCTGCAGTTGCTGGATCGCTATATCCTGCGGGAGTTCATCGGGCCCTTCCTCGGCTGCGTGGCCGGTTTCTCCGTCATCTTGGTCAGCGGCCTGCTGTTTGAGCTGACGGACCTGATCCTGGTCAAGCGGGTGGAGGGGCAGGTGGTGCTGCGCATGTTGCTGTACCGCCTGCCGGGCCTCGTGGTCCTCGCGCTGCCCGTGGGGTCCTTGTTCGGCGTGCTGCTGGCCTTGGGGCGGCTGGCCCGGGACCATGAGCTGACCGTCATCCGGGGCGTCGGGGTGCCTTTTTGGCGCATCGCCATTGGCCTGGTGGCCGCCTGCCTCGCGGTGAGCGCGGCCGCCTATTGGCTCAACGAGCGGGTGGTGCCGTGGACGAATCACGCGTACCAGAACCTGGTCCGGCAGGCGGTGTTCAAGGACCCCGTGCCCACCGTCCAGGAGCAGGTCTTTTTCCGGGACGCCGACGGCAACGTCTTTTACGTGCGGCAGGTGGACACCGCCCAGTCACGGCTGGTGGACGTCATGATTTACCAGCCCGGCGGCCGCACCTTCCCCCGCCTCATCACCGCCCGGGAGGGCCTGTTCACCGAGCGCTTGTGGCACCTGCGGGACGTGGTGACCCGGGAGATCGGCGCCGACGGTTTCGTGGAGCGGGAAGTGTGGGCCGAGAGCCTGGACTTTCCCATGACCGAGAGCACCGTGGAAGTTTTTGGCAACCAGCGCACCACCGACGAGATGAACCGGGCGGAGCTGGCCGAGCACATCCGGCTGTTCCAGCGCAGCGGCATCGACGTGCGCCCGTTCCTCGTCGACTACCACGTCAAGCTGGCCCTGCCCTTTGCCAGCCTGGTGCTGGCCCTGTTTGCCGCCCCCTTGAGCCTGTGGGGGGGACGGCACGGCTGGGTGTTTGGGCTGGGAGCCAGCATCGGCCTGGCGTTCCTTTATTACACCTTGGCGGCGCTCTTCCGCTCCCTGGGCACCAACGGGGCGCTGCCGCCGCTGGTGGCCGCGTGGCTGGGCAACATCCTGTTTCTGGCCCTGGGCATCGTGCTGTTTGTACGGGCCGACCGGGCGGGGCGGTCGCTGCTTTAGTGGCAGCCCGGGCAGACCTTGGGGCAAAGGACGTGACGGCTTGAATCCTTGGGCCCGGTGGGGCGCCGCCGCGCTGGCTTGGTGGGCGGTCCTGGCTCTGTCGGCCGGGGCCCTCGCGGCGGACCCGGTGTTGGTGCAGGCCGACGGCGTCAACTCTTGGGACGGCACGGGGCTGTTTACCGCGGTGGGCAACGTGACGCTGCGCTACCGCGACGCGGTCATCACCGCGGACGCCATGCGCTACGACGCCGAGGCGGGGACGATCCTTTTTGAAGGCAACGTCGTTTACGTCGAAGGCCAACAGGAGCTGGCCGGCGCCCGGCTGCACTATGATCTCAACACGGCCACGGCGGTTTTTGAGGACTTGGACGCCATCGTCTACGCCCAAGGGGTCCAAGGGCCCATGTTTGTGCGGGGCCAGCGGGTGGAAAGCACCTCGGACGTGGTGGTCATCCAAGGGGGATTCCTGACCACCTGCGAGTGCCAGGAGGACCGGCCGCCGGCCTATCATTTCACCGCCCGGGAAATCGAGATATACCCGGGGGACCGTCTGGTGGTCCGCGGGGTCACCTTTTACGACCACGGGGTCCCCCTTTTGTACTTGCCTTGGCTCACCTTGTCCCTGCGGGAAGACCGCAACCACTTTGACCTGCCCCAGATCGGTTACAGCGAGCGCACCGGCTGGTACATCAAGACCGCGTACAACTACGTGCTGGCATCGGGCCTCTACGGCGCCATCCTCTTGGACTGGTACCAGTACCTGGGCTTTGGCGGGGGCGTGCGCCACACGTATCTGCACGACGGGTCGGGCCGGGGGACGGTGCTGGTCTACGGCGTCGCCAATCGCAGCGGCGGCAGCGACGGCACCTTGGAGTGGGAGCGGGAATGGAACTTGGAGCGGTGGCGGCTGGCCACCCAACTGGGCTACGACGTGTCCACGGAGCCCGGCGGCGTGAACGAGGAAGAGATCCGGGGCGAGCTGCGTTTCGAGCAGACCGCGGGCCCCGGCGCGGCCCGGGGCGATCTGGAATACCGCATCGTCACGGGAAAGGACCCCCTGGAGCGGTTTGCCGGCAGCGTCGAGCTGCGCCGCCCGGTGGGGGCCCAGTGGGAGTTTTACGGCCGGGCCGACGGCTTTGAGCATGACAAGCCCGATGAGCCCTTGCGCCGCTGGCTCGGGTATACGGCGGAGCTGCGGCAAGCCACCGCGGACTACACGCTGTCCATCCGGGTGCACCAGCAGGTGCACCCCGACCTGCGGGACGAGAAGAAGAGCCCCAACGTCCCCTGGACCCACGTGAGCCGCCTGCCCGAGATCACCTTGGAAACCCGGGCGGTGGCTGGGATCAGCCTGCGCGCGGGCGTGGCGCGCCTCAAGGAAGAGCCCGACGGCATCGCCGCCTGGCGGGGCGAGGCCCAGGCGCGGGCCCGCCGCAGCTGGCCGGTGGGCCAGCGGGCCGTGCTCACCTCCAGCACGTCGCTGCTGGGCCAGCTCTACAGCACTGAGGATCGGCAGCTGTCCTTCGAAAGCCGGACAGGGTTCAACTGGCAGTTTTCCCAGCCCATGGGCCTGACGCTGCAGCACACCTATCGGGAGGCCTGGGGCCACTCGCCTTTCCGCTTTGACCGGGTGTCCCCGGCGTCTACGTTGGCGGGCCGCCTCAACTGGCGCAGCGCGGCCTTGACGGCCACCCTCAGCACCAGCTACGACCTGCTGGACCAAGAGTGGAATCCCCTCACCATCAGCGGCATCGCCCGCCTGAGCGCCAACGCGAGCCTGCGGGCGGCCGCCCAGTACGAGACGGCCGTCCGCCGCTGGCAGCGGGTGGCCGCGACCTTGGACTGGCAGCCGGCCGAGGGATGGCTGGTGCGGCTGGGCGGGCAGTACGACGTGCCGACGGCCCAGATGGAGCGCGTGGACGTCCAGTGGGAGTGGTCGGTGCGGGGGGGCTGGAAGGGCGGCCTCACCACCATCTACCACCCCGCCAATCAGACTTTCACCCGCCTGGAGGTATTTTTTGCCCACGACGCGGAGTGCCGGGAAATCCGGTTGAGCTACGATCACGAGAGGCGGGAAGTTTGGCTCCAGTACCAGATCGCGGCCTTCCCGCTGAGCCGGGTGGCGGTGGGCGCATCCGAGGACAAGCTCTTGTTTGAGTCCGACGCCTTGTCGGAGTTCCTGGGGATCGAGTGAGGCGCCGCGAACCCGTTCGCCAGGGCGACGGAGGAGTTGCACCCCGTGGGGTCCATGCAGGCACGCAACAGACGCTGGGTGATGGTACTGCTTTTGGCCGCCGCCGGGGCCGCCGGGATCTGGCTGGCCCGCCGGGCCGGCGGGCCGGCTGAGGCGCCGGTGCCCGTGGTGGAAGACACGCGCCCGCAGCTCACGTCCACCCGCGTCGTGGGGCGGCACCAGGGAGACCGCCAGTTCGAGTTGGAAGCCGGCGCCATCGCCGACGAGGGCGACTGGATCCGCCTGGACGCGATTGAACACGGCGTGCTCTACCGGGAAGGGGAAACGTATGTGACGTTCACGGCCCGGGAGGGCCGCTGGCACCGGCCGTCCAACGATCTTGTCCTGACCGGGGACGTGGTCCTGGTGTACGAAGGCCGCATCCGCGTCTTCAGCGACCGGCTGGAGTGGCGGGCCGAGAATGAGCTGGTGGTGTCCCCGGGACCGGTGGTGCTGGAGACCGAAGACGACGTGGTCCGGGCCGCGGCCATGGAGGCGGACCTGGGTCAGGAGGTGGTGCGCCTGCAGGGGGATGTGCGCATCGAGCGGGCCGGGGGCGGCTACATCATGATGCCGGAGGTTTTGTACTACTTGGAGGAAGAGCGGCTGGAAGGCTACGGGCCCGGGCAAGCGCTGCTTTTGCCCGGCGGACCAGCCGGCGGCGGGCCGGCGGACGGCGACCCGGCGGCCGGCCGGTAGACAGGCGATGGGCTCCATGGGCCCCGCAGGGAGGGTGTGCAAACGGTGGCAACCAGGTGGCGCAAGGCGTGGGGTCCCGTGCTGGTGGCGGTCCTTTTGTGGGCAGCGGCCGCCGGCCTGGCGCAGGCGCAGGGCGCGAGCGAGAAAGCGGGGGAAACCGGCGGCTCGCGGGAACCGGTCTTCCTGGACATTTTGGATGAGGACGCCCTGCTCTTGGTGACCCGCAGCGAGGGGCGGGATGTGGTGCGGGTCCTGGGCCGCAGCCAGGTGCGGCACAAGCGGCGCACCGTGTGGTTCGACCAGATGGAATACCATGAAGACGCGAACTGGGCTGTCCTCACGGGCGCGGTGCAGCTCGTGGACGAGGGCGAAGATCCGCTGCACCTGACTGCGGATTACATGGAGCTGGACCTGGACTCGGAAACTGCTTTCGCGCGGGGCAACGTGCAGTTTGTCCAGGAAGCAGCCGAGGGCAGCTCCGACGTGCTCCACTACGGCGAGTACAGCCGCCTGCAGCCGTTCATACAGGAGGAGCTGGCGGCCCGCCAGGCCGCGCCCGCGGCGCTGGAGGCGGCCCTGGCCCAGTTCCGGCCCGATGATGCGGTCTTGATCCTTATCGGCAACGTGCAGATGTACGACGGCGACCGGGAGTTTGCCGCCGAGTTCGTCGTGTACAACATCCGCACGGAATCCCTCGTGTCGGTGGGCCGCAGCGCCGCCCGGCTGCCCGGGCCCCAGGACGACTAACGGCCGACGACCGGCGGGGGACCACCGGCGGGCGGCCCAGGCGTGGGTGGTCCCCGCAGGCCGGGGCGGGCGCCATGTTCTGCCCGCCCTGGCACCAACTCCAAGGCCAGCCTTTCATAGCTGTATGTTATAATCGGCCTGCGCGGGGCGCGGCCCTACCAGGGGCCCGGCTCCGGCAAGCCGCAGCGACAGCGGCGTCGGAAGGCTGGTTTCGCTCCCATGTCCCTGTTTCGCGACGCCTTTTGGCGGGAATATGCCTTGGTGGTGCTGATGACCATCCTGCTGGGCGCGGGCGGCGCCGCTGCCGGGGCCAGCGCGTTGGACGCGGCATTGGGCGACGCGGCCCGGGGCCTTTTGGGAGAAGCCGGCCAGTACCACCTCATCGTGCACGTGCGCCAGGGCTACCGGGCAGCCGCCGCCCGGGAACTGGAGCGGCTCATGGCCGCCCACGGGCCCGCCGCCGTCCTCCACGAGGGGGTTACCGTGGCCGGCAACGCCAACTTTTTCCTGGCCCTGCCCCCGGAACAGGTGCGCCAACCGGTGCTGGAGGAGCTGGTGGCCCGGCTGGGGGAAGTGCCTGGCTTCAACGGCTACACGTGGCTCCTGGAGCCGAGCCTGACCGTGAGCGGCCTGCGGCCGGGCGTGCAGGCGCTGGTGGCCCGGGAGGCCGCAGCCTTGGCGGGCGTCCGCCTGGCGGTGCGCCACGGGTCCAGCGTGACGGTGCTGTTGGAGAGCCTAAACCACCAGCGGCCGGTGGCGGCCGCTCTCAAAGCCCTGGTGGAAGGGCGCCAAGTGGCCGAAGTGCGCTGGCCCGGCCGCGGGGAAGGGGACCCGGCCTCCGTGGTGGCCGCGGTCCGGGCCGCCCTGGGCCCGGAGTTTCTCGCCGATGTGACGTCTCCCGACGAGGCGGGGGAAACGCGGCAAGCCCTGGCGGCCTTGCGGGACTGGCTGGCGGGGCTGGCGGCCCGGGTGCAAGTCACGCCGGGGCCCGGGGCATCCCCGCTGGCGGCCGGGGAACGGGTGGTGCTGCAAGGCCCGGCTCCCGCGCCGCCGGAGCCCGGTCAGCCTCCGGAACCGCAGCATCTCATCGTGGAGATGGCGGCCGCGGAAGACGGGGAGTTGGTGGGCCGCATCGTCCACGGCGATTTTCCCCCGCCCGGGGCTGAGCCCGGGAACGGGGCCGAAGGTGAGCTCGGTCAAGGGGGCCTTGGGGCTGGTGCCCGGCCGGCGGGCACGGCCTTTCGCCTGGTGGACGGGGTCGTGGGGCCGCCGGTGGGTGAAGCCGTGCTGGTCAGTCCCCGCTGGGCCTTGGCCGCCGGCGGCGGGCCGGATCCGGCGGCCGGACAGTCGTGGGACCAGTTGGTGCAGGCCGCCCGGGAGGCCGCGGAGCAGCTGGCGGCCGTGGTGGACCTGTTGGCGCCGGCCGCCGCCAGCGCCGACACGGGCCAGCAGGCCCAGCGGCTGGCCCGCGCGCTGCGGGCCGGCGACGGCGCGTCCGCGGTGCGGGAGGCGCTGTTGGGAGTGGTCCTCACGGCTCTGCTGCGGGCCGGGCAGGCAAGCGGTGACGATCCTGGGGTGGAGCCGGCGGAGGCGGGCCATCCGGCGGGCGGCGACGGTGCCGGCGACCGGGCCGGTGTTGCGGCGCAGCTGGCGGCGCTGCACCAGAGCCTGACCCGGCTGGCGGAAGCCGCCGAGGGGCTCCAGGAGGCCGCGGGCCAGGGGGGCTTGGCGGCCGTCTTTGACATCCAGGGCCGGCTTCTGCAGCTGCGGGACGATGAGCTCACGCGCCTGTGGCAGGCGGTGGAAGGGGCCGCCGGGGGACCCGCCGCGGGACAGCGGGTGGAGCTCCTGGTGAGCGGGAGCGTGCCCGCGGCCCGGCTGGAGCAGGTGGTGCGGCAAGCGGCCGGCGAGGAGGCGGTGGTGATCATCACCGCCGCGGGCGTCGTCGCGCCCAGCCCCCGCGCCTTGGTGCTGGAGCTGCTCCAGGATGTGCGCCGGTCCGTCGCAGGTTTGGGGGCCTTGCTGGCAGCCGCGGCGGCCCTGGTGCTGGACCACGCTACGGTGCTGGCGGCCCTGGGCCGGTTGGGCTGCTCCCGGCGGGCAGTGGCCGCCGTGGGCGCGGGCTTGGGCGTCCTGCTGCTGGGCGGCATCTACGGCTTGAGCGGTGCCGCGATCCCGGGGGCCGGGCCGGGGGTGGTGGCGGCGGCCGGCGCCGGGCTGGGCGTGGCCGTCGCGCTGTTGGCCGAGCGGCTGAGTCCCGTCCAGCCCGACGAAATCATGGCGGGCCAGGCCCTCGGCCTTTCCGACGGTCAGATCTTGCGGGAGATCGTGGTGCCCGTGGGCCGGCCGGGGCTTTTGTCCCTGGTCAACCGCTGGCGGCGGCAATTCCGGTGAGGAGTCGGGGAGGCAGGCCGTGCTGCTGCACGTGGATCGGGTTCAGAAACGCTACGGGCCGCGGGTGGCCTTGGCCGGGGTGAGCCTCACCGTCGCGCCCGGCGAGACCGTGGTGGTCATGGGCCCCAGCGGGTGCGGCAAGTCGACGCTCTTGCGCTGCATCAACCGCCTCACGGACTGGGACGCGGGCGAGATCTACTTCGCCGGGAAACCCATCGGGCCCATGGACGGCGCGGCGGTGCGGGCCCTGCGCCGCCAAATGGGCTTTGTGTTTCAGCATTTCCACCTCATCGAACGCCTCACCGTGTTGGACAACGTCCTCCTGGGCCTTGTCCTGGGCGGCATGCCCCGGGACGAGGCCGAGGAGCGGGCCCAGGCCGCTTTGGCCCGGGTGCACCTCGCGGGCGAGGAGGCGCGGCGGCCCGCGGAGCTGTCAGGCGGGCAGCGCCAGCGGGTGGCCATTGCCCGCGCCCTCGCGCTGGACCCGCCCCTCATGCTGTGGGATGAGCCCACCGCCGCCCTGGATCCCATCCTGGTGGCGGAAGTGCTGGAGGTCATGGAAGATCTGGCCCGCAGCAAGAGCACCGGCATGCTGGTGGTGACCCACGAGGTGGGGTTCGCGCTGCGGGCCGCGGACCGGGTGGTGCTCCTGGAGGGGGGCGCCGTGGTGGACGAAGGCCCGCCTGAACAGGTCTTCGGCCGGCCCAGGACCGCCCTGGCCCAGCGCTACGCGCGCCTATTGGCGTCCTAAAGGGCGGGCCCGCCCTCAGGGTGCGCGGCTCGCCGGCCGCGGGCGGCGGTGCCCAGGTCCGGCGGCCAAGAGGGAAAGGGGGCCTGAGGGCGAACCTGTTCCCGGAAGGAGCGTGCCCCATGGCGTGGCAGACCACCCTGGGCAAGCCGGTTTCCTTGACGGGGACGGGGCTGCACAGCGGCAAGCCCTGCCGCCTGACGCTGCAGCCGGCGCCAGCGGGGACAGGGCTCGTCTGGCAGCGGGTGGATTTGGACGGCTGGCCCCAGATCCCGGCCACCGTGGACCACGTGGCCGGCACCGAACGGGCGACCACCCTGGCCCAGGGCGAGGCCCGGGTGCAGACGGTGGAACACGTCTTGGCGGCCTTGGCCGGCATGGGCGTGGACAACGCCGTGCTGCAGGTAGATGCTGCCGAGCCTCCCTTGGCCGATGGGGCCGCCGCGGCCTTCGTGGACCTGGTGCGGGAGGCGGGCGTGGTGGCGCTGGACGTGCCCCGGCGGGTGCGGCGGGTGACCCGCCCGGTGGCGGTTTCCCGGGGTGACGCCCACATCGTGGCCTTGCCCGCGGATTGGCTGCGGATTGCCAGCGTCTTCGTCTCGGACCACCCGGCCTTGGGGACCCAGTTTGCCGAGTACACCATAGATGCCGACACCTTTGCCGCGGAGATCGCGCCGGCCCGCACCGTGGGCTGGCTGGAGGAAGTGGAGGCCCTGCGGCGGCGGGGGCTCGCGCTGGGTGCGAGGCTGGAGAGCGCGGTGGTCGTGGGCCCGCGGGAACTGGTGACGCCGCAACGGTTTCCCAACGAGGTGGCGCGGCACAAGATCCTGGACATCGTAGGCGACTTGGCGCTGGCGGGCCGGGTGCAGGCCCAGATCATCGCGGTGCGGTCCGGCCACGCCCTGCACGTGGCCTTGGCCCGCCTGCTGGCCCAGGAGTTCAAGGAGGAGGCGGCGGAACCGGCATGAAGGCCATCCTGCCCGTGGCGGGCGCGGGCACCCGCCTGCGGCCCCACACCCACACCCAACCCAAGGCCCTGGTGCACGTGGCTGGGAAACCCATCCTGGGCCACATCCTGGACCGGCTGCTGCCGGTCGGGGTGGAGGAAGTGGTCCTCATCGTCGGCCAGTGGGGGGAGCGGATCGCGGAGTACGTGCGGACGGCCTATCCCCGGTTTAAGGTGACGGCCATCGAACAGCCCGAGCGCAAGGGACTGGGGCACGCCGTGTACATGGCCCGCGAGGCGGTGTCGCCGGCGGAGCCGGTCCTCATCGTCCTGGGGGACACCATTTTTCGGGCGGATCTGGAGGCGGCCCTCAAGCCTGGCCACAGCACCATCGGCGTGCGGAGGGTGGAGGACCCGCGCCAGTTTGGCGTGGTGGAGCTGGACGGCGCACGGGTGCGGCGCCTGGTGGAGAAGCCGGCGGATCCCCCCAGCGACCTGGCCGTGGTCGGCATCTACTACATCCGCCACAGCGGGTTGCTCTTTGACTGCCTGCGGGAGATCATCGAGGAGGACATCCGCGTCAAGGGGGAGTACCAGCTCACTGACGGGCTGCAGCGCATGATCGAGCGGGGCGAGCCCCTGTACACTTTTCCGGTGGAAAACTGGTGGGACTGCGGCAATCCCGCCACGCTGCTGAAAACCAACCGGGAGTTGCTGACCTTAGCCGACCCGCCGCCTGCGGACATCCCCGGCAGCATCATCATTCCGCCGGTGGTCATCGAAGAAGGCGCCCGCATCGTCCATTCGGTCATCGGGCCCTACGTGTCGGTGGCCGCCGGGGCGGAGATCTCCCATTCGATCGTGCGGGACAGCATCATCAACGAAGGGGCGGCGGTGGCGGACTGCCTGCTGGAAGGCTCCCTGATCGGCCACAAGGCCACGGTGCGGGGCAGCTTCACCCGCCTCAACATCGGCGATTCCTCCAGCATGCAGCTGGGCGGGGGCGACGGCGCGTAGAGACGGGCGCCCGGCCGCGGTGGCCGGGCCGAGGGACGGACAGGAGTGGGCAACATGGATGTGAGGGAGATCATGCGGCGCCTGCCGCACCGGTACCCCATGCTGATGGTGGACCGCATCGAGGAACTGGAGCCGGGAAAGCGGGCGGTAGGTATCAAGAACGTCACCATCAACGAGCCGGTGTTCACCGGGCATTATCCGGAGCTGCCCATCTTGCCGGGCGTGTTGATCTTGGAAGCCATGGCCCAGGTGGGGGGCTTGGCCCTGCTGCCGGCCGAAGGTCCCGAGGACCAGGCGGGCGAGCGGGGCGTGCCCCTTTTTACAGGGGTGGACAAGGCCCGCTTTCGCCGGCCGGTGGGGCCGGGGGATCAGCTCCGGATCGAAGTGACGGTGCTGCGGGTGCGGGGCTCCATCGGCAAGATTGCAGCCCGGGCTACGGTGGACGGCCAGGCGGTGGCCGAGGCGGAGCTCATGTTTATGTGGGGGCGGGTGTAAAGGGTGCCGGATGAGACGCAGGCAGCGACCGTGATCCATCCGACGGCCATCGTGGACCCGGCAGCCCGCATCGGCGCCGGGGCGGTCATCGGGCCGTACTGCGTGGTGGAGGCCGATGTGGAGATCGGCCCGGGCACCCGCCTAGGCCCCCATGTGGTGGTGCACGGCGGCACGGTGCTGGGCCGGGACAACGTGGTTGGGGCCGGTGCCATTTTGGGCATGGAGCCCCAGGATTTCAAATACCAGGGCGAGCCCACCCAGCTCATCATTGGCCATCGCAACCGCATCGGGGCTTACGTGACCATCAGCCGGGGCACGCCCGCGGGCCGGGGCGCGACCCGCATCGGCAACGACAATTACTTGATGGCCATGGTCCACGTGGGGCACGACTGCCACATCGGCGACCGCGTCACCCTCACCCAGGGCGTCGGCCTGTCGGGCATGGTGACGGTGGAGGATCAGGCGGTGCTGGGCGGAATGGCCGGGGTGCACCAGTTTGTCCGCATCGGCCGGCTGGCCATGGTGGGCGGCATGACCAAGGTGACCATGGACGTGCCTCCCTTCGTGCTGGTGGACGGGCATCCCGCCCGGGTGCGGGGGATCAACAGCGTGGGCCTGGAGCGGGCCGGGATCAGTTCCGAGCGCCGCACCGAGATCAAGCGGGCCTTTCGTCTCCTGTACCGGGACAGCCGCAACCTGCAGGAAGCGGTGACGGCCATCCGCGATCACGTGCCGCCTTCGCCCGAGCGGGATCATTTCGTGGAGTTCCTCCTCGCGTCGGAGCGGGGGATTTGCCGGTGAAGACGGTGGGCATCATCGCCGGGGCGGGCCGGGTGCCCGTCATCGGCGTGCGGGCCGCCCGGGCCCGGGGCTGGCGGGTGCTGGCCGTGGCCGTGGCAGGCGAAGGGAGCCCGCCGGCGGCCCATCAGGCCCCGTCCCCCGACGACCCCGTCTGCGTGGCGCTGGCCGAGGCCGGGGCCGAGTGCCGGCCCATGGCGGTGGGCGAGTACGCCCGCATCGTCGGCGCCCTGTTGGAGGCGGGCGTCAGCGATCTCTACGTGATGGGCAAGCTGCCCAAGACCCTGGTCTACAGCCACGGCGTGGACCGGGCTGCCCGCGGCGTGCTGGCGGCCCGGGATCGGCAAGGCGACCACGCCGTCATCGACGCGTTTGTGGCCGACCTGGAGCGGCGGGGCATCACCGTCCGGCCCCAGTGGGAGCTGTTGTCTGATTACGTAGTTCCCCCGGGGTTTGCCGCCGGCCGTCCCCTCACGGCCCAGGAGGAGGCCGACGTGCGCTACGGCTACCGGGTGGCCCGGCGCCTGGCCGACGAGGTGGACGCGGGGCAGACGGTGGTGGTCAAGGACGGCATCGTCCTGGCCATCGAGGCGGCGGAAGGGACCGATGCCACCATCCGCCGGGGCGGCCGGCTGGGTGGACCGGGAACGGTAGTGGTCAAGGTCAAGGGCCGGCACGGCCTCGCCTTTGAACTGCCGGCCATCGGGGAGGATACCATGGCTGCCGTGGCCGACGCCCAGGCCGCGGTGCTGGCCGTGGAAGCCGGCCGCACGTTGCTGCTGGAGCCTGACGCGGTGCGCCGGCGGGCCGCGGCGCTGGGGATCGCGCTGGTGGCGGTCACGGAGGACGGCGGGCGGTGACGCGCCTGTTGCTCTCGGCCGGGGAAGCGTCCGGCGACGTGCACGGCGCGGACTTGGCCCGGGCCTTGGCGGCCCAGGCCCCGGGCGTCCAGCTCTTTGGCATGGGCGGGCCCATGATGGCGGCGGCCGGCGTGGAGCTGTTGTACAACCCCACGTCTCTCAGCACCGTCGGTTTCTTGGAGGCGCTGAAAAGCGTCAGGGTGTTGCGCCGGGTGCTGGCGCGATTGTCCGCGGCCATGGACGAGCGGCGGCCCGACGGCGTGGTGTGCATCGACTTTCCCGGTTTCAACCTGCGGCTGGCCGCCCTGGCCCACCGCAAGGGGATACCGGTGCTGTACTATTTCAGCCCTTCGGCCTGGGCGTGGGGCCGCGGCCGGGCCGCCCAGTTGGCCCGCCTCGGAGCGACCATCTTGGCGGTGTTTCCCTTTGAGGCGGAGGTGTACCGGGCAGCGGGGGCGCCGGTGGTGTTCGTGGGCCATCCGCTGGTGGACCGGGTGCGCCCGTCCGCAGGCCGGGAGGATATCCGGGCGGAGCTGGGCGTCCCGCCTGGGGGGACCCTGGTGGCCTTGCTCCCCGGCAGCCGGCGGCAGGAGCTGGAATCGCTCTTGCCTGCCATGCTGGCCGCGGCCCGCATCATCCGGGATCAGCGGCCCGGCGCCCGCTTTGTCCTGCCCATGGCCTACACCCTCGCGGCCGACGAGGTGCAGCGGATGGTGCAGGCCAGCGGCGTGCCGGTGACGGTGATGGCGGGGCGCGCCTACGACGTACTGCACGCGGCCGACGGGGCCCTCATCAGCATGGGGACAGCGACCTTGGAGGCGGCCTTGCTGGGCGTGCCCCACGTGGCCTGCTACCGGGTCTCCCGGATCACGTACAAGCTGGTCCAGCTGCTGGTCCACGTGCGGCACTTCGCGATGCCCAACATCATCCTGGGCCGCGCCGCGGTGCCCGAGCTCATCCAGGACCAGGTGACGGGGGAAAACCTGGCCCGGGAGCTGCTGGCGCTGCTCGCGCCGGAGCGGGCGGCCGCGCTGCGGGCGGAGTTGGCCCAGGTGCGGGCGCAGCTGGGGGAGGGAGGGGCCGTTGCCCGGGCGGCCGCGGCCGTATTGGCGCGGGTGGCCCCCGGCGCGGCGGGCAGGGCCTGATGGAGTTCGTCTTGACGGCCAACAGTCCCGGCGAGGTGTCCACATGGCTGGCGCCGGTGGTGCGGGTCCTGCGGGAGGAGGCTCCCGCGGCCCGCATCAGCGTCTTCTTGGTGCCCTGCGCCTTCGCCACCGGCGCGGAGGCGGCGGTGGTGGCCGGGATGCCGGGCGTGGACCGGGTCTTCAGCCCCGCCCAGTACTGGCGCCACGCGCTGGCCCTGAGGGCGGCGCGGGGCTTTGCCCGCCGCGGCGCGGTGCTGTTTCTGGGCGGAGACCCGGTGCACGCGGTGTGGCTGGGCCGGCGTCTGGGGCTGCCGGTCTTCGCGTACTTGGAGCGGGGCACCCGGTTTGGCCGGTCCTTCCAGCGGATTTTTGTGCCGGACGGCCGGGCCCGGGAACGGGTATTGCGGCGCGGGGCGGAGGCTGAGCGGGTGGAAGTCGTGGGGGACCTGATGGTGGACGCGGTGCGGCCGCGGCGGGACGCCGACGGGGTGCGGGCTCTGTTGGGCCTCGACGCCCGCCGGCCGGTGGTGGCCGTGTTTCCCGGCAGCCGCCGCTACGAGCTGCGGCAGGCACTGCCCTTCTTGCTGCGGGCGGCGGAAATCCTCTGGGAGGACCAGCGGGACCTGCAGTTTGTCCTGGGCCTCGCCCCCTTTGTGTCCCCGGGCGCTGTGGACGGCCAGCCGGTGTCCGCCCTGGACGGCACCCCCGTGAGCCTGGAGCCGCTGGAGGAGCCCCCGGGCCAGCGGTGGCGGGCCGTAACGGGCAGGGGCCTGGTGGTCCCGGCCTTGCGGGGCGCGCCCTACGATGTCATGCAGGTGGCGGACCTCGCCCTGACGATTCCAGGCAGCAACACCGCGGAAATGGCCGCCATGGGAGTGCCCATGGTGGTGGCCTTGCCCCTGAACCTGGCCGAGACTATCCCCTTGCCGGGTTTGGCTCATTATTTGGAGCGGGTGCCCGTGGTGGGCCGGCGGTGGAAACGGGCCCTGGTGCTGCGCCGGCACCAGCGGACGCCCTTTGTCGCCTTGCCCAACCGCAAGGCGGGCCAGCTCATCGTGCCCGAGGTCCGGGGCATCCTGCGCCCGGAGGACGTGGCCCTGGAGGCGGCGCGCCTTTTGCGGGACGCCCAGGCCCGGGAATCTATGGGCGCTGCCTTGCGCGCAGCCATGGGGCCGCCGGGGGCGGCCCACCGCATCGCGGCCCAGCTGCTGCACGCGGTGTCGCCGGGTGAATCCCTATGAACGTCCTGATGGTGACCAACGGGCACGGCGAGGATCGCCTTGCCCTGACCTTGGTCCGGGCCCTGCGGCAGCGGCGGCCCGCGTTGACCATTCGGGCCGTGCCCCTGGTGGGGGAGGGGCGCCTCCTGGAGGAGGCGGGCATCGGAGTTCCGGGCCCCCGGGTGCGGGTGCCCTCGGGGGGCTTGGTGCGCCCCAACCTGGGCGCGGTGTGGCGGGACGTGCGGGCCGGGCTGCTGGGACAGTTCCGGCGCCAGATGGACTTTTTGCGGGCCCAGGCCCCGGGGGTGGACTGGGTGATCGCGGTGGGGGACACCTTTGCGGCCTGGGCGGCGGGCCGCTGCCTGCCCGGTACGCCCATGATCCTGGTGGCCACGGCCAAGTCCGAGTACATCCACGGCCATTCGCGGCTGGAGGCGTGGTGGATGCGGCGGCGCTGCCGGCACGTGTTTGCCCGGGATGAGCCCACGGCCGCGGCCCTGCGGCGCCGGGGCGTGCCCGCTTCGTGGCGGGGCAACCTGATGATGGATGCGCTGGAAATCACGGGCCGGGCGGTGGTGGCCGCCGGCGAAGGGCCGGTGGTGGCCCTGCTGCCGGGCAGCCGCGCTGACGCCTACGACAACTTGGCCTGGTTGGCGGACTGCCTGGAAGGGCTGGCCCACCGGCACCGGCCGCCGGCCGCCGGCCGGCAGCTGCTGGGCCTGGTGCCCCTGGCGACCGGTTTGGCCATGGAGCGGTGCCTGGCGGTGCTGGAGGAGCGGGGCTGGGTGGCGGACGAGCCCTTGGGCGGCGGGGCCACCGTGGCCAAGCCGGGGGTGCGCTTGCGCTTGACCCAGGGCGTGTTTGGCGACGTCGTGCAGGCAGCGGACGTGGTCATCGGCCTGGCGGGCACCGCCAACGAGCAGGCCGCGGGTCTGGGCAAGCCGGTAGTGGCCTTTCCCGGGCCCGGCGTGCAGTTTGGCCCCCGCTTCCTGCGGGCGCAAAAGCGCCTCTTGGGTGAGGCGCTGGCCGTCACGCCGCCCGACCCCCGAGCAGTGGCGGCGGAAGCCGCGGCCCTCTTGTCGGATGAATCCCGCCGCGCCCGCATGGCCGCTGCCGG
>Ga0079224_100000781_pt1 | contig 33628 bp, 32 predicted proteins | sample Stecom2015_FD_80414 | JGI IMG/M metagenome (GOLD analysis project Ga0079224, IMG submission 80414) | Agricultural soil microbial communities from Utah to study Nitrogen management - Steer compost 2015 | ecosystem: Environmental > Terrestrial > Soil > Agricultural land | place: USA: Utah... | reverse complement strand
CCTAGGATGAAGGAGGCGACCTCCTCGATCAGGCGGGGCACGACGGGGAGCGACGGATCGCCGTACGTCGCCACGTTCGCCATGCGGTCCGCCGGCGCCTCCTTGAGGACGTGGTTCATCCCCTCGATCAGGACGAACCGGGCGTCCGGCCGGGCGTCGGCGAGGACCCTCGCCTCCTCCACGCCCACCTGGATGTCCGTCGTCCCCTGGACGATCAGCACCGGGACCTCGAGGCGGGCGACCTCCGCCGCCGGATCGTACCGGAACAACGAGATCACGAACGGCTGGACCGACGTGCGGAACACGGTGTTCAGGCTCGGGGGCACCGAGTCGACGGTGCGGCCCGCCTCCAGCTCGTCGAGGATGGCCTCGGCGTCGGCCATTATCGCCGGCGGCAGTTGTGCCCGGAGCTGCTCGCGCAGCACCTCCTGGGCCGGCCGCCCCATCCCCGCGACCGAGACGAAACCGGCGACGCCGCCCCGCCTCGCGGCGATCGCGCCGATCAGCGAGCCCTCGCTGTGCCCCACGATCACGACGCGCGAGAAGCGGCGGTCGGCCTCGAGCTGCCGGACCCACGCCACGGCGTCGTCCACGAAGTCGTCGAAGACGACCGCCGCCTCGTCGAGCCCCGCCTCACGGCTCGCGCCGATCCCGCGCTTGTCGTAACGGAGAGAGGCGATCCCCTTCGCGGCCAGGGCCTCGGCCAGGAGCTTCAGGCTGTCGTTCCGCCCCGGGATCAAAGGGTTGTTCCCGTCCCGGTCCGTCGGCCCCGACCCGGCGATGATCAGCGCGACCGGGACCGGGCCCTCGACCGTCGCGGGGACGAGCAGCGTCCCGTGGAGCGTGCCGGCCGGGACCGTCACCGTCGCCGCCTCCTCGACCGCCGCGCCCGGCGCGGCGACCTCTTGCGCCCGTGCCGTCGCCGGGTAGAGCGCCAGAACCGCTCCGAGCGCCAGCCATCCGGCCCCGGCCCGCCGGCGCGCCGACCCTCCGCGCCACCTGGCCCACCCGCTCCGGCCCCCGCCGTGTCTCCACATCATCGCGCCACCTCCGATCCAGGTTCCCGCCCGCCTCATCGCCCGGCCTCCGCTCCGGGCTCGTCCTCGCACACCACCGCGGTCCCGTAGCAGAGGATCTCCGCGGCGGCCGTCGCGATCATCGCCGTCGTGAAGCGGACGCCGACGATCGCGTTCGCGCCGAGCTGTTCGGCCTCCTCGACCATCCGGTCGATCGACTGCTCGCGGGACTCGGCCATGAGCTTCGTGTACTCGCGGATCTCTCCCCCCGCCAGGTTCCGGAGCCCGGCCAGGATGTCGCGCCCCACGTGCCGTGCCCGGACCGCGTTCCCCCTCACCAGCCCCAGGACGCGTACGATCCGCTTCCCGGGCAGCATATCCGTCGTCACTACGATCATCGTTCCAGATCCTTGTAAGGCGAGCCCTTCCACTCCCGGTACTGCTCGTAGGCGACGGAGAGCGCGAGGACGACGAGCCCCGCGCCGATCGCCGTCGCGGCCAGCCACTCCAGGGTCAGCGACTCCCGGAACCACGCGACCAGCGCGAGACCGACCCACAACACGAGCCCGGCCACGAAGAGGAGCCACCCGACCGGCCGGGCGATCCTGCGCTCGACACCTTCCCACACGCCCGGCGGCGGCGGGGTCGCACCCAACGACCTCATCGCTCCTCCCATCAAACGAATCAACGCCAATTCGCGGACACACTCCGTGCAGCCGCGCAGGTGCTCCTCGACCCGCCGGGCCGATTCGCGGTCCAGCTCGCCATCCGCGTACGCACTCAGCTCTTCACGCGGGTGCCGGCTCACCGGCGCCCCCTGCCGTCCCGAGTCCATAGGCCCTCCCGCTCGCCTCACGCGACCGACTCCTCGAACGGGAACCCTCGCTCGACCAGCGCCCGCCGGAGCGCCGACCGCGCGTGGTAGAGGCGGCTCGCCACGGTACCCGCCGGGACCCCGGTCAGCTCCGAGATCTCGGCGTAGCTCAGCCCCTCGAGCTCCTTGAGGACGAGGACCTCCCGGTGGTCGGCCGAGAGCGTGGCGAGCGCGGCGCGGACCGCAGCGGCCCGCTCCTCCCGGACCAGTCGCTCGGCGCCCTGCGGCTCGGCCCACGCCCACCGGTCGACCTCCCGCTCCGTCCAGCGCCGCCGCCTGCGTCGGGGCGAGCGCAGCCGGTCCAGGCAGAGGTTCCTCAGGATCGCCCGGAACCACGGCCCGAACGCGCGCCCCTCCCTCACCCGGCCGAGCGAACGGTACGCGCGCACGAACGCGTCCTGCACCGCGTCGGCCGCCTCGTCCCGGTCGCCCAGGATCGCCTCGGCCAACGCGAACGCACGGGCCTCGTACGCCCGGACCAGCGGCTCGAACGCCGCCGGGCCGCCGGCCAGGCAGCTACGGATCAGCTCCGACTCCATCTTCGCGTCCACACCCTATTATACGAGGGAGGCGTCAATTTTCTTCAATCGGACGGCGGCGCTCACTCCGTCGTCGCGAACCTCGCGTCCGTGCCGGCGCCCGTCTCGATGGAGATCGTCTTGAGGTTGGTGAACTCCCGGATCCCGTCCTCGGCGAGCTCGCGTCCGTAGCCGGATTCCTTGACGCCGCCGAACGGGAGCCTGGGGTCGGAGGCGACCACGGCGTTGATGAAGGTGAGCCCCGCCTCGATCTCGTTGATGAAGCGTTCCTGCTCGTCCGGGTCGGTCGTCCAGGCCGAGCTCCCGAGTCCGAACGGCGAGTCGTTCGCGACGCGGATCGCCTCGTCCACGTCCCGGACGCGGAAGATCGCGGCGACGGGCCCGAAGATCTCCTCGTCCGCCGCGGGCGAGCCCGGCGGGATATCGGCGAGGACGGTGGGCGGGTAGAAGAAGCCGGGCCCATCGGGCGCGCGCCCGCCGGCCAGGAGCCGGCCTCCCTTCTCGACCGTCGCGCCGACCTGGTGACGGACGCCGTCCCGGATCTCCGCCGTCGCGAGCGGCCCGACCTCCGTCTCCGGGTCCATCGGATCGCCGACCCGGAGCGCGTCCATCGCCGCGACGAACCGCTCCAGGAACGCGTCGTGGACCGCCTCGTGCACGATGAAGCGCTTCGCCGCGATGCACGATTGGCCGTTGTTGATGACCCGGGCCTGGACCGCCGCGCGGACCGTCGGCTCCAGCTCCGCGCTCGGCATGATGATGAACGGGTCGCTCCCGCCGAGCTCGAGGACCGTCTTCTTGACCCGGAGCCCGGCCCGGCTCGCGACCGCGCTCCCCGCCCACGTGCTCCCGGTCAGCGTCGCGGCCCGGACACGAGGGTCGTCCAGCACGCGCGGGACTTGGTCCGTCTCGATCAGGAGCGCCTGGAAACACCCCTCCTCGAAGCCCGCCTCGAGGAAGAGCTGCTCGAGCCGGAGCGCGCACCGAGGCACGTTCGACGCGTGCTTGAGCAGCCCGACGTTCCCGGCCATGAGCGCGGGCGAGGCGAAACGGATGACCTGCCAGAGCGGGAAGTTCCACGGCATGATCGCCAGCACCGGACCGAGCGGGAGGTGGCGCACGAAGCTCCGGGCCGCCTCGGTCCGCACCTCCCGGTCCGCCAGGTGCCGCTCGGCATGCTCCGCGTAGTAGCGGCACGCCCACGCGCACTTCTTCGCCTCGGCGACCGCCGCGCCGATCGGTTTCCCCATCTCCTCCGTCATCAGGCGGCCCAGCGCGTCGGCCTCACGGTCCAGGAGATCGGCCAGGCGCGACATCCGCTCCGACCGCTCGGCGAACGTGCTCCGACGGTGGCGCTGGAACGCACGTTCCGCACGTGCGAGCCGCTCGTCCAGCTCCGCGTCCGTCAGCGCGTCGAACCGCTCGATGACCTCGCCCGTCGTGGGATTGACGCTCGCGATCGGCATGCTGCCTCCTCCGGTTCGCCCACTCCGCCGCAGACCTTCCGTGCGATGTCCAGCTCCGTCCGGCCCCGCGCCGGACGGCAGCGCGAGCGCGACGACCATGGCAACTCCCGGGCCGATCCGGCCCCGCGCCCGGCCGGACATCGATCGCCGCCGGAAATGGTTGACATGCCGGCCGCGGGCACGTAGAGTGCGGCGCTCCACGCGCGACCCGCGGAGGCCGGCCGGTCGGCCCGGCCGCGCGATGCCGTCCGCGAGCCGCAGGGTGGACCCGAGGAGCGACAGACGAGTGTGGACCGCGCTCGCCCGCGCGCACGCTCATCGGAATGGGACAGGAGTCTTGGAGGACGGGATGGGCGATCCCTCCGACGGGAGTCGAAGAAGACGCGACACGTCGCCCCGGCGACGTGTCGCCCGGGACTCACCGATCCGCGCCCGCGCACGATCCATGGGCCCCGTGCGCCGCGCCGGCGACACGACGCGCGGCGAGGCCGGATCGGTCAGCACGTATACTCAGCGTTCCCCCGGCACACGGGCCGTTCCTTGCCTGTGCGGACCACGGGCGGTGAGCCACGCCGGACCGACCCTGCAGTAGACCTCCGGCTCGCCTCCCCGTGGCCAGAGGACCGCGGCCGGCCGGGTGGGGGAGGTGAGCGATGAAGCCAGTACGACACGACAGGACCGCTCGGGTCCGCGCCGACCGGCTCGGACCGGGGCATGGTACGCCGTCGCGCCGCGCGCCCCTCATGGCCGCGGCGGCTCGTGGACTCGCCACACGGCAAACGCGCCCGGCCTCCCGGCGCCGATAGGAGGAGGCGATGCCCCTGTCGAACGTCACGGAGACACCGGAGCTCCTCTACCTCCTCGCCGGGGACCCCGCCATCCTCGCGGAGGTGACGGCATCGATCCGGAACGCCGACCTCGCGGACCTCCTGAACGAGCTGCCGCCCGCCGCGGCCGCGAAGGTCGTGGCCGGGATGCCGTTCGATCTCGCCGTCCAGCTCTTCGACGAGCCGGAGCTCGAACGCCGGCACGAGATCTTCGCGCACCTCGACGAAGCGATCGCGTCGCCGCTCCTCGAGGCGATGTCCGCGGACCAGCGGACCGAGCTCTTCCGCGCGATGAACGAGGAGGAGCGCGCCCGACTCCTGCCGACCCTCGAGCCCGAGACCCGGCACGCGCTCGGGATGCTCCTCCGATACCCGCCCGATACCGCGGGCGGGATCATGACGACCGAGTTCGTCAGCGTGCCCGCGAGCTGGACCGTCGGCCAGACGCTCCGCCACATCAGCGAGGTCGGCCGGACCAAGGAAACCGTCTACGCGATCTACCTCCTCGACGGCGCCGAACGGCTCGTGCGCGTCGTCTCGCTCCGCGAACTCATGGGCGTCGACCGCGACCAGCCCGTCCTCCACGTCGGTGACCGGCGCCGGCCCGTCACCGCCGACCCGCTCATGGACCGCGAACAGGTCGCACGGCTCATCTCGAAGTACAACCTCCTCGCGGTCCCGGTCGTCGACACGGACCACCGGGTCCTCGGGATCGTGACCGTCGACGACGTGATCGACGCGCTCGTCGAGGAAACGACCGAGGACATCCAGAAGTTCGGCGGGATGGAGGCGCTCGAACAACCCTACCTCGATGTCGGCTTCTTCCAGATGCTCCGCAAGCGAGGGGGTTGGCTCTCCGCGCTCTTCCTCGGAGAGATGCTAACCGCGACCGCGATGGGGTTCTTCCAGGACAACATCGAGCGCGCCGTCGTCCTCGCCGTCTTCATCCCCCTCATCATCAGCAGCGGCGGCAACTCCGGGTCCCAGGCATCGACCCTCGTGATCCGCGCCATGGCCGTCGGCGAGGTGCACCTCGCCGACTGGTGGCGCGTCGTACGACGGGAGTTCGCATCCGGTCTCGCGCTCGGAGCGCTCCTCGGCGCGATCGGACTCGCCCGGATCCTCATCTGGCAGGCGATCGGCAACGTCTACGGCGACCACTACTGGCTGGTCGGCGCGACCGTCGCGCTCAGCCTCATCGGCGTCGTCCTCTTCGGCACCATCGCCGGATCCATGCTCCCGTTCGCGCTCCGACGACTCGGGTTCGACCCCGCAAGCGCGTCCGCGCCCTTCGTCGCGACCGTCGTCGACGTGACCGGGATCGTCATCTACTTCACCGTCGCCAGCATCATCCTGCGAGGTACGCTGCTCTGACGGACCGGCGGCCGTGGGCGGCGCCCACGTATCCGATAAAATTGTTGTATCGGTCACGGTCGCGCGTTATACTGGGCAGAGCGCGGCCTGCCTCGGCAGGACGACCGGGGCGGAGTCGTGGCTCGTGTACCTCAAGCCAGCGGAGGCGGGTATGGACGACACCGCGCAGCGACGACTCCGTTCCCTGGCTGAGGCCAGCCGTATCCTTGCCTCCTCCCTCGATTTTGAAGACACCCTCGCGCAGGTCGCGCGGATCGTGGTCCCGGAGTTCGCGGATTGGTGCTCGGTGTACGTCGCGGACGACGGGGGCGGGTTCCGGTGCGTGGACGTCGCGCACCGCGACCCGGTCCGGGCGGCCGAGGTCCGGGACCGCACGCAGCGGCAGTCGTTGAGTCCGGCCGTCCGCGAGGGTCTCTACCGCGCGATCCTCTCGGGCGAACCTCGCCTCCTCCCCGAGCTCGGGCCTGCGCAGCTCGAGCGCGGTGCCGCGGACGGGGAGCACCTCGAACTCCTGATGAGGCTGGGGCTGCGTTCGGGGATTCTGATCCCGCTCCGGGCCCGAGGCCGCACGCTCGGCGCGGTCCTCTTCGCGACGAGCGAGTCGGGCCGCAGCTACGGGCCCGCCGACCTCGAGTTCGCCACCGAGTTCGCGCTCCGCGCCGCGCTCGCGGTCGACAACGCCCGCCTCTTCCGGGAAGCCGAGCGCGCGAGGGAGGCGGCGGAGCGCAGGGCGAAGGGCGAGGCCGCGCTGCGGCGATCGGCCGAGGCCATCAATGCGAGCCATACCGTCGAGGATGTGCTGCACAGGATCGTCGACAGCGCGCTGGACGCGACCGAATCCGACGGTGTGACGCTCGAATGGCTGGACCAGGAACGGGAGGAGCTCGAGGTCGTCGCGGTCGCCGGGGCGCGTACCCTCCGGCCCGGGACCCGTCTCGCCCTGGCCGGCACCGCCGCGGCGGCCGTGCTCGAACGAGGCGATCCGCTCCTGATCCCCCAGCTTTCCGGGACCGAGCGCAACCTCGCGCTCGCGATACTCCTGGACTGCGTCGGCTGCTCCGCGCTCTTCGTTCCGCTGGCCGACGCGGCCGGCCCGATCGGCGCCCTCATCCTCCTCCGCGAGCCGGGCCGGCCGCCCTTCGAGCCGGACGACCTGGACCGGGCCCGGACCTTCGCGGAGCTGACCGCCGTCGCGATCCGCAAGGTCCAGCTCCTGGAGGAATCGGAACGACGGCGCGAGGAGCTGGAGCGCGTCCTCGAGAGTCGCGCCCGCCTCATCCGCGGCTTCAGCCACGACCTGAAGAATCCGCTCGGCGCGGCCGACGGCCACGCTGCGCTCCTCGAGCAACGGATCCTCGGCGAGCTGACCGAGCGCCAGCTCGACAGCGTCCTCCGGATCCGCCACTCGATCGGCAGCGCGCTCGGTCTGATCCAGGACCTGAGCGAACTCGCCCACGCCGAGACCGGCCAGCTCGACATCCGATCCGAGCACGTGGACGCGGGCGACGTCGCCCGTGAGGCCGTCGCCGAGTACGGCGCGCAGGCCGGCGCCCGGAACATCACGCTCGAACTCGAGGTCGGCGGCCCGGTCCCCGCGATCCGGAGCGACCGGTCCCGGGTCCGTCAGATCCTCGGCAACCTGATCGCGAACGCGGTCAAGTACACGCCGCCAGGCGGCCGCGTCACCGTGAGCGTGGCCGCTCGCCCCCGCCCCGGCGCCCTGAACGGCGGCGACTGGGTCGGCATCGCCGTGGCCGACACCGGGCCCGGCATCCCCGCCGCCAGGCAGAAGGAGATCTTCCGGGAGTTCATCCGCCTGAACCCGCTCGACGGCGGCGGCGCCGGCGTCGGGCTCGCCATCAGCCACCGTATCGCGAAGCTCCTGGGCGCCGACCTCGTCGCCGACAGCCGCGTCGGCCACGGCTCGACCTTCACCCTCTGGCTCCCGGTCGATCGGCCCGGGGCCCGCACCTGACCCCGGCCGGTCGGTCCCGGTCAACGCCCAATCCCCCGGCCGTCCCTGCCTCCGGTCCGAGCGCCGCGCCCCGCTTCGGCCGGGCAGCCCCGGTCACCGCTCCGGGCCGACCACCCTCACGGCCTGCGCGATCGCGGCCTCGACGTACTCTGATCGCGGGATTCGCGAGTCCAGCCGCTGCGCCAGGATCGTCGAGACGACGCCGTGCAGCAGCGCCCAGGCCACGTGCGTCGCGACCCTCGCCTCTTCTGCGTTCCGGTAGCGGTCCGGCGCGGACTCGGCGACGAGCGCGGCGGCCAGCTCCATCGGCCGCCTTGTCCTGCGGTAGAGCTCCTTCGGGTAGCGCGCAATGCGCTCGGGCCGGAAGAGGTACATGACCTCGTACCACTCCGGGTTCTCGAGGCCGAACTCCACGTATCGCCTGCAAAGGGCCTCCAGCCGCTCGATCGGCGGAGCCGGGCGCTCCACGATCGCGAGCGTCTCGCGGTGCCACCGCTCGAAGCCCTCGTAGATCAACGCGTGGATCAGCGCGTCCTTGTTCTCGAAATAGAGATAGATGGTGCTGACGCTGCACCTGGCCGCCCGTGCGATCCGGCGCATCGAGACGTCCCGATACCCTTCGCGTCCGATCAGGCGGCGCGCCGCTCCCAGGATCGCGTCGCGGAGAGAACTCTCGTTCGAAACGGGCATTCCTGCGCGTCGTACTGCCGGGGGTGCGAGCGGACGAACGGTGTTCGCGACACGGTAGACCCGGACGGGGAGTGTGTCAATCCCGGCTCGCGGCCGGTACGGCGCTTGCACGCGCCCGACCCCGCCCATCGCCGCCGACCCGGAGGAGCCATGACGCTGCCCGCCCCGCAGTCCCGAATCGAGCCGCCTCGCCCCGACGAGCCGCAGATCCAGCCGCCGCAGCCGCCGGAGATCGAGCCGCACCGTGAGACGCCGGACATCACGCCGCCGGTCCGGGAGCCGACGATCCAGCCGCCTCGCGAGCCGGGCACGCCGGTTCCGGGGCCTCCGACGATCGAGCCGCCGGAGCGGCGCGAGACGGAGCACCCGGAGCGAGAGCGCCCCGCGCCGCCGGCCAGGCGTGACCCGCACGTGCGCATCGCCCGGTCCGGCGGGAGGTCGCCCCGCGGTCCCGGGAGCCCGGCCGCGGGCGAGCCCGAATCGCGCCTCGGGTCCGCGCCCTCGTGGATCGAGCGTCACGCGTTCTCCGGCCGGATGATCCAGACGAAGAGGACGATGAGCGGGATCATGAGCCCGACGACGCCCACGCACTTCGTCGCGGGGTGCCGCCAGACGACATCGGTCGCGGGCTCAGTCCCCGCCTGGGCCGCTGCTGCCGCCGCGGCTGCCTCGCCAGATCAGGAACACCATCCCCGCGGTCAGTGCATACACCAGGATCGCCGGCCCATCACGCGGGATGTCCGCCAGCACATCGCGAAACGTGAGTCCGCCTCCCTCGGCGAGGAACGCATACAAGTACATGATTCCTTCCCCATCGCGTAATCGTTCGGATCCGTCGGCATCACGGCTCACCCGCGACCGGCGACGGGGTCCACGTACGGGGCCACGCCCGCAGGGACGGTCTCGTGCCGGCTTGACGGACCCGGGGTACACCCGCGCGCTTCCGGACCGCCGCGCCGACAACGTCCGGCCACGGCCCGGGCGAGCGGGAACCGAATGTCTCGATGATCCTCCGTGGGCGGGGCCGGGTCGGCCCCGCGCGCGAAACGACTACGCGATGGGTGGGGCTGTGCTGCGGATCAGGGGGATGCCGATCCGCACGGCTGTCAGCTCGGCGGCGTAGCCCAGATACACCCGCTGGACCGCGCGGATACGACTCGCCGTCGGACCCTCCTCGAGGCGGGCGATCCCGGACCCGGCCGCCGTGCGCTGGGACCGCGGCGTCGCCGGGCCCAGCGGCCCGTGCCGCTCCACGGGCGACGAGTCGAGCGTGAGACCGGAGCTCGCGAGGAACGGGGCCGGCGCCTGCGCGGGCCCGGCGGTCAACTGCGCCGGAGCGCCGGACCCATCAGCCGGCTCGACGTCCGGCGCACGCCCTGCGGGGGGCGCGCCGGCCAGGAGGAGCAGCCCGATGAAGTACGGCGCGAAAGTCCTGTGCACAGACATCGGCCTCATACGGAAAACGGAGGCGACCGCCCCCTGGTCTCGCGACCTCGTCACCCGTGCCCCGGCGCTGGGGTGCCTCGGCCTGCCACGAACGGGATGGGCCGGGGACGGAATCGAACCGTCATCTCGGGAATGGAGTCCCGGCTCTGCCATTGAGCTACCCGGCCGCGGGCCGGGGCGCTCGCCGGGCCCCGCCCGGCGGACTCCCCGCACCCGTATCGACGTCGGTGCAAGAAGTCCGCCAGCGGTCCCGCACTCGGGGGAGCCCGAGGAGGCAGGGGTATCGCGATCGCCTACCTGCAGCGCTCGCTGACGACCTGCCCCTCGATGATGACGCCGCACACGTACGTCGTGTACTCGAACGGGTCGCCGTCGAAGAGGACGACGTCGCCGTCCTTCCCTCGCTCGAGCGAGCCGACCCGGTCCGCGACCCCGATGACCCTCGCCGCATCGATCGTCACCGTCCGGAGCGCGTCCTCGAAGGGCAGACCGTACGCCGCGGCCATCGCCGCCTCGAAGAGCACGACGCGTGTCTTCGGGACGTAACCCTCGAACCCGCTCTGGAGCGCGACCGTGATTCCGGCCTCCCTCAAGAGTCGGGCGGTCTCGAACGTCGCGTTCTCGAGCGTGCCGCTCTGGCGAGCCATCGTCGGGTGCAGGATGACCGGAACACCGGCCTCCCTGATCTCGTCGATGACGAGGTACGACTCGGCCGCGCCGTCCAGGACGAGCCTGAACCCGAACTCCTTCTGCAGCCGGAGCGCGGCCAGGATCTCCGTCGCCCGCTGCGCGGTGATCAGGGCGGGGATCTCGCCGGCCAGCACGCGCGCGAGCGTCTCCAGCTTCAGGTCCCGCGGCCCGTCCTGCCCCCGTTCGCCACGCCGGCGGGCGTACTCCTGGGCCTTGATCAGCTCGGCGCGGATCAGCGCAACGCCCTTCGACCGCGTGCCCGGCCGGCCACCGTAGTTCGCGGAGACCTCCGGCCCCAGCGTCATCGCGACCATCGTGACCGAGTCGACCAGTGCCTCGCCCACGTTCGAGCCCCGGGTCTTCACGACCATCGTCTGGCCGCTCATCAGCGCGCCGGGGCCGTGGCCGGTGTGCACCGTCGTGACGCCGTAATCCCGGATCCACTCGACCAGGAACTCGCCCGCGTTGTACGCGTCGAACGCCCGCAGTTCCGGCTGGATCGCGTTCGTCCGCTCGAGCTGGTCCTGCTCGTGCGGCTGGTTCAGGTACCCGGCCAGGCCGACGACGCTGTGCGCGTCGACGAGGCCGGGCGTGACGACCTTCGCCTCCAGCGTACGGTACCCGCTCGGGATCCGGACGCGGGACGCCTCACCGACCTGCTCGATCTTCCCGTCCCGCCCGATCAGGACGACGCCGTCTTGGATCGGCGGACCCGCCATCGTGTAGACCGTCTCGCCACGGACCGCGAGCTGCGCGGCGAGAGGGGAAGGTACGACGAGCGCCGCAGCCAGCGCCGCGCCGATCAGGCCGGACCCGAGCCTGGACTTGCCGAAGACAGCCGTGCTGCTATGCATCAGTGGCCCTCCATCCCCTCGTGGTGGTTCGCGCTGATCACCCGGACCACGCCGAAGCCGCCGACCGCGTAGGCGCGGTCCCGCGGGTCGTTCAGATCGAAGACCTTCTCCCCCTCGACCCACGTCTGCTCGACTCGCGTATAGACGCTGAGCGGATCGCCGCTCAGCACGATGAAGTCCGCATCCTTGCCCACATCCAGCGAGCCAATCCGGTCCTCGAGGTCGAGCATCCGCGCGCCGGCCATCGTCAGCGCGTAGAGCGCCGCGTCGCGCGACATCCCTTCCCTCACCGCAAGACCCGCCGAGCGCAGGAAGAGGCGCGAGTCCGTGATCCCGTCGTCCGTATGGAAACCGACCAGGACGCCCGCCTTCTCCAGCGCTGCGCCGTTCGTCGACCGGATATCGATCGTCTCCAGCTTCCCGCCCGGCGAGTCGAGCAGGATGATCGAGGCCGGCGCGCCCGCCGCCGCGATCTCGTCTGCGACCTTCCACGCCTCGCTCACGTGCTGCAGCACGATCCGGAACCCGAACTCCTTCTGCAGCCGCAGCGCGGTCAGGATGTCGTCATGACGGTGTGTGTGGAGGTTGATCAACCGCTTCCCGGCCAGGACCTCGACCAGCGCCTCCAGCTCCAGCTTCCGCGGCGGCAGCTTCGATGGGTCGCCGTTCGCCTGACGGATCTTCTCGCGGTACTCCTGCGCCTGGATGAACTTCGCACGGACCAGCGCCGCCGCCTTCGCACGCGTGCCCGGGAACGGAGACTGACCACGCGGATTCGTGCCGTTCGCCATCTTCATCCCGCCACAGATCTCCGTCAGCACGTCGTCGCAGATGAGGAGATCGTAGATCGTCCGCCCGTCCCGCAGCTTCAGGTACGCCGTCTGACCGCTCATCAGGTGGCCCGAGCCCGGCATCACGTTGACCGTCGTGATACCGCCGGCCTGCGCCTGCTGGATCCGGTCGTTCCGCGCATCGATCGCGTCCAGGATCCGGACGTCCCCGTGGATCGGCGCGGACCGGTCGCCGCCATCACCGCCGCCGATGTGCGAATGCGTGTCCACCAGACCGGGCATGATGACCTTGCCCGCCACATCGTGGACGACCGCGTCGCCCGGGATCCGGACCCGGCCCTCCTCGCCCACGGCGACGATCTTCCCGCCCTGGACCACCAGGACGCCGTTCTCGATCGGCGGCGCCGTGATCGGGATGAGCCGCGCGCCGCGGAAGACCAGCGGCCGGTCCTGCGCCACGGCCGACGAAATGCCGGCGAGCACGAGGACCAGGAAGGACCACACCACTCGATGCATCACGCACCCCTCCGGGAATCTGGATACCGGCCACGCACGAGCGCGAAGGCTCCACCCGGCCAGGCGGAACCCGCCCACCGCGCGGCGGAACTGGCAGGAAACAGGGGCATATTGCTGCGGATCGTGCGACGTGTCAAGCAGGTAGACCGCCCCGGACGGCCAAGCCGCAGGAGGCACGGACCCGTGCGGCACGGTGCACGGGCCGCACCCGACCCCGGTCGGGGACGGCCCGCGGCGCGCCCGCCGCCCTCGCTGGAATGCACCATGCAGGAGTCCGCACCGGGCACCACACCGTAGCGGCGCCCGAACGTTTCCACCAGCACGGGATCGAAAGGCATGGCACGCACCACAGGCATGGTGAAGTGGTTCTCCCAGGAAAAGGGGTACGGCTTCATCCAGCAGGACCAGGGCCCCGACGTCTTCGTCCACCACAGCGCCGTGGAGGGGACCGGCTTCAAGACGTTGAACGAAGGCGAACGCGTCGAGTTCGACGTGGTCCAGGAGCCCAAAGGGTTGAAAGCACAACACGTCGTCCGGCTCGACGAGCCGAGGGGCGGCCGTGAACGCCTCGGCGGCAGAGCCCGAGGAGGATCCCGGCAGGGAGGATACAGCGCCCGCTGGTAGCAGCGGCCCTACGGCACGACCCCACGAGCCCGCCCGATCCCGCGATCGGGCGGGTCCAGGTCGACGCCTCGACACCCCCTCCACCTCACGCCCGCATCGGCTCGGGCCGGGAGGAGGATGCACGAACGCCGGTGCCCCGTGAACCACGGGACGGCCGGCGTTCCTGTGAGTGCGCCCGAGAGGATTCGAACCTCTGACCTCGTGCTCCGGAGGCACGCGCTCTATCCGACTGAGCTACGGGCGCATGGCGGAATGGGAAGCAAATAAGCCGAGTTCTGTCTCCGGATACCCCGACCCGGGGGCCAAGGTCCGGAGGCGGACCATTTCTCTGGGACGACGGTCGCCCGTCGCCTCTAGCAGCCTACCCGGGGCTCGAACGGCGCGGGCCACGCCTCGCCCCTGCTTGGCCTTGCTCCGGGTGGGGTTTACCGTGCCGCCCCCGTTGCCGGGCAGCGCGGTGGGCTCTTACCCCACCGTTTCACCCTTGCCTGTGCCCTGGACGGGCCATCGGCGGTCTGTTCTCTGTGGCACTTTCCGTCGCCTCGCGACGCCCGGGCGTTACCCGGCACCCTGCCCTGCGGAGTTCGGACTTTCCTCGACCGGCTCACCCCTCGCGAGGCGGCCGGCCGCGGTCCGCACTTGCTTCCCACCCTGTCAAACAGCGACCGCGGTTCCGCGGTCCCAGTGCGCCCGTGAGGACTCGAACCTCAAACCTTCTGATCCGTAGTCAGATGCTCTATCCAATTGAGCTACGGGCGCGAACGGCGGCGACACCCAGTCGCCGCCGGAGACATGAAAAGTTAGCGGAACCGCGGTGAAAAGTCAACCTGTCGGTCGGGCGTCCCGCGCGGGGCGTCGTGCCGGCGTTCGCCCGCGGCGGCCTTCCCCGCCGGTTCCCGCCGCTCCGCCCGGCCCCCGGCCGCGAGGCCCGGCTCGGGGCACTCCCCCGCCGGCTCAGCGTTCCGGGCGTGCGGGTTCGGAGATCTGTTCGATGACATCCTCGACCATTTCGGCCTCGCGCGGGCCGAGTTTGGTCGCGATGTCGGCCTGTGCGATGATCCCGACCAGTCGGTTCTCGTCGTCGACGACCGGGATGCGCCGGACCTGTTCCTGGCCCATGAGTTTGAGGACCTCCTCCTGGTCGTCCTCGGGCCGAACGGTCTCCAGCTCGCCGTGCGTCATGTGGTCCCCGACGCTACACTCCTGTCCGTGCCCCTCGGCGACGTGGCGGACCGTGATGTCGCGATCGGTGATGATGCCCTGCAGCCGTCGAGACGACGGATCGTCGACGACGGGCAGGACCCCGACGTTGATGTCGCGCATGAGCTGGGCGGCGGTCATCACCGAGTCGTTCGGGGTGACGCACTCCGGGTTCGGCGTCATGAGGTCACGGGCTTTCATGAGGCCTCCTTGCTCGAGGATCCGTGGGAACGATGAACGGGGCGGCTCGGCGCCGCCCCGTTGCAAGGCGTATGCCTCTCGTCCCGCCGATCCCGGCTCAGTAGGCCGAGAACCCGGTCAGGTCCTGCCCGAGGATCAGCCCGTGGATGTCGTGCGTGCCCTCGTAGGTGTAGACCGACTCGAGGTTCGCCATGTGCCGCATCGCCGAGTACTCGACGAGGATCCCGTTCGCGCCGAGGAGGCGCCGGGCCTCGCGGGCGACCTCGCACGCCATGTTCACGTTCGCGCGCTTGGCGAGCGAGACCTGTTGCGGCCGGACCCGGTCCTGGTCCTTGAGACGGCCGAGCTGGAGCGCGACGAGCTGCGCCTGCGTGATCCCGGTCAGCATGTCGGCCAGCCGGATCTGCTGGATCTGCTTGGCGCCGATCGGGGCCTCGAACATGACGCGCTCCTTCGCGTAGCGCAGCGCCTCGTCGAAACACGCCATCGCCGCGCCGATCGCGCCCCAAGCGATCCCATACCGCGCCTGGGTCAGGCACATGAGCGGGCTGCGGAGCCCGCTCGACCCCGGGAGGAGCGCGTCATCGCCGACGTGCACGTCGTGGAGCACGAGCTCGCTCGTGTCCGAGGCCAGGAGCGAGAGCTTGCCCTGCTGGTCGCGGGCCGTGAAGCCCTCCGTGTCGGTCGGGACGATGAAGCCGCGGATCGACTTCGGGTCATCGAGCTCGCCGGTCTTGGCCCAGATGATCGCGATGTCGGCCATCGAGCCGTTCGTGATCCACATCTTCGAGCCGTTGAGCACCCAGCCGCCGTCGACCTTCCGGGCGGTCGTGATCATCCCGCCCGGGTTCGAGCCGTAGTCCGGCTCGGTCAGCCCGAAGCATCCGATGATCTCGCCCTTCGCCATCCCCGGCAGGTACTTCCGCCTCTGCTCCTCGGAGCCGAACGTGTAGATCGGGTACATGCAGAGCGCGCCCTGGACCGAGGCGAACGACCGGATCCCGGAATCGCCGCGCTCGAGCTCTTGCATGATGAGGCCGTAGGCGACGTTGTTCAGCCCGGCGCACCCGTACTCTTCCGGGAGGTTCGCGCCGAGGATCCCGAGCTCGGCCATCTGCGGGATGAGCTCCGTCGGGAACCTCCTGTCGATGTACGCCTGCTCGATAATCGGGAGCAGGTTGTCGTCGACCCACTCGCGGACGGTGTCCCGGACCATCCGCTCCTCCTCCGAGAGGAGCGAGTCGAGATCGAAGTAGTCGATGCCCTGAAACCTGGCCATGATCCTGTCGTTCGAGGTGAGTGCCACGCGCCGGCGCCTCAAGATAGCGGCCCGGCGGCGCCCCGGCGAGCCCGGCGGCGCTACAGCGCCGCGATGACCGCCTTCGTGAACTCCTTCGTCGTCGCGCGCCCGCCGACGTCCGGCGTGAGCACCTCGCCCTTCCGGTAGACCGTCTCGAGAGCGTTGCGGATCCGATCGGCGACGTCGCCCTGTTCGAGGTGATCGAGCATCATGCACGCGGCCAGCAGCTGGGCCGACGGGTTCGCGATCCCCTTCTCCGCGATGTCGGGCGCCGAGCCGTGGACCGGCTCGAAGATCGCGGCGTCCTTGCCGACGTTCGCGCCGGGCGCCAGCCCGAGCCCGCCGACGAGGCCGGCGATCTCGTCGCTCAGGATGTCGCCGAACATGTTCTCCATGACGAGCACGTCGAACTGGTACGGGTTCAGGACGAGCTGCATCGCGGTCGCGTCGATGATCCGGTCCTCGAACTCGACGCGGCCCTCATACTCCTTCGCGACCTGGCGGCCGACCTCGAGGAAGAGGCCCTGCGTGAACTTCAGGATGTTCGCCTTGTGCGCGAGGGTGACCTTCTTCCGGCCGTGCTTGAGCGCGTACTCGAAGGCGAAGCGCACGATCCGCTCGGAGCCGTAGCGCGTCACGATCATGACCGATTCGGCCGCGGCCTGGCGATCGTCGCCGACGCCGATGTAGTGCTCGACGCCGACGTAGAGCCCCTCCGTGTTCTCGCGGATCAGCACGAGGTCGATGTCCTCGTAGCGGCCGCCCGGCATCAGCGTCCGGGCCGGCCTCACGTTCGCATAGAGGTCGAACTCCTTGCGGAGCGCGACGTTGATCGACCGGAACCCCGCGCCGATCGGCGTCGTGAGCGGACCCTTCAGTGCGACCTTGTTCCGGCGGATCGACTCGAGCGTCGCCTCCGGGAGCGGCGGCTGCGCCGCATCGATCGCGGCCATCCCTGCGATCTGCCGGTCCCACTCGACGGCGGCGCCCGCCGCCTCCAGGATCTCCACCGTGGCCTCGGTGATGGCGGGTCCGATGCCATCACCCGGGATCAGGGTCACGACCTTCTTCGTCATCGTCTCTGTATCCATCCTCCTGGGCCTCGCCCCGCGGGCCCACTCGCTGGTCATCGATCGAACCAAGCCCCCGGCGGCAGCGCCGCCGTTCGTCGGCCGCCTACCCCGGACCGGCCGGGGAGGTCGCGCCGAAGAGGCGTTCCCGCACACCGGCCGCGCACGCGCCGGTGTGCGCCTGTGGTGAGCGTCCGCTCACCGGGTCGGCACGAACTCCGGGTTGTAGTCGTACTCGGCGTATCTCTCGCCCCACTCCGCGAGCCGTTCGAGCATGCGCGGCTGCTCGGTCCCCGGCTGCAATGCGTGTCCGAGCAGCGCCTCGGCGTGGCGCCACTGGCTCGGCCCGAGCGCGTCGCGGCGCAGCATCGCCCGTGCGACCTCTCGATCCCGGTCCGTCGAGGTCACGACCCGGACCGCGGCCACGGCGGGGTACGCCTCGAAGAGCCCGCGCGTGGCCGGCGAGAGAAGGTAGACGTACGGACCGACCCGTGCCCAGAGCGAGCCGCCGCGACGGAGCTGGTCGCCGGGCTGGCGCACGTGGAGCTCGATGACGTTCCCCTTGACATCGACCGCGGACACGTCCGCGTGCCGCGCGTAGAACTCAGCCGCCTCGGCTTCGCTCGGCACCTCCCCGAGCTCGTCGCGGCGAAGGACGTCGCACCCGCCCGCGACGAGCACGACGAGGAGAAGCGCCGGGAGGACCGGCCTGAACAACGATCTCATACCATCATCACCTGATGCTCGACGGACATCCCTGCCGGGTCGATCGTTCATACACTGCATCGTCCGTCGGGTTGTCGTGCACATGGAGACGCGCTCACGGGCGCCGTGGGAAGAGGGTCCGGGCCAGCGCCTGCGCGGCCGATGCGCTCGCGGCGGCGGAGCCCGGCTCGCCCGGCTCGCCGCCGACCACGCCGTACCAGAGGACGGCGCCGCCGATCGTGTCGATGAGCGCGACGGCCACCTCGACCCGGCCCTCGCCGTCGTCCGGGCCGGGCACGTAGGCGCCGGCGACGGGGACGAGCGCGTAGCGCGCGTCGACGAGCGCGCCGAGGCGGGTCAAGTCGCCGAAGAGCGGGTCGCCGATCCGTCGGACCTCGGCGCGGAGGAAGGTGGAGACCGCGAGCGAGCGCAGGTGGATGCCGAGCCCCGGCGAGCGCGCGAGCGCGCGCTCGAGCGCGGGCGGGAAGACCCAGCGTACGCCGGGCCCGCTCTCGCCGAGCCAGTACTCGAGCTCGGCGTCCAGCCCGGCAGGGACCTCGCCCCACGTCGGCTGGACCGGGAGGACCAGGACCGCCTGCCCCGTTAGGTCCGGCGGCGCCGGCGGCGGCCGGTCGGCCGATGGCGCCTCTCGCCGGGTCGCGCACGCGGCCAGCGCGAGGAGCGCGACGAGCCCGAGGGCGGCCCCGGCGCGTCGTCGGCCGGCCGCGCGACTGACCGCCCCGCGGGCCGGGCCGCGCCCGTCGTGGATCACCGGTTCCGCCACTTCGCCCTGCGCCCCTCCATCAGCGCGATCACGCCCTCCTGCGCGTCCTCCAGCTCGACCAGGTCCCGGAGATAGAGGTTCTGGACCTTGTAGAGCGCCTCCTCGTACGTCGTGTAGTACGCCTCCGTCTGGGCGCGCTTCGCGATCTGCAGGACCGGCCCGCTCTTCGTCGTGAGTTCGCCGACGAACGACTTCAGGCCCTCCTCGAAACGGTCGGCCGGGAAGACGCGGTTGACCAGGCCCTCGTGGTAGAGCTGCTGGACCGGGATCTCGTTCCCGGTCAGGATCCACTCCATCGCCCGGCGCCGGGGCACGACGCGCGGGAGCACGATCGAGGCGAGCGGCGGGATCGCGCCCTGGGAGACCTCCGGGAGCGCGAAGGTCGCGTCATCCGAGGCGACGATCAGGTTGCACCCCAGGCAGAGTTCGAAGCCGCCGCCGTGCGCGGCGCCCTGGACCGCCGCGATCGAGATGACGTCCATGAGCCGGATCGTCTCGAAGATCCGGACGTAGACCTGGAAGAGGCGCTGGACCCGGTCCCGGCCCCGTTCCCGGGGCTCGATCCCGCGAGAGAAGACGTGGTCGGCTCCGCGGAGGACCAGGACCTCGACCGACCGGTTCCGCTTGATCGCGAGGAGGGCCGCGTTGATCTCCTCCATCATCTCGATCGTCAGCAGGTTCTCCGGCGGATGGTCCAGCACGACCGTCGCGACCGGAGGGTGAACCTCGGCCTTCAGGTATTGATAATTCATTCCCTGGTTCCCTTTCCCATGAGACGAGGTCCGCCGCCCGACGTCACCGTGTCGGGCGCCCGGCAGGACCGGGGCCCGACGGGCGACCCGGAGGACCCCCGGCCACCTAGAGGAGGTGCCCGCCGTCGACCGGGATCACGATCCCGGTCAGGTGGCGCGCGAACTCGGAGCAGAGGAACACGACCACGTGCGCCACGTCCTGCGGGTCGCCGAGCCGGCCGAGGAGCGTGCGCTCCCGCGCCCGGTCCAGGACCTCGGCGGGGACCGCCGCCGTCAGCCGGGTCGTTCGGATGTAGCCGGGCGCGACCGCGTTCACGTTCACGTTCGACGGGCCCAGCTCGACCGCGGCCGAGCGCGTCAGACCGAGCAGACCCGCCTTCGATGCCGCGTAGTTCGAGATCCCGAACTCGCTCCTCAGCCCGTGGATCGAGCTGACGTTGACGATCTTCCCGTACTGCTGGGCGCGCAGGATCGGCGCGACGGCGCGGATCATGTGGAACGCGCCCGTCAGGTTCGTGTCCAGGACCTCGCGCCACTCCTCGTCGCCCATCCGCCAGAGCGCGCGGTCACGCGCGATCCCGGCATTGTTGACGAGGATCTGGACGCCGCCGAGGACCTCGGTCACCTCCTGCACGAAGCCGGCGACCTCGTTCGAGCACCGGACATCGCACGGCCGGGAGAGGACCCGGACCTCGAGCTGACGCAGCTCCTCCGCCGTCCGCTCGGCCTCCTCGCGGACCCCGTCGCTGCCGTCGTCCAGGTAATTGAATGCAATGTGCACGCCGTGGCGCGCCAGCTCCAGCGCGATCGCGCGACCGATCCCCGTCGCGCCGCCCGTCACGATCGCGACCATGCCACGCAGATCGCCGTACGCGCGCAACGGCTGCGGCTGCGTCTCCTTGCCGACCTCGACGAGGAGACGCTCCAACGCCTCGTCCACGACTTCCCGAGGCGCAGCCGCCGTCGGCGACGGGACGGCGCCCGGCGATTCCCGGTCCCGCAAACCGGCGGTAGCTCCCTCCGGAAGCGCCATCGCTCCCCTCCGTGATGGGCGGCCACGCGAACGCGATCAACCCCGGACGATGCGAGATCCGCGGGGCAGTGTCAAGCGGAGGGCGCACGGTTCTCTTGACTCCGGCGGCCGGCCGGCGCAGCATCCGGTCGATACCGTCCCGCGAGCCCCAGCGAGGAGGTGACCGGTGAACCCTCGGACATTCGCTGCCCCCCGTCTCGTCGGCGTCGTACTCCCGATCCTGGCCGCCTGGACCCTGGCCGTGTCGCTGCCCGGCGCCGCGTGGGCGTGGCAGGGCGAGGCCGCCGTGCCGGCACGGCAGACGCTCGCGTTCATCGGCGTGAACGTGGTGCCCATGGACACCGAGCGGGTCCTGGCCGACCAGACGGTCGTCGTACGGGACGGCCGGATCGCGGCCGTCGGTCCGAGCGGGGAGGTGCGCGTACCGGACGACGCGGTCCGGATCGACGCGCGCGGCAAGTTCCTGATGCCCGGGCTCGCCGAGATGCACGGCCATCTGCCGGGCGGGAACGCGCCGCAGGACCTCGTCCAGAACGTGCTCTTCCTGTACGTCGCGAACGGGATCACGCTGGTGCGCGGGATGCAGGGCCACCCCTCGCAGCTCGCGCTCCGCGACGCCATTGCCCGCGGCGAGCTGCTCGGCCCGCGCCTGATCCTGGCCGGCCCGAGCCTCGGGGGGAACCTCGAAACCGAGACCGCCGCGCGCCGGGTCCGGGAGCAGAAGGACGCCGGCTTCGACCTGCTCAAGATCCACGAGGGGCTGAGCCCCGAGGTCTACGGCGTCATCGTCGCGACGGCGCGCGAGGTCGGCATCCCCTTCGCCGGGCACGTCCCGGACGCCGTGGGGCTCTTCGGCGCGCTCGACGCCGGCCAGGCGACCGTCGACCACCTGGACAACTACGTGGAGGCGCTGATCCCGGCGAGCGAGCTCGAGGGCGCACCCGCGCTCTTCGGGGTCGCGGAGCGGGCCGGGCGGGCGGACGCATCGCGCATCCCGGAGCTCGCCGCGGCGACGGTCCGGGCCGGCGCGGCGGTGGTCCCGACCATGGCGCTCTGGGAGGTCTTCTTCGGCGGCCGCTCGGGCGCGTCGCTCCGCAGCGAGATGCCGGAGCTGCGCTACCTGCCGCCCCAGGCCGCCGAGGGGTGGGAGCGCGCCGTGGACCAGCGCAACGCGTCGATGGGCGACCCGGCCGGCGGGCGGCGAGTCGTCGAACTGCGCCGCCAGATCCTGCGCGCCCTCAACGAGGCCGGCGCCACGATCCTCCTCGGCACGGACTCGCCCCAGCTCTTCAGCGTGCCCGGCTTCTCCATCCACCGCGAGATGGCGCTCATGGTCGAGGCCGGGATGACGCCGTACCAGGTCCTGCGGTCCGGGACCCGGGCCATCGCCGAGCACTTCGGCGAGCTGGAGAGCGCCGGCACGGTCGAGCCGGGCAGGCGCGCGGACCTGATCCTGCTCGACGCGAACCCGCTCGAGGATGTGCGCAACGTGGCGCGCCGGGCCGGCGTCGTGGTGGACGGCCGCTGGCTCCCCGGGGCCGAGATCCGGCGCAGGCTGAGCACGATCGCGAACGCCTACGCGGCGCAGTGACCGTGAGCGCGGGCGGCCGGCACGCGACTCCACCGGAGCCGCGCGCCGGCGCCCGACGCGTCCGCCCCGCCCCCGGGTCCGCCTCAGTCCCCGCCGATCGTCTCGATCCCCTCGAACTGGTGCTTGATCGTGCGGCCCTCGACCATGAAGACGACGTCCTCGCCGATGTTCGTCGCGAGGTCCGCGATCCGCTCCACGTTGCGGGAGATCAGGATCAGGTCCATCCCCGCGCCGATCCGCCGGGGATCCTCCATCATGTGGGTCAGCACGATGCGGAAGACGTTGTTGTGCAGCTCGTCGACGCGGTCGTCCCGGGGCCCGAGCCCCTCGGCGAGGTCGACGTCGGACCGGACGAAGGCGTCGAGCGCGTCGCGCAGCATCGCGCTCGCGAGGCGGACCATCTCCTCGATCTCCGGGAGCGCGGGGAACGGCGGCGCATCGATCAGCTCCAGCGCCTCCTGCGCGATGTTGACCGCGTGGTCGCCGACCCGTTCCAGGTCGTTCGAGATCTTCATCGCCATCGTGATGAAGCGGAGGTCGCGCGCCAGCGGCTGCTGCAGCGCGAGGAGGTGGATCGCGAGGTCGTCGACCTCGAGTTCGAGCCGGTCGACGATCGCGTCGCGTTCGATCGCGCGCTCGGCCCTGGACCGGTCCCGTTCCAGGAGCGCCTCGACCGCGAGCCGGACCGATTCCTCGGCCTCGCCGGCCATCCGGACCAGGATCGACTTGAGGCGGTCCAGCTCTTCGTGGAAGTGGCGCTGCCGCGTCACCCGAACCTCCCGGTGATGTACGCCTCGGTCCGCTCCTCCCTCGGGTTCGTGAAGAGCGACTCCGTCGGGCCGTATTCGACCAGTTCGCCCGCGTAGAGGAAGGCCGTCAGATCCGAGACCCGGGCCGCCTGCTGCATGTTGTGGGTCACGATCACGACGGTGTACGCGTGCTTCAGTTCGTGGATCAGGTCCTCGATCTTCTGCGTCGCGATCGGGTCCAGCGCCGACGCCGGCTCGTCCATGAGGAGGACGTCCGGCTCGACCGCGAGCGCGCGCGCTATGCAGAGCCGCTGCTGCTGCCCGCCCGAGAGCGCGAGCGCGCTGTCGTGCAGCCGGTCGCGGACCTCCTCCCAGAGCGCGGCCTGGCGGAGCGAGCGCTCGACGAGCGCGGCCATGTCGCCCCGGTACCCGTTGATCCGCGGGCCGAACGCGACGTTGTCGTAGATCGACTTCGGGAACGGGTTCGGCTTCTGGAAGACCATCCCGATCCGGCGCCGGACCTCGACCGGGTCGACGTCCGGCGCGTAGAGGTCCTCGCCCCGGTAGCGGACCGCGCCCGCGATCCGCGTGCCGGGGATCAGGTCGTTCATCCGGTTGAAGCACCGGAGCAGCGTGCTCTTCCCGCACCCCGAGGGTCCGATGAAGGCCACGACTCGACGCTCCGGGATCCGGATCGAGACCCCGCGGATGGCGGGCGATTCGCCGTAGTAGACGAAGAGGTTTCGCGCCTCGAGGACCGGCTCCGCCGCCGGGGGCTCGGGGGCGCGCGAAGTGGATCCGGCCCGCAAGGTGGATTCGACCATAGTCACAGCTTCTTCGTGTATCGGTTGCGGAGCGCGATCGCCACGCCGTTCAGCGTGAGCAGGACCGCGAGGAGGACCAGGCTCGCGGCCGCGGCCCGGGCGTGGAACGCCGGCTGTGGGCGCGAGATCCAGTTGAAGATCTGGATCGGGAGCACGGTAAACGAATCCGTCAACCGCTCCGGCACGAAGGGCACGAACGCGACGGCGCCGACCAGGAGCAGCGGTGCCGCCTCGCCCACGGCCCGGGAGAGCGCCAGGATCGTACCGGTCAGGATCCCCGGGAGCGCGAGCGGCAGGACCTGGCCCCGGACCGTCTGCCACCGCGTCGCGCCCAGCGCGTACGCGCCCGACCGGATCGAGTTCGGGACCGCACGGATCGCCTCCTGGGACGCGATGATGATGACCGGCAGGATCAGGAGCGTGAGCGTCAACGCCCCCGAGATCACGCTCCGGCCGAGCGCGAGAGCACGGACGAAGAGCGCGAGCCCGAGGATCCCGTAGACGATCGACGGGACGCCCGCCAGGTTCGCGATGTTGACCTGGACCAGCCGCTTGAGGCGCGATTCCGGCGCGTACTCCTCCAGCCAGATCGCCGTGCCGACGCCGATCGGGAACGAGATCACGGCCGTCAGCACCAGGACCCAAAGCGAGCCGACCAGCGCCGGCAGGATCCCGGCCCGCGCCGCGATCCGGGACGGGTACGACGTGATGAAGCTCCACGATAGCGTGCCCGCGCCGTCCTGCCAGACATCGACCAGGAGGGCGGCGAGCGCGATGACGCCGACCAGCGTCGCGCCGAGGCAAGCCGCTGCGAAGGCGACGCCGTACGCCCGCCGCCGCTGGATCCGCGGCCGGAACCGGGGCCCGCGCCCCTCCGCGCGCCTCATTCGTACACCTCCCGGTAGCGCCGCATCACGGCGTTGCTGAGCACGTTCATGAGCAGCGTGAGCGCGAAGAGCGTCAGCCCGACCGCGAAGATCGTCTCGTACTCGATCGAGCCGTGCGGCGCTTCGCCCATGCTGATCTGCGCGATGTAGGCCGTCATCGTCTGCACGCTCTCGAGCGGGTTCAGCGTCAGGTTCGGCGTCGCGCCCGCAGCGATCGCGACGATCATCGTCTCGCCGATCGCCCGCGAAATCGCGAGGATGAAGGACGCGAGGACCCCGGAGAGCGCGGCCGGGACGACGGTCCGCGTCGCGACCTCGAACTTCGTCGCGCCGAGCGCGTACGCCCCCTCCCGGAGCGTGCGCGGGACCGCGCTCAGGGCGTCCTCGGAGAGCGAGGAGACGAGCGGAATGATCATGACGCCGACGACGAGGCTCGCGCTCGCCGCGTTGAAGATGTTCGTCTGCGGCCAAACCATCCGCAGGACCGGCGTGACGAAGGTCAGGGCGAAGTAGCCGTAGACGACGGTCGGGATCCCGGCCAGCACCTCGAGCGCGGGCTTGACGACCGATCGCACGCGGCCCGGCGCGTACTCGCTCAGGTAGATCGCGCTCGCGAGCCCGACCGGCAGGGCGACGAGCGCCGCGCCGGCGGCGACCAGGACCGAGCCGGCCAGGAGCGGGAGCACGCCGAACCGCTTCGGCACGAAGAGCGGCGTCCACTCTGTCCCGGTGAAGAACACGATCGGCGAGACCTCTCGGAAGAAGCTCGCCGCCTCGCCGGCGAGCACGACGACGATCCCGACCGTCGTCAGGACCGAAACGGCCGCGCAGAGGAAGAGCGCGACGCCGATCGCACGCTCCCCGGTCCGGCCCCGGCGTCGAGGGCGGCGGAGCGAGCCGGCCGTCGATCCCGAGCCGGCGTCGCGTCCGGCCGCGCCGCGGCCCCCGGCCCGCGGGTCTCGCCTCACGACGCTGAGCCTCGGCGCCATGCCCCCTCAATCCCGGACGCCGGCCGCACGGCCGACCGCCTCCAGCGCGTCCCGGTACTCGGGCGGCTCGAGCGGGACGTACCCGACCTCCGGGACCAGCGCGGCTGCGTTCTCGAGGTAGAACCGCACGAACGCCCGGACCTCCGGCCGCGAGAGCGACGCCCGGTCCACGTAGATGTAGACCGGCCGCGAGAGGGGCGAGTACTCGCCCGACTCGATCGTCTCCCGCGTCGGGAGGACGCACCCCCGGCCCGCGTCGATCGCGACGGGCTCCACCCGCCCGCGGTTCTCGACCATGTACGCGAACCCGAAGTAGCCGAGCGCGTTCGGATCGCCCGCGATCCCCTGGACCAGGACGTTGTCGTCCTCGCTCGCCGTGTAGTCCGCCCGGCTCGCGCCCGGCTCGCCCACGATCTCCTCGGTGAAGTAGTCGAACGTCCCCGAGTCCGTGCCCGGCCCGTACAGGCGGATCGGCACGGCCGGCGCGTTCGGCCGGATCTCCGACCACAGACGGACGTTGCTCCCCGGCTCCCAGATCCGGCGCAGCTCCTCGACCGTCAGACACCGCGCATGGACGTTGTCCGGGTGCACGACGACGGCGATCCCGTCGTACGCGACGGGGAGCTCGAGGTACTCGACCCCGTTCCGCTCGCACGCCTCGGCCTCGCTCGCCTTCATCGGACGCGACGCGTTGCTGATCGCCGTCTCGCCCGCACAGAAGCGCTTGAACCCGCCGCCCGTCCCGGACGCGCCGACCGTGACCCGAACGCCGCGCCCCGTCGCGGCGATGAACTCCTCCGCGACCGCCTCGGTGATCGGGTAGACCGTGCTCGAGCCGTCGACCTCGATCGCGCCGCGCAGCCCGCCCTCTTTCTGCCCATCGCCCCCGCACCCCGCGAGCGCCGCCGCGACGACGAGCGCGCCGGCCGCCGCGCCGCGCCTCGCGACCATCCCCTTCGATCGCGATCGCCGAGAACGCGGGCCCGGTCCCCGGAAACTACGAATCATTCGCCTCATCATCGTTCTCCATCCTCGTCCCGGCCCGCGCTCACAACGCGACCTGCGCCTGTGCCCGGACCGCGCTCGCCGACCTCGGCCGGCCCGCGCCGGCGACGTAGAGGTCCCAGTTGAGCATCAATCGGTTCTTGCCGGGGAGGTACACGTTCACCCCCGGCGTCAGCAGCCACCCCTGGTCGCCCCGCCGGCCGGTGTCCGGATCGCCGTAGCCGACCCGCACGAGCGGCTCGATCCCTTCGATCGGGCGCCACGCGAGCGGCGCGAAATAGGCGACGATCCCCTGCGCGCCGACGAGCGTCGCGTCGACGGCCGGGTTCGATCCGACCGCGCCCTCCACCACGACGTGCACGCCCGGCCTGCGGAACTCGCCCCACTCGGCGTCCACCTCGAACGCCGCGCCGCCTCGCCTGCGCAGGGCGTCCGTATCGTCGAATCGTGACTTCCGGTAACTCGCGCCGGCGCCGATCGAGAGCGGGAGCCCGGGCGCGGGCCGGACGACGAGTCGACCCGCAGCGGCGAGCCCCTCCTGACCCGGCCGGACGCTCGTCCCCCTTCCGTTGAAGACGCCGACCTCGTACGCCACCCGCCCGAGGCGCCCGTGCGCCGCGAGCCCGACGTCGCGGCCGAGGTAGCCGAGCCCATCGAGGAGCGCGTACCCATCGCCAAGGACCGGGCTGCCGCCCGCCTCGCCGAAGAGCGGCCGCCCCGTGACCGGCTCCGTGGCGGCCTCCAGCGCCGACCGGAGGCCCCGGATCCGGACGCCTCGCTCGATCGGCACGATCAGGACCGAACTCGTCGACTCCAACCGGCTGAACGGCTTCTTGAACTGACCGGCCCGGAGCGCGAAGCCATCCGCGAAGGCGACGTCGACCCACGCGTCCCTCAGCGTCGCGTCGCGTGACGTGAAGTCCGGCTCGACCTTGCCCTTGAGCCGATCGCCGAGCCGGGCCTCGACCGACGCACGGAGCCGGCGGATCTCCAGATCCGCCGGGTCGACGGATCCGCCCCCGGGAATGTCCGACCGGTCCAGGCTCGTCGTGCTGAACTGCATCTGGATCCGGCCGCCGAACCGGAACTCGACCGGGCCGGCCTGGACCGTCTGGGCCTCGAGCCGGAACGGCACCAGGACGACGGACACGAGCGCAGGTAATGCGCGCCAGATCACCTTGGACTGAACCATGCCCGATGAATAATCCGGAAGCGCGTAGGGGCGATCACGATGCTGTAACAGGGAGGTAACGGACGGCGGCGGGGACGGGACGAGCGGTGGATCCGGCCCGGCGGCCGGGGAGTCAGCCCGCGGCCGACGTCGATCGCAGGGTGTGCCCTGCGGGCCGCGGCAGCCAGAACCGGATCGCGGTCCCCTTCCCCAGCTCGCTCTCCGCGGCGACGTCGCCGCCCATGCTCTCGATGAGGTGCTTGACGATCGCGAGGCCGAGGCCGGTCCCGCCCTCGGCCCGTGACCGCGCCGGGTCCACACGGTAGAACCGCTCGAAGATGCGGCCGAGCGCCTCGCTCGGGATCCCGCCCCCCGTGTCCCGGACCTCGACGCAGATCCACCGATCCGCGTCGGCGGCCCCGCCCGGTCCCGCAGCCTGCCGCCGGAACGGGAACAGCCCCGCGAGCCCGCCCCGGCTCGTCGTCACGACCGGCCCCGGCGGCGGGCCCGAGGGCGAGATCCGGACGGTGACCTGCCCGCCGCCGGGCGTGTAGCGGAGCGCGTTGTCCAGGAGGTTCGTGAAGACCTGGTCGAGCCCGAGGGGATCGGCGAGCGCGACCGCATCACCGCCCGTCTCGATCCGGAACGCGACGCCCTTCGCCTCGGCCCTCTCACGGAGCGAGCTCCAGGCGCCGGCCGCGAGCTCGGCGACGTCGGCCGCTTCCAGCTCCGGCCGCCAGCCGCCGGACTCGAGACGCGAGAGGTCCAGCAGATCGTCGACGATCCGTTGCAACCGGTGTGCGTTCTGCTGGATCGTCTCGAGGAACTGCCTCCGCATCTCGGGCGACAGCTCCTCATCGGAGAGGAGCGTTTCCGCGTATCCGCGGATCGACGTCAATGGCGTCTTCAACTCGTGGCTCGCGTTCGCGACGAAGTCGCGGCGCACGCTCTCGAGCCGGCGCAGCGCCGTGATGTCGACCAGGATCGCGGCCGCGCCGCGGCCGGCCCGCCCGTCGGCCGGAGCGGTGAGCGGGTGCACGACGGCCAGGACGCGGCGCCCGCCGAGCGGGAGCTCGGCCGGCTCCCGTTCTCGCCCCCGGATCGCGGCCTCGATCCCGGCGAGGAGCTGGGGCTCCCGGACCAGCGTGGAGACAGGCTGACCGTCCACCTCCGGCGGGAGTCCGAGCATCGCCCTCGCCGCACGGTTCGCGCGGACGATCCGCCCGTCCGGACCGACCTGCACGATCCCTTCGCCCACGCTGTCGATCAGGAGCGCGAGCTCGTCCCGCTCGCTCTCGAGCGGCCGGATCCGCCGCTGGTACGCCTCCAGCGCCCGGCCGATCGCGGCCGCGAGCGCGCTGACCTCGATGAGCGCGAAGTCGCTCGGGACCGGCGGCCCCGTCACACCCTCCGGACCGGCGGCCTGCGCGACGGCGAGCCGGAGTCCGCCGATCGAGGCGCGGACCACGTCGGCCAGCCAGAGGCAGAGGGGGATGACGACGATGAGCGAGGCGACCGCGCCGGCGAGGACCGTGCCGCGGACCGCATCGACGACGGCCGCGACCCGCTCCGCGCCGGCGTCCTCGCCGCTCGCCACACGGACCGCGCCGGGCACCGCGAGGAAGACCGCGGCCGCGACGACCAGCACGGCGACGCACCCGCCCGCCACGAAGAGGGTCCGGAGGCGGAGCGGGCGCCGCATCACGGCTCGTCCGCCCGGAACCGGTAACCGAAGCCGCGGACCGTCTCGATCAACTCCCCCGCGTCGCCCAGCTTGCTGCGCAGCCGTTGCACGTGCATATCGACCGTCCGCGTCTCGATCCGGACGTGGATGTCCCACGCAGCGACGAGGAGCTGCTCCCGGGTCTGGACGCGGCCGCGCCGCTCGAGGAGCGCGACCAGGAGCCGGTACTCGGTCGGCGTGAGCCGGACCTCCTCGCCCGCGACCTCGACGCTCATCGCGTTCAGGTCCACCGTCACGGGACCGCCGCGCAGGAACCGGCCCGAACCCGCGACCGGCGGCGCCTGCGCCCGGCGCAGCACCGCCCCGATCCGCAGCACCAGCTCCTGGGGGCTGAACGGTTTCGTCACATAGTCGTCCGCGCCCAGCTCGAGCCCGCGGATCCGGTCGGCTTCCTCCCGCCGTGCGGTCAAGACGATGATCGGGATGTCCGCGACATCGGCGCCCCGTCGGATCTCGGCCAGGACGTCCAGCCCCGAGAGCCCGGGCAGCATGAGGTCCAGCACGATCAGATCCGGCCGTTCGCGGCCGATCGCATCCAGCGCCTCCGGCCCGGCCGCGGCCGTCTGGACACGGTACCCTTCCTTCGTCAGGTGGTACGCGACGAGCGCAGCAATGTCGCGCTCGTCCTCGACGACCAGGATCCGGGCCGCTTCGCCCTTCGACGCAACACTCATCTCACCTGCTCCAGACCTCGAACGGCCGGCCCCAACCGCCCACGCTCGCACGGACTGCGCGGCCGACCGTGACGCGCCGCCGTACGGCGTCCAGACCCGCCCCACGCGCACGGGATGCACGCGCCCGGACCACTGATGGCGACCGAAGGCGAACGGTCGGCCACAGTCGTGTAACACTTCGGTCACGACCGCAGGAGGTACACCGGGGCGCCCGGTCCGGTGCCCCGACCCGGCCGCCTGCGCCGCCGCAGCCGCATGACGGACCCACACCACGCCTGTCGGCGTAAGATCATCCGCCGGCGGCGGCGCCGGACCGTTCGACCCCGGAGGGGCCGGCCGCCCGCCGCACCCGACACCGCCGTCCCCAGTCCGGCCCAACGTTTTCGGGTGCTCGAGCGTCTACATTGTCAGAGCCATGGTGGAAACCGACGCCCAACTGGTCGAACGTGCGCGGCGTGGTGACGCGGCCGCCTTCGAGGCCTTGGTCAGGCGATACCTTCGCGCGGCGTTCGCCACCGCGCTGTCGGTCCTCGCCGAGCCCGCGGACGCGGAGGACGTCTGCCAGGACGCGTTCATCACGGCGCTCGAGCGCCTCGAGGATTGCCGCAACCCGGAGCGGTTCGCGGCATGGCTGCTCCAGATCGTGCGCAACCGCGCGCATAGCGTGCGGCGATACCAGGAGGTCCGCCGCGCGCTGCCGCTCAGGGACGGCGTGCCCGTGCCGGACAACGACGCCGGACCGGCGAAATCGGCCGAACGTGCCCTCCTGAGGGATGTGCTGATGCAGGAGTTGAAAACGCTTCCCGACGTGTACCGCGAGGTCCTCCTGTTGCACGACATGGAAGGGTGGCGGCACCGGGAGATCGCCGAACGCATGGGCCTCCCGGAAGGGACGGTCCGCTCCCACCTCTTCCACGCGCGGCGCGCGATGCGCGAACGTCTGGCACCGTACCATTTCCAGGAGCGCTGATGGATCCCCAACGCCTTGACCTGTCGTCTCTCGACCCGACGGCGAACTCCGAGCGCTGGGAACGCCTGGTCCACACCATCATGCAGCGCGCTGCGCCGGAGCTCGCACGCCGCGCCGCGGCCGTCGACCCGGTCGGAATGCTCTCGAGCTGGATCCGCCCCCTGATCCCGGCCGCAGCCGCCCTCGCCGCCGCATCGGCAGGGCTGCTCCTCTGGTCCGCGCGCGACGGCGGCACGGCGGTCGCGAACGTTCCCGGCGTCGTCGAGGCCCTGCAGATCCCGCGCCCGGCCGCGGACTGGCTCGTCGAGGGCCGGGGGCCATCGCTGCAGGACCTCCTCGCCGCTCTCGAAGGAGGTGACCCATGATGGCCGACGCCACGGCCCGGCGCGCACGGCTGATCGGCATCGCGATCCTGCTCGCGACGCTCGTCCTCGGCGCGTTCAGCGGCGCCGCGATCGACCGCGCACTCGCCTCGAAGAGCCCGTCCCCGCCGTGCACGGAGACGGCCGCCTCGCGGACCGGCACGGCCGACCGCGACCGGAACCGCTCCGTGTTCGAGCAGCTCGACCTGACCCCCGAGCAGCGCGAAGCGATCGACGCCGCGCTCCAGCGCCGCAGGGAGCAGACGGACGCGTTCTGGGCGAACGCACGCCCGATTCTCGACGCGATCGTCGACAGCACCCGCGCCGACATCCGCGCGGTCCTCACACCCGAGCAGAGGGCGGAGTACGATCGCCTGCTCGAACTCAAGAGGCACCACCGCCGCAACGCCAACCGACAGGAGGAGAAGTAGATGACGAGGCCGTCACGGCCCCATTCGACAGCCTTCACCGTCGCGCTCGCGCTCCTCGCGCTCCTCGGCGTGCCGCACCCGGCCACAGCCCAGGACGAGCGCACCGTGACGCTCGAAGAGGCCATTGAACTGGCGCTGCGCCACAGCCCGCAGATCGCTCAGGCGACCGGCGCGATGAGCAACGCGGAGTCCGCCGAGCGGACCGCGTGGGGCGCGTTCCTGCCCAGTCTCTCGTTGAGCACCCGGACCTCGCTCTCCAGCTCGACCCGCTTCAACAGCGAGACGAACACGGTCGTCACCTCGCCATCGTCGCAGAGCTACAACGCGGGCCTCTCCTCCTCCATCGACCTCTTCACCGGCGGGCGGCGGGGCGCGCAACTCGAACAGGCGAGGGCGCAGACCGCGGCCGCCGAGGTCGCGTTCGTCCAGCAGCGGTTCGCGGTGATGCTCGCCGCCAAGCGCGCCGTCTTCGACGTGCTCCAGGCCGACGAGCTGATCCGCATCGCCGAGGCCAGGGTCCAGCGTGCACGCGAGGGCGTCGAAGCCGCGACCCGGAGGATGGAGGTCGGGTCCGGCACCCGCTCCGACGTGCTCCGCGCGGGGCTCGAGCTCACGAACGCGCAGCAGTCGCTCCTGCAGGCCCGGAGCCAGCGCCGGACCGCGGCCTTCGCGCTCGGGCGACTCGTCGGCGAGTCCGGCCCCGTCGGCGCACGGCTGACCGAGCCGCTCCAGCCCCGACCGCTCGCCTATTCCCGCGAAGAGCTCCTCCAGCTCGTCCTCGAACAGGCGCCTTCCGTCCGGTCCGCGGTCGCCGCGCAGCGCGCCGCCGACGCGTCGGTCCGGTCCGCGCGGGCCCAGTACCTGCCCACGCTCTCGGCCTCGGCGAGCTACAACCTCGTCAACCAGGAGGTCGACTTCCGGACCGCGAACAAGAGCTGGAGCATCGGCGCCGGGATCTCGTACCCGATCTTCAACCGATTCCAGCGCGAGGACGCCGTCGCCCGCGCGAACGTCCAGGCCGACATCGCGCGCGTCCAGCTCGAGGACGCGAAGCGCCAGGCCCGGGCCGAATTCGAGCGCGTCATGGCCGGCCTCGAACTCGCCGAGCAGCAGATCGCCCTCGCCGAGGAGGCCGTCCAGGCCGCCGAGGAGGACCTGCGCATGCAGGAAGAGCGCTATCGGCTCGGCGTCGCGACGATCATCGATCGCGTGACCTCGCAGCTCAACCTCGTCCAGGCCGAGGTCGATCGCATCGCCGCGCGCTACGCGTACCAGCTCGCCCGCGCGGAACTGGAAGCGCTGGTCGGGAGGTCGCTGTGAGTTCGACGCGCGTCGCACCGACGGCCGCGACGGCACGGCCGCAGCGGACGATCGGACGGGAGGTGATCCGAACCGAGGGGCTACGCAAGGAGTACGTGCTCGGCTCGGAGGTGGTGCATGCGCTGCGGGGCGTCGACCTTGTCGTCGAGCGCAACGAGTATGTGGCGATCATGGGGCCATCGGG
>Ga0079224_100000780_pt1 | contig 33633 bp, 29 predicted proteins | sample Stecom2015_FD_80414 | JGI IMG/M metagenome (GOLD analysis project Ga0079224, IMG submission 80414) | Agricultural soil microbial communities from Utah to study Nitrogen management - Steer compost 2015 | ecosystem: Environmental > Terrestrial > Soil > Agricultural land | place: USA: Utah... | reverse complement strand
CGTGCATGCGACGGGTTCGTCCTGGGCGTTTCGTGCTCCTCGCGTTCCTGAGCGCTTGCGAAGCCGAAGAACTTCCGCCGGCGCCTCCGGGTGCGGGCACGATGCCCGCGGCGCCGATCGGAGGCGCGCCCGAGCCCGCCGAAGACGACGACGATGGCGGCACCACCTCGGGTGGAACGGGGGCGATGACGTCCGGGGTCACGGTCGGCACGGGTCCACTCACCGCCGGCACGCTCGGCGACCCGACGTTCGGCGCCGACCCGAGCGGCACCACGGCGACGGCGAACACGGGTGGCACCACGAACTTCACCACGACGAGCTTCGTGACGTCGTTCCCCGAGACGACGCTGAACGACAGCCTCACCGGAGACGGCAATCCCGTGGACAGCGACGGGCCGATCACGTGCGACGGCAGTTGCGACTGCCCGCAGTTCACCCGATGCGTCGCCGGCTCGTGCGAGCCCACCACGCGGGTGACGTTCTGCTGCCTCGACGAGCTGTGCCCGATCGGTGAGGCGTGCGAGACCCCAGATGGCTACGTCGGCGTCTGTGGCTACCCCGAAGGCTACTGATCGCGCCGGTACGAAGCGCGGGCCCGTGCCGGACCACGGTCAGGAACGTTCACGGGCACCAGGGAGATTCCTGGCCAGGAAGCCTCCCGGACATCTCACGGTCGTACCAGGAACTCCCCTGGTCCGGGTGGTCGCGTCGCACGGAACCTGCGACGCTGCATGCGTTTCGTTCTGGCCCTTCCCTTGCTTCGGGTGGCGGCCATGGTCGATTTTCGCGTTCGTTCGCAACCACCGATCGCCGCCTGGATCTTCGGCATCGTCGGCGTTGCACTCCTCTCCAGCGCCAGCGGTTGCCGCAGCAAGGACGGATCCGGGGCCAGCACCCTGGTACTCGCCGCCTACACCACGCCGCGCGAGGTGATGGGCAACGCGATCATCCCCGCGTTCGTCTCCAGCTGGCGCGAAAGCACGGGAACGACCATCGCGGTGCAAGAGTCCTATCAGGCCTCCGGTGCGCAGGCGCGCGCCGTCGCCGAGGGTTTCGAAGCCGACGTGGTGGCGCTCTCGCTCACGCCCGACGTCAATCGTCTGGTCGATGCCGGCCTGGTGCGCGAGACGTGGGACGACGGCAAGGACCGCGGCGTGATCACGCAGTCGCTGGTCGTCATCGCCGTGCGTCCGGGCAATCCGCGCAACATCCGGGACTGGGCGGACCTCGCCCGTGACGATATCGAAGTGCTCACCCCGAACGTCCGCACGAGCGGCGGCGCGATGTGGAACGTCGCGGCGATCTATGGCGCGGCCATGCGCGGCCACGCAGGCACGGCAAAAGACGATCCCGCGGCCGCCGAGGCCCTGCTCGCCTCGATCCTCGCGCGCGTGAAAGTCATGGACAAGGGCGCCCGCGAGTCGATCGTGAACTTCGAAAACGGCGTCGGCGATGCGGCGATCACCTACGAGAACGAGGTGATCGTCGCGCAGCAGCAAGGGCGCCCGGTGGAGTACGTCATCCCCTCGTCGACGGTCCGCATCGACGCCCCGGCGGCGGTCGTGCATCGCTACGCGGAGTCACACGGCACCACCGCGATGGCGGAGGCCTTCGTCGCGCACCTGAGCGCCCCCGACAGCCAGAAGGCGTTCGCCGAATATGGGTTCCGCCCCGTCGATCCGACCGTCAAGGCGCGCGAGTTCCCACCCGCCCGAGACGTCTTCACGGTGGATGACATCGGCGGGTGGAAGAAGCTGCAAGAGGAAGTGTTCGCCGCCCGTGCGCTCTACGATCGCGCGCTGGCGAAGGGGCGCCCGGAATGAGTCCACGCAAGGCTCGCATCGCCCTACGCACGGGCGTCGTCGCGTGGATGGTCATCCTCGTCGTGGTGCCCATCTCCGGCCTGGTGTTGCGCGCGCTGGCATCGGGGCCCGCCGCGTTCTGGGGCTACGTCGTCGACCCGGTGGCCTTGGCCGCCCTGCGGTTGACGTTCGGGACCGCCGCGCTGGCGGCGACGATCAACGCGGTCGGCGGCACGCTCATCGCGTGGGTGCTCGTCCGCGGGAAGCATCCTGCGCTGTCGGCCCTGGTCGACATCCCGTTCGCCGTCCCCACGCTCGTCACCGGCGTCGTCTTGGTCGCGCTGTTCGGTCCGCAAGCGTGGCTCGGTCAGGTGCTCATCGCCGTCGACACGCCGATCGTGTTCGCGCGCCCGGGCATCGTGCTGGCGATGCTCTTCATCAGCTTGCCGCTCGTGGTGCGCACGGTGGAGCCGGTGCTCAGCGAGCTCGATCCTGCCGAGGAGGACGCCGCGGAAACCCTCGGCGCGTCGCGCTGGCAGGTGTTCCGGCACGTGCTCTGGCCGGCGATGTTGCCCGCGGTGGCGGCCGCTTGGGTCCAGACGTTCGCGCGCTGCATCGCGGAGTTCGGTTCGATCGCGGCGCTGTCGGGCAACATCCCGCGCGAGACGCTGGTCGCCTCGGTCTACATCCTCGGCGAGCTCGAAGCCGGCCACGCCGACGCGGCGGCGGCGATCTCCGTGGTGTTGTTGGTGCTCTCTTTGGGCTTGCAACCGGCGGCTTCGGCCCTGGTCGAGCGGAGGTACGCACGTGTCTAGTCGCTCTCGTCCCATGCAGCCGTGGCTGCCTCGCGTCGCGTTTCTCTACGCCGCCCTGCTCATCCTGTTGCCGCTCGCGGCCCTCGCCTACGGCGTCGCGGAGCACCTCGGCGGCACGTGGCGGGCGTTGACCTCCGGCCCCGCGCTCGACGCGTTGTCGCGAACGATCACCTTGGCGACGATCGCCTTGGCCGTGCACCTCGTGCTCGGGGTGATGACCGCGTGGGTCGTCGTCCGCGACGACTTCTTCGGCAAGCGCGCGCTCGTGTGGCTCGCCGACGTCCCGCTCGCGATGTCCCCCATCACGATCGGCCTCGCGTTCTTCGTCGTGTTCGGGCGCGAAGGCTGGCTCTACCCGCTGTTCACCCAGCTCGATTTGAAGGTGGTGTTCGCGTTCCCGGGCCTCGTGCTGGTGACGCTGTTCGTCACGCTGCCGTTCATGATCCGCGAGGTCGTGCTCCTGCTCGAGGATCTCGGCACGAGCGAAGAAGAGGCCGCGGCGACGATGGGCGCGAGCCCGTGGCAGGTGTTCGTCCACATCACCCTGCCCAACATCCTGCCGGCGCTCACCAGCGCGTCGGCCCTGGTCGTGGCGCGTGCGCTCGGCGAGTTCGGTGCCGTCCTGGTGATCGGCGGCGCGATCTCGGGCGAGACCGACACGGCGACCACCTTCGTGTTCCACGCCATCGAAGAGCGGCAGCTCCCCGCCGCCTACGGCATGTCGATGGTCCTGGTCGCGCTCTCCGTGGCGGCCTTCGCCACGTTCTCCGCCTTGCGACGAAAGGTACGCTCATGATCCGCCTGCATCGTGTCTCCAAGAGTTTCGGCTCGGTCCGCGTGGTCGACGACGTCGACCTCACCATCGCCAAAGGCGAGCTCGTCGCGCTCCTCGGCCCTTCCGGCGGGGGCAAGAGCACGCTCCTCCGGATCATCGCGGGGCTCGAAACCGCCGATGCCGGGGAGGTGTGGATCGACGACGTCCGCGCCAACGATCTCGAAGCCCGCCAGCGCCGCGTCGGCTTCGTGTTCCAGCACTACGCGTTGTTCCGGCACATGACGGTCGCCGACAACGTCGAGTTCGGCTTGCGCGTACGGGGGGTCGACCCGGCCGAGCGACGCCGCCGCGCGGAAGCCTTGCTCGACCTCGTCGGGCTGCAGGGTCTCGGCGATCGCTATCCGTCGCAGCTGAGCGGTGGCCAGCGTCAGCGCGTCGCCTTGGCGCGCGCGCTCGCTCCGGAGCCCGGCTTGCTCCTCCTCGACGAGCCGTTCGGCGCGGTCGATGCCAAGGTCCGCGAGGAGCTGCGGGTGTGGTTGCGGCGCCTCCACGATCGGATCGGCGCCACCACGATCTTCGTCACGCACGACCGCGAGGAGGCGTTCGCCGTGGCCGACCGCGTGGTGCTCGTCCGGCACGGCCGCATCGAGCAGGTCGGGACGCCCGTCGAGGTGCTCGACGAGCCCGCCACGGAGTTCGTCGCGGGGTTCCTCGGCGAGGCCAACCACTTCGAGGCGGAGCTCGTCGACGGCATGCTGCAGATCGGGCCGATGCGCCTGCCCGCCCCCGATCCCACGCACGCCGGTCCGCTGCGGGTGGTCGTGCGTTCGTACGACCTCAAGATCTGGGCGCAGGAGCCCGGCGTCGGCGTGGTGGACCGCGTGATCCCGCTCGGGGATCGCGTCCGCGTCGAATCCACGCTCGACGGCGGCGTCCCGCTGCTCGCCCACTTCCCGCGGCGAAGCAGCTTGCTGCGCGACGTCACCCCCGGAGCGCGGATCAACGTGGAGGTGACGCAGCTGCGCGCGTGGCCGGCCGCCGCGAGCCCCTAGCCCGCACGGCCCAGGGAGCGGGCGATCAGGCGGAACGCAACTGGACGTTGCGGGCCGCCACCTGCACGTCGACATCGCCGTCCCGGCGAGCCCGATCCAAGCGCTCCACCCACGTCGCACGCCAGGCCCAGCGCGGCCCGAACTCGCCGACGAGGCGCACGGCGATCGTTCGTGCGACGGGAGGCCCAGCGAACAGGGCATCGACCACCGCCTCGGCATCGGCTTCGTCCCATGCCCTGTCCGCGTCGCGCGTCGCGGAGCTTAACGCTCCTCCGATGGCCCAAGCGGCCAAGAAGGACGGCGCCGCCCCGAGCAAGCGAACCGCGACCTCGCCGAGTTCGCCGTCGTGTTCGGCCGCGATCGCCAGACGCCCCCCGAGCGACCAGGTCAACGGCACGGCGAGCAACGCTCGGCTGCACGCCCGCAGCGTCGTCGTCGCGCGGGGGTCGTGCGTCGCCGTCCAGCGCTCGACCAGGGCCCCGAGGCGTTGCCACGGGATCTGGTCGGCCTCGTGAGATGGCTCGACGTCGTGCACGGTCGCGTCGCGGAGCTGGACGACGAGGGCCTCGAGCGCCCCCCGGACGAGCTCCGAGGCGGCCGCGGCCGCGAGCACGGCGATCGCGTCTTCCCACGGATCGACCGCATGGCCGCGCGCGAGCACGCGGACGGCCGCCACGGTCGCGACCTCCACCCCCGCCGTGATCCACCCCGCCGCCAGGGACCGCATGAGAGCCGTGCGCGCGACCATGCTCTCGTGGTCGACGACGGCGCTCATGATCTCGAGATATGGCGCCCGAAAGACGTGGGCGATCGAAGCGAGCGGGACGTCGACGAGCGCCACGGCGATGTCCTCCGAGGGATCGGTCGCCGCCTGGCGCAGCAGCGCCCAACTCTCCGGGCGAGGCAGGGTCGCGCGTGCGGCATGGAGCGCCGCGATCTTCACGTCGCGATGTCGGGGGCGCGCCCAGATCTCCCCGAGCAGGGCCAGGGCGCGCGGCGTCGGGTATTGCCCGAGCAAGCGGACCGCTTCTTTTTGCACGGTCACCTTGAGCTTGGGACGTTGCAGCAGCGCAGCCACGGCATCGACGACCTGGGCCGCCGGCAGCAGACGAGCCAACCGCGGCAAGGCATACATGGCGACGCGAGCCCGATCTCCGTCCAAGTGGTCGAGCAAGACGGCCAACGCCGGCGCCGGGCGATCCGTCCAGACCATCGCACCGAGCGCGGCCTCGACGAGGTTGACGTCGTGGGACGCGAGGACGGGCAGGAGATCCGCCACCTCCGTGAGGGGCACGCGAGCGCGCGTCTGGACGAGCGCGACGCGCGACCAGGCGTCGCGCTGCGGCTCTGCTTCGGCCTCGCGCAGGCGCTCGAGATAGAGGCGCATGATCGGTTCGCTCCACCGCTCCATGCCGCGCGTGACCAGGGGCAGCAGCAAGGCCTTGCCGTCGTGGAAGCGGCCGCGCTTCACCGCGGACGAGAACCGCCGGGTCAGCAACGTCTGGCGCCGCCGGTGGGCGTGGCGGAACACGGTGTCGAGCGCGAGCGCGGACGGGTCGCGCTCGACCAACGCGAAGACCCGTGCGTCCCGCGTGCGTGGATCCTGCAACCAGAGCTCGGCCGCCGTGCTCGCTTGGTTCTTGGGACCATTCCACACCGCCCGGACGAGCAACTGCTCGAGCGCCTCCACGTTCCACGCCCGCCGCCCGAGCGAATGCCACACGCGGTAGATCTCCGCCTGGCGATCGCGCTGCTGCTCCGCTTCGAGCCAGGGCAGGAGGACCTTGACGATGGCATGCTCCGCGCCCCGCGGGAGCCCGCGATGGAGCGGCGGAAGATCGACCACGCCGCCTTGCCCTGCCAAGCGCGACAGGATGCGGAGCCCGAGGGCGAACTGCGGGAGATGGGGAGTGCTCGCCGTGTCGACGAGCAGCCGCCGGGCGATCGCGGCCGCGGCCTGACGCGTGGCGTAGGAGGTGTCGCGCGCGTCGAAGATCGGCGCGATCGCGGCCTCGAGCGCCGCCTCGCACCCGCGGAACCGCGCCGCGGGAGCTTCGGCCAAGGCCTGCAACACCGCGAGACGCACGGGATCCTGGTCGTTCCGGATGCACTGCAGCCACGCGAGCGTCGCTTCCATCCCGCGCCGCGATCGTGTCGTCGCCCGCACGAGCGCCGCATGAGCTTCGGCGCGATCGCTCGCCTGCGCCGCCCGTCCGTGCGCCTCGAGTTCGGATCGCACGGCTTCGACCGCGCGCGGTAGCCGAGCCACTGCCGGCGCCAGGAAGGGTCTTCCTGGGCCCGCCGCAGCGTCGCCATGCGGGCGGCCTCGCGATCGCGCGGAGCCTCGGGCAACACGGCGAGCAGCGTGGCCGGCCACTCGATCGCTGCGGTGTCGAGCGCGGCCGCGGCCTGCTCGAACCACGCCGCCCGCCGTGGGTACGGAGCCTCGGACAGGAGCTCGGCGAACCGCTGCGGCGCGACGCGCAGAGCTTCGGCCATCCAGGACGCCCTCACGGTCGCGTCGACCTCCGTCTCCACACGCGGCCATCGCCGCGCCAACGCCGTCCACCACGGCCGTCGCCCTCCGAGCCGCCCCAACCACGCCACCCGCGGCACGAGCATGCGCATCACCCTGGCGGGATCGGCCCGCACCAACGCGGCCAAGCCCGGCAGGACGTCCGCCGGGAGCGAATGCGGCGCGGCGAATCGCTCGAGCCAGCCTGCGACCGCGTCCGGGCGGCGCTCCGACAGCGCGCACCAGACGTGGGCGAACCGTCGCCACACCCACTCGGGCCGCTCCGATGCGCCCGCGAACTGCTGCTCGACGAACGCGACGAGCGCGTCGGCGCGGTGCTTGGCGAGGCGGAGCCACACCACCTCCGGCCACGCCACGCCCTGGAGACGTTCGACCACGCGAGCGGAAGAACACGCCGGCAGCACGAGGGCGGCCTCCTGGATGCGATCGCGGCGCAGGAGCGCATCCACGAGGCGGTCGGCGATCTCGGTACGATTGCCACGCACCACCCGGCGCAGGAGGACGCCCAGGGTCGCCGGATCCAGCTCGTCCAGCACCTCATCGGGGATTTGCGCGGCGTAACGACCCAGGAGACTCGCCGCGCCTCGTCGCAGGCTCAGCGAGGGATCCCGCAACGCTCGCCACATCGCGGGCTCGTCGCGGCGCAGCTGCGCCAACCGCAATCCCAGTCGACGATGGCTCGAGCCGCCGGAGGCGAGGGTGTCGGCCAGCGCCTGGCGTCCGGCTTCGTCCAGCGCGCGAGCCCGCGTCAGGAGCTCGCGATGACGCTCGTGATCGTCGAGGAGATCGAGACCTGCGAGCCAGCGTTCCGCCATGCAGCGAGGGTATCAGGCCACCTCCGTGTGCCGCATCCCGTACTCTGCATGACACGATCTGCCCGACAACGACTCGAAGCATGGATGGAACGCGACCGCGCCGAGCTCGACCGCCACGGCACACGAGGCTGGGCGGCCGAGCAGGACGATTCACCGTGACACGCGTACGGCCGCGAGGCGGGCGCGCGCTTCGTCCCAGGTCGGCGCCTCCGCGCCCGCGACCCCCGTCCAATGCGTGGTCTCCCACGCCCGCGTGGCGTCCAAGGCTTCGCGGATCGCCGTCACGTGGACGGGACCCGCGGCGAACTTCACGAGCGACGCTTCGTCGCGCCAGATCGTGAGCGTCCGGGCGCTGCCGCAGCCTTCGGACTCGCCGAACGTCGCGCCCAGCAGCCCTTCGTGCGTCATCAGATCCACGATGACGAGGTTGCTGTGATCCCCGAGGAGTTGGCGCGCGGCCTCGTCGGCACGGCTCCATCCCGCCGTCGTCGCGACGATGTGCCCCTCCGGGAGCGGTTCCAGCAAGGCCCCCGTCTCCGGATCGAAGGCAGGCCCCATGAACGGGGGCGTGTTCAGGTCGTTCTCGTCGCACGCGGCCAACACCGCGAGATCGGTCTCCTCGTCGGCGACCTCTCCGGTCGACGCGTCCGCATCCCCGGCGTCGTCGTTGCGGTTCGGATCACAGGCCGCGGCGCAGAACAACATCAGTAAAAAGGCTTGAGCTCGCACCATGGCGCCTGGAACACCGGGCTCGGTGACGAGCGTCACCCCGACCGAGAAAATCGGCGATCGAGCCACAGCGTGAGCCGAACCGCACAGATCGCATGCCTCCGCGGCCCGTCTCGACGAGATTCTCCGCGGCACGCCGCTTGCAACCCCCGGAGATGGTTCGACCGCGCGACGCCAGGTCGACTTCGACCTCGCCGTGCCGTCGACGGAAAGAGAAGCGCTCGATGCGAACCATCTTTTTCATCACCCTCCTGGCCGCCGTCGGCTGTGGAACGAACGCCGTCGAGCCCGACAACACGAAGGTGAACGCTCGGGACCGCGACGCAGACGCCAAGACCCCGCTCGATCAAGCCGAGAACGGCGAGGACGTGAAGATCACCGCGAGCATCCGCCGCGCGGTCCTCGACCAAGAGGATTTCTCGGTGGCGGCACGCAACGTCAAGATCATCACGGCCGATGGGGTGGTCACGCTGCGCGGACCCGTGCAATCCGAGACCGAGAAAACGAAGATCGCCGCGCTCGCCAAGCAAGCGCAGGGCGTCACCAACGTGGTCGACGAACTCGAGATCGCGGCCGAATGAGGCCGGAAGGAGAACATCATGGCCAAGAAAGCAGTCATTGGAATCGTCCGGACGTATCAGGACGCGCAACTCACCGTTTCGGCGCTGCGCAGCGCGGGCTTCGTCGACGACGACATCAGCGTGCTGTTCCCCGACCGTGACGGCACGCGGGACTTCGCCCACGAGAACAAGACCAAGGCGCCCGAAGGCGCGATCGGAGGCGTGGGTGCAGGCGGGGCCGTGGGCGGAACGCTCGGCCTCCTCGCGGGCATCGGCGCGCTGGCCATCCCTGGCCTCGGGCCCTTCATCGCCGCCGGTCCGATCCTCGCGGCGCTCTCCGGCGCGGCCGCGGGCGCGGCCGTCGGAGGCATCACGGGCGCGCTCGTCGGGATGGGCATTCCGGAGATCGAAGCCCGGCAATACGAAGGCAAGATCAAGGACGGCAACATCCTCATGTCGGTCCACGTCGAACACGCCGACGAGAAGCGGGCCGCCAAGGAGATCCTCGATCGCTGCGGAGCCGTCGACGTGGCGACCGCGGGCGAAGCCCGGGTCTGACCCGCGGAGGCGATGCGTCGACGCGACGCATCGCCTCCCCAGCACGAGTCAGTTCGCTTCGGCCGCGAGCCAGCCACGGAACGCCGTGGTGCCTCGCGGCCGTCCGAGCACCCGGGCGGCGCCCGCCTTCAACCGCGCGTAAAGCCGGAAAAAACGCTCCACGGCGCGCCGCTGTGCGGGGCTGAGGGGCGCAGGGCTACATACGACCTTCGGATCGGGGACGCCGTCGTCGAGGAAATCGACGACGCCACGGACCTCGACCTCGCAACTGGTTCCAAATGGTAGGGAGGGCCCAAAGACCAGCGCGTCGAGCGGCTCGCCGTCTGCCGCCATGAGATCGGGGATGCTTCCGTAGTTGAAGGGACACGGCAGGGGCGAGACGAAATCGACACCACCGTCGCGTCTGCGCTTCACGAAGCTTCCGCGGGGCACCTCGATGTGCACCCCCACACGCGTGGGCAAGACTCCGACACCGGGGTAGCGCACGGTTTTCGCGACGCAGATCACGGACGGGACATACCCCGTGAAGACCCCTCGGGAAAGAGCGCTATGCTGGCCCGGCAAGGTCATGCACGTCGCCGACATCTTCGAGCTTCCGAACGACTTCGATCCCGAACCACTCCACGCCTCGGCACGACACCTGACGACGGAGCTGCGTCGCGAAGCCGAAGGGCTCGCCGCGCGGCTCCTATCGCGTTCGGCCCTCGAAACGCACACGGTGGCGCTCACCCTCTACCTCCTCGGCGGCGGCACGCGCAGGCGCTTGGACGCGCCGACCCGCGCCCTCCACCGCGTGGCCTTGCTCGGCCTCGCGATCGAACTCCATCGCGACGCCCTGTTCGAAGGCAGCGAAGACACGCTCGACCTCGACTTCGCCGCCCTGCCGGCGATCGCTCGCGGCGAGTCGAGCGAGGTTCGAGGCCCGCTCGGCGAATACGTCGCGCAGATGCGGGCGCTCGTCGCAGGCCTCCCTGGTTGGACCGACGGGGAGGCGAGCTTCACCGCAGCGCTCCTCGGCTTGCTCGATGGCGTCGTGCAGGAGTACCGCATGCGCACGCGAGCGCACGACAAGCCACTCGGGTCGACGTGGAACGGGGCGATCTGCGGCAGCGCGCTCGAGCTGTTCATCGAGACGGCGAACATCGCCCTCGGCGACCAGACCCGGCGCACGCACGATCGCGGGGCGAACCTCGTCTCGCGCCTCAGCACCGGCATCGTCGGCCTCGCGGCGGACCAGAGCCACTTCGAACGCGGCCAGGACAACCCGCAGGCGATGGAGCGCATCAGCCAGCGCTTCGCGATCCCGGCGCACGTGATCCGGCTCGACACCACCGAGCTGCGTCGCGCCTTGCGGGCGACGCTGTCGCTCGAGCTGCACGACCTCATCGAAGCGACGCGCTACCTCCCGAGCGACCAACCGCGCGGTGAGGTGGTGCGGCGCGCCGTCACGGCCACCGTCGAGCGCCAGAACACCGCGGCCGCGCTCGTGACCGCGTTCGAAGCGGTCCAGGGCTCGCCGAGCCGCGCCGAGGTCATGGGTCAAATGCGACGCGTCGCCGGCTCGGATCGCAGCATCACGGCCGAACAACGCGAGCTCCTCCGCGGGATGGATGCCCACCTGTTCGGGTTCCAGGTGTTGCTCGACCACGCCGAACGCGACACCGTCCTCGACTTCGACGAGTTCCAGCAGCTCCGGGCGCAGCGTCAGCAGATCCTGGACGACTTGTTCCGCATCGCCCTCGCCGACGACAAAATCACGTACGAGGAGCGCAAACTCCTGCTCAAGGCGATGGAGCTCCTGCCGACCCTGCGCGGCGCCCTCTGACGCGACCGGATCGCGAAATTGGCGCAACGGGTCGGGTACGATCTTGGAAGTCGCTTTCCAAGCGCCGGAAATTCGGTTTTCTTAGGGGGGATGACGCGTCACCTGCGAAGTCTCCTCGACCTCGACGCCGCGGACACCCAGCGCGTGCTCAACCTCGCCGCCGAGGTGAAACGCGAGCCGCAACGCTTCGCACGGGCGCTCGCCGGCAAGTCCGTCGCGCTCATCTTCGCCAAGCAATCGACGCGCACGCGCATCTCCTTCGAGGTGGGCGCGCATCAGCTCGGCGCGCAGGCACTCGTGCTCTCCTCGGGCGGCGGCACGGGGATGCAGATGGGCCGCGGCGAGACGATCCACGACACCGCGAAGGTCCTTTCGCGGTTCGTGCAGGGCATCGTGATTCGCACGTTCGAGCAGGACCAGGTCGAAGAGCTCGCGCACCACGGCACGGTGCCGGTGATCAACGCGCTCACGGATCGCTTCCATCCGTGCCAAGCGCTCGCCGACCTGCTCACGATCCGCGAGAAGCTCGGCGACACGAAGGGCCAGGTGCTCGCCTACGTGGGGGCGGGCAACAACATGGCGCACTCGCTCATGCTGGCGGGGCCGCGCGCAGGCATGGACGTCGTCGTCGCCTGTCCGCCGCAGCTCCGGCCCGAGCGCGACATCCTCGACCGCGCCGTGGCGGACGCCACTGCCGTCGGAACGCGCGTTTTCGTGACCTCCGACGTGATGGCCGCCGTCGCCTCGGCGGACGTCGTCTACACCGATACTTGGATCAGCATGGGCGAGGAGGAGGAGGCCGCTCGCCTGCGCCAACTCCTGGCGAACTACCAGGTCTCCGCGGAAGTCATGCGCGCCACCGGCAAGGAGAGCGCCATCTTCATGCATTGCCTTCCGGCCCATCGCGGCGAAGAAGTCACCGACGAGGTCATGGATGGGCCGTGGTCGGTGGTGTTCGATCAGGCGGAGAACCGTTTGCACGTCCAAAAGGCGTTGCTCCTGCTCCTCCTGGGCGCCGAGTCCTTCTAGCGAGGCGATCTGATATGCTCGCCGCACCGGTCGTCGCCGGCGAGCCACCATGAGCAGCACCACCGCGGAAGTCGTCACCGTCAACGGAGCCTTCGCCTGGGTCGACGGAAAGGAATCCGTGCTGCTCAAGGCCGTGTCGCCGCAAGGCGATGCGATCGCACTCTCGGTCGAGCAGACGCGCAGACTCGCCGAACGTCTGCTCAAGCTCGCCGCGACGCTCGAGAGCCTGAAGGCCGAAGAATCCTGATCTTCGCGCCCCGAGCCCTGCTACTCTCCCCGCCGTGCAGAACCGACGCGCGGCCATGTTGGCTGTCCTGATGGTGATGGGGGCCTGCAAAGGCCGAACCGAGGAACGACCCGCGGACGCGGCGGAGAGCAAGGCCGACGCTGCCGCCGAGGCCACCGACGCCAAAGCGGCGCCCGCCGAGACCGCGACGGCCACCCAGAAACCGCCGCGCGGCAAGCAGATTCCGCCGCCCCCCAACGTCGACGCACCTCCGCCCGAGGCGAAGAAGACCGAGAGCGGCCTGGCCTACCTCGTGCTCGAGCCGGGCGAAGGCGAGGTTCGCCCGGGGCCCGACGACAAGGTCAAGGTCGAGTACACCGGGTGGACGACGGACGGCGTCACGTTCGACACCACCGACGGCCGCCCGCCGCGGAGCTTTCGTCTGACGGGCGTGATCAAAGGCTGGCAAGAGGCCATCCCGCTGATGGCCAAAGGCGAGAAGACGCGCTTCTGGATCCCGGAGGAGCTCGCCTACAAGGGCCGCAAGCACGCCCCGCAGGGCATGCTCGTGTTCGACATCAAGCTCGTCGACGTGCTCCAGGCGCCCGCGGTCCCCGAAGACGTCGCGGAGCCGCCCGCCGATGCCAAGAAGACCGAAGGCGGCGTCGCGTACAAGGTGCTGACCCCCGGCACCGGCGACAAGCACCCGCGCAAGTGGGACCGCGTGAAGGTGCAGTACACGGGCTGGACCACGGACGGGAAGATGTTCGACAGCACCGTGATGAAGGAGCGCCCGAGCACGTTCGAGCTCAATCACGTGATCCCGGGCTGGACCGAAGGCATCGCGACGATGGTCGTCGGCGAGCAGACCCGCTTCTGGATCCCCAAGGAGCTCGCGTACGACGGCAAACCGGGTCGCCCGCAGGGCATGCTCGTGTTCGACGTCGAGCTGCTCGAGATCGAGGAGCTGCCCGAGCCGCCCCCGCCGCCGAAAACACCCAAAGACGTCGCCGCGCCGCCCAAGGACGCGAAGAAGACCGAGAGCGGCCTCGCTTACAAGGTCCTCCAACCCGGCAAGGGCGACCAGCACCCGGACGCCAAGAGCCGCGTCAAGGTCCACTACTCGGGGTGGACGACCGACGGCAAGATGTTCGACAGCTCCGTCACGCGAGGGCAACCCGCCGAGTTCCCGCTGAGCGGCGTGATCAAGGGCTGGACCGAGGGCGTGCAGCTCATGGTGCCCGGCGAGAAGACGCGCTTCTGGATCCCCAAGGAGCTCGCCTACAACGACGCGCCGGGCAAACCGCAGGGCATGCTCGTGTTCGACATCGAGCTGCTCGAGATCCTATAGGTCGCGCCCCACGACCATGTGGCGGAGGGTCGCGCGATACGCTGCCGGCGAGATGCCGAGCGCGCGACCGATGCGACCGATGAGCGCGTCTTCGTTGGCGTCGACGCGACCGTCGGCGCACGCCACGATGAACGCCGCCTTGAGCACGAGCCGCTTCTCGTCTTCGTTGAGCAGCGGCGCCACGCTGGCGAGGTAGGCGTCGAGGTCGAATCCGTCGTGCGAGAGGCGCTCGAGCGCGACCCGCACGTCGGCCTCGGAGATCTTGGCTCCGTCGGCACCGACCCGCGTCGCGAGCCAACGCACGCGGGTGAGTTCGTCGTCGCTCACCTGGCCGTCGACGAGCGTGACCACCAGCATCACCTGCAAGGCGATGTCCCTCGGACGTGGTGTGACCCCTTCCATGCCCTCACGATATCAAAGTCGACTTTGGCGCGGTTGCGAGTAGGCTCGCACCCCATGGTCGTTCTCTCCGCGCAGGGCGTCAGCCGCTCGTTCGGGCTCAGGAAGGTGCTCGACAACGTTTCACTGACGATCGACCTCGGGGAACGCGTGGGTTTGGTGGGTGTGAACGGCTCGGGCAAGTCCACCCTGGGACGCCTGTTGGCGGGCGAAGACACGCCCGACGCGGGAATCGTCACCACGCGTCGCGACGCAACCGTCGGCTACCTTCCTCAAGTACCGCGTCTCCCGGGGGACAAGACCGCCCGCGAGGTCGTGCTCGGCGGCATGGCGCGCTGGAGCGCGGCGAAAACCCGGTACGACGCGATCGGAGAACGGCTCGCGCGCGGCGACGGCGACTTCGATGCGCTCCTGGCGGAGCAAGCCGAGCTCGCCGAAGTGATCGAGCAAGCCGGCGGCTGGCAAATGGAACACCAAGCCGACGCGGTGCTCGGTCACGTCGGCATCCACGACGGCGACGCGAAGATCGAGGTGCTGAGCGGCGGCGAGCTGCGGCGCGTGGCGCTGGCGCGCTTGCTCGTCTCGCAACCCACGCTCGCGATCCTGGACGAACCCACCAACCACCTCGACATCGCGACGATCGAGTGGCTCGAGGGCTACCTCGAGACCGAGTTTCGCGGCGCCCTGCTGCTCATCACGCCCGATCGCTACCTGCTCGATCGCATCGTCACGCGCACGTGCGAGGTCGAAGACGGGCACCTGTACGACTACGACGGCGGCTACGAGGACTACCTCGCGGCCAAGGCCGAGCGCGAGGCGTTGGCGGAGCGCACCGAGGCGAATCGCCGCAACTTCCTGCGGCGCGAACTGGAGTGGCTCCGGCGTCAGCCCAAGGCGCGGACGACGAAATCGAAGTCCCGGGTCGAGCGGGCCGAAGCCGCGATCGCGGCCGAACCCACGCGCAGCCAAGGCAAGCTGCGCATGGCCGCCGAAGCGCACCGCTCCGGGCACACGATCCTCGAGCTGCAGGGCCTGGACGTGGCGGTGCCGGGTCGGACCCTCGTCCGCGGCCTCGACCTCGCGCTGACCAAGGGCGACCGCATCGGCATCGTCGGGCCCAACGGCGCCGGCAAGACCACCCTGCTCCGCACGATCCTGGGCCAGCACGAGCCCGCCGCGGGCGTGGTCCGCCGCGGACAAAACACCCGCATCGCCTACCTCGACCAGACCCGCGCCGGCCTCGACGAGGACGCGACCATCTACAAGAACGTCGCCGGCGAGCGCAATCGCGTCGAACTCGGCGGCCAAACGCTCGAGTTCCGCGCCTACCTCGAGCGGTTCATGTTCTACGGGCACCAACAGCAGCAGCTCGTCGCCTCGCTCTCCGGCGGCGAGCGGGCGCGGGTGATGCTCGCCAAGATCCTGAGCGACCCCGCGAACCTGCTCGTGCTCGACGAGCCGACCAACGACCTCGACGTCGCCACCCTCGGCGCGCTCGAAGAGCTCGTCGTCGAGTTCGGCGGCACCTGCCTCGTCGTCACCCACGACCGCTACTTCCTCGACCGCATCGCCACGGCGATCCTCGCGTTCGAAGACGATGGGCGCGTGACCCGGTACGAAGGCAACTACGACGCGTACCTGCAACGTCGGCCGCGTCCGGCGGCGCGCGAGGAGGCCTCCGCCGCCGTGAAGCCCAAGGCGAAGGCCGCCCCCGCGCCGTCGGCGAAGCTCACCTACGCCGAGCGCAAGGAGCTCGGCCAGATCGAGGGCAAGATCGAGGCGCGCGAGCAACGGGTGAGCGAGCTGGAGGCGCAGATGGCCGATCCGAGCCTCTACGCCGAAGGCCCCGCGCGCCCCCGAGAGCTCGCCGCAACGCTCGAACAGGAGCGCGCGCAGCTGGCCGCGTTGATGGAGCGCTGGGAAGAGCTCGAGTCCAAGCGCGAGCGCGAAGGGGCGTCGTGATCCGCGACGCGCCCTCGGCCCGGCGCGTCCCAGGTCAGCAGTTCGCGTGCGGGACCACGCCCGACGCGAAGATCTTCCACGCCGACTCCAAATAGGCGTCGGGCGCCACGTCGAACATCTGCACCAAGCGGGGATCGAAGAACCACGCCTGGACGAGCCCGGCGAACCCCAGCAGCACGTGACAGGGATCGATGTCGCGCCGCAGCATGCCGCGTTCCTGCGCCTCGCGGATGCGCGCGACGCCGAGCGCACGGAGCTCGTCGGCCATCTCGCTCGTGCCGTCGTCGCCGTCGAGCAGCATCCACCACATGATCCGGAGCATCTGCGGGGTGTCGCGCAGGAACCGGAAGTAGACCTGCATCGACTCCCGGACCATCTCCGCCGACGGAGCCATCTGCGTGAGGAGGCGGATCTGCCGGTCGTAATAGGGCATGAAGCGGCTCCGCTTCACCTCCGCCCACAGCGCCTCCTTGGTCCCGTAATGATGATGGATGAGGCTCTTGGTGACGCCGGAGGCCTTGGCGATCTCGCTCATCGAAGCGCCGGCGAACCCCCGCTCCAGGAACAGCGCTTCTGCGCCGTCGAGAATGGAGTTTCGAGAGGCTTCCGGATCGTTGCGCCGCGCTGCCGTCATGGCACGGAGTATAGGGGCACACGTTTCCTCCGGCCCTCACACGACCATTTCACTCCGAGGCCGCGGCCTGTCCTTCGCGATCGCCGATTGACACGGCACGGGGTGTCCCAAAAGATTCGAGCCGCCATGGCCCAACCGACGCTCGAGGACCGATTCAGCGCCCACACGCGGTATTTTCGCGCCGGCGCGACGCTTTCGCGGGCATCTCGCGAGGAACGCCTGCGGTCGTTGCTCGCGGTGTACGACCGCATGGCGCCGCGGATCCTCGAGGCCTGCCACGCCGATCTCCGGCGCAACGAGACCGAAGCACGGGCCAGTGAAGTCTCGCTGGTGCGCGGCGAGGCGGACCTCGCCCTCCGCAAGCTCCGCGCCTGGATGCGACCGCGCCGAACGCTGCCGCCGCTCGTCAACTGGCCTGCGCTCGGGGCGATCGAACCGCGTCCGCTCGGCGTGAACCTGATCATTTCCCCCTGGAACTACCCGTTTTTACTCACATTTTCACCGCTCGTCGCGTGCTTGGCCGCGGGCAACGTCGCGATGATCAAGCCGTCGGAGCTGAGCGCGGCCTCGGCCGAGGTCATCGCCGAGATCGTGCGCGAGGCCCTGCCCCCGGAATGCGCGAGCGTGGTCCTCGGCGGCCCGGAGGAGGCGCAAGCGCTGCTGCGGCTCCCGTTCGACCACATCTTCTTCACGGGCAGTCCGCGCGTCGGTCGCATCGTGGCGCGAGCCGCCTCCGAACACCTGACGCGAGTGACGTTGGAGCTCGGAGGAAAGAGCCCCGTCGTCGTCATGCCCACGGCCGATCTCGACCTCGCCGCGCGCCGGATCGCGATGGGCAAGTTCTTCAACACGGGCCAGTCCTGCGTCGCCCCCGACTACCTCCTCGTGCACCGCAGCGTCCGCGATGGCCTCGTCGAGCGCCTCCGTGCCGAGATCGGCCGCTTCTTCGGGCCCGACCCGCGACAGAGCCCGGACTACGGGCGGATCATCAACGAGGCGCACACCCAGCGCATCGCCGATCTGATCGACCCGGCGCGCGTGATCCACGGCGGCACGTTCGAACTCGCCGATCGCTACATCGCGCCGACGCTGCTCGGCGACGTCTCGCTCGACGACCGCGTGATGCAGGAGGAGATCTTCGGTCCGCTCCTGCCGATCCTGCCGTTCGACACCCGCGAAGAGGCGATGGACATCATCGCGCACAACCCTCGCCCGCTCGCGTTGTACCTCTTCACCGCCGAGTCCGCGGACGAACGCGAGTTCACGTCGCGCGTGCCGTTCGGGGGCGGGTGCATCAACTCGACGCTCCTGCACTTCGCCGACACGTCGTTGCCGTTCGGGGGCATCGGCGGCAGCGGCTACGGCGTCTCGCACGGCGAGCACGGCTTTCGCACGTTCTCGCACGCACAGGGCATGCTCAAGGCGGGGTCGTTCCTCGATCTGCCGTTGCGCTACCCGCCCTACACGCCGCGCAAGAAGGCGTGGATCCGCCGCATCCTGGGCTAGCGCGCGCGCTTCGTGCCCGCGTCTCCGCGCCGCGCGAGCACGGCCCTAGAGGTGGGTGAGCACGAGCACGCCGGCCCCGAGCGCGACGACGGCTCCGACGACGAGCAGCACCGTGGCCCACGCGGAGTTGCCCGCCGGAGCCGGGCGCGACGACGCCAGTGAGGGGCTCGACCACGCCGCGGGGACGAGCAGGTGCGGACTCGACGACGGACCGGAAGACCCGGAGCGCGAAGCGGATTGCGCCGTGAGCGATGCCGCGGACCCGAGCGGAGCGTCGAGCTCGGCGGCGACCTCGGAGACGGCGGATTCGGGCACGAGCTCGCGCAGATCGATGAGGCCCGAGCCGCCGCCGGGCGCCGTGTTGGACAAACGCAGGGGCGGTGGGCCCGAGGCCTCCGCCGCTGCCTCGAGGTCTTCGAGCCGGAACAACACCGAGTCCGGACTGCGCTCGCCGACCATCTTCTTGGACGGCGAGAAGTAGAGCTCCTCGTCGTCGTCTTCGCGCCGCACCACGACTGAACACTCCCTCTGCGCCATGCGTCCTCGCTCGAACGCCACGTCCATTGCGTATAGCAAGACTTCACGTCCGATGGCGCATGGTTTCGACCCCGGCATCCTCGGATTTTTCGCGGCGGACGGTATAGTCGATCTTCTCGTGACGCGGCTCCTCATCCTTCCGTTCCTGCTCGTCGCCGTCACGGCCTGCGGAGACGGTAGCGCACCTCGCCCCGCGGACACGTCCGCGCCGCCCGACGCGTCGGCGCCGAACGTGCCACGAACGGCGAGTGAGCGTTCCGGGGCCCATTCTCCGCTCGCCTCGGTGCTCGCGCTCGGCATCGAAGCCCCCACGGTCGGGGATGGCACCTACCGCGTCGACCCGTTCGTCGCCGCGTATGTCTACGTCGGCATCGCCGAAGGCGAGGCCGCAGCGTGGCTCACCGCCACGGCCCCGGACGCTCCGACGACGGGGTACCGGATCGTCGGCGCGCCCGATCCCACGCTGCTCGAGGCGCTCGGCCTGCGATCGGGCGACGTGATCGAGGAGCTCAACGGCGTTCCTTCGACCTCCGCCGCCGCCGTGAAGGCGGGCCTGCAATCGGCGACCCACGAGGTTCGGCTCACGATCCATCGCGACGGTACGTCGTGGACGAACAGCTATCGCTTGTTCGGCGGGCTGGCCTGGCAACGCGCGCTCGCGGGCGTGATCGAACCCGCGCCTGCGGACCCAGCCTCGGACGTGACGCCGTCCGATCCGGCGCTCGCGGAGGCTCTCCCGCCTACCGTGGAGCCTGCTGCCCCCCGTCCGTCCACCCGAGCCCCCACCTCCCCGGCGCGACCCAGCGCCTCCCCATCCTCGTCGGGGACCACCCGGCCGCCCGCGAATCCCCCGCCCTCGACGACGACCCCGCGCACGTCCGGTGTGCAGTGCTCCACGGCCGCCCGCTGCACGATCCCAAAGGCCCTGTTCGACGGCCTCGTCGCCGATCCCCACCGCGTGCTCGCCCAGATGCAAATCGCCCCCGCGATCCGCAACGACGTGTTCAGCGGCTACTGGATCCGCGGCTTGCAACGGGGCGCCCTCGCGAGCGACCTCGGCTTCCGCGTGGGCGACAAGATCACGCACATCAACGGCACGCCGCTCTACGACGACGCGCAGGCGATGGCGCTCTACTTCTCGCTGCCGCAGACGCGCGCCTTCACGATCCGCTACGAACGCAACGGCACACCGCTGAGCAAGTCGGTGCGCGTGCAATGACGAACGGCTAGGCTGCTAGGGCTCGGTGCCGAGCTTGCGCGCGACCTTGGCCAGGCGCGCGCGGGCCTGCGGATGACCCAGGCGTCGACTCGTCGTGTAGTGCTGCTTGGCTTCGGAGAACCGCAGGAGGCGGTAGTACGCGTCGCCGAGCGCGAGGTGATAGCCGGCGTCCTTCGGCTTCACGCGCACGGCTCGGGCGGCGTACTCCATCGCCCGGTAGTAGTCGGCGCGATCGAAGTAGAGCTCGCTCAAACCGATGAGCGCCGGGCCGTGATGGCGATCGGCGGAGAGGGCCCGATGGAACGCGGCCTCGGCGGCACGTCGATCGCCGCGAGCGAGCTCGCGTTTGGCTTGCGCGACCCAACGCTCGGCGACGGCCTCCTGGGCGGCCGTGCGGCGCCCCAAGTCGCCGTCTTCGAGGAGGAGCTCGGCAGGCGGTGCCCCCCCGGCCGGGTTCGGCGAATCGACGCTCTCGAGGAACACGTCCAGATCGCGATGGCGGCTGAACGAGCGCACGTCGGCCGCGCGCGCGACGTAAGCCTGCAAGGCGCCGAGCGCCGCGCTTTCGTCGTCGTGGGCGAGCAGGACCAACGGTGTCAGCACGCGGCGCTCGGCTGCGGAGAAATCGAGCGCGGCTGCTTTGGCGCGCAACGTGGCGAGTTCGCCGGGGGTCAGCGGCGCACGCGATCCGGCATGTTCGTCGTCCGGGAGGAAGACGAGCGCTTGCGCGTAGTAGTCGGCGGCGAACGGGCGCCCGCCGTCGCGCTCCCAATAGCGATCGCCGAGCCGCGAGAGCGTGGCCGCGAACTCGATGCGCAGGGCTTCCGCGCGTTCGCGGGACGCCGCATCGTCACGCGCCTCCAGGGCGAGCACGTAGCGATAGGCGGTCTCCTGATCGCCGTCGACGGGGGGATACACGAACGAAGCCCGCGCTGCGGCATCCTTGGCGCGCTGTGCCAACAGCTCGACCTCGGACGGCACCGACGTCGCGATGGGCTCAGTGGTCGAGCCCGAAGGGATGGCGAGGCCCCCCAAGCCGAGCAACACGGCGGCGCCGAGGAGCCACGCCACGCCGCGCCCCGGCGAGTTGCGGACGAGCTTGATCTCGTTGCCGGGCATCCCTCGCAACAGGGCGTCGCGCCGCGCATCGTCCACCTCCGGCAGCGGGAGGTCGTCCCAAGGCGTCTCGAGTCCGATGGCGATCTGCGCCTCGCACAGCGCGGCTTCGAAATCCGCCATCGAGGCGAAACGTTCCTCGGGGAGCTTGGCGAGGCAGCGCCGGATGACCGCCTCGAGCGGCGCGGGGACGTCCAATCCGGGTCGCAGCTCCGCGAGCGCCGGCACGGGGTGCTCGAAGTGCGCCAGCATGATCTCCTCGAGCGATCCGACGAACGGAGGTCGTCCGGCGAGCAACTCGATCGCGAGGCAGCCGACCGCGTAGAGGTCGACGGACGGCCCCTCGAACGCATCGCCCGTCCAGCGCTCGGGCGCCATGTAGGTGGGTGTCCCGATCGCCCGACCTTCTCCGCCACCCGAGCTCCCGCCGACGCGCGAGATCCCGAAGTCGACGATCTTGACCGCGTCGGCTCGACCATGGCGCCGCGTGATGAGGACGTTCTCCGGCTTGATGTCGCGATGGACCACGCCGGCGGCGTGCGCTGCATGGAGCCCCTTGGCGACCTGCCGCAGGATCGGCACCAGGCGCGTCAGAGGCATCGGCGCATGGGCGAGCTCTTCGAACAGATCGTGCCCCTTGATGAGCTCGAGCGCGACGTAGAGCCGCCCGTCGGGGAGCTCACCGAGGTCGTACACCTCGACGATGTACTCGGAGCCGATGCTGCTCGCCGTCTTCGCCTCTTGGCGGAGCTTGGCGCCCGCCTCCGGATGACATCGATCTTCACGGAGGACCTTGAGCGCGACCCGGCGTTGGACGTCGGTGTGACGCGCCTCGTAGATGACGCCCATCCCGCCTTCGCCCAACCAGCGGACGATCTCGTAATTCGTGCCGGGGACGATCCGGCCCGGAGCCAGTCGCACCGGCAACGTGGCCGCGTACACCACTCCGCGACGGGCCACCAGCTGCAGCGGAGAGGAGGAAACGGACCGCGTTTCACGAGAGTCGTGCGCCGCTCGGCCGGGAGGACTCGTATCTTTTGTTGCCCGCTCCACCTGGCGACCCCATACATCGTGCGAAAGGACGCGCGACTTGACCCTCTGGTTCCGCTCGATCATGTCCATCGGCGTTTCGCTGTCGATGCTGGAGCCGAGACTGTTGTGGGCCGCGTCCGACCCCGCCTCGGCGCGCGCGCGAGCAGCCACGATCGCGGTCGCGGACCTCCGCGTCGACGACTCCATGGAGACAAGCACCACGCAGCGGCTCGAGGCGGGTTTCCGCGAAGGTCTCGAACGCAGCCGCGCCGACGCGACCATCGTCGACATCACCGTCGCGGGCTGCATGGAGGCGTCGTGTTTCGCCCAGCGACTCGCCGACACCCCCGCCGCCACCCTCGTCCGCGCGAGCGTCGAGCACCACCAGCGAGACTTCATCCTCCAGGTCGAAGCGCGGGATCGGCAGGGCAAAATCGTCGTGCGCACCCACGAGGTCTGCGAGATCTGCGGCGTCGACGAGGTCGTCGAGGTCTTGGCGTCCGCCTCGGCTCGCGTTTTCGATCAAGTGCTCGGTCGCCCGACGCTGAGCGTGCTCCACCTCGACACCGTGCCGAGCGGCGCGTTCGTGCTGCTCGAGGGCCAAGAGCTGGGCGCGACGCCACTCACGGTCGCGCTCGATGCCGGCAAGCACACGCTCAGCTTCGACAAACACGGCTACCGCACCGAGACGCAGATCGTCGAGATGGAGCGCGGGCTCGAAACCACGGCCACCGTGCGCCTCCTCTCGGTGGGCAAACGCGACACCACGACCATCACCGGTGGGGTGTTCGTCGGCTTGGGCATCGCGGGGATCGCCACCGGCATCGCGCTCGTCGCGATCGACGGACGCACGGACCGCAACCGTTGTACGACGCCCGACCCCGACCCCGACCCCGAACCCGCGCCCGGCCCCGGTCCTGGGCCCATGCCCATGCCCATGCCCATGCCGCCCCCCGGCCCCGAACCGGAGTGCCCCACCTACGAGACGAAATGGGGGGGGCTCGCCGCCGGCGTTGCCGGTGCCGCGTTGCTCGGCGCGGGGATCACCCTCCTCGTGCATCGCCAAGTTCGCCGACGCACGAAGGTGGCCTTCGGACCCGGCTCGCTCTCGGTGTTCGGGCGGTTTTGAGTTCGCGCCGCGCAGCCACGCAGCCACACTGTGGCCCGCCCGCGCGTCGAACCGCTTGGGGGCCCCGGGCATCGACGTCGGCAACCCTCGAGAACGACGCGGATCCCGTGGGGGGCTGCTCCCCCGAACGGGGTCGGACGAGCTGGGAACGCTTCGTGCACTCCCGCTCCCACCGATGCTTCGTTCAACCATTCCTTTTTCTTTTTGTTTGGCGCTCTCCCTGACCCCGCTCGTCGGGTGCGGAGACGATGGCGACGGCGGGACCGAGACCGCCACCACGCTCGACCCGTCCACGTCGACGAGCTCCGGCACGTCGACCTCGGCCAGCACCACGAGCGGTGACGCGGCGAGCACGACCACCGCCGCCACGGAGGATTCGACGACCGCGGACACCGATGCGGCGAGCGACTCCGGAACCGCCACGGAGACGGACACCGAAGACCTCACCGACACGGACGGTGGAGACACCGGCACGGGCGGCGACGTGGACACGGACACCGACACCGATGCAGCGACGGGCGGACCCGATACCGGTGAAATCCCGGCCGAGCTGAGCGACGCGGAGATCCTCCACGTCCTGACGGTGGCGAACGCCGGAGAGATCGAGGCGGCCCAACTCGCGGAGACGCGCGCCTCGGACGAGGCGGTGACCCTCTACGCGACGGCGATGATCACCGATCACACGAGCGCCCAAGGCGAGGTCGATGCATTGGCGGAGTCGCTCGGACTCACGCCCGAGGCCAGCCTCGTCAGCGGAACGCTCTCGGAAGCCGCGACGCTCGCGCTCGCGCTGCTCGAAGACACGGAGGACGCCGAGTTCGACGCGATCTACATGGAGAGCCAAGTCGCCATGCACGCGCAGGTGCTCGTGCTGATCGAGGGCATGCTCGAGGGCGCCGACGCGGACGAGTTGATCACGCTGCTCGAGAGCCTGCAGACGGTCGTGCAGGGCCACCACGACCACGCCGTGACGATCCTCGCGGACCTCGACTGACGTCGGCCGGCCCCGCCTTCGCGCGCGCCCGTCGAGCAGACGAGGCTCGCGCGAGCAGGGGCTCCCCCTCGTCGCCTTGGGCCAAGCCCGTCAGCGCGCGGACGAGGCTCGGGCGAGCGGGGGCTCGCTCTCGTCGCTGGGCGTCGCCTCGCATCCCACCGCGCGACGCAGGACCTGCGCCCGCCGCTGCTGTGCCTCGGCCGCGTCGTCGCGCCCGGTGGCGCGCAGCACCGCGCTCAGCCCCTCGACGATCTCGAGCAGCTCGGGATGCTCGGGGCCGAACGCCTCCTCGCGGATCCCCAGGGCTTCGCCGAAGGCCTGCTCGGCGGCGCCGTACTGGCCTCGCGCGAGATGGAGCTCGGCCAACGCCACGTGGCCCTGCGCGAGTCGAGGATGCCGCGGCCGCACGGCGGCGCGCAGGATGAGCAGCGCATTGCGGGCGCACCGTTCGGCCTCGGTGTAGTCGCCCCGCATCGTGTGGATCCGCGACGCGACCGCGAGGATCGACGCGCGGCGCGGGTGCTCGGGCCCGAGGCTCTTCTCGGCCAACGCGAGCGCCTGCCCGACCTCGCGATGCGCCTCGCGGACGCGCCCCTGCAGCCGTCGCAGCTCGGCGAGGTTCTCGTGCAGGGTGGCGCGCACGGGCAAGCTGCCCTCGAGCGGCCGCTCGAGCATCGCCGCCGCGGTCGCGTACGCCTGCTCGGCATCCGCGAACCGCCGGCACGATCGCGCGAGCCACCCGAGGTCGACGGTGAGCGAGGCGGCCATCACCGACGCGTCCCGGTCGAGCAGGATCCCTTGCGCCTGCGCATAGAGGCTCGCCGCCGACGAGTACGCTCCCCGCGTCATCTCGATCGCCGCTTGACCGCGCAGGATCTCGACGCGCAACCCGGGGCCGCCCTGCGCCCCCGTGGCGACGAGCGACGCGCGCGCAAACAACTCGCTGGCTTCGTCGTAGTCGCCACGCTCGTAGCGGGTCCAGGCGAGCCCGAGCAGGCTGTACGCGGTCGCGCGATCCAAGCCGCCGCTCGTCGTGACGACCGCGGGACTCGGCGCACGGTACGGTGACTGGGACCCCGTGCGCCCGCTCTTCGGCCGCTGGGCGAGCTCGAGCACGAGGTCGCGATACTGCTCGTGCAGCGCCAGCGCGTCGCGGAAGTACACCTCGGCCGCGGCATAGTCCCCGGCGTGGTGGTGGATCCACGCGAGGTCGTCCAGCAGCGAGCGCACGCAGTGATCATCGGCCCCGGGCGCCTCACCGACGATCTCGAGCGCACGCTCGCACAGCTCGACCGCGCGGTGGTGCTGGCCCTGCATCGAATGGTGGTGCGCGATGCGGCGCAGCAGCCACGCGACGTGACCTGCCCACGCGAACGGCACGCGGTGGTTGAGGCCGCGGAACAGCTTGTCGAGGTAGAGCGCCGCGCGATCGTGGTCGTACAGCATCGAGTTGACCGCGGCGAGGCTGTAGTAGTTGAGCAGGACCTCGGGCGCGGACGTGGGCAGCTCGCGCAGCGCGAGCGTCAGCGACTGCTCATAGAGCGAGCGGGCGGCGGCGTAGTGACCCCGCAAAACCTGCTCGTCCCCCCGGTCGCGGAGCGCGAGTGCGGGCGCGTGGCGACGCGTCACCGCACGCCAGGCGAGCGCCGCGGTGGACGTCATCGCGGCCACCATGACCAAGAATCCCGCCAGCGGCTGCCCCGCCTGCATGGCGACCAGGAACAGGCCGAGCAGGATCAGCATGAACGGGATGCGGTAGAGCGCCGGAGCCCCCGTGCGACCGGGCAGCGCGACCCATGCTTGCCCGACGCGGACCGGTGCGCTGGACTCCGCCACACCTCCAGTCTGGCAGAAATGCGACGAATGCGAGCGGAAAGTTCGGCCTCAGAGCACGTACGAACCGATGCACAAATGCCACGCCGAGACGGCGAGATAGGCAAAGGCGCACAGGCCCAGACCGAGACTGGCGAGGCGATGGTGATGCCAGCGGTACAGCACCGCGATGCCGGTGGAGACGACGACGACTTTGGACACCACGAAGACGAGCGGCAACTCGTGGACCATGCGCGCCCACAACACATTGGCTTCCTCGGCGACGCCGAGGTTGACCCACAACAACGTCAGAACCGCGTCGAGCTGATTCAGCACGATGACGGCGCTGGCGACGAAGAACGCCGACCACGACGCGCGCGACGAGACTGCATCCACTGGTTCCACGTAGGAGAGTGGCTTACCCCTCCCCCTTCGGAGCGTCAAACGCCACAGCACCGCACCGTGCCGGCGCGAGCGCAGGTCCACTGTCCCCGGCGAACGTCGCACCTGGGTGGAACACCCGTCCTCCGAGCACGCTTGACAAGGTGAAGAGGGTCACCAAGCCTCAAGCCCCCCCTCGGAATCCCGTGCAACGCTCCATCGCTCTCCTGTTGTTCGTGTTGCTGGCCCTCCTGGGGGCTGCCGACGGCGTGTATTTGACCTTGGTCCACCTCGACTACGAGACCGGCCAGGACACCGCCGCCGGGGCATGCCACGCCCTCAGCGCAGCCGGGTGTTCCGTGACGGCGGGGCGGTTCGGGGCCGTGATGGGCATCCCGGTCGCGACGATCGGCGCAGCCGGAGCCGCCACGATGGCCGTGCTCGGAATCGCGGCGTGGGTCCGCCGCGCGCGGGAACGCGACGCGCTCCGCGGGCTCCTGTGGGTCCTCGCGACGTTCTGCGTCGGCGTCTCCGGGCTGATGGCGGTGCTCTCGTTCACGGAAGGCTCGTTCTGCCCGTTCTGCGTCGGCTGGTACGGCCTCAACGTCGCGCTCTGGCTGGCTGCCTGGCGGGCGCGCGACCCCGGCCATGACCTCGCGCGCGCCCTGCTCGACGCCTGGGGCCCCCCCGTGTTCGCGGCCGCGGGGCTGGCCGCCGCCTTCCTCGTCGTGGGGACGCTCGCCCACCATCGCGTCCGCGACACCCGGCTCGAAGCCCGCGAACGCGAGCTCGAGGCCCACGCCCCGGCCCTCGGGCGCGAGATCGCGGCGGAGCTGCGCGCCCAAGCCCCGAAGACGATCGAGGCGGCGGCGCTCCCCGTGCGCACGAGCCCCGGCGCGGACGCGGGTCGCCGCGTCGTCATCGTCGAGTTCGGCGACTTCGAGTGCCCGCACTGCCGCCGCATGTGGGAAGCGATCGAGGAATACGTCGCGCAGACGAAGTTCCCGGTCGAGCTCCGGTTCGCGAACTTCCCGATCGACTCGAGCTGCAACCCGCTGACGGGCGACCTGCATCCGCACGCGTGCGATGCCGCCAAGGCGGCCATCTGCGCCCAGGCCCAGGACGCCTTCTGGGCGTACGGCGACCTCTTGTTCGCGCATCAATCCGACCTCGACCCGGGCGACCTCGTGCGCTACGCGGAGACCGTGGGGCTCGACCTCGAGCGCTTCCGGACGTGCCTCGATGCCCCGGAGACCCTCGCCCGCGTCCGCCAGGACATCGCCCTCGGCGAGGCCGTCGAGCTGCAAGCGACGCCGACGATCTTCATCGATGGCCACGAGCTGCGCGGCGCCTTGCCGGCCCCGATCCTGCACGCCGCCCTCGATGCGTTCCTCGCCGACGCCGGGCGCTGAAAGAGGACAGCGGTGGAGTCGCCGACGCCGGGCGCTGAAAAGGGCCGCGCGGTCACGCAGACTCGAGGACGTCCGCCCCGGACCCGCACCGCCGCTTCCTCGTCGACGCCGGGCCCCGAAGGGCCGCCTGAGCTCCTGGGAGGCCGCCTGGTGGGCGCTCCGAGGGGCCGGCGTCCGCACACTCCCCGGCGGCCAGGGCCGCGCTACGGGCACGCGGGGAGCCCTGGGACGCCTCCTCGGAGGGCCTCGTCGGCGCCGCTCGGCGGCACCTCCACGAAGCACGCCGACCGCCCCTCGGGGCCGAGCGTGAGGCGCACGTAGCCATACCGCGGGAGCGCGAGCCCTTGGTCGGCCCCCGCGGTGCCCACGATGATCTGCCACAGCCGCGCCCCGCCGACGTCGATGTCCGTGTAGCTGCGGAGCTCGTGCTTGTGCCCCGTGACGATGACGTCGACGCCGGCGAGCGCCGCCTCGGCGAGCAGCCACTGGGCGCGCTCTTCGTTGGTCCACCCCGCCCCGGTCAGCGCCGCGTACGGCGGATGGTGGAGGCCGAGGAGGAGGTGCCGCGCGTCGCCGCGATCGAGCAACTCCGGCAGGCGCCCTTCGACCGAGGCCGCGAGCATGCCGGAGCCGGAGTCGAGCAGGACGACCCGCGCGTCGCAGAGGTCGAACACGTGATTGCCGGGGCCGAAGCGCCGGCTGTAGAACGGCCGCGAGCGATCGAAGGTGTCGTGGTTGCCGGCGGTGGTGGCCATCGGCACGACCGCCTGCGCCCCGAGGCTCTCGACGTGCTCGAACTCTTCGTCGCGCGACCACTCCGAGAGATCGCCGGCGACGAGCAGGCCCATCAGGGGTTCGCCCTGCGCCTCGCCTTCGTCCGCGTCGCGGGCGAGACGCTCGAGGATGCGGCGGAACTGCCCGGGGTTGGTCTGGATGTCGGCCGTGAGCGCGAGGCGGAACCGCGGCGCGCACGGGGTCGTGCCGCGGATCCAGACGTCGGATGCGTCGGCGGCGGTGAGCTCGATCTCGCGGGTGAGCGAGCCTTTGCGCGGCGCGATCGTTCGTGCGCCGGCGGCCCCATGCACGGCGACCTGCGCCCGTGGGTCGATGTTGGTCACGTGCACGGCGAGCCCGGGCCGGACGTCGCGGAGGCTCAGCGCGAACGCCCCGAGTCCGGCGACGCGGGCGTGCACGACCCCGGTGCTGCGCCACGCGAGCAGGCCCCGCGCGTCCCAACTCTCCGCGGACGTGGCCGCGGGATCCTGGAAGCGGATCTCGGCGCCATCGGGGGTCCGTAGCCGCGCGAGCTCGTTCTCGAGGATCACGCGGCACTCGGGCATGCGGTAGTCGGGTCGACTGCACTCGGGCAGGGCACACGTCGTCCCGAGCCCGAGCCCGATCGACGCGGCGAGTCCGATGGCGAGCCGGCGCATCATCGTCGGAACCTCCCGTGCCGCACCTTCGCCCGGAGATCGGGCAGCACGAGGCCCACGGTGCCGAACAGGCCGAAGCCGCCGCCGATGCGCGCGCCCACGGTGGCTTGCACCGCAACGTCGGCGTGTTTCGGCCGAATCCGTATGTACCAGCGCACGTACGCCGGACCGAGGAATCCGACGACGGCGCGGAAGTTGATCCCGAGCCCGTCGAAGCGGCTGTGGATGTACGCGAAGCTCAGCTGGCTGTTGACGACCGCCCGCCGCGGCCGACCGTCGATGCGCGGCCAGCTGTTGAGCGGGATGTCGATGTCGTACCAGACCTCCGCGTACATGGGGCCGAGCTCGGCCTTGCCGCGCCGCAACGCGGCGTCCCCCGGTCCGCGGATCGAGACGATGTCGAAGCGCGGCCCGAGATAGAAGGTGAAGCGCTGGCGCGGAGACACGTGCCACCGCATCCCGACGGTGAGCGGCAACAGCATCGCGCGCTCGGCCATGCGCTCGCCGTGCTCGCCGGGCTCCACGAATTCGCGGCGGTAGTGGAAATCCGGCTTCCAACGCAGCTCGGCGCGGCCGAGGAAGCGCGACCGCCGAGGCGAGAGCACGGGGTACGGCAGCGCGACCGCCATGTCGAGGCCGATCCCCGCCCACACGCCCCGTTGCCGGCGCACGGTCGGCGCCGTGCCGTCGCGATCGGACGCCGCCATGGCCACTTGCGGGCGCGGGTCCACGTCGGTCTGGCGCCCGAGCGGGCCCCCGACGTAGCCGGTGAGGCGCAGCCGCGAGTTGCCGTCGGAGAAGCGCAGCGTGGGCGCGAAGTGGCCGAGCATGGATGGCGGGCGGTGTTCGTCGAGCACCGAGGTGCCGCCCCACCCCGTCGTCACGCCCAGCGTCTCGGTGCGCACGCGATCCGGCACCGCACCGCGATCCGCCCCGAGACGCCCCGCGATGGCGCCGGCGATCGCCCCCGCGAGCGCGACGGTGCCCGTGGCGAGCAGGAGCGTCGCCGGGTCGTCGCCGCCGAGGCTGTCCCCGAGCGCGAACAAGCTCGTCACGCCGCCCGCGACCGCCAAACCGCCGACGGAGAGCAGCAGCAGGCGGGCGGGTCCGGAGCGCGTGCACGTTTCGTCGGCGGGAATGCAACACCACCAGCGAAAGCCCCGGGCGCATTGGCGATAGCGCGGCTGCGTGGGACCGCCCCCCGCGGGCACGCGCGGCGCGGAGGCAGCCGTCGCGGGAGGCCGGGGACGGGCGAACGCCGGATCGGGGGTCCCTCCCACGAACCCGACGAACGCGACGGCGGGCGCAATCGTGTCGAGCGAGCGCCACCGGGGTCGCACCCCGCGGGGCTAGCACGCCGGGCGCGAACGACCCAAGAAATCCGTCGATCACCCTGCCGAAGCGCGCGACGACCCCCCACAATGGTGGCATGCGGTGCGCCATCGGAGTCGACCTGGGGGCCGCGACCGCGGGTGCGCTGACGTTCGCGCGCTGGCTCGCGGCCGAAGGATCGGTGTGGAGCTCCGAGCTCGCTCCCGAGGTGACGCTGCTCGCGATCCACGTGCTCGAGGAGAAACGCCACGCCTACACGCCCACGCTCGCCGACGCCGTGCGCCCGGCGATCGTCGCCCGGCTCCGAGAGCACGGCCTCGCGGAGGCCGTGCAGGGCCCGTTCCTCGTGTTCGGGGCGCGCAGCGGGGCGGTTCTTCTGCAAGAAGCGATCGCGCGCTCCGCCGAGTGTCTGATCGTCGGGCGCCCCGCGTCGCCCTCGCCCACCCTCGGTCGCCTCGGCCCCGTCGCGCGCCACCTCCTGCGCGAGCTCGTGATGCCGGCGGTGTTCGTGCCGAGCCCGATGCACCTCGGCGACGTCGCCGGCGGTCCGGTGCTCCTCGCCGTCGATCAGCTGCAGCCGTGCACCGCCACGCTGGCCTGGGCGCGTCGCCTCGCGCGGCATCTGCAACGCGACTTGTTCGTCGTGCACGCGCTGCCGCAGCTCGAGGACGAGCAACCGTTGCCGCACGGCGTGTCCGGGCCGCGCTCGTTCGCCGCCTTGGGTCCCGCGTGGGCCGAGGCCTACGCGGAATGGAGTGCCCTGCACGGCGCACCGGAAGAGCCCACCCTGCTCGTCACGGGGCACGCCACCCGCAAGATCGTCGAAGCCGCCGAGCACCATCGGGCCGCGCTCGTCGTGTGCCCGATGCGGCCGCGTTCGCTCCTCGACCGCATGTTCAACCCGGCGCTCGCCCCCATGCTGACCGCCTACATGCCACGCCCGATCCTCGTCGTCCCGGAATCGCCCGTGCTCTAGCGACGCTCGGGTGGCGCTGGGCGGCGCTCGGAGAATCGACTACGTTCGTCGCGTGAGCATCTTCGCAACCCGGCTCGAGCAGCTGCGCGAACACCTGCAGGCGCTCGAGCTCGCCGCGTTCGTCGTGCCCAAAGCCGACGAGTTCCAGTTCGAGTACGTCCATCCCGCCCACGATCGCCTCGCGTGGCTCACGGGCTTCGACGGATCGGCCGGGCTCGCCGTCGTCGGCCGCTCGCGGGCGTGCTTGTTCGTCGATGGCCGCTACACCGAGCAGGTCCGCGCGCAGACCTCGAGCCCGCCGTGGGAGTACGCCGACCTCACGAGCGAGGCGCAGGCGAACTGGCTGCGCGGGTGGATCGCGGCGGGCGATCGGGTCGGCTACGACGCGCGGCTGCACACGCCCGCGAGCCTCGCGTGGCTGCGCGACCTCGCCGAGCGCACGGGCGCGACGCTGTGCCCGGAGACGACGCCGATCGACGCGATCTGGACCGATCGACCCGCGCTCGGCGGCGGCGCGATCGAGGCGTACCCGGACGCGATCGCCGGGGCCACGGCGGCGGCCAAGCGCACGCGCATGGCCGAGCGCCTCCGCAGCGACGGCCTCGATGCGCTGGCGATCACCGATCCCACGAACCTGATGTGGCTGCTCAACGTGCGCGGCCACGACCTCGAGCACACGCCGCTGGCGCTCGGGTTCGGCCTGCTCTACGCCGACGGCAGCGTCCGCGTGTTCATGGATCCGGACAAGTGGACGGCGGCGCTGCAGCACGAGCTGCGCGCGGGGGGACCGGGCGAGACGCGGTTCGAGCCGCTGCACGCGTGGGCGGAGGCGTTGGGCGAGCTCGGCTCGCGGCGCGTGCGGGTCGATCGCCTGACGGCCACGGCGGCCGTGATCGAACGGCTCGAAGCGTGCGGGGCCACGGTCGACGTCGGTGCCGATCCGTGCGCGCTCGCCAAAGCTTGCAAGACGCCCGAGGAGCTCGCCGGGATCCGGGCCGCGCACGTGCGCGACGGTGCGTCGGTCGTGCGGTTCCTGCATTGGCTCGACGTCCACGCGCCCGGTGGTCACACCGAGTGGACGCTCGTCGAGAAGCTCGCGGAGTTCCGCGCGGGCAACGAGCACCATCGCGGTCCTTCGTTCCGCACGATCTCCGCGTTCGGCCCGAGCGGCGCCAGCCCGCACTACACCGTGAGGCCCGAGAGCGCGCTGCCACTGGCCGAAGGCAACCTCTATCTCGTCGACAGCGGCGGCCAGTACCTCGACGGCACCACGGACATCACCCGCGTGGTCTGCATCGGTACGCCCACGCCCGAGATGCGCCGTCGCTACACGCAGGTGCTGCGCGGTCACGTCGCGTTGTCGCGCGCCCGCTTCCCGCAGGGCACCCAGGGCGGGCAACTCGACCCGTTCGCGCGGCAATTCTTGTGGGCGGACGGCGTCGACTATGCCCACGGCACGGGGCACGGCGTCGGTTGCTACCTCTCGGTGCACGAGGGCCCGCAACGCATCTCGACCCGCGGCAGCGAGGTGCCGCTGCAGCCCGGGATGGTGCTCTCGAACGAGCCCGGCTACTACAAGCCCGGCGCGTTCGGGATCCGCATCGAGAACCTCGTCGTCGTCACGCCCGTCGAGCCGCCGCCGACCGGCGCGGAGCGGCCGACGCTCGGGTTCGACACGTTGACGCT
>Ga0079224_100000779_pt1 | contig 33678 bp, 27 predicted proteins | sample Stecom2015_FD_80414 | JGI IMG/M metagenome (GOLD analysis project Ga0079224, IMG submission 80414) | Agricultural soil microbial communities from Utah to study Nitrogen management - Steer compost 2015 | ecosystem: Environmental > Terrestrial > Soil > Agricultural land | place: USA: Utah... | reverse complement strand
CATTGCTAAGTTTCGCCAATTTGTCATCTTGTTGTGGGTTTTCAGAATCGAAGTTAAAACTTCCCTGCGGAGCCTCCAGGTTTACCTGCAATCGCTCATAGCTTACCTTTATTTTGATTTCCTCCCCGGCGTTGCTCTCCACCTCGTAATGGTAGTCTGTTGTCATTTGTTGGCGGATCTCAATGGAAGAGCCCATGATCTCTTGCACGATGTTTTGACTGTAATCAGTTGTATAACGGTATTGATCGCCAACCGAAAAATTGAGATGTAGATCTATTTTAGCATCTGATTGCGACAAGGTTTCCGTAACGGCCACCGAATCCTGTTCTGTCTGTGCAAAGGTATTCCCATGGAAACCGAGAAAAAGAAGAGAAAAAATAATAAATAGTCGCATATATAACGTATTTTGAGTGCTATGATAAGTATATTTGTATTTTACACTAAGTTTCCAAACTTAACGAAAAACCAATTATTATGACATCAACGCACAACGTAAGCGAAAATAATGCCATGGTCAAAGAAATGGTAAAAAACTTCGCAGATAAGTATATTCGACCTCATGTAATGGAATGGGATGAAAGTCAAACCTTTCCAATAGACGTCTTTAAACAGATGGGGGAGCTAGGCCTGATGGGAGTTTTAGTCCCTGAAGAGTACGGTGGTTCTGGGTTTGGATATCAGGAATATGTGACCGTGATTTCTGAAATTGCCAGCGTCTGTGGGGCGATTGGCTTGTCGTTGGCAGCACATAATTCATTATGTACGGGACATATCATGGCCTTTGGAACAGACGATCAGAAAAAGCGTTGGCTGCCTAAATTGGCGTCTGCTGAGTGGATAGGAGCTTGGGCTCTTACCGAAGCGAATACCGGTTCGGACTCCATGCGTATGAACACAACGGCGGTTCTAGATGGCGATGAATATATTATTAACGGTGCTAAGAATTGGATCACACACGGAAAAAGCGGAGACATCGCAGTTGTGATGGTCAGAACGGGTGAAAAAAACGCGTCAAACGGAATTTCCGCTCTGGTTGTCGAAAAAGGTGTAGCAGGTTTTACTCATGGCAAGAAAGAAAATAAACTGGGGATGCGCGCTTCAGAGACGACGGAGTTGATTTTTGATCAATGTCGGGTTCCAAAGGAGAACCTGTTGGGGAAAGAAGGCGAAGGTTTCAAACAAGCTATGAAAGTATTGGATGGCGGTCGAATTTCCATTGCAGCACTAGGGCTGGGCATTGCAAAGGGCGCGTTAAACGCTGCAGTAGCTTACTCAAAGGAACGACATCAATTTGGGAAACCCATTTCCAGTTTTCAAGGTATCTCGTTTAAGTTAGCTGATATGGCCACCGAGGTCGAGGCCGCTGAGCTTTTAATCAGAAAGGCCGCCGATCTGAAAAATGCGGGGGAATCCGTGACAAAGAATTCAGCAATGGCAAAATATTATGCTTCTGAAGTTGCCGTACGCTGCGCTACCGAAGCTGTACAGATCTTCGGTGGTTACGGATATACGAAAGATTATCCGGTCGAAAAGTTTTATCGAGATTCCAAGCTTTGTACAATTGGTGAAGGCACCTCTGAAATTCAAAAGCTCGTCATATCACGTGAGGTGCTAAAAGAGAGTTAAAAATGTAGATCAGTTAGTCCATAAAAACCGATATAATTAGAAACAAATCCTATAAAAAAAAGTTATTTTAATAGTTTTGTAAGAAAATTAACCGCATGGAATGGATTACGAATCCGGAAATCTGGATTTCCCTCACTACCTTGACAGTATTAGAGATTGTACTAGGAATCGATAATATTGTTTTCATCTCAATCTTAAGCAATAAGCTCCCTGAAAACCAGCAAAAAAAAGCTCGGCAAATTGGACTGGCTTTGGCCATGATTACCCGTGTATTACTGCTTCTTTCTATCAGCTGGATTATGTCATTGACCAAACCGGTCATTAACTTGGCTGAGTTTTTCGGGCAAACACAAGGTTATTGGTTTGAAAAGCTCGATTTTTCAGGTCGGGATATCATCCTTCTGCTCGGGGGTCTGTTCTTGATTTATAAAAGTACGGTGGAAATTCACGGTCGGATGGAAGGGGAGGAGCATGAGGATATCGTTTCTACGAAAAAGGTTACTTTCGGCAGTGTGATCGCTCAGATCCTGGTACTTGATATCGTATTTTCATTAGATTCAGTTATTACTGCGGTGGGTATGGCTGATGAGATCGGTGTTATGATTGCGGCGGTTATTATAGCCGTGGGTGTGATGATGGTGTCTGCAGAGTCGATCAGTAATTTTGTTAATAAGCATCCTTCCGTAAAAATGCTTGCTCTTGCTTTCTTACTCTTGATTGGGGTTTCACTTACGGCAGAGGCTTTCGAGCAGCATATACCAAAAGGATATATTTACTTTGCGATGGCATTCTCAGTTCTTGTCGAAGTCTTAAATCTTAAAGCCAAGAAAACACGCATGATTGCGCCAAAAGGGGCAATGAAGGGCCTACCAAAGACTGAGAATGAAGGGGAAGAAAATTAGGAATCTAGTCACACAGCTGTATTTAGATTTTTTAAATTTCCATAAATCCTTGTACTTTTGTACGATTTCTTTGAAAAATGACTAAAAAAAATAAAAAAGACGCTGTCGAAGCGGATATTGTATTGATTGGTGCTGGTATCATGAGCGCTACCTTGGGTATGCTCTTGAAGCAGTTAATGCCCGACGCAACCATACATATTTTAGAACGCTTGGACGAAGTTGCAGCCGAGAGTTCAGATGCTTGGAATAATGCCGGAACTGGCCACTCGGCTCTATGCGAATTAAATTATACCCCCGAACAAGCAGACGGTTCCGTTAATATTGATAAGGCGATTAAGATCGCCGAATCATTTGAAGTTTCTAAGCAATTCTGGTCCACGCTGGTAGAAGAAGATTTGGTTTCCATGCCCGACCAATTTATCAGATCCATTCCGCATATGAGTTTCGTCATAGGCGATAAGAATGTAGAATTTTTAAAGAATCGTTACAAAGTCATGCAAAAGAGCCACCTTTTTAAGGATATGGTTTATACTGAAGATGAGGCGAAATTAAAAGAGTGGATTCCTCTGGTAATGGAGGGGCGTGACTCGAAAGACGCAGTGGCGGCGACTCGAATGGAGATTGGAACGGACGTGAATTTCGGAGCATTGACGCGGGCTATGCTGCAATATCTTTGGAGACAAAAGGGGGTTCGGGTAAAATTGGCCCATGAAGTACAGGATATCGAAAAGAGCAGCGATGGTCGCTGGAATATTGAAGTGAAAAATCTGACGACCAAAAGAAAACGACTTGTCTCAGCTAAATTTGTTTTTATCGGTGCCGGTGGGGGTTCTTTGCTTTTACTTGAAAAATCAGATATCCCAGAGGCAAAAGGCTTTGGAGGGTTCCCGGTGAGTGGTCAGTGGCTTAAATGCGTTAATCCGGAGATCATCGAAAGACACCACGCGAAAGTATATGGAAAGGCAGCAGTAGGCGCGCCACCGATGTCGGTTCCTCATCTGGACACTCGTTTTATCGATGGTAAGAAAGCATTATTATTTGGCCCTTATGCAGGCTTTTCAACAAAGTTCCTAAAGAACGGTTCTTATTTTGACTTGGCTACTTCAATCAAAATTGGTAACATCCGTCCGTTGTTAGCGGCCGGATGGGATAATATACCGTTAACGAAATATTTGATCAGCGAGGTTATGCAATCCCCAGAAGATCGTATGAAGGCGCTGCGTCAATATATGCCAGAGGCAAAACAAGAAGATTGGGAACTTGAGATTGCCGGCCAGCGCGTACAGGTTATTAAAAAAGATGCTGAACATGGTGGTAAGCTCGAGTTTGGCACCGAGGTAGTAACCAGTGCAGACGGTTCCCTTTCTGCATTATTAGGTGCGTCTCCCGGCGCATCGACAGCTGTGTCAATTATGCTTGATGTATTAGCCCGTTGCTTCCCTGAGCAAATGAAAGATGTGTCCTGGAAAAAGAGGCTTCAGGAAATGATCCCTTCATTTGGCTATTCTCTAGCTGATAATGAAGAGCTGACAGCAAAAATGAGAGCAAGGAGTGCAGAAGTGCTCGGGCTGGATGAATCAGAGCCGATCAAAGTAAAATAGGTTTTGTAGATCTTAAATCTTTAATTAGATTTGCGGTCTCTTTTTGGGGGTTTAGCTCAGCTGGCTAGAGCGCTTGCCTGGCAGGCAAGAGGTCACCGGTTCGACTCCGGTAATCTCCACTTTATAATAAAGCACTTACAGGAAACATTCTGTAAGTGCTTTTTTTATTGTATACCCATTAAAAACCAGCTATTAGTTGGAAGCAAATGTCTAATAAACCCTCACGCATCTAAAAGAAGTCCTGTGCATGTTTCCACGCGATTAAAACTTTTCTCTTCTTGTTGGGTTAATCTTAAGTATATAATAAAACATAAATCTATGAACAATAAACTACAACTCGTCTATTCCGCTGTTGCAATCTTCCTTGTCAGCTTACTTAGCTCGTGTGATCTGATCACAGGAATTTTCAAAGGGGGCATGTATTTTGGTATTATCCTCGTAGTCGTTGTCGTCGCTTTAGTTATTTGGCTGTTGAGCCGGATAGGACGCGGGGGGCGCGACTAGCTTGAGAAACAAAAGAGGTCAGGTCCTGACCTCTTTTTCTACAGTTAAATTATTTTCCATTTCTTCATTCTTGATGTCCATTTCTTTTAGCTTTTCATTATAAACTGCAGTCGGACTACCAAAAATATAGAATAATTTCTTTCGAAGGCCTTTAGCTTTCTTTACATCGTTCACCATGTCGCCGAATTCATGAAAATTCAGGAAGATCGGATCCATTCGGTCCCCGATTTTGGTCGTCAGTCCATAAATGGGGCGTTCTTCCTCTGGTTGGTAGGTGCCGAATAGCCGGTCCCATATTATAAAAGTGGCAGCATAGTTCTTGTCAAGGTACTTATCTTGGCTTCCATGATGTACGCGGTGGTTGGACGGCGTTGCAAAGATATACTCGATCCACGGATGGAGTCGACCAATATATTCGGTATGAACCCAAAATTGGAAAAGTACCGCTACTTGGCTTACCACGAAAAATATAATGGGGTGAAATCCACATAATGCAGCAGGCAGAAAGAAAATGATTTTAAAATTTTGTATCCAACTTAAGCGGAATGACACCGTTAAGTTGTAGTTCTCTGCTGAGTGATGCACACAATGGGTGGTCCAAAAGAAGCGTTTCTGATGTGAAATCCGATGTGCCCAGTAACTGCAGAAATCGAAGATAATATAGCAGGGTAGAAATGTCCACCAACTCATTTCCATTCTCCAGGGTACCATGTTATAGACGAAGACCACCCCGTATAAGAGAGCAACTTTAAGCAGGAAATTGATCAAAACGTTTCCTAAACCAACCAAGGTAGAACCGATGCTTTCTTTAGTCTTATAGTTTCCATGTTTATGGTACCAATTATACCCTATCTCAAGTAGCGTAAAGAATGCCATCGCTGGTATTGCATAGACAATAATTTCTGGAGCGTCTTTCGTAATGTTTGTTAAATTTTCATAAGGGATTTTCGGTGCCCCGAAAAAAGATTGCAGTAAAATCATGGATTTTTTATGTTTTTATGTCCGAGTGTATACAAATACACCGTTTAATTTAGTGATAAACAATGTTAATTCAGTATTGTTGGCAAAAATAGTTCCATTATTTGTCATTTAAATTTGACAAAGACGCTAAATATTTTTCGGTATGTTTGCTTTTAACGCATTAATGAGCAGATAGAAATATTATTTTTTCATATGGAACTAAAACATACTGTAACATCAACTTTATTGATTTTTTCAATGTTAAGCACGACTGAAAACAAAGCTAAAGCACAAACCAATTCTGATAATCCCTTTTTGACGGAGTATACGAGCTCTTTCGAGGTTCCCCCTTTTGATCAGATTAAGAATGAACATTTCATGCCTGCCTTTGAAGCCGGTATGGAGGAGCAAGCTAAACGAATTTCCACTATTTACCTACAGCGATCGGCACCCACTTTCCAAAATACCATTGAGGCGATGGAACGAAGTGGCGATATACTGAACAAGGTAAGTACGGTGTTCTTTAATTTGAATTCGGCGAACACGAATGATGAGATCAAAGAAATTGCAAAGGAAGTGGCTCCAAAGCTTTCGCGGCATTCAGATGATATTTACTTGAATAAACTCCTGTTTCAACGCGTTAAACAGGTATACGACCAACGGGAACAAACGAACTTAAACGGAGAACAAGCACGGCTGTTGGATAAAACTTACAAGGCGTTTCTGAGAAGTGGCGCCAATTTGGACGAACAAGATCAGCAACGGATGAGAGAGATTAATAGTGAATTGTCGTTGGCAACACTGGCTTTTGGTCAGAACCTGCTTTCGGAGACGAACGGTTTTGAACTGATTGTGACCAATGAAGCTGACCTTACAGGTCTGCCGGAGTCCCTAAGGGCAGCAGCCAAGCAATCTGCTGAAAAATCGGGAAAACCAGACGCGTGGCGCTTTACTTTACATAATGCTAGTGTGATGCCCTTTTTGCAATATGCCGATAATCGTTCACTCCGAGAAAAAATGTACAAAGGCTATATTAACCGGGCTAACCAGGGTAATGAATTTGATAACAAGGAATTAGCCGCTAAAATAGCGACTCTGAGAGCTGAAAAGGCCAACCTTTTGGGTTATGAGAGTCATGCTCATTATGTATTGGAAGAGAGTATGGCGAAAGACCCTGACCAAGTATATGATCTGTTAAATCAACTTTGGGCAGCTGCGTTACCTGTTGCGAAATCGGAAGCACAGGAAATGCAAAAGTTGATGGATCGCGAGGGGAAAGGAGAAAAACTGGAGGCTTGGGATTGGTTCTATTATGCCAACAAGGTGAAAATGGAAAAATATAATTTTATGGCTGAGGATGTGAAGCCATATTTCCAATTAGAAAACGTGCGGGAAGGAATTTTTATCTTGGTTGACAGGCTTTATGGACTTTCCTTCACTGAGATCACCGATATTCCCAGCTATCATCAAGATGCTAAGGCTTTCGAAGTGAAGGAAGCCGACGGTACCCTCGTTGGTGTAATGTATATGGACTTCTTCTCGCGTGAGTCAAAACGTGGTGGAGCGTGGATGACTTCCTACAGAAAGCAGTCGATCGAAGATGGCAAAAGAATAGCACCTATTGTTTCCATCTTGTGTAATTTTCCGGCTCCCGTTGGCAGTGATCCGGTATTGTTGACGCCAGATGAGGTAACAACCTTCTTCCATGAGTTCGGACATGCACTTCATGGACTTCTTTCGAATGTTCAATATAAAATGCTATCCGGAACTTCGGTTCCTCGGGATTTTGTCGAGCTGCCTTCACAGATTATGGAACATTGGGCATTTGAGCCTGAGATGTTGGCTCTTTATGCTAAACATTATGAAACGGGCGAAGTGATCCCGACCGAGCTTGTAAAGAAGTTAGACGAAGCATCAAAGTTTAATCAAGGGTTTCAGACGGTAGAGTACCTGGCTGCTTCCCTGTTGGATATGGCTTACCATACGTTAGAGTATCCGGCTTCTGCTAACACAGGCAGTGTTTGGTTTAATGTTCCTGAATTTGAAAAAGAAGCGATGGACAGGATCGGTTTGATCGATGAGATTGCTCCTCGCTATAGAAGTACATATTTCCAACATATTTTTGCTGGCGGCTACTCTGCCGGTTATTACAGCTATATCTGGTCGGAAGTACTGGATAGCGATGCTTTTGCCACCTACAAAGAGAGTGGGGATATCTTTGATCGGGATATTGCGACGAAGTTTCGGAAATCAGTTCTCGAAAAAGGAGGTACGGCAGAACCTATGGAACTTTATAAAGACTTTAGGGGAAGAGAGCCGGAAGTAAAGTATTTGTTAAAGAATCGCGGCTTGCAATAGCTTTTTGGCAAACAACCCCTGGTTGTGTTGATAAAATATTATTAAAATTACTATATTGACACGTCGTTTTCGCCCGGATCTGGCGAGACATAGTAGGAAAACCGCTTTACGAAAAAGATATTGAATTGAATTTTTAACTAACCTTAAATAAAATGACTCAAAAAACAGAGAAGAAATCAGTCTTCAACTCATCCAGAAGAGGATTTATTCGAAACAGTGCTTTGGCTGCGGCAAGCTTTATGATCGTTCCGCGCCATGTATTGGGAGGCAAGGGTTTCCTTGCTCCAAGTGATAAGCTTTTAATTGCTGGTGTTGGAGCTGGAGGAAAAGGAGCTTCGGACATCGCTAATTTCCATGCAAGTGGGAAGGCTGAAATAGCGTTCCTCTGTGATGTGGATGATAGACGAGCTGCGGGTACACGTGCGAAGTTCCCGAAGGCGAAATATTACAAGGATTGGAGAGAGTTATTGGATAAGGAGTCTAAAAATTTTGATGCTGTTTCGGTATCGACACCAGATCATAACCATGCGATTACAACTCTTGCCGCTATGCAATTGGGTAAACATGTGTATGTGCAAAAGCCGTTGACACACGATTTATATGAGTCCCGGATGTTACATGAAGCTGCAAAGCGCTATAAGGTAGTAACCCAGATGGGTAATCAAGGGGCTTCCAATGACGGTACCCGTCTGATCAGTGAGTGGTACGATGCCGGTGAAATCGGTGATGTTCATACGGTCTACTGCTGGACAGATCGCCCCGTTTGGCCACAGGGGATTCCATGGCCAAAAGACAAAGCGGAAGTGCCGAAAGAGTTGGACTGGGATCTTTGGCTAGGTACTGCTCCGTATACAGATTATATCGACAAATTGGTTCCATTCAACTGGCGTGGATGGTGGGAATATGGAACTGGCGCGTTGGGAGATATGGGCTGTCACTTAGTTGAAGTTCCTTTTAGGGCACTTGAATTAGGTGCACCGAAAGACGTACAGTGCAGTGTAGGTAGTGTTTATGTTGATGAGTTCCAACGTGGATATTTCCCTGAAAGCTGTCCGCCGTCAAGTCACGTGACTCTGACTTATCCAAAAACTAAGAAAACCAAGGGAGAAGTAACCTTGCATTGGATGGACGGGGGTATACAACCGACGCGTCCGGAAGAACTTGGTCCGGATGAAGTATTTGGTGACGGCGGTAACGGTGTATTGATGATCGGTACAAAAGGAAAAGTAATGTGCGGTACCTATGGTCTCAATCCGCAACTGCTTCCAACTTCTAGAACAGAGCGTGCTAAAAATAAAGTGAAACAAACATACGAGCGTGTTCCTGGTGGCGCAGAGGGACATTATGCACAATGGGTAGAGGCTTGTATTGCCGGATTAGGGAACAAAGAGGTGAGTGCACCATTTGAGGTGTCTTGTCCGCTGACTGAAAGTTTATTAATGGCAAACTTGGCAATTCGTGGATTCGATATTCGCGAGGAAAGAGCTGATGGTAAAGGTTATAATTACCCTGGTCGTTACAAGAAGTTAGTTTGGGACGACAGCCAGATGCGGATAACCAACTTCGATGCAGTCAATCAAGTTGTGAAGAGAGAATATCGTGACGGTTGGACACTGAGTGTATAAATAATTACAAAATCACAATATAACAAACAGAAAAAATGAAATTTAAAATATTATCAATTGTATCCATGATTGCTTTGGTGTCTTGCAGTTCTGCTAATAAGATTTCTGGTGATGATGACTGGGTAGATCTTTTTGATGGAGAAACTACCAATGGATGGCATACTTACGGAAAAGAAGACGCTGGTGCTGCTTGGGAGGTGGTAGATGGTAGTCTGTACTTGAATGTAGAAGGCAAGAGCAAAGAAGATCGTGGTGATCTGGTAACGGATAAAGAGTATGAAAATTACCACTTGAAGTTAGAGTGGAAAATATCTGAAGGTGGTAATAGTGGTGTTATCTTCAATGTTCATGAAGATAAAGAAAAATATGGTGCTACTTACAGTACCGGTCCCGAAATGCAAGTGCTTGACAATGACAAGCATGCTGATGGTAAAATCCATAAACACCGTACAGGCGACCTTTATGATTTAATTGCTTCTAGTTCTGAACCCATGAAGGCGGTTGGCGAATGGAATCAGGCTGAGATTATCAGTAACCAAGGCGAATTGGAATTTATTTTAAACGGTGTTTCCATTGTAAAGACAACCATGTTTGACGACAACTGGAAAGAGCTTATTGCTGGAAGTAAATTTGCTGATTGGCCGGGCTTTGGTACGTTCCGTAAAGGAAAAATCGCTTTACAAGATCATAACGACCCTGTTTGGTATCGAAATATCAAGATCAAAGAGTTGTAAGTCGTCCATTAAGTACGATAAAGTATAAGTATTAAGAAGAAAGCCCCGGTTCTCATATGAGAACCGGGGCTTTTCCATTTATTTAACCTTAAACTATTAACCACATTTAGATGACCCGCAATCTTTACAGGTCAGACAGCCTTCTTGATAGTGCAGATTGGTCGAGTTGCAATTCTGACACTTCTGCTTGGTGGCTTCTGTTCCGTCGGGAACATAATGCTTTAAGGCTCTGGCAACACCATTTTTCCATGTATTGATTGCCTCGTCTAATTGCAGACTGCTGATCAGGTCAACAACCTTTTCAATTGGCATACCATGACGGAGTGTACTTGAGATCAATTTCGCATAATTCCAGTATTCTGGGTTAAACTTATGTGACAGACCTTCGATCGTTGTTTTATAACCCCTCTTATTCTCGTATTGGAAATCATAGCGGGATACCCCCTCAGCATTCCTGCTTTTTATGATCAATCCCTTATTTAACCAACGTGGTATAGTGATGCCATCTTCGTCATCGGCTAGACCGGTAAAAATCTCATAAGGTCGTTCATCAATCAAGCCAATGAAGGCGATCCACTTCTCTTTATTGTTTTGGAAGCGAACGATGTCAGCATCCAAAACAGTCGGACGTGTTGTCGGGAAGATCGAGGCTGCAGGAGCTACAGTTTCTTCTTTCTTCTTTTCGTCATTCGATATAAGAACACCCGCTCTTGACCCATCGCGATACACGGTAACCCCTTTACATCCAGCTTTCCAGGCCTCCATATACAGTTCACCTACAAGTTCTTCCGAAACACTATTCGGCATATTGATGGTTACGCTGATGGAGTGATCTACCCATTTCTGGATAGCACCCTGCATTTGTACTTTTTTTAGATAGTCAACATCATTCGAAGTCGCTTTGTAGTAAGGTGACAGTTCAATGAACTTGTCAAGTTCTTCTTGTGAATAGTTTTTCGTAGTGTCATATCCGTTTACTTCCATCCATTCCTTAAAGCGGTGATGGAATACAACATATTCTTCCCATGAGTCGCCTACCTCGTCGACAAAATCAACACGCACGTCCTTGTCGTTCGGATTTACCTTTCTTCGGCGTTTATAAACAGGAAGGAAAACAGGTTCAATTCCCGAAGAGGTTTGCGACATTAAACTCGTTGTCCCGGTAGGGGCGATGGTTAATAAAGCGATGTTCCGGCGACCGTATTCAGTCATTTGATAATAAAGTTCCGGATCTGCTTCTTTGATTCGGAGCATAAACGGATTGTCTTTTTCTCGGTCAGCATTATAGATAGCAAATGCACCGCGTTCTTTTGCCGTCAGCACAGAGCCACGGTAAGCTTCCAATGCCAGGGTTTTATGAATTTTTACAGAGAATTCAACACCTTCGTCACTGCCATAACGCAGGCCTAAGGCAGCAAGCATATCGCCTTCTGCCGTAATTCCGATTCCTGTTCTTCTTCCTTCTTCTGCCTTTTTGCGAATGGCAAGCCACAGGTTATGTTCAATTCCTTTGATCGACATATCCTCAGGATCTTGCTCGATTTTTTGTAGAATTGCATCGATCTTTTCAAGTTCCAGATCGATGATATCGTCCATAATCCTTTGTGCATATTGTACATGCTTTTTGAACAGATCCCAATTAAAGGAAGCCTCTTTTGTGAACGGTTTTTCTACGTAAGAGAATAAGTTGATAGCCAAGAGACGGCATGAATCGTAAGGGCAAAGAGGGATTTCTCCACATGGGTTGGTTGAAATCGTTTTGTACCCTAAATCGGCATAGCAGTCGGGTAGCGATTCACTGATAATCGTATCCCAGAACAAGATGCCTGGCTCGGCAGACTTCCATGCGTTGTGAACAATTTTTTTCCAGATAGCCTGAGCGTCCGCTTCTTTTTTAACCACGGGTTTTTTGCTGTCGATCGGGTATTGCTGCACGTAAGGTGTATTATTTTCAACGGCTTTCATGAAAGCATCATCGATCCTTACCGAAACATTCGCACCAGTAACCTTTCCTTGTGTCATCTTCGCATCAATGAAGCTTTCTGCATCCGGATGTTTGATAGCCACAGAAAGCATCAAAGCACCCCGTCGACCATCCTGTGCAACTTCGCGAGTTGAATTGGAATATCTTTCCATAAAAGGAACCAGGCCAGTGGAGGTTAACGCAGAGTTTTTAACCGGTGAACTTTTTGGCCGAATATGAGAAAGATCATGCCCCACACCACCTCTTCTCTTCATTAACTGAACTTGTTCCTGATCGGTCTTCATAATGCCACCGTAAGAATCCGAAGGTCCGTCCGAGCCGATTACAAAGCAGTTTGATAAAGAAGCAATTTGAAAAGCATTGCCAATGCCGGTCATCGGGCTTCCTTGAGGAATGATGTATTTGAAATCTTTGATAAGATCAAACAATTCATCTTCATTCAACGGATTAGGATAGGTAGCCTCTATCCTTGCAATTTCCTTTGCAATCCGTCTGTGCATGTCATCAGGAGTCTGTTCAAATAAGGTTCCGTAAGAATCCTTCAGAGCGTATTTGTTTACCCAGACACGTGCAGCGAGTTCGTCGCCCTTGAAATATTTTAGAGAAGCTTCATAAGCTTCATCTAATGAATACGTTTTTGGCTTTTCGGTTGGTTTAGTTAACTCCATATCCATTTTTTACGTTAATATATACTAATAATTTGATTCCAACTGTAAGACTTCTCTTAAAGAGACTAAATAGAAAGTGTATACAAATATACTTTTTTTAAAACTTAGAAATGAAGAAAAGGTTAAAAGTTTACAAACATTTGCTGTTAATTAGCTGATTATTAGTGTTATGAACTGTGGAAAGTTTTTAAAAGTTGCCTTTTTATGGTAACTTATTGTAACGGATGGTTAAGAAAATGTTATTTTTCTGAGGACTTGAACTGAGCATACAAGTTAGTAATAAATTGCTCATCATTACCAGAAAGTTGAAAAGAAAATGCATAAAAATCCTCAAAACCGTAATTGTCAGTGTCTTGGTAGTTCTGTCGCATCTGCCTGTTCAAGTTATTCCTGATGGTTCGATCGGCATTTTTTCTATGGACGAAAAGAGAATAGTTTGCCGTAGTTGACTGTAGATTTTCGAATTCTTGAAATTCATCTTCTTCGATCAGTAAATTGCCAGCCTCAATATCGTCCAGATAACTACTGATGTTGCTGGGACGGTTTGCCAGGATCATATACCCATGGGCATAAGTAAAATACGGTCTTTTGAAATTCTTGAACGGGTCGCCCAGTGAGTAATAGAGAAGATTAGAATTGTCAAAATGCCAAACGGTACTATCTTGATTTGGCGTGCTGATCTTTTCTGCGATCTGAGCATATTCCAATGAGTCGCGTATAGCAATGATACCAATTTCTTCTCCCGAACGAAGGGTCAGCTTGGCAAATTCATTGCCCCATATCCGGAGTAATTCATCGTCGATAACGACATTCTCTTGCGATTTAATGTACCTGAATTGTTCTTCGAGCTGCTTGATCTCCCCCCTGTTTTCCAGTAAAGTCCTGATCCCGTCGTGAAACTGTTCGTAGTCTGAAACGCCAAAGATCTCAACCAGAGCAGTATGATCGGGAATCCAGTTTTTAAGTTGGTAAGCGACAGGTTCCTGACTCATAAATAAACTTAAATAGGATGAGTCGGTCGCTACAATAGACATCGTTCCGCTGAACATCATTACATCGGACTTATAGTTCAGGTCAAAAGCTGAAATACCGTTAAGATTTTCAAATAGAGCCAAGGGGCTCGTCGTTTTCGACGCAATCAACGACAGTAAATCGGGTAGCTTCTCGTGATTAACATACATTTGCAGCGGAGCATTATCCGAAAAATTATTTTGGAATTTCTCAAGAAAGAGTTCTGATAAATGTTCATCAGATTTACTCAGAGCTCGTTCAATTAAGGGTTTTGAAAAGCTTAAAATAGCGCGATCGGGTAAAATAGACGTATATATCTTTCGTTCGATATTCGGAATTTCCAGTTCAATGAAACTGGTGTCACCGACACCGTTTACCGTCAAGTTCAGCGTAGAATCCAGACTGCTTTTGATCGCTGCGACATCAAGGTTCTCTTTTAGTGGAATACTTAGCAGCCATTCGATTTGCTCCTCTTCCGGATGGAAAGAAAAATAGAGAGGTTGTTTGTCACTTGCCATTTTCAGCGTGGCGTTCTTAAGAGTGAATTGTTGCAGCGTCTTTAAATCGTCCATCTCATCAGATCCCATAATTAAACGGAAGCCGTCATAGTTATTAAAAAGATCGTAGAAACTTGAATCGTTGTTCACCGAAATCAAAAGAGCGGCATTTGCTGGAATGGAGGAAATCGACCGGCTATTTACATTCTGCGTTTGTTTTAACTGAGAAAAATAGAGAATAGATACGCCAATCATCACTATGAACAGGAAAACGGTGAGAATGATAGTTCTTTTCATCGGGATCGTTATGTTGGTGAAATGAGCGTCGGCTTTTGACGGATTGCCTGATAACTCGGTCTACAAAGTTAAAAATTTAACAATGAGAGAACGAAAATCTAAAAGGTTTATTAAATTTAACGGAAATTAGAAACATGAACAAACGAATCATACTTACTGGAGCGCTTTTTGGTCTAATCGCAGTGATCTTAGGTGCATTTGGTGCACATGGACTGGAAAATAAAGTTAGCGAAGGCAGTCTGGATAATTGGAAGACTGCAGTCAGCTATCAGTTCTATCATACATTCGCTATTTTATACCTGGCAACTTTTTCCAGGGCAAAAAATGGACTTATTAATTTTGCTTTCTTGGCCTTCACTCTTGGTATTCTGTTGTTTTCGGGATCACTTTATCTACTGTCCACACGCGAGATAACCGGCCTTAATGCATCATTCCTTGGTCCGATAACCCCAATTGGAGGACTCATGTTTATATTGGGTTGGATAAGTTTATTTATTGCAACGATAAGGCACAAGTAATTGAGAACCTATTTTGTAGATGTCATACTCCCTTTAGCTATTACAGGTACCTATACCTACCGTGTTCCGCAAGAAATGAACAATGATCTTGCTATCGGAAAGAGGGTAGTGGTCCAGTTTGGTAAAACAAGGGTTTATTCGGCTGTCATTTCTAAAATTCATGAGGTGCCTCCCGAAAAGTATGAAGCGAAATACTTACTGGATATACTGGATAACCGTCCGGTCATTACCCCTAGGCAATTAGAGTTGTGGGATTGGCTCTCATCGTACTACCTTTGTCAGGTAGGGGAGGTCATGCAAGCAGCACTGCCTTCGGTGTTAAAGTTGGCGAGCGAAACAAAGATTATCGCAAATCAAAGTGAAGAACAAGATCGTTCGATTTTAAACGATCGGGAGTTTATGGTGATGGAAGCACTTGATCTGGTTCCGGAATTGCGTGTAAATGATATCGTCAAAATTTTAGGACAGAAGACCATTCTTCCAATTTTGAAATCACTGATAGAAAAAGATTTTATTCGAATATCAGAAGAAGTGGTCGATCGGTACAAACCTAAAAAAAAGATCTTTGTCCGACTGAATCCTATTTTTGAAGAGCCGGCGGCAAAGAAAGAATTACTGGATAGTCTGGAGCGCGCACCGAAACAGTCGGATGCAGTTCTCGCCTATTTACAGGCCGCCAGAACACAGGACGAAATGTCGAAAGCCGAACTACTTGAGCAATCGGGTTGTGGCGCATCCGCTTTCTCCGCTTTAGTAAAAAAGGAAATCTTTTTGATCGAAGAGAAAGTTATTAGCAGACTTTCGGCATCCGATGAAGCTTTTTCGTCCGATGTGAAATTGAATGCCAATCAGCAACAGGCTTTTGAACAGATCAAGACCGGATTCGCTGAAAAAGGAATCAGCCTGTTACATGGTATTACCGCGTCCGGAAAAACAGAAATCTACATTAAGCTAATCCAGGAGGTGATTGACCGTAACCAGACAGCCTTATACCTGTTGCCGGAAATCGCACTAACGACGCAGATAATTGAACGCCTTCGATTTCATTTTGGTTCTGCAATTGGTGCTTACCATTCTCGGTTAAATGAGAACGAAAGAGCAGAAATTTGGAAGAAAGTGCTTGACGGTGAGATCCGCATCATTTTAGGGGCTCGTTCCTCGGTATTTTTACCCTTTCAAGACTTAGGATTGGTAGTGGTAGACGAAGAACACGAAGTTTCTTATAAACAGTTTGATCCTGCCCCACGTTATCAGGCACGCGACACAGCCATCTACTTGGCTAACTTATATCAGGCCAACGTCTTGCTTGGATCTGCTACCCCGTCTCTGGAGAGTTATTACAATGCAAAAGCGGGCAAGTACGCGCTTGTTAAGCTTGATCAGCGTTATGGTAATGCTACGCTACCTGATATCGAGATTGTCAGTCTCAAAGCCAATCAAGGTCAAACCAATCCAAACCCTTATTTTACACCTGCTTTGTTGACAGGTATTCAGGCAGCATTGGATAAAAATGAACAGATCATCCTGTTTCAAAATCGACGAGGTCATACACCTCTGCTGCTTTGCGCAACTTGTGGCTACTCACCTCGATGTATTCATTGCGACGTCAGCCTGACCTATCATAAAAGCAGTGGCCAGCTCCACTGTCACTATTGCGGATTTAAAGAGAATTTGGTTCAGACCTGTCCTGCTTGCGGTTCCACGCATATCGAAAGCAAAGGGTTTGGTACTCAGCGTATCGAGGAGGAGCTGTCTATGCTCCTTCCCGAAGCAAAGATCGGTCGATTGGATCTGGACTCGACGCGTGCAAAAAATAGCTTTGAGCGGATTTTAGATGATTTCGATGAACACCGATTCGATATTCTTATCGGTACCCAAATGGTTACCAAGGGTTTGGATTTTGGAAAAGTAAGTTTGATCGGTATTGTGAATGCCGATAGCCTGCTCAATTACCCCGACTTTCGTGCTTTTGAAAGAAGCTTCTCTATGCTGGCTCAGGTAGGCGGTAGAGCGGGACGGAGAGATGTTCAGGGGAAGGTAATTATTCAAGCTTATGCAACTACACACCGAGTTCTGGATCAGGTGGTTAAGCATGACTATGAAGATATGTTCCAGACGGAGATTGTGGAACGAAAAAAGTTTTTCTATCCTCCATTTTTTCGGCTGATTCGGATCGATGTGAAGCACAAAGATCAGCATCTGGCAGTCGACTGTGCACAGCGCCTCGCCAGTATGCTACGCACCCACTTTGGTGAGCAGGTGTTAGGGCCCGAACCTCCTTTGGTCGGGAGGATCAGAAATTATTATATTAATAGCATCCTTCTGAAGTTTAGTAGAGCCACCGTAAGCATTGCCAAGGTGAAAGATGTTTTGAAGCAGAGTATCCTGACTTACCAATTGGACAAATTGAACAAAGGCTCACGTCTGACAATCGATGTCGACCCCTATTAATGCTTTATTATCAACGTTGTGCATTTTCTTTAATAGTTAAGCCTTTTTTTGAGTAATTTTGAAGATATGGCATATAAGTTTATTGATAATTACCGTGAGAAAGGAGCCCGGAAACGACTCGTCAAGCTGCTCGAAAAGCGGGGTATTGAAGATAAAAATGTGCTGAAAGCAATCGGAAAAGTTCCTAGACACTATTTTTTTGACGAAACATTCTGGAGCAAAGCCTATGAAGATATAGCCTTTCCTATAGGCGATGGACAAACGATATCGCAGCCCTACACCGTTGCTTATCAAACAGAACTACTACACATCAAGCGGGGAGATAAAGTGCTGGAAATAGGTACCGGATCGGGTTATCAGACCTGTATTCTTATGGAACTGGGTGCAGAGGTCTATACGATCGAAAGGCAGAGAAATTTGTACGAACGGACGATTCAGGTCTTACCCTATATGGGCTATCGTCCTCATTTTTTCTTTGGAGACGGCTCAAAAGGGATCGAAAAACACGCACCTTACGATAAGATCATTGTCACTGCCGGAGCACCCATGGTGCCTGAAATCATGCTGAAGCAGCTAAAAATAGGGGGTATCCTCGTTATTCCCGTTGGTACAGAAAAAGAGCAGAAAATGATGACCATTCTCCGTGTTGCAGAAGATGATTACGAACGGATTGAGTTGGATACCTTCCGATTTGTGCCCTTATTAGGTGATGAAGCCTGGTAGTTTAATACTGCTCTTCTTCGCTTGGAAAACTGTTGTCTTTAACGTCCATGATGTACTGCCGCACAGCGTTTGTGATTTCGTTGTGCAGATTCAAATATTGACGTAAGAACTTGGGTTTGAAGTTCTCTGTTAAACCCAACATATCATTTACAACCAGTACCTGTCCATCGCAACCGGCGCCGGCGCCTATGCCAATCGTTGGTATTCTGGAATGGTTGGTGAGTTCTTGTGCGAGCTTAGCCGGTATCTTTTCAAGAACGACAGCAAAACATCCTGCCTCAATTAAAGCTGCATAGTTTTGATGCAATACATGAGCTTCGCCTTCACTGCTTGCCCGCAAGCCAAAATTGCCAAATTGATTGATTGACTGGGGGGTAAGACCCAGGTGGCCCACTACCGGGATGCCAGCTTGCGTAATTTTCTCGACAGCTTCTTTGATTTCCACACCACCTTCAAGCTTAACGCCTTGTGCACCGGATTCTTTCATGACCCGAATTGCAGATTCCAGCGCTCTATTGGAATCTCCTTGATAGCTTCCAAAAGGTAAATCAACAATAACCATGGCACGCTTTACGGCTCTCACAACCGCTGACGCGTGATAGATCATCTGATCAAGCGTGATTGGAAGAGTTGTTCCATAGCCTGCAAAAACGTTTGCGGCTGAATCACCCACCAAAATCATCTCGATACCTGCTTGATCCAGGATCCGGGCAGTCGAATAATCATAACCGGTCAACATGGTTATTTTTTCACCTGATTGCTTCATCTCTGCGATAACAGCAGTCGTAATGCGTTTCGTTTCCTTGTGTACTGACATATCACAAATGTAAATAAATCATTTCGTTTTTTTACCTTTGCTCGTATGTTAACAATAACAGAAGAGAATTATTTGAAGGCATTACTGCATCTGTCTTCCAGTGAAAAGGATTACGTAGGTGTGGGCATCAACCAGCTGGCCGATCGTTTAAATGTACGTCCTGCTACTGTTAACAATATGGTAAAAAAGCTAAGAGATAAGGAACTGGTTGAATACGAGCGTTATGGTAAGATTAATCTGACTGAACAAGGCAAAGATCTTGGAGTTCAGATTATCAGAAAGCATCGCCTTTGGGAAACTTTTCTGTTTACTAAGCTTGACTTTTCATGGGATGAAGTTCATGAAGTTGCAGAGCAGCTTGAACATATCCAGTCAGAAAAGTTGATCGAGAAATTAGATAAATTTCTTGATTATCCTCGTTTCGATCCGCATGGCGACGAAATCCCATCTAAAAATGGATCTTTCCAGATCAAAGCAAAAAAAACGCTGGCTTACTGTCCCCCAGGTACCTTTTGTGAAGTTATTTCCGTAAAAGATAATGATACGGATTTCTTGCAGCATGTGGATTCACTGGGCATTGGTATCAACAGTAAGGTCGAAGTCGTCAGCCGCTTCTCTTTTGATGGAACACTTTCTCTGAAGGTAAATAATGGAAATGTGAGTGTTTCTCGGAAAGTTGCGGAAAATATTTACATCAGCTAAGCATGAAATTGTCTTCAGAAATTAATATCAAGAATAAAAGAGCGACGTTCGAATACCATATTCTGGACCGGTATACGGCAGGAATATCCTTGCTGGGAACAGAGATCAAATCGATTCGCGCCGGGAAAGTTAATATCAACGATTCGTTCTGCTCCTTTTTGAATGACGGACTCTATATCCGTAATATGCATATATCTGAATATTCACATGGTTCCTTTTATAATCACGAAGCAAAACGCGATCGGAAACTGCTGTTAACCAAGAAGGAGCTGAAAAAACTTCGTGTAAAAGGAGAAGAACGTGGATATACGATTGTACCGTTGAGGATGTTTATCAGCAATCGTGGCTTTGCGAAGGTCGAGATTGCCTTAGCGCAGGGGAAAAAGGATTTTGACAAGCGGGATTCAATTAAAGAAAGAGAAACGAAGCGGGAACTTGATCGGGCTATGAAGCGTTAAGCCTTGGTCATCGTTATTGTTAAGCTCGTTCTCCGTCATCTTGGATCGCTGACCAGATGAGATCTTTTAATTCGGTAATGTTTTTCTGAGCAACGGATGAGATAAAAATAGAAGGAATCTGTTTCGGAAGACCCACCTTCATTTCTGTCTGTAGCTCGTTATCAAGTAAGTCTGATTTTGTTATCGCCAGAATACGGGGCTTGTCAATTAATTCAGGATTGTACTCCGTCAGTTCTTTAAGCAATATTTCATACTCATCAGAAATGCTTCGCGTAGTATCTGCCGGGATCGTAAATAATAGCAGCGAATTTCTTTCAATATGACGCAAAAAGCGATAGCCCAAGCCCTTTCCTTTTGAAGCTCCTTCAATAATTCCGGGAATATCAGCCATAATGAAAGATTTGTTGTCACGGTACGAAACGATTCCCAGATTCGGAACAAGCGTCGTAAAAGGGTAATCTGCTATTTCAGGTTTAGCTGCAGATACAACAGAGAGGAGTGTCGATTTTCCGGCATTTGGGAAGCCCACCAGACCAACGTCCGCTAGTATTTTTAGCTCAAGGATCATCCAACGTTCCTGTCCAGCCTCGCCGGGCTGTGCAAACCGGGGTGTTTGGCGCGTGGCACTTTTAAAGTGCCAATTTCCCAAACCGCCACGTCCACCGGGAGTCAAGATTTTGGTCTCCCCATCTTCTGTAATCTCAAAAAGAATTTCACCCGTCTCTGCATCCTTCGCCACGGTACCCAGGGGCACTTCCAAAATCTCATCGTCACCATCCTTTCCGGTACGGAGGGATAATCCTCCTGACTCGCCATTTTTGGCAATAACGTGTTTTCGGAATTTTAAATGCAGAAGTGTCCACAACTGAGCATTTCCTTTAAGGATAATATGCCCGCCGCGACCACCATCACCACCATCAGGTCCGCCCTTTGCGGTCTTTTTGTCTCGATGCAAATGGGCAGATCCAGCCCCTCCGCGACCCGAACGGCAGCAGATTTTTACATAATCGACGAAGTTGGATCCTTGAGACATAGCAATAATAAAAGAACTGACGTCAGGTTTATTTTAAATGATCAACCTGCTCTGAAATTTTTTGAAAAATATCATCAATTGAACCAATGCCATTGATGGTTGTCAACTTGCCCTGTTCATTGTAATAATTAGCGACAGGTGCTGTTTTTGATTTGTATTCATTGATTCTTTTACGAATCACTTCCGGGTTGGCATCATCTGGTCGTCCTGAATCCTTGCCTCTAAGCAAGAGTCGTTTTTCCAGTTCCACTTCTTCTACTTCCAGAGCAATCATCCCTGAAATCTGGGAATCAACAGAAGTCAAAAGTGTATCCAATGCTTCGGCTTGAGCAACAGTTCTCGGAAAACCATCGAAAATAAATCCTTTCGCGTCTGGGTTTTCTGTCAATTTGTTGCGGATCATTCCAATAACTACTTCGTCTGGTACGAGCTTTCCATCATCCATTAATTTCTTCGCTTCCAATCCCAATGTAGTACCGTTTGCAATCTCATTACGTAACAAATCCCCCGTAGATAAGTGGACTAAATCGTACTTTTCTATTAGTTTTTGTGATTGAGTACCCTTGCCGGCGCCCGGAGGGCCAAATAAAACTAAGTTTAGCATAGCGGTTTAAAGTTAAAAAGCCTAATCAGTTATTAGATTAGGCTTTTGAAATGTAATTATGTGCACTTGAAGGGAGTCGAACCCCTAACCTCCTGATCCGTAGTCAGGTGCTCTATCCAGTTAAGCTACAAGTGCGTCCTGAATCGGAATGCAAAGATATAATTCAATTTCTATATCCAGAAATTTTTTTCATAAAATATCGCATTATTTTTTATTCTCTGCATTTAATTGAGTGATCCTGATGCTTTTTTGTTAATTTTATCGTTCTAAGTATATAGCCGATCGGATTGAAAAATTAAAGAAGACATGAGTGAGATTAAGCATAAAAAAGTGAGGTTAAGGGATATCAGCATATCCTATTTGTTGAGTGATTCGGGAGAGGAAGAGGCGGCGGCTACCATTGTCTTTATTCATGGCTTTCCCTTTAATAAAAATACATGGATGCCACAGTTGCAAGATCTTCCTGACCAGGTAAGAGGAATCGCCTATGATGTTAGAGGGCATGGGAATAGTACGACCGGTCACGGCTACTTTAGCATGGATGTTTTTGCGAAAGACCTGCTTGCTTTTATCGACTGGTTGGATATGGGTTCTGTGGTCGTTTGCGGCGTATCGATGGGTGGCTATATTGCTTTGCGGGCTCATGAACTAGATCCGCAGAAATTCAAAGGGCTAATTCTTTGTGACACGCATTCATTTGACGATACAAATGAAGGAAAAATCAAGCGATTCGCTACGATCGACTCTGTTTTGAAGAACGGGAAACGAACTTTTGCGATCGGCTTCGCGAAAAATGTATTGTCTGAAAAAACCAGATCCAATAAGAAGGAAGTTTCTGATCTGATCAAAAGTTCGATTAGAAGGAATAATGAAAGGAATATCTGTGCAACGCTCCTGGCACTGGCATCGAGAACCGACACGACGCATACGTTAACTCAGATTCAGGTACCCGTATTGCTTTTGCGTGGTGAAGAAGATCATATCGTGTCGAGGGAACAGATGAAAAAAATGGAAGAGCTGATCCCCGATGTTCGCTATCAGGAATTTTCCTTATGTGGCCACCTTCCTAATTTGGAAAACGAAACCCGTTTTAACGGAGTAATCCGAAATTTTTTCATCAGTAAAATAATGTAATTAATTGCTCTATGCTGCGAATTGCCATCAATGGTTTTGGTCGTATCGGCAGAAATACTCTGCGAACACTCGTCTATAGAAATGAAAATATCCAGGTTGTCGCGATCAATGATCTAACCGACAGTGCCACACTAGCACATCTTTTTAAATACGATTCTGTACACGGACCGTTTCAGGGAGACGTGATCGGTGCCGATGGCAAAATCACGGTTGAAGGAAATGAGATTTTGATTTTGAATGAAAGAGATCCGATAAAACTACCCTGGGAAAAACTTGGGATTGATGTCGTTATCGAATCAACTGGCTTTTTTACCAAGAAGGAGGACGCAGAAAAGCATTTGGCTGCCGGGGCTAAACAGGTAATTGTTTCTGCACCGTCGCCGAGTAAGGAGATTCCGACTCTTGTTTTGGGTGTCAACGATTCGACGATCGATTTATCCGCACCTCTTCTTTCCAACGCATCTTGTACAACCAATAATGTCGCACCAATGGTGAAAGTTCTGGATGAAAACTGGGGAATAATCGATGGTTACATTACCACGGTCCACTCGATAACGGGCGATCAGAATCTTCATGATGCACCGCATCGTGACCTTCGGAGAGCGCGAGCTGCTTCGGCTTCTATCATTCCGACAACGACCGGTGCAGCAAAGGCGATTACCAATGTCTTCCCCCACTTAGAGGGTAAGCTCGGTGGGGCAGGAATCCGCGTTCCGGTGCTCAACGGATCGTTAACGGATTTCACCTGTACATTAGAGAAGCAACCCACGGTTGAAGAGCTTAATTCAGCTTTTAAGGCAGCTTCTGAAACCACCTTGAAAGGGATCTTGAAATATACAGAAGACCCCATTGTTTCAGTTGATATACTCAATAGTTCATATTCCTGTGTTTTCGACTCGTTGCTTACCTCGGTCGTAGGCGGATTGGTCAAGATAGTCGGTTGGTATGACAATGAATACGGCTATTCGAATCGAATAGTAGATATATTAAGCAGAATCAATTCGATTTGATACTTTCGTGATTTATTCTAATTTTGTTGCGTAAATTTTAATTTTTTAAAGAAAATAATACAATGAAGACAATAGATAACGTAAACTTCTCTGGCAAAAAGGCATTGATTCGTGTGGATTTTAACGTGCCGTTAGATGAAGAATTTAATATCACAGATGACACCAGAATAAAGGGTGCTTTGCCGACTATCAAGAAGATTCTTGATGATGGAGGGTCTGTTATTTTGATGTCACATCTGGGAAGACCCAAAAGTGGTCCGGACAGTAAATTCTCGCTAAGTCACATCGTTAATCACCTTTCTGACGAGTTGAATGTTCAGGTGCAGTTTGCAGATGATTGTATCGGTAAAGAGACTCAGGAAAAAGCAGCGGCTTTGAAGCCGGGTGAGGTATTGTTGCTTGAGAACCTTCGCTTTTACGGAGAAGAAACGAAAGGCGATGCAGACTTTGCAAAAAAATTGGCTGAATTGGGGGATGTATATGTAAATGATGCCTTTGGAACAGCTCACCGGGCACATGCGTCGACCGCTATTATCGCTGACTACTTTCCGGAAAATAAATATTTTGGGTACCTGATGGCAGCCGAATTGGAAAATGCCCGGAAGGTATTGGAAGAAGCCGAACGTCCTTTCACTGCGATTATGGGCGGAGCGAAAGTGTCCGATAAATTGGAGCTGATCGAAGCCCTTCTAAACAAGGTAGATAACTTGATTATCGGCGGCGGTATGGCCTATACCTTTGTCAAAGCCCAAGGGGGTGAAATTGGTAATTCGCTAGTTGAACTCGACAAGTTGGATTTGGCATTGGAGTTAATAAAAAAAGCTGATGAAAATGATGTAAATCTGGTTTTGCCAACTGATGCCATTATCGCGGATGAATTTTCAAATGATGCACCGCATTCTCCGGGACCGAATAATACCATTCCAGCTGATAAGATGGGACTGGATATCGGACCTGAATCAGCTGAGCATTTTGCAGAAATCATTGGTGCGTCGAAGACGATTCTTTGGAACGGGCCGATGGGAGTCTTTGAAATGGATAGCTATGCCAAAGGAACGCGTGCCATCGCCAGTGCTATCGTAGCCGCAACTGAACGAGGTGCTTTTTCTTTGATCGGCGGTGGTGACTCTGCAGCAGCAATCGCTAAATTCAAGATGACTGAACATGTGAGCTATGTAAGTACCGGTGGCGGTGCATTGTTAGAATACATGGAAGGGAAGGAATTGCCAGGTGTAAAAGCTATCTCCTAAGTCAAGGGAGTCCCGACTCCGATAATCGGGTTTAAAAAATACGTTACTGACAAAATCAAAGGACTGTCTTTTTTCTAGTGAACAGAAAAAAGACAGTCCTTTTTTTATGGTTTTCACTACGGAATTTGTTTTGAAATCGCTCTAAAATTATTTGCCCCTCGGTATAATTGAACAGTGGTCAAACAGTGGTCAAACAGTCTTTGTACAGTGGTCTACCTGACCTTTTACCACTGTATAAAGACTGTTTGAGGACTGTATAATAGCTGTTCTTTAGAAACCAGTCTTAAATCAGAGATTAACATGATTTTCGGCAGGCAGATTTCCTCATGATTTTATTTGTTACATCGCCTTGTGTAAAATCTAACCAAGATCACTTAAATACGTAAAAATGTGGTGTGGAAAACTTTTTTGTGGGGGAAAGTGGGAGAAAGTGGAAGAATTTTATACTTTTACATTTGATTAGTAGAATTTTTTGAAGAATGAGTTATTTCCTCGGCGAATATGAATGCAAGTTAGACACCAAAGGTAGAATGGTGTTGCCGGCGGCGCTCAAAAGGCAAATGCCTGATGTTGAGCGGGAAGGGCTTGTTGTGAACCGAGGATTGGAAGAGCATTTGGTGATTTACACTCGTTCAGAGTGGAACAAAATCATGGATGAACTTAGTAAGTTGAACCAATTTGAAAGGAAGAGTCGTGAGTTTATCCGCAAGTTTATGCGGGGTGCTACAGAATTGACGCTGGATGCTGCTGGTCGGGTTTTGATTCCGAAATCATTGCAGGCTTATGCAGGTATTACGTCGGAAGTGGTCTTGGCAAGTCAGTTTGATAAAATAGAGGTTTGGTCGAAAGCGAAATATGATGAGCAATGGGAAGATGAAGGCGATGATTTTGCTACGTTGGCTGAAGAAGTTATGGGAAATTTGAGGAGGAAGGAAAATGAACAATGATTACCACATACCCGTAATGCTAGCGGAGTGCATTGATGCGCTCAATATTGACCAGCATGGAGTTTATGTAGATGTTACGTTCGGCGGTGGCGGGCATTCTCGTGAAATTTTGCGAAATCTGGGTGACGACGGTAAGCTTTATGCTTTTGATCAGGATCCGGATGCAATCGCTAACTCTATTCAGGATGACCGCTTTACGTTAATTCATCAAAATTTCCGTTTCATGAAAAATAATCTGCGTGTGCATGGTGTTGCGAAAGTGGACGGAATTCTGGCTGATTTAGGTATTTCTTCTCATCAGATCAACGAAAGAGAGCGCGGTTTTTCTACCCGTTTTGATGCGGATCTGGATATGCGGATGGATCAGGTTGGTACGTTGAACGCACGGGACGTGGTCAATACCTATCCGGAGGAAGAGCTTCACCGGATTTTTGGAATGTACGGCGAAATACAGAATGCCCGGACTTTAGCGCGAACTCTTGTAGCTGCGCGGGTGATTGAGCCCATTGTTACGGTCTCCCAGTTAAAGCGGGCGATTGAAGTGGTCGTCCCTAAGAAAAGGGAAAATAAATACTACGCGCAGGTCTTTCAGGCATTGCGAATTGAGGTAAACAAAGAGCTGCAGGCTTTAGAAGCATTTTTGCTCCAGTCTGCCGACTTGTTAAAAACTGGAGGTCGGCTTGTTGTGATGTCTTATCATTCCCTTGAGGATCGTTTGGTGAAGAACTTCATCGCCAAAGGTAAGTTTAAAGGGGAAGTTGAGAAAGACTTTTTTGGAAATGAAATTAAGCCTTTGCGGGCTGTCAATAGAAAAGTAATGGTTGCCTCGGGGGAAGAGGTCGAGGCAAATAACCGAGCGAGGAGTGCAAAGTTGAGGATCGCGGAAAAGATATAAGTTATGGGAAATACTTATAAAAATAAAAAGAATGAACCGTTGAGCGAAAAGATGCAACAGGAGATTCAGGACTCTGTTGAAGAAAAGGCGAGCGCATCGGAAGACTTTGTTCGTAAGGTGCTTTCCGGAGGTCGCTTTTCGTCTCTAAGCATTGTCAATAACATTCCTTTTATTCTTTTCCTGTCTTTTTTAGGCATTATTTATATCGCTAACAGGCATTATGCGGAGAACACGGTAAGAAAAATATCGAGTTTAAGCCGGGAAGTTAAAGTCATGAGTTGGGAGTTTAAGACGTTGAAGGCAGATTTGATGTTGCGCAGTACGCAGTCTGAGGTGCTGAAACTGGTGGATACAGTTGGTTTAAAGGAACTCGTATCACCACCGCGAAAGATTGTGATAAAAAAAGAAACAGAGAAATAATAAAAGAAACGGAGAAGTAATAATAAAGTAAGTAGGAATACATGAATATCAGAACCGACATATTGCTCAGAGTCTATATTTCCTTTGGAATTATGGTGGTAATAGCGTTGGCCGTGGTTTATAAAATGTTTAACGTTCAGTTGGTGCACGGAGAAAAGTGGGCCGCTATGGCAGATAGTTTATCAACCAGGTATGTAGATATTGATGCAGCAAGGGGAAACATCTATTCGGTAGATGGTAGTTTGCTGGCTACCTCTGTTCCAGAATACGATATTCGGATGGATCTGTATGCGCCGGGTATCGAGAATGACGATGTTTTTTATTCAAAGGTAGATTCCCTGGCTAATTCCCTGTCTGATTTTTTTAGAGACAAATCGGCTACCCAATATTCTCGGGCTTTAAGGAGGGCTAGGAGTGATAAGAATCGTTATTTTCTGGTCAAGCGGGATGTTAGCTATCAATCGATGAAGAAAATGCGGACTTTCCCCATTTTCAACCTTGGCATTATGGCGGGGGGTATGATCGCAGAACAAAAAAACAAACGCGTTCTGCCTTTCGACGATTTAGCTAAAAGAACCATAGGTTATAAAAATGAAAATGTACAACCGGTTGGTTTAGAGGGTGCTTATGCAAATTATATTGATGGAGAAGGGGGCAAAAAATTGGTTCAGCGTATAGCTGGTGGGGTTTGGATGCCCGTTAATCCGGAAATGGATGTGGCGCCAGTTGATGGTGCTGATATTATTTCCACGATTGATATCCGCATGCAGGATATCGCGCAAAATGCTCTGGAGCGCCAATTGATTGCGAGTAATGCTGATAATGGTTGTGTGATTGTCATGGAGGTGAAAACGGGAGAGGTGCGCGCTATTGCTAACTATACCAAGGTTGCCGAGGGTTCTTATGAAGAAAAATTTAATTATGCCATTGCTCAAAGTGCGGAACCGGGATCAACATTTAAGTTGGCTTCTTACTTAGTGGCACTGGAAGATGGGAAAATTGATACGGGAGATATCGTCGACACAGGAAATGGTGTTTTCAGAGTCTATAATAAGACTCATCGTGACTCAAGACATGGAGGGTACGGGAAGATTAGCGTAAAAAGAGCTTTCGAGGTTTCATCGAATACGGCGATTACAAAGTTGATACACACGTATTATAACGATAGTCCGGCTGCTTTTACAAGAGGTCTTCATGAGCTCCATTTGAATAATAAATTAGGTTTACAATTTCCGGGTGAAGGAAATCCTTTAATAAAAACGCCTGATTCGAAATCGTGGAGTGGATTGTCGCTCACGCAGATGTCTTATGGTTATGAGTTACTGATGACTCCTTTGCAGATGTTGACTTTTTATAATGCTGTTGCTAATGACGGTGTTATGCTTAGTCCACTTTTCGTTAAAGAAATCCGTCGTTTGGGCAATACGATTGAACACTATAAAGCCCGGGTTATCGATGAATCCATTGCTTCGCCACGTACCATTAAGGTTTTACAGGAAATGCTTTTGGGTGCTGTTGAGGAGGGAACTGGTAAGGGTTTGAAAAATTCCTTATTTAAGATTGCAGGAAAAACGGGTACGGCTCAAATGGCAGATGGGGCGGCCGGATATCGTGGTCGAAGAAGGTATCAAGCCTCTTTTGCTGGTTATTTCCCAGCCAATAATCCAAAATATTCTATGATTGTCGTGGTTCAGAATCCAAGAAATGGTTATTACGCGGCAAGCGTAGCTGGTCCTGTTTTCAGTGAGGTTGCCCAGCGTATTTATGCTAGTGATATGGATATGTATCAAGGAGTTGGCGGTTTTCAGATGGCGCAGGCTGCTGTTTCACCAGAAACCAAGGCTGGATCGCTGGAAGCTGCAAAGAAGCTTTATCAGGAATTTGATATCAGTAATTCTGTGAAAAATGATTCTACCCTTATTGCTTATAACGATACGGAGGCAGTCGAAGGCAAGGTGCCCAACTTGATTGGTATGGGATTAAAAGATGCTTTATACATCTTAGGAAATGCTGGATTTAAGGTGTCTGTAAACGGTAAAGGGAAGGTGGTTAGTCAATCGTTAGCAGCGGGACAGCAAATAACAAATAATTTATCTATTTCGATCGAGTTAAAATGAGACAATTGACCGACATATTAATCGATGTGACCATCCTTCAGATGAAAGGATCGTTGGATACCGTCGTCGGTAATCTTCATTTTGATTCAAGAAATGTTGAAGATGGTGATTTATTTGTAGCGGTTCGAGGTGTCGCAACCGACGGACATTTGTATATCAAACAGTCAATTGCGCAAGGGGCGGTAGCAATCGTATGTGAAGAATTGCCGGATGAGCTAGTCGCTGGTGTTGTTTACCTTGTTGTAGAAAATTCGGCTGAGAGCCTGGGGGTGATAGCTCATAATTTTTACAGACAACCCTCAAAAAAAATTAAGTTAATAGGGATTACGGGTACTAATGGAAAAACCACAGTGGCTACCTTGTTATATCAGCTGTTTAAAGATTTAGGATATCATGTCGGTTTATTGTCGACTGTTCATAATCGAATTGGTTCCGAGGTTTTGCCTGCGACACATACCACTCCTGATCCCGTAAACCTGAATCGTCTATTAGATCAGATGGTGGAGCAGGGTTGTGACTATTGTTTTATGGAAGTCAGCTCCCATGCAATCGACCAGCACCGTGTGGCAGGTCTGTTCTTTTCAGGAGGAGTTTTTACCAATATTACACATGATCATTTGGACTATCATGGAACGTTCGATAAATACATTAAGGCTAAAAAGGCCTTTTTCGATACGCTCCCGAAGTCGGCTTTTGCTTTAACAAATATCGACGACAAGAATGGGATGGTGATGCTGCAGAATACAAAAGCTTACAAGAAGAGCTATGGTCTGAAAAACATGGCCGATTACAATGCTAAACTTATTGAGAGTCATTTTAACGGCATGCTTTTAAACCTTGATGGAGACGAGGTATGGGTGAAGCTGGTGGGTAAGTTTAATGCTTACAATTTGGTTTCTGTCTATGCGACGGCCATGTTGTTGGAACAGGATCATAAGCGTGTGTTGACCATACTGAGCCGGCTTTCCGGGGCAGCGGGACGTTTTGATACACAAATATCCGAAGACGGACGGATTGCCATTGTGGATTATGCGCATACACCGGACGCGCTGGAGAATGTATTGACGACCATTCAACAGCTGCGAAAGGGCTCGGAACAAATCATTACCGTTGTCGGCTGTGGCGGCGATCGTGATAAAACGAAGCGACCCCTGATGGCTCAAGTTGCGGTTGAACTTAGTGATAAAGTAATTCTTACATCCGATAATCCACGTACGGAAGATCCTGTGTCAATATTAAGAGATATGGAAGTTGGTGTTCCTGCTGATGGTCGCAGAAAGACGTTCACGATTTCAGATCGGAAGGAAGCGATTCGCGCTGCTTGTCATCTCGCGCAACCCCATGATGTAATTCTGGTTGCCGGTAAAGGGCATGAGAGCTATCAGGAAATTAATGGGATACGGCATCATTTTGATGATAAAGAAATATTAACAGAAACATTTAACGAGCAATAATTCTATGTTATATTATTTAGTTCAATACCTTGAACAATATGTTCATATACCCGCCGGAGGCTTGTTTAACTACATCTCGTTCCGGACGGCTATGGCTGTTATTGTTTCGTTAATTATTACGACCGTATATGGAGGGAGGCTCATCCGCCTGCTACATAATAAGCAAGTGGGAGAAACTGTAAGGAATCTGGGTCTGGAGGGCGAACGTGAAAAGCAAGGTACCCCAACCATGGGAGGGTTGATCATCCTCGGAGGTATTCTGGTTCCCACTATTCTCTTCGCAAAACTGGAGAATGTCTATGTTCTTCTAATGATCATTACGACTGTTTGGATGGGCGCGATCGGTTTTCCGGATGATTATATCAAGGTTTTTAAGAAAAATAAAGAGGGTTTAGCGGGAAGGTTTAAAATAATCGGACAGGTGGGGCTAGGGATTATCATCGCTTGCACCATGCACTTCCATCCCGATATACTGGTTCGTCAGAAGGTTCCGGTAAGTAAGGTCACCGAAGTTAACGAAGGAGAGTTGACGAAGCAGGTATCAAACAGCGGTCGAACCTATTATACGCAAGATGTAAAATCGACGGTTACGAATGTTCCCTTCTATAAAGAGAATGAATTTGACTACGGAAATGTACTGACCATCTTTGGTGTTCCGGCGGGGAAATTTGTTTTTCCTCTCTTTCTCATTGCGGTCGTCTTTATTGTCACAGCAGTTTCCAATGGTGCCAATATAACGGACGGTGTTGATGGTCTGGCAGCCGGCACTTCTGCGATTATCGGAATAACGCTTGCCATACTGGCCTATGTATCCAGTAATACCATTTTTGCAGACTATCTCAACATTATGTACATCCCAAATTCACAGGAGCTGGTTGTATTTGCCGGTGCTTTTGTTGGAGCTTGTGTTGGGTTTCTGTGGTATAACTCTTATCCGGCACAGGTATTTATGGGTGATACTGGAAGCTTGGCGATCGGTGGGATCATCGCTGCTTTTGCGATTATGATCAGAAAAGAATTGTTGATTCCTGTATTGTGTGGTGTGTTCTTAATCGAACTGGTATCGGTGATTATGCAGGTATCGTATTTTAAGTATACAAAGAAAAAATATGGAGAAGGGGCTAGAATCTTTCTAATGTCTCCTCTTCATCATCATTTTCAGAAGAAGGGTTATCACGAATCGAAAATTGTAACCCGATTCTGGATTGTTGGGATTTTATTGGCAATCATAACCATTGTCACATTAAAAGTGCGCTAATGCAAAAATGGGATAGAAATATAAGCGGACAGAAACTTGTCGTTTTGGGGGCGGGTGAAAGCGGTGTAGGAGCTGCTATTCTCGCTCAACAGAAGGGCTATGATGTTTTTGTTTCAGATTATGGCACGATTCCCAAGGAATATAAGAAGCAGCTGGAGGATATTAAGGTTCCTTATGAAGAAAATCAGCATGATGAGACTATCATTTTAAAGTCGCATATCGTGATTAAGAGTCCTGGTATTCCACAAACAGCACCGATCATCAAAAAAGTCAGTGAAGCCGGAATCCTTATTCTGTCCGAGATAGAGTTTGCAGCACGTTACACAGATGCACAGTTAATCGGAATTACGGGATCGAATGGAAAGTCGACCACGGCGACATTGACCTGGTTTATTCTGAATAGGGCCGGCCTGAACGTGGGGCTGGCTGGGAATATCGGTAAAAGTTTTGCCTTGCAAGTGGCAAGGGAGAGCTATGATTACTATGTGTTGGAAATAAGCAGCTTTATGCTGGATGATTTCAAGGAGATGAAAATTGATATCGCGGTTTTATTGAATATCACGCCGGATCATTTGGACCGCTATGAGCATAAAATGGAAAACTATGCCGCTTCGAAGTTCAAGATTATTGAAAATCAAGATAAGGATAGCGTATTCATTTACAATCAGGATGACGACGAAATCACGAAGGGTCGTAGGAAATATACGACATCAGCACAGCAATATCCTTTTACCCAGCACGGGCAGCTTGGAGAGGGAGCCTATCTGGATAGGGATAGCAATATGATAATAAACGTTTTAAATCAAGATACATTTGATATGTCAATCAACGAATTAGCTCTACAGGGCAAACACAATGTCTACAATAACATGGCTTCAGGCATCGTTGCCAAAGTTCTCGAATTGCGAAATGAGTCAATACGAGAAAGCATGGGCGAATATCAAAATATTGCACACCGGTTGGAGCATGTTTCTCAAATCGGTGGTGTTAATTTCATTAACGATTCGAAAGCCACGAATGTTAATTCTGTGTGGTATGCTTTGGAGAGCATGCCCGGAAATGTGGTATTGATCATGGGAGGCGTTGATAAGGGAAATGACTATCATATTTTGAAAGATTT
>Ga0079224_100000778_pt1 | contig 33700 bp, 26 predicted proteins | sample Stecom2015_FD_80414 | JGI IMG/M metagenome (GOLD analysis project Ga0079224, IMG submission 80414) | Agricultural soil microbial communities from Utah to study Nitrogen management - Steer compost 2015 | ecosystem: Environmental > Terrestrial > Soil > Agricultural land | place: USA: Utah... | reverse complement strand
CGCCCGTCGGGGCGCGGCGCTGTGTAGCGGCCCATGATGGAATAATGTCCCGAAATGAGTTTCAGGTGACGCGCGCGGAGTGGATAAGTATGGCGCGACATAGGATTGCGTTTGGTTGGTACGGCGGTAAATTTAATCACCTTGCGTGGCTCTTGCCACTGTTGCCGAATACCCGTCATTACTGTGAACCGTTTGGGGGGTCTGCCGCCGTTTTGCTGAACCGTGAGCCTTCGCCAATTGAAACCTACAATGACATCGATGGCGAAGTGGTCAATTTCTTCCGCGTACTGCGTGAACAGAAAGACGAACTGATTGAGGCGATTGGCCTGACTCCTTTTTCACGCGAGGAGTTTGAGTTAGCGATTTCTGAATGCGACGAAGAGATTTCGGAATTAGAGCGCGCTCGTCGCTTTTTTATCCGGGCGTGGCAGGTACGAACTGGTCTTGCGCAAACAGCCAGTTCAGGCAGATGGGCACACTGCCTGCTAACAAGTCGTGCTGGTATGGCTGGTGCGGTGTCCAGGTGGTTGGGCAGTGTTGAGGGCCTGTCAGAGATTGCACAGCGGCTGCTGCGGGTGCAGATTGAACATGCACCAGCCGAGCAGGTGGTTACACGCTACGACAGCAGCGAAACGCTCTTCTATTGTGATCCACCTTATCCGCATGAGTCAAGAAGGGACAGCAAGGCTTATGCTTATGAAATGACCGATGCGCAGCACCGTGAACTGGCGCACTTGCTGCACACGATCAAGGGGAAGGCAGCTATTTCCGGTTATCATTCGCCCTTGATGGACGAACTCTACAAAGATTGGTATTGTCTAGAAGCCCCGGCAAAGAAAACGCACTCCGTCAAACAAACACGGATTGAAGTTCTCTGGACAAATTACGTTCCACCGAATGGTCGCCTCTTATGATGCCTGAAGATGTCCTTGCCAGTGCTTATGAACGTGCAGCAAATGCTGGTGATACTCCGGTTATTTTGCATCAAGACATTCTCGAGCGTGTTCGTACAGTAGTTCGCAAGAAACCTCAGGCCGCTTTGCGAACCCTGTTAGCCTGCTTGGTGGCGAAAGTGGTTCAGCCTCATGTGGACATTCGCAAACCCTACACCCAGATAGAAGGTGATGACACATACTCGGGACGATATTATGATGAGAATTATATCGCCCGGTTTCTAATTGATTATGATTTGCCGGTTATTCCAACAACCGGTTTCCTCACACCGGCTTACCGCGCCAAAAATATCATTTTAACGCCGGATGTCAATCTGGGGGGGCGGTCACCCGGAAACCGGGTTTATGGGGCTATGCTCCAACTGCTGACAGATGTCCATACAAACAGAGTCTCGGCGATAGACCTGCTAGTCGAGGTTATTCGACAATTGCTGCTCTATCGGGATGAAAGCCGCCAAAGGCTAGAATCGCTTTTGGCAAGTTTAGAGGCGACCAAGGGCGATGTTCCGCTCTCCGCAGAAGAAATCGTCACACTGATCGAACAGCATCTGGCCTGTAAAGGTTCTAGCCGCCTGCCCGTTCGCATCGTAGCCACGGCGTATCGAGCTGCTGAAAATCACCTCAACGAGCGGGTCTTGCCGCTTGAAACCCATACCGCTGCTGACAAACAAACCGGAGCACTGGGCGATGTTCATATTGCGCTTATTGCTGATGATAACATCGTTACCGCCTATGAAATGAAGGCGAGGCGCGTTACACGGGAAGATATAGATCTGGCTGTGCGAAAAATTGCTGCCAGTGACTTTCGATTGGATAACTACATATTTATTACGACAGAGCCGGTTTCAGAGGTCGTCGGCGAGTACGCGAAAAGCGTTTATGACCGCCTCGGAATTGAAATGGCCATCCTCGACTGTATCAGTTTTCTGCGACATTTTCTGCATCTGTTCCACCGACTGCGTACAGACTTTCTGGAAACCTATCAGGAGTTGGTTATTGCGGAACCGGAAAGCAGCGTCAGTCAGCCGTTGAAAGAAGCTTTTGTGGCGCTGAGACGAACAGCGGAGAATCGTGACGAAGGATAAGTCTCTTGCCTCCAAGGTTTGGAGTGGAGTCAACGATTTTGAAGGGTAATGATATTTGAAGCAAGCTACGCAATTGTTCAGAAACAAATACTATCTCCTCAGTCTCGGCTGCTCGAAGAACACCGTCGATTCGGAGAGCATCGCGCAGGTGCTGAATCAAAACGGTCTGCGCGGCGTGGGCAACCCGGACGAGGCCGAAGTGCTGATCGTCAACACCTGCGGCTTTATTGACGCTGCCAAAGCCGAGTCGATCAGTGCGCTGCGCGAACTGGTCGAGGGCAAGCGCAGCGGCCAGATGGTGATCGCCGCCGGCTGCCTGTCGCAGCGATACGGCGCGAATCTGGTGCAGGAAGTGCCGGGGCTGGATGGCGTGATCGGCACGCGCCGCTGGATGGACATTTTTGATCTGGTGACACGGCTGCGCAGGCGCAAAAAACCAGAGCCGCTGTATCATCTGCCGACGGAAGCCAACGTCGTCGGGCTGGATGAACAGGGCGTGCTGCGCGCCAGCGTGCAGGGGGCCAGCGCCTACCTGAAGATCGCCGATGGCTGCCGCCGCCCGTGTGCTTTCTGCGCCATCCCCAAGATCAAGGGCACAGCCGTCAGCCGCCCCATCGACTCGATTGTGGCCGAAGCGGTGCGCTTGCAGGACATGGGCGTGAAGGAACTCATCCTCATCGCGCAGGATACCACCGATTACGGCTACGATCTGGGCCTGAAAGACGGGCTGGCGCATCTGCTGGACGCGATAGTCGCCGCTGCACCGGTTGTGCCCTGGATTCGCATAATGTACGCCTATCCCGGTTACGTCACCCCGCGCCTGATGGAAACGATGGCGCAGCACCCGCAGATTTTGCCTTACCTCGATATGCCGCTTCAGCACGGCCACCGCGAGACGCTCAAGCGGATGAAGCGCCCGGCCAAAATCGAGTGGGTGTACGAAACGCTGGACAAACTTCGCCGCACGATTCCCAACCTGGCTGTGCGGACCACCTTCATCGTTGGCTATCCCGGCGAAACCGATGAGGAGTTCGAGGGCCTGCTGCAATTTGTCAGCGACCTGCAATTCGACCGGGCCGGAGCGTTCACCTATTCCTACGAAATTGGCACGCCCAGCGCCGCCCTGCCGGGTCAGGTTCCCGATGAGGTCAAGCAGGAACGTTGGGAACGGCTGATGGCGCTACAGCAGGGTATCAGCCTGGCGAAGAATCAGGCGTTCGTCGGCCAGACGCTGGACGTGCTGGTCGAGGGACACGGCGAGGCCGAAGACGAGGATGGCAATCCTACCGGCGAGATGGTCAGCCTGGGGCGCAGCTACCGCGACGCGCCTGAAATCGACGGCTATGTGTTTATCGAGGGTAAGCTTCCGCCCGGCGAAATCGTCCCGGTGCGCATTACCGGCGCGACTCACTACGACCTGATGGCTGTCGTCGAGACCCAGGAACCACAGGTGATTCAGCCGGGTCGGGTCTACAGCGAAGGCATGATCTCGCTGGATGAAATTTCCTGATTCTTAGCTGTTATTATTTTCTCTGGTTATAGTTGGGCATCTATCTATCTCACCTGTATAAGTGAGCTGCCCCATGAACGTAACCGTCGATAAATCTGCCCGGACACAGGTCCCCATCCTCAGCTACATCGCCGAACGCTGGAGTCCGCGCGCCTTTCAGGAAAAGCCGGTTGAACGGGAAAAGATTATCGCCCTGCTGGAAGCGGCCCGCTGGGCGCCCTCGGCGCGCAATTTTCAGCCCTGGCGCTTTATCCTCACCACTCGTTCCGAAGCGGAGGGTTATCAGCGGCTGCTGGGCTGTCTGAGCGAGCGCAATCAACGCTGGGCGCAGCACGCGCCGGTGCTGCTGCTGGTCGCCGCTGAAGTCGAAACCAATGGCAGCCCCAACCGGACGGCGCTGTACGATACCGGACTGGCTGTCGGCACACTGACCGTCCAGGCCACAGCCAGCGGTCTGGTGCTGCGGCAGATGGGCGGCTTTGATCGTGACCGGGCGCGCGCCGTGTTCCAGATTCCAGCCAACTGCGAACCTGTCTGTGTCCTTGCGATTGGCTACCGGGGCGATCCCGGTCTGCTGCCCGACGATCTGCGTGAGGGTGACTTGGCTCCGCGCACGCGCCGGCCGTTGGGCGAGATGGTCTTTTCCCGCATCTGGGGGCACGCCGCCAGCATGGTCAACGGGAAATCACGACAGCGGTGACACAGCAAGGGAGGGCTGTGCGCCCTCCCTCAGAAGAAATCGATACGAAACTTCGGGAACTACGGAGCCGCAACCGGAACGAGCCACGTGCCCGGCCCGTAGGTTCCATCAAAGAAGGTCTGGCTTTCCAGCGCCCAACCGGTCAGGCCGACTGCCGATGCGCCAGTCGAGGTTGTGCCGCTGGTGTATTCGATTTGCAGCCAGCTAAAGCCACCGAAGCAGCCCTGGCTGATGACATCGAAGGTGGCCGGAGCCAGTACCCGTGTCCCGCCGATTGCGCCCGGTGCGGTGCGCAGCGTGCTGAATACTTCGTTGATCTGGCCGCTGCCGGTCCCAGTCGGGAAGCCGGTGGGGTATGAAAACTCACAGGTTCCCGGCGTTGGGCCAGGGCCGGGGCCGGGGGCGGCTGTGGTCAGCCAGCGGCCAGGGCCATAGATACCATCAAAGAAGGTCTGGCTTTCCAGCGCCCAGCCGGTCAGACCGACCGCCGATGCGCCAGTTGAGGTTGTGCCGCTGGTATAGGTAATCTGCACCCAGCTAAAGCCATCAAGACAAAGCTGATCGATTGCATCGAATTCCGCCGGGGCCAGCACCACAGTCCCGCTGGCGGCTGCCGGTGCGCTGCGCAGTGTACTGAATGTCTGGGCAATGCGCCCCGCGATTGGCGTCGCGCCAGAAGCGCCGCTGAATTCCGTAGGAAATGAGAAGTCACAATGCGAGGACGCCTGAATTTGTTGATACCCAAAGCCAGGCAATAGTGCCACTGCTAGGATGATTGCCAAAACGAGCGAGATTTTGCGCATGAAAGCCTCCAATCTAGGGATGTGGTTGTGAAAATTGTGTTGCTTCTGTAACAACACATAATATACTACTGTTGTGTTTTTGCGCAAATGGGCCTTGTACCATATGGTCCGGATGCGTGTCATGGTTGAAAATGGCTCCTGTCCGCTGTCTGTCAGGGGGCCTCAGTCCTTCTTGATCCCCGCCGCCATGCCGTCGCCAATCGCCAGAATGGTGCTGAACAGCCGGTCGTCAGCCGCCAGCAGCCGATTGAAGTCAACCATGCCGCGATCTTCTTCGCTGGACGGTGCGATCACCCGCCCGCCACGAAAGGCGTTATGAGCCGTAACCATCCCGCCGGGGCGCAGATTGACCACCGCCCATTCAAGATAATGCGGGTAGCCCGGCTTGTCAGCGTCGATAAAGACAAAATCGAACGGCCCCTGCGGCTCGATCTTTTTCAGCGAATCCAGCGCCGGGCCTTCCAGCAGCTCAACTTTGTGGCTCAGGCCGGCGCGCTCGAAGTTGGCGCGGGCGACGGCGGCGTGCTTGCTGCTCACTTCCAATGTCCACAATTTGCCGTCATCCGGCAGGGCGCGGGCCAGCCATGTGCCGCTGTACCCCGCCAGCGTGCCGATTTCTACCGCCTTGTGTGCCCCGGTTGCATGAACCAGAAATTGCAGCAGGCGACCTTCCTGCGGCGCAAGGCTGATCTGTGGCATATCATTCTGCCGGGTGGTTTCCTGAATTGACAGCAGGACATCATCTTCCGGCGCAAACAGTTCAGTGACGTAGCGGTTTAACGCGCTGATTGTTTGCTCATCCATGACGTTATTTATGCCTCCTCGGTGATGGTACGGTAATTCGCCTGCTTTTTCTCGACAGGTCGGCCACGATGCAGCACATAATGATCCAGATCGCGGGCAACATGGGTGTTGGGGAACACGGCGCGCGCCTCGTTAATCATATCGCGTTCCCGGTAGCGGCGCGACAGGTGAGTCAGGATCAGGGTTTTGACCCCGGTTTCGGCAGCGAGTGTGGCGGACTGCCGGGCGGTCAGGTGGCCGAAGGCCCGCGCAGTTTCGGCGTCTTCATCCAGAAAGGTCGCTTCGATCACCAGCACGTCCGCATTGGCGACGTATTCGCGCACGTTGTCGGTGCGGCCAATATCGCCAATGTGTACCAGCTTGACGCCGGGGATGGCTTCGCCAAGCACCATGTCGGGTGTGATGACCCGGCCATCCGCCAGCGCGATGCTTTCCCCGCGCACCAGTTGCGCCCGTTCCGGCCCAACCGGGACACCCAGTTCGAGGGCTTTATCGGCCAGAAACGGACGATGGGTTTTCTGCTGGAACACAAAGCCGAAGTTGCCGCTGCCCCGGTGGGTGACCGGGAAAGCGTGGACGCTAAAATCCTTGGCATCGATCATCTTGCCGGGCTGGAGGTCGATCAGGTGAATTTTGATCGGCAGGCGGTCGTAATCGAGCACGACGCCGTACAGCAGCGCCTGAACGCGATCCAGCGTGGCTTTGCCGCCCCAGATTTCGATTTCATTGATGTTTTCCCAGCGCACAAATGTCGAGATCAACCCGCCGAGGCCGAGAATGTGGTCAAGGTGGGCGTGAGTCAGCAGGATGCGGTTAAGCCGCTTGAAGCCGATGCCGCTGCGCAGAATCTGCCGCTGTGTGCCTTCGCCGCAGTCGATCAGAAACCGATGTTCACCGGCCAGCACTGCCTGTGCCGGCAGGCTGCGATAGACCGAGGGCGCGGAAGCCGATGTTCCCAGAAAAACGATTTCAAACATGGGCCAATGCTCAATCCTGCTGTGTTATGGTAATCATGCTGCCCGTCAGGAACAGGCGTGTGCCGCGCTCCGCACCGCTGTCTTTATCCAGCACGGCCAGCCGCCGGTCATCGCTGTCCTGATAAGCGCCAATCGAGATGGTATAGCGTCCATCCGGGGTCGAGCGAGTCAGCGGGACGAACGTAATCTGAATGAAGACATCGCGCTTGTGCAGGTGACTGGCAAGAACGCTGATAATATCGGTCTGCGACGTGATTGCGGCGGGATCGGACAGAATATGGGTGAACAGGCGAATATCAGGCGGCGGCGGGCCATCGACGCGCCAGTAGGTGATCACGGTGATGATGTCGCCCGGTTTGTAGGTGCTGCTGGCGCTCTGTTCGTATCCCAGAAACGTGATGTTGCCGCCAAATGAAACCGGGGGCAGGATGACTTCGCTGCCGCCCGGCGCTTCGGGCGCATAACTGACCGGCGCAGTGGTGGTGAAGCGTCCGATCGTATCGGCCAGCAGCTGGGCCACATCCATAACAAGCACGGATTCTGGCGGCAGATGATCTGCTTCGAGGAAACTGCCGCGCAGCAGCCAGTCGCGCACGTAGGGATGCGCATTCTTCAGCGTGTCCGGGGTGGTGAGGATAACCTGCTGGCGCTCGCCGCCGCTGGTCAGCACCAGACCGGAGCCGCAGTCGGCATAGCGGATGACATCGTCGCGGGTGTTCATCATCAGAATCAGCATCTGCGCCTCAGTGAGCTGCGGGCGGAGATCGAGGCTGGTGATCGACGGAATGCAGACGACGGTGGGCAGATCGCGCGCGGTGCGGTCAATATGGCTGGCAAGCTGTCCTGTGCGCCCGTGATAGGCGGCGTAGACTTCGGGCAGGGTGGGCCAGTTCCTGAAAAGATCGTTAATCACCCAGATCAGATTAAAGGCCAGCAAACCCACCAGGCCCAGACCGAGCAGAGGGCGCAGGGCCGGCCGCAGGCTGTGATAGAGTGTGCTCACACCGAGGCCAAAGAGCAGCGCCAACACCGGCAGCAGTACAGCAAAGCCGCTGAAATCCGGGCTGACGGGGCGCAGCAGCGCCAGCGGCAGCAGCGTGAGCAGGGCCACCAGCGACAGGGCAAAACGTGGCCGCCGCCAGCGGTTGAGCGCAGCCAGCAGGCCAATCGCCATCACGACACCGCTGACCAGATCGACCAGGGGACGGCCCGGCAGGTTGCGCACTGCGGCGCTGTCCCCGACGAACAGGATGCCGGTCAGGCCGTTGAGCAGGGTCGGCAGCAGCGGGCTGTTGGCGGCACGATATTCGCCAAAGACGCGCCCGGCTCCGTCCAGGTCCGGCAGGCGGATGCTGGAAATCAGATAGGGCACGCCGATGATAATCATCACCAGAACGGCAAAGCCGATGTAGCTCAGGGTGCGGCTGGAAAGCGGCTGCGGCGAAATCACCATATAAGCGATAAAGATCATCACGCCCAGCGCCAGCAAAAAGTGCGCCGGGTGCAGGTAAAACCCCAGCCCCAGCAGCAGTCCGAGCGCCACGAACGGCCCGGTTCCCGGTTCGCGCGGGGGAGGCTGATAGTAAACCGGCAGCGCCCGCGCCAGCGCCAGCAGGGTTGCCCCTGACAGCAGAGGCAGCAGCGATTCCGGGCCGATGCTGCGGGCCAGCAGCGCCGGCCACATGCCCACTGCCAGCAGCCCCAGCGCGCTGATCGCAGCCAGCGGGCCGTACAGACGCGCCGCCAGCGCATAGACCACCGCCAGCGCCAGCAGGCTCGCCAGTACCGACAGCACGCGGTAGCCGATCAAACCGCTGCCGGTTGCCGTGGTCGTGGCGGCCAGCAGCATATGATACAGACCTTCGCGCCCGCCCTGTTCGCCCAGCGGCTCCAGATCGTAAAACACGGCGATACGCCCCTGCCGGATCGCTTCGGTGATGCGGATGTTGGTGATTTCACCGTTGTGCAGGCCCGGCGGCAGAGTCCCCAGATTCCACAATCGCAGCGCCGCCGCGATCAGCAGCAGCGCCACCGCCAGCCCAAAACCGATTCGACTCGACAAGGAATTAGTCTCCTGCGTGAAGTGCTGAAAAGTGCTGCGTGCCGGATGCGGAGCGCGCTGCTCAGCACCCGTACACCAACCCATTAAGCTGCATAAGTCCCCTGTTCGGAGACAGGCATTCTTATATTGCTGGGGCGCTAAATGGCTGTTGCCCAGGCCGTGAATGCCAGCACCAGCACACCCAGCGCGACGTTGATCCACGTCAGGCGGACTTCCAGCCGGTGCAGGCGTTCCCACTCCACAGGGTCGCCTTTCTGACGGTCAGCCAGCAAACTGGCCCGTTCCAGCGCCGGGGCGACCCAGAATTGCAGCGCCACCCCGCAGATCACCATACCCCCGATGGCGATGTGCTTGAGCAATATCGCCCGGCTCCAATCATTGGCGAATTGTAACACACCCTCATAGTTTGGGTTAGCCGTCATCTGGAACAAACCGGTGACGATCAGCACCGCCAGACTGAGGTTGGTCAGGGGCAGGAAGCGTTTGCGCAGGCGGTTGAGCAGGATGTAGGTTCCGGGGCTTTCCGCCAGCAGGCGGCGTGTTTCCGGCCACACCAGAACCGTCAGAATCACCAGCCCACCGATCCACACCACGGTGGCGATCAGGTGGAAAAACTGGCTAATCGCAAGGATCGACTGGGACACGACCAAGCGCCTCCGGGCTGTTGGGTGCGCGGGCTGGGATCACCCGCTCGCCGCAGTATTTTGCCATGTTTGCCAGTTTGATGAAAGCCGGACGTGCCCGGCCATTTGGCCCGATGATGGCCCACCAGTATTCTTCGTCCTCTGCCTGCCACGACGGATCCGCCATATAGATAGCCGACATCAACCCCACCCAGGGCCGCCAGTGTTCCGCCGCGTATTCGTAGGCTTCGACCAGATAGCGGGCCTGTGTGTCCGCATCGACTGCGAACCACGAATAATTCGGGTTATGGCCTTCGATGTCCGTCGTCCAGCCGACTTCGAGGATGGCGACCTGGCGGGCCGCATCCCCGTTGCTGACCATGATCCGGCGCAGGTCCTCGACCCGCCGGAAAGTGAAGAACCGCTGGCTGCCCTGCGCTTCGGCTTCATCCGGGCTGATGTGTGGCGCGCTGTAACCCGGCGCATGCATCCCAACCACATCGACATACTGCTGGAAGCCGGCGTCGTACATCTCTTGCAGGTACATGTCGTCCGGGCGGGCGATGTCGCAGCAGTTGCCGGTTGGCGACAGGCCGGCGGAAATGATGATCGCTTCGGGATCAGCAGCGCGAATCGCTTCGCTGCACACGCGCAGCAGTTCGACATACTCGGCTGCGTTGGGTGGGCGGTTGCCCCACTCCCGCGCCAGATTCGGTTCGTTCCAGATCTGATACGCGGCGATCCGGCCCGCATAACGTCCGGCGACAGCGCCGCAGTAATTGCCCCAGTCGTCCATATAGGCCGGGTCGGGCGGGGCGTCGATAAAATCGACATCCTTATGGCCGGCGATGCTTGGGTGCGCCCATTCCGGCACGTCGCTGAGCCGTGCCACCAGCTTGAGGTCGCGCTGTTCGATTTCGCCCAGAATCTCGTCGGCGCGGCGCAGGTTGATTGCACCGGGCCGGGCTTCGATGTCTTCCCAGGCAAAAATCTGCTTGACGTGGCTGAAGACCATCAGCCGCACCTGATCGAGCCGCATCCCGACTGAGCCGGTATCCCACCACAGAAATGCCTGAATGCCGTAGGTAAGCGAGGTGAAGGGCGGGTCGGTAACGGCGCTGGCCGCGAACGGGTCTGCGGCGGGGCGGCTGGCAAGGGCGAGGCTGACGAGTACCAGCAGGATCAGCAGGATCAGCCCTGACCGGTAGCGGTGTTCAGCAAGGGTGCGGACGTTGAATAACTGACGCAGCCGACCCGGAGACAGAGGGCGGATACCCCCTGTCTGCGGCGGCGAAACTGTAGGATCGGGCAGATTCATGAACCGCTGGTGCGCTCCCGGTATGCCTGCTGCCACTGGCCCACCGCGTCGTAGATGGGCCGGAAATTCCAGTCCTTGCCGATCATCGAGTAGGGCACGTTATCGTTGGATGGGTCCCAACCGGCCTGCGGGCCATAGTTGAAGTTCCAGATAAACGCCAGCCAGACCGTACCCCAGCCTTCCATCAGATCGAGCGCCTCAATCGTCCATTCGGCCTGTTCTTCCAGCGTATTGTCCTCGGCAAAGCCGAATCCCGGCGGCGAACCTTCGAGGTCTTCCGTCGAGGCCCAGCCGAATTCCGTGATGCACAGGGGCTGGTCACCGCCGGCCAGTTCGATCTTGTTGGCGTAGGTCTGGAGTGTGCTGAAGAAGCTCCAACTGTGGTGCGGGTTGTCGAACGGCCCCCGGAAGGTGGCGGTCGGATCGTTGGGCACGTTGTTCCAGGCCACGCTGGGGCCGATATTGTAGCCGTTATGATGTGCCCCCACGCAGTCAGCGTAATTCAGCATTCCGGCAGCGATCAGGCTGTCGAAGTAAACAAAGTCGTCAATGGCTGTGACGCGACCATCCGGTTCGGTCCAGCCGCCGGTGGGCGACAGCGCCCCGCTGATGACGATGACGCCGGGGTCCGCGTTTTTAATGGCCTGCGCCGCGACCCGCAGCAGTTCGACATAATCGGCAGCGATCAGCCCGCGTGCGGAAGTCCATTCACGATCAAGATTCTGTTCGTTCCACACCTCAATGGCGTGAATCATACCGGGATAGCGATCCAGAAGGGCGGTCACAAAATTGGCGTAATCCTGCGGATCAGCCGGCGGGCCGTGCTGCGACAGGTTGACCCCCGGTTCGCGTGCCCATTCCGGCGCGGTGACGACGGAAAGCGCCACCTTCAGGTCGTATTCCGCCGCCAGCGGCAGCGCCAGATCGAGCGCGGCCCAGTTAAAGCGGCCCTGTTCCGGTTCGACATCCTCCCAGCGCACCTGCTGTTTGAACCAGCTCAGGTGGAGTTTGTCGCGCACCTCGCGCATCCACAATTCCTGATTTTCCGCGTTCAGGTCCGGGCTGACCTGAACCTGCGTGCCCACCTGGAAGAATCGCTGGTCAACGGGCAGCGGTGTCGGGGATGGCGGCGCATCAGTGGGCGGTGTTTCCGGCGTGGCCTGCGCCGCAGCGATCTGCTGGCCGGTCTGTGTGGCGGTAAGCGTGGGCGGCGGGTTGGTCGGCATCCGTGTAGGAAACTCGACCGTCGGCAGCACCGCCGCAGACCGGGTGCTGCTGGTCAGAGGCAGCGCGACGCTGCCGGTATCGGTGACGCTCTGGGTGGATGGGCTTACCACGCCGTAGACCCAGTAGATTGCGACAAATGTTGCTGCGCCCATCAGCAGGGTGATAACGCTCCAGATGATGGCGAATGTGCGAATTCCCCGCTGGCGGGGGTTGGTGCGTGCAGCCATGATGTCCTCCTTTATCGTGCCCGTGCCATTGCGTCACAGGCCGGGCAGCTTCCATCGGCGCGGATCATCGCGTAACCGGCCTGCGGGTCTGAGCCGTAGGTGGTGAAATCGACGTTCCAGACGATCATCAGGCGGACACGTCCACTTTGCGAGGCCAGCGCCGCCGCATCGGCCAGCCAGGCCGCGTGCTGGTCGAGCGTGACGTTCTGCGCCCACGAAAAGAAACCGGGCAGCGGCGGATAACCGGCGGGCGTGAGATAGCCCAGTTCGGTAAAGCAGATGGGTTTCTGCCCGCCGATCAGGTTCCAGTAGGTATCAAGCATCCCGTAAAAGTAGCGGGTATAGTAGTTGTCGCGCGGGTCGCCGCTGCGCTGGGTGGGGCCGACAATGCCTTCGTTGTAGTGCGCGCCGAGGCAGTCCATGTATTGCAGGCCGCCGGCATCGACCATCTGCCGTATCCAGTTGTCGTCATTCATCACCTGACCGGGGAAGGCGGCTTCTGCTCCGGTGGGCGCCGGCGCACCGCTGATGACCATGACGCTGCTGTTTGCGCTCTTGATGGCCTGATACGCCCGGCGCAGCAGGTCGGCATACATTGCCCCGCTGATCTGCCCGCGCGGCCATTCCCGGTCAATGTTGGGTTCATTCCATACCTCAATGGCGTCCGGCCCCAGCCCGGCCACGCCGCCGAGGAACGACGCGAACTGATCCATATAGCCTGTGCCGCCGGAACCCAGTTCGCCCGGGCTGCCGACTACAGCGATCAGCACCTTGAAGCCGCGCGCTTTAGCATCGTTAATGATGCCCGAAACCGACGCCGGTCCCATTCCGCTGCCGTAACGCACCTGCACTTTCATCCACGTCATGCCGGCGCGGCGCATGGCCTGGGCAGCGCGTTCGCTGGCGGTGCTGGTGACGTGGCCGCCGTATTCAAAATTGCCCACCACGATGCTGCCCGCGCTGGGGACGACCGGTCCGCTGCTGCTGCCGCTGCTCGCGGGCGGAGCCGCCGCGACAACCTGCTGGGTCGGGGTTGGGCTGGGGGTGGGTGTTGCGGTAGGAACCTGTGTGGGCGTCGCAGTCGGTGCGTACAGCGCAACCGCCTGCCCGCTGCGCGGAATGCTGGCGTCACCATCGACCACTTCCACGTTGACGGCGTAATTGCCGTCGGGCGCTTCGAGCGTGACGATCAGGTCTTCGTTCAGGCTGGTGGTGACTTCGCTGACGACGCCGCCGGCGCTCTCGATCCGCCAGCGCAGGGCCAGATCGCGCGGTGTGGATGCCGCCGGAATTTGCAGCTTGTAGTTCATGATGGCGGGCAGCACATCATCGGCGGCTCCGCCGGCCAGCAGGTCATTGAAGGCTACGCCGCCCAGCGCGAAGGGCACAGTACGATCCATGCGGTAGCGCAGAGCCGCCCCGGTGGTCAGCCACACTTTGGCGACCGGGTTGTCGTTCTTGTCAAGGTACTGGATGTAAGGGGTCTGCGCCTCGGGATCGAGTTCGGATACTGCCTGAAAACCATCGAGGCTGGCCCGGATTTCTGTGCCGGGGAGAATCGTCCCGGCGGCGGTAGTTTCCGCTTCGACAACGACGTTCCCCAGACCGGCCAGCGCCTCCGTGTAACCGATTGCCGTCAGGCTGCCCGCGGCCTCGCGGATAGAGCGCGCCGACAGGCCGATCAGCAGCTTGTGCCGTTCGATTTCGCCCACGCTCCAGCGCAGCAATGCCTCGACCAGTTTGTCCTGACCGGGGGCGAAGGTAGTGGGGTCGAGACCGAGGTTAATCTGCACCAGATCGGCGGCCTGCCCGATAGCGCGCCAGTCGTAGGGGCCGGTTTCCCAGCGCCCTTCGACACTTTCGGCAGCCGGCACGACTACCCCAAGCAGCAGGCCGAGGTTATCGAAGGCCGCCCCCAGTTCGCGGATAAATGCGCTGAAATTGGCCCGCTGGTCGGCAGGCAGGTCGCGGTAATCGATCAGGATGCCATCGAAGCCGGTGCTGACGAACGACGCGATCTGGGCGACGTGTTCGCTGCGCAGGCTGCGGTTGCTCAGAATCGCGGTTACAGTTTCCGGGTCGAGTGCGCGCGGGTCGGTGAAGTTGCGCACAACCGGCATCACCAGATAGCCGCTTGTCTGATCGAAGCCGGCGGCAAGGCTGCCCGTCAGCGTACCTTGCAGCGTTGGCTGCAATCCGGCTGGCGCGACAATGGTCGCAATCTGTCCGACTTCTGGCCGGAGGCTTTGCACCACATCCACTGTAACCAGCACTGTCGGCTGCTGCGGCGGGGCGGCCTGGAACAGCGCCACCTGATCGGGCAGGTTAGACAGAGTGGTCATAATCGTGCCGCTGGCGCTGCGCTGCGAAGGCAGGAAACGCCACGTCGCTCGATCCTGATACCAGCCGTAAAGCGACAGCAGTTCCGGGCTGCCGGCGCTGGGCGGGATGGTGATATCGAGCGTAACTGTGTCCGGGGCTGTGCCGGAGGTCTGTAACGTGTAGACCGGGCTTTGCAGCGCCAGGTTGGGCGGCACTGCCGCGCGGGCAGCGGTCAGCCAGGTTGCTGCTTCGCTGCTGCCGGACAGAAACTGGTTGACCGGCATCGCCTGAAGCGCCACACCAAAATTCTGGCCGGGGTTGGCCGGATCAACCACGAGAGTCAGGCCGCTGTCGGCGACGGCATTGGCTTCTGCGCTGAGAACGGCGTACTGTGTGCCGAACAGCCGGTTCCATAAATCGACCGGCGGCAGGAACAGCCCGACCACAACCAGCACCCCGGCCACAAAGGCTGTAAGCAGGGCCGGTATCCAGCAGCCGCAGCCCCCATTGTTCTTGTGCTGCGCGGGCGGCGGTGGTGGGTACGGGATCGGTTTCACCGGGGGAACCGGTTGGGTGTCTTCTTTGACTTGCGTCACGTCCATATCCGACATCGAAATTCCTTGAAATCCCCTTCCAGAAATTTTTGCCTGAGCAGCAGCGTCCGGTTCAGCGGCAGGGGCGCAGGGCAGTACGCCCCTGCGGTATCATGTCAAAGCCGGTTCAGGCAGGGGGCCATTATACTGTGCCCGGCCCGCCTGTGTGAAGGTCTACCGGGCCAGCGCCTCGCAGGCGGGGCAGCTTCCGTCAGGCCGGATCATGGCATAACCGGCCATCGGGTCGGCTCCATATTCGGTAAAATCGACGTTCCAGATGATGAACAGGCGTACCCGTCCGCTGTTACGGGCCAGAGTCGCAGCCCGGCTGAGCCAGGCGGCCTGCTGTGCCACCGTGACATTGCCGGCCCAGGCAAAACCACTCGGCAGCGGTGGGAAGCCTTCAGACGTGAGGTAGCCGATTTCAGTAAAACACAGCGGCCGGCTGCCGCCAAAGGCCCGGTTGTAGGTATTGACCATGCCCCAGAAATAGCGGGTGTAGTGGCCGCTGCTGCCGCGCGGGTCGCCGCTGGTGGCATCCGGGCTGAGGATGCCTTCGTTATAATGGATGCCGAGGCAGTCCATGTAACTGGCGGCCCCCGCTGCGGCCATGCCGCGCACGAAAGCGTCATCGTCGCAGCCGCCGCCATGACACCCGCCGAAGAAGCCGGTGGGCGCCGGCGCGCCGCTGACCACCATTGTGTTCGGGTTGGCCGCTTTGATGGCCTGATACGCCCGGCGCAGCAGGTTTGTGTAATTCGCCGGACTGATGCTGCCCGCCGGCCACTCGCGGTCAATGTTGGGTTCGTTCCATACTTCAATCGCATCCGCGCCGCGCGCCGCTGCGCCGGCCAGAAAGGCGACATAATCATCGATGTAGCCGGGCTGGTTGAGTTCGCCGGGCAGCCCCACGATGCCGATCAGGATGCGGAAGCCATTGGCGTGCGCCTCATCAATGATGCCACCGACTGAATCGCTGGACTGTCCGCGCAGATAGCGCCACTGGCGTTTCACCCATGTCATGCCTGACTGCCGCATTCGCGCAACCGTGTTGGCGTTCAGACTCTTGATGTGCCCGCCCAGATTGAAGCCGGTGACCGGCGCAGTGTTCACCACCGGAGCCGCCGGGGGCGCTTCTGGTGGGGCGCTGCTGGCCGAGCCGGAGCCAGGATTAACTGCGCCGCCTTCGACCACCGGCAGATCGGTGTACTGCTGCGGTGTGAGGACGACAAAATCAGTAGCGACCCAACCACGCGCACCATCCGCCGTAATCACCCGCACCCAGTTGGCGGTGGGGTGTTTGCCGTCCACCGTGATCGCTTCGCTGAAGCGCAGCGTGCGAATCACCGCGCCGTTGGGTTCGGTGCGCATGTTCACCCCGTTGGCTGTGGTCGTAGCGATACCACCCGCCGGCGCTGTCACCGGGGCGCTGGCCGGGGCCTGTGCCGGAACGGCTGCCTGCGGTTCTGCCGGGGCGCTGGCAGGTGCGGGACCGCCACCCGGCGCCGGCAGCCGGAAGGGTTCATCGACCCAGATGCCGCGCAGACTGGCCGCCTGTTCGCGGGAGATGTTCAGGCTTTCAACCAGCACCCAGCCGACTGTTCCATCCGGGACGATGCCGCGCACCCACGAACCTTCAAATGCCTGACCATCGAGGCGGATCGGCGTGCCGGCGTCATACGTGCCGACGATGCGCCAATCGACGCCGCCCCCGGCCCGCATGTTCGCGCGGGTGACGAACTGCGCCAGCAGGTCGCTGCTCTGCTGAACTGGCGCGGCATAGGCCGTCAGCGAGAGCGATAAACCCAACACAAACAGAACTGCCGCCAAAAACACTCGTTGCATCATTTATCCCCCAAAACAAAGGCGCACTGAAAAATCCTGTGCGCCCCCCGCCGGATCAAATTACCATTCTAGTGTAAAATCATTCGGGCCGCATTTTAGCAAAAGGGTTTTCGGCTGGCAAATGTCACCGCCGGCCGTTATCATCCCCCTATTGACCAGCGACTCTCGATGAAAGACTGACGATCATTCCATGTTCTACGCAACGATTGCCCGCTACTACGACGCGGAACATACGGACAAAACCGACGATCTGGTAATGTACAGCCAACTGGCGTCGCAGTATGGCGATCCGATTCTCGATGTCGGCTGCGGAACGGGCCGGGTGATGTTCCATCTGGCGCAGGAAGGGTATACCGTTCATGGCATCGACAGCGAATCCGCCATGCTCGAACGTGCCCGGATCAAGCTGAATATGTTCGGCCATGTGCGCGACAAACTGCGCTTCCATCATGGCGATGTGCTGACTTACGATTTTGACACCCGGTTCAAACTGGTGCTGCTGTCGTACAATGCGCTGATGCATTTCCACGAACAGGATGTTCAGATCGCCCTGCTCAAGCGGCTGCATGGCTGCACAGCGCCCGATGGGCTGCTGGTAATCGATCTGCCTAATGCCGGGGAAGCCTTCGCCTCGCCGGACAGCGACGCCATCACCCTTGAACGCACCTTTGTCGATGCCGAAACCGGGCATCTGGTGATGCAGCAGGCCACCAGCTATCTGGACCGCACCGAACAGCTCATGCGTGTCAACTGGATTTACGACGAGGTGACCGGCGATGGCACGCTCAAACGCACGCTGGCCCCGGTGATTTTTCGCCATTTTTTCTATGCGGAAATGGCGCTGCTGCTGCGGCTGACCGGCTTCGAGATTGAGGCGGTGTACGGCAGCACCGATCAGGGGCCGTTTGAGGATGGCTGCGAGCGCATGATCGTGTACGCCAGACCGGTGTGAGATTTCCTACAGACATGACACTTCATCCTATTGTGCACAGCCTGGCAAGCCGCGCCGCTGCAATCGTGCTGCTGCCCCTGTTGCTGGCTGCCTGCGCCAGCTTTGATATGCCGCTGCCTACCCCGACAGAGGCGCTGTCCGGACCGACGATTGCGCCTTCGCCACAGCCGTTCTTTGGCCCGCCCACTGAAGGCCCGCCCCCGGAAAGCGGCTCCCTGGGAATCAGTGATCCGACGGCTGCGGCGCTGCCACCTTCGGGCGCACTGCCGCCGCTGGCTGTGGACACGCCCGGCACAGGTCCGGGCCAGAGGGTGGAGTTTCCCGCCTTCGATGGAACGCTGCTCACAGGCGAACTGTATCAGGACGGCGTGGAACGCAAACCGGGGGTGCTGCTGCTGGGACCGCCGGTAGGGGATTGGGGCGACTTCCCGGCGCAGTTGATGGATGCCGGGTTCACAGTGCTGGTCATGAACCTGCGCGATGGCGCGGATGAACGTGACGTGCAGGCGATGATCGATGCGCTGGTCAGCGGCCCGGCAGACCCGGCCCACATTGCAGCGGTGGGCGCATCGCAGGGGGCCGATCTGGCGCTGCGCGGCTGTGCCCTGCTGCCGGTGTGCGACACCCTGGTGCTGCTCAGCCCGCTGGATGAAAGCGCGCTGCTTGATGCCCTGTCACAGTTCAACCCGCGCCCGATCATGCTGGCCGCCAGCGCCGAAGATGCCGATTCGTTCAGCACAGCCCAGGCGCTGGATGCCGCCGCCACCGGCGAGAAGCTGTTTCAGCCACTGGAGCAGGCCGGGCACGGCATCGGCTTACTCAACAACCGGCCCGACCTCAGCGGGTTGATCGTGGAGTGGTTGCAGCGTCAGCTTACCTGACCCTGAAACCGGATAGAATATCCCACGTGATCCGGTAGATTTATTCGTCCATGCTACCCCATCAGCTTCACCAGCGCCTGATACTCCGCCTCGCTGAGGGGCCGCCACGATTCGCCCATGCGCGGCCACTGGTCATCGTTGAGGATGCTGCGCACCGTATCCAGCGGAACCGGCGTGACCGAGTCGCGCGGGCGCACGACCTTCACCGGGATCACGGCGTCGTGCTGCTCATCGGCGGCGCGGATTTTCTCGCCGTCCTCGAACGTGCCGGTCACTTCCACCTCACCGACGATAGATTTTGTGCCTTTCGCCTTCGAGCCTTTGGGCCTGCCGGTGGTTTCATACAGCAGCATCCGCGTCCCTGCCGGGAGTTCCGCCGCCCAGCGTTTGGCCGCCCGGCTGCTGAAGCCGATGGTCGGGTCGTCGTGCCAGCCCGCCCACACCAGTTTAATGCCGTAGGTCGTCATGCGTGGTTCCTCATTAAATAATCAGGCGCAAAAGCTGGTCTGAGCTTCAGGCCGTGAGCGATCAGCTTGCAGCGAAAGGCGAACAGTTCTGCGCCTTTGCGTTGCGTATTTTATATTCCCCGCGTGTTCAGGTCGATGGCGTACAGCGATGTCGTGGCGGTGATGAACAGGCGGCTGCGCTCTGGCCCGCCAAAGGCGCAGTTGGCGATCTTTTCCGGCACATAAATCTTGCCCAGCCGCGTGCCATCCTCAGCATACACCTGAATGCTGTCAGCGGAACTGGTGTACAGGTAGCCGTTGTGGTCGAAGCGGAAACCATCGGCCATGCCGGGGTCAATGTGGCAGAACACCCGGCCACGCGCCAGCGACCTGCCATCGACTACATCATATACCCGGATCACGCGCTCGGCGTTCGGGTCGTGCGAGGCGGCGGTATCGGCCACGTACAGGCGCTGCTCATCCGGCGAGAAGGCCAGCCCGTTGGGTTTAATCATGTCGTCCACCACCAGCGTCGTTTCGCCGGATGCCGGGTCGTGGCGGAAGACGTAGCACCCATCGAGATCGGGTTCGGTGGCGTAACCCTCTTTTGTGCCCGGCAGGATGCCGTAGGGTGGGTCGGTAAACCAGATCGTGCCGTCAGATTTGACGACGACATCGTTGGGCGAGTTGAAGCGTTTGCCCTGATAATTGTCTACCACCGTGACCACTGTGCCATCCGGCTCGGTACGGCTGACGCGCCGTGTGCCATGCTCGCAGGTAATCAGCCGCCCCTGCAAATCGAGCGTGTTGCCATTGGAGTAGTTGGAAGGCTGGCGAAATATTTCCACGCTGCCGTCGTGTTCGTTCCAGCGCAGCATCCGGTTATTAGGAATATCGCTCCAGACGACGTAGCCCGCCGGGATGTACACCGGCCCCTCGGCCCAGATGCAGCCATCGGCCAGCTTTTCCAGCCGGGAATCGGGCCGCAGCAGTGCGCGAAAGCGATCATCAAAAATCTCGAATGGTTCAGTCATGGTGTTATCTTTTCCGTGCATGAATAAGTATCTGTAGAAGCCTAAAGATTTAACGCAAAGGTCGCAAAGAAGCAAAGCAGAGCAGGATAAATTTGGAGTCCGGGGCAGCATGGCTTCCGGCCCGACACCTCACCCCCTCTTTGAATATTGGAGAGGTTGAAAGACAGCCGACAGGCTGGCAGGGGGTGAGGTCCGGCGGCATATGGTTCTCTGCGCCTTTGCGTTGACACTGTTTTATGCCCGAAGCCGTGCCCCAAGCTGAGTCTCGGCGGCGCGGACGATTTTGCGGTGGACGCTGGCAACTTCCTTGTCCGTCAGCGTGCGTTCGTCGGTCTGGTAGGTCAGGTTGTAGGCCAGGCTCCGGTGTCCCGCCGGGATCGGATCGCCAGTATAGACATCGAACAGACGCACGCCCTTGAGCAGATCGCCCCCGGCCTTCCAGATCACGGCCTCGACCTCGGCGGCGGGTATCTCGTCGCGCACCACCAGCGCGATGTCCTGATACACCGGCGGCGTCACCGGCAGCAGCTTGAGGCCGAAGGTCCTGTAGCGGGCCTTTGCCAGCAGCGCATCGAGATCGAACTCGGCAGCCAGCACCGGCGCGTCAGTCAGCTCGAAACGGCGCGCCACCACCGGATGCAGTTCGCCCATCACACCGACGGCCTGCCCATCGATTTCCAGTTGTGCCGACCGTCCCGGATGGAAGGTGGGGTGATTGGCGCGGGCGAACGTCGCGCCGCTGATCTTCAGCGCCGCCAGCAGCGCATCGACCACACCTTTGAGGTCGAAGTAGTCCATAGTGCCATCAGGCAGGTCGCCTGTCCAGGTGGCCGGATGCCGCCGTCCGGTCATGAGGATGGCGAGGCGGCGCGGCTCGTCGGGCAGCAGTTCGCCTTCGCGCGGCAGATACACGCTGCCAATCTCGAACACCTGCTGGCTGTCGCGGGTGCGGGCGTTCTGCGCGGCTGTGTCCAGCATCACGGCCAGCAGGGTATGACGCAGGACGGTTTTGTCCGGCGCAGTGGGGTTAATCACTTCGATGTAGGGCAGACTGTGATAACCTTCGCTTTCGTCCGGCGTGAGCAGGCGCTCGCGTTCTCGCGTGGTCAGGCGGTAGCTGATGTTCTCGCGCAGGCCCAGCGCCACCAGCACATCGCGGACTCGCTCTTCGTGTTCGAGTGTGGGATTGTCGCGTTGCGGCGGCATCTCGTCCTCGATGCTGGTCGTGGGGATGACATCGTAGCCGTGAATGCGCGCAATCTCCTCGATCAGATCAGCCTGTCCGGTCACCGGCTCGTCGCTGATGTCCATGCGGTGATCGGGCACGACCACGTGCAATGTATCGCCCACGATGGTCACGTCGAATTCGAGGCGGGTGAGAATCTGCGCGGCGGTTTCGATGGCGAAATCCATACCCAGAATGCGGCGCACCTCGGCAATCGGCAGGTCAATTTCCACCGGCTCCGGCTGGATGGGATATTCATCAATGATACCCTGCGCCACCTGCCCGCCCCCGGTCTGCCGCATCAGTTCGATGCCGCGCTTGAGGCCGAGAATCGCCTGGCTGGGATGCACGCCCCGGCTAAAGCGCACGCCGGCATCGGTGATGACCTTCTGCGACTGCATCGAACGGCGGATGTTGATGAAATTCCAGTTGGCCGCTTCCAGCAGCACGTTGCGCGTCTGGTCCGAGATTTCGGTTTCTGCGCCGCCGATAATCCCGCCCATGCTCAGGATGCCGGCATCATCCAGCAGGATGATGTTGTGGTCTTCCAGTTCGCGGGTGACCTCATCCAGCGTGGTCAGCTTTTCGCCGGCCCGGGCCAGCCGGGTGGTGATGGTCGGCGCTTTGCCGCCGGCGCGGGCTACCAGTTTGTCGTAATCGAAGGCGTGCAGCGGCTGGCCGATCTCGAAGGTGATGTAGTTGGTCACATCAACGATATTGTTGATCGGGCGCTGGCCGACCAGCTTCAGCCGGCGCTGCATCCACCCCGGCGATGGCTGCACCGTCGTATCGCGCAGCAGCGCCAGCGTGAACCGCTGATTGTATTCCGGGTTTTCGATCCTGATGAATGCCTGTCCCTCGATGGGCGGGCCTTCCATGACGACGCTGTACGACGGATAGCGCACCTGTTTGCCGAGCAGCGCGGCGACTTCGCGCGCGACGCCGACGATGCTGAAGCAGCGGGCCAGATTGGGCGTCAGGTCGATGTCGAAGATGACATCGCCGAGGATGTCAGCGAACGGCGTACCCGGCACATACGACTCGTCGTGTTCCAGAATGAGGATACCCTCATGTTCGTCCGAAATGCCGAGTTCTTTTTCCGAGCAGACCATGCTGCGATTGGGGATGCCGCGCAGCGTCCGTTCCTTCAGAATCATGCGTTTGGGTTCGTCGCTGTGGCCGTCCCATACTTCCGCGCCTTCTTTGGCGAACGGCGCCCACAGCGGCGGGTTGATCGGGCCGGTGTCCTTGTAGTCGAACAGATTGGGCGCGCCGGTGACACACTGTTCCAGTTCCGCGCCGCCGTAATCCACCAGCGCCAGCACCAGCCGGTCGGCGTTGGGATGAGACTTAACTTCGCGGATCGCGCCGAGCAGAATTTTCTCCCGATCCCACACCAGATGATCGGATGGCGGCACACGCACGCCCTCGACCTGCTGCTGCGGCACACCGATATACTGAATTCCGTTCACCTCCAGCCCGGCCAGCGTCAGCCGTTCCGCCAGCAGTTCCGCCGGAATGTCGATGTCAACATAGTCTTTCAGCCACGAGAGGGGTACAAGCATGGTTCAGTCCTCAGTTTTCATTTAGCAGTTTCGGCTTATCGGTTTTCAGATTTGAGGGAGCACCCGGCACTCCACTAGAACTGCTCCAGAAAGCGCAGGTCGTTGCCCCAGAAGTAGCGAATGTCATTGATGCCATGCTTGAGCATGGTGGCGCGCTCCGACCCCATGCCGAAGGCGAATCCGCTCCACACCGTTGGGTCATAACCGCCGTTGCGCAGCACATTCGGATGCACCATGCCGGCCCCGGCGATTTCCAGCCAGCCGGTGTATTTGCACACGCGGCAGCCAGCGCCATCGCACAGGAAGCATTCGACATCGACTTCCATACTCGGCTCGGTGAAGGGGAAGTACGAGGCGCGGAAGCGCACCCGCGCCTCCGGGCTGTACATGCGTTTGGCGAACTCCGCAATCGTGCCCTTCAGGTCGGTCATGCGGATATTGCGCCCCACCGCCAGCCCTTCGACCTGATGGAACTGGATTTCGCTGCGTGCCGTGATCTGTTCGTGGCGGTAGCACATGCCCGGCAGAATCACGCGGATCGGTTTTGTGCCGTTTTCGCCCAGTTCCTGCATGGCGTGAATCTGTCCCGGCGAGGTGTGCGTGCGCAGAATCACGTCTGGACGGTCGGTGTAGAACGTGTCCTGCATTTCGCGCGCGGGGTGGTGCGGCGGGAAGTTGAGCAGTTGGAAGTTGTAGTCGTCCGTCTCGACATCGCGGCTGCGGTACACCTGAAAGCCCATCTCCGCCCAGATGTGAGCGTACAGCCGCAGCGTCTGGGTCGATGGGTGCAGGCCGCCCACCGTTCGCGCCCGCCCCGGCAGGGTGCTGTCGATCTGGCCTTCTTCGAGATCGCGCGCCAGTGCCTGCTGCTGGATGAGTGCCTCGCGCTGCCTGTAGGCTTCTGTCAGTTGGTTTTTGATCTCGTTGGCGCGCTTGCCGAAGCTGGCCCGTTCTTCCTGCGGCAGCCTGCCGGTGCTGCGCAGCATCTCGGTAATCAGACCTTTGCGGCCCAGATACCTGATTTCCCATCTGTGCAGGGCTTCGCTGTCGCTGATGGTCTCCAGTTCCTGCTGCGCCTGCTGATAATGCGATTCAAGTTGTTCAAGCATGATTCTGTCTCCACTCAAGAGTCGTCGGTCAAAAATCACGGCTGTATGGTCATGTCGTGTTTGAATGTATTTTTCCGCCAAAACAAAAAAACGCCCTCGTCCCCCAAAGTCAGGGACGAGAGCGCCCGGTTAGCAAACTCCCGCGGTACCACCCTGGTTAGCCGCGCATGGCAGCCCACCTCATTGTGCCCGATAACGCCGGAATCAGCGGAGCAGACTACTGATCTCGCCTGACGAGACGTTCACCTGTCAGCTCGGGAGGGAATTCCGCTGCGGTACACCTGCCGGCGCTTCCAGTCAATGGCAGCCGGCTCCCTGAAGGTCACACTTGCGGCGGACTGTCTCCGTCATCGCCTTTACGGGAGCTATTATGAGTGGAAACCGCCCGCCCTGTCAACCCCCCGGATTCGGCAGGCATAGCGAACAGCAGGGCGAAGCCACCGCCGGCCCGGACTTTGCTGGTCTGTCTGCGGCTGTTAAAGCAGATTCTAGTCTCACCTTATCTCTTGACACCTTTTGCGAACTGTGCTAATGTGAAACGGATTCTGAAAGGTGGTGTATATCATGTCGGACAAAGTGAAACCCATCATCGAACCAGGAGCCGTGTATTCCCGGCAGGAAGCCGCCGAGGCGCTGGGTATCAGCCTCAGCACGCTCAAACGGCTGATTAAAAACGGGTATCTCCGGGTCAGCAAGCCAACTGGTATGCGCCGCGTCTTCATCACTGGCGAAAGCATTCTGGCAATGTTGAGCGATACCGCTGTGGAGAAGGGTGCATAGACATGCTGGTACGGCGTTCGGGTATGCTTAACAGAATACACCCGACCCTACCTGGTCGTATTGCGCCTGCTGGCGGTTGGCTGTTCAGGCTTGATTCCGGGCGGGCGTTCGCCGCCTTCGGTCCTGGCGTCAATGGAATTCGCGGACGGTTTTGGTCTCTCAGGCGGAGAAGGGTGCCACGAGTTACGTGACCCCACTCCATATCTGGCCCTGGCAAGGAAGGGTGTGAGACTGAAACCAAATCTCACACCCTTTTTATTTTGTCTGGAATGACTACCAATTTGATGAGGTGAAAGATGGCTCAGATTCACCAACCGAATTTCCAGATCATCTACAACGGAACCCGCCTTGCTGGCCTTTTTCAGTCGCTGGATGAGCTGCACACCGCTGCCAGTGAAGGACGGCTCCAGACTGTGACCCCGCTTACCGAGGCTGAACTGATCGGTTGGTTGCAGGAGTTGATTTATACGGCAAAAGAGACCATCACCGAAATCGAGGAACACGACAACAGACCATCGGCCCCACATCTGCGGCTGGTGAAGTAAGCGCGGTCAGGGCGGCACAACCAGACGCCCTGATCGCCCCAGCGAAATTTATTGAGTATCTGACCGGAACCTGAATGCATACGGGCGCGATTTATTGTAAGTATTTGGCAAACTGAGCACTAACCCCAGACGAGAAGCGATTTAAGAAGTAGAGGCAGCTTTCCAATTTGACACTATCCCGGCAGCGGCGGGGAACTGGCAGTATGCGCAAAATGGGTGTTGGCTCGGTCGGTTTCCCGCCATATCCATTAGCACCGCAAAATTGTCACCTGATGCCGGAGAACACAATCTTTTTACACGTCCTTAAAGGCGCAGTGAACAAATTTGCGATATACTACTCCATGTGAAAGATAGTGCAATGCGCTGAAATGGAGGTTTTTGCTCCCGTATGTCTCAAGGACGTGTGCTTCTGCTAAACGGCAGCACCTGGGAACCGATTTCGGTAATTACCATACCCCGTGCGATCAACCTGCTGCTGGCGGACAAAGCCATCGTCGTCGAAGAAAGCGGCAAGTTCCTGCGTACAGTCAGCAGCCGGTTCCCCGTGCCATCGGTGATTGCGCTGCGGACGTATATCAACGTGCCGCGCCGCCGGGCACACTGGAGCCGTAAGGGCGTGCTGATCCGGGACAATTACACCTGTATCTACTGCGGCGTGAAGCCGGGCATGATCGAAAAAGGCAAGGTGCTGACCAAAAGCGACCTGACCGTCGATCACATTCTGCCCCGGTCGCGCGGCGGCAAGGATCACTGGACGAATACGGCCTGCGCCTGCTACGGCTGCAATCATCGTAAAGGCAACCGCCTGCCCAACGAAGCAGGGATGAAACTGCTGTGGGAACCCAAAACGCCGCGCACCAGTTATCTGGTGATCGCCATTGGCAGCGGCCCGGCGGCGTGGAAACAATATATCGAACTTGACTGAAAAACGGTGATTAACGTCTGATCGCCGTTTTTTTGTATCTGCCGGGGCCGCCCACACGGCAGACAGTGCCACTATCCCCCGCACCGGATCATTGCACTGACAGCGTGCAGTCACCTTCGACCTGTAACTGAATGGTCAGCAGCCCGTCCTCAAGCCGGGTTTCGGCTACTGCGCCGCCTGCATCAACAGCCACGTTCAGACCGGGCAGCACCCAGCGATCCTGCTTAATCATATCGGCCTTCAATCCCGAAGCGAGGATATCGAAGCGCAGCGCCGCCGGGTACAGGCAGGTGATGGTCAGGACGGGGCCGTTCACACGGGCATCCACCGGCCCGGGGGTGCGCAGTCGCAGCCAGCCAACCGAGCCAGCCGGCGCGCGCCAGTGCATGGTTGCGGCGTGGAACTGGCTGTCGCCGCTGCGCAGCGGATGAGCAGTTGACGCGCCGATCATGACGTTTTCGCTCAGCCACGCGGTTGCCACGCGCCCCGGCTCGACCTCGCGCTCAAGCTGTCGTTCCCCCTGAAACGCTGTGAGGTGCGGCAGCACATCGTCGGGAAGCTGCGCGCCGAGCAGGGCGGTCGGCGGCATGAAGTAAAAGTCGGCGCTGTGGCCGAAAACCTGACCGACATCCGGCAGGGGAGCCTGATCCGATGGCACAGCCAGCGCCAGCCACAAGCCGACGACAGCGACATAGCGCGTCATATCCATGCCGTAGCTGCGGTCATAGGGGCCGCACAGGTTGCGCAGCCCGCTGTGATAGAAGCGGGCGATGTCGCGCCACAAGCCAGCTTCCATCGCTGCGCCCGGCCCGCGAAAGACCGCCTCGCTCAGGCCATACTGCCGCCACAGCGCTAGCGCGAACAGATCAACACCGTAATAGGTTGGGGAGTTGTATTCCCAGAACGTCAGGTTGTTGGCCCTGAACAGCGCATAGACCATGCGCGCCAGCACTTCCCCCTGCGCTCGCCATTCGGGCACGTCGAAGTGCGCCCCGGCGTGATCCAGCAGCAGGGCGCTCATCAGCGCGATATTGGTGTAATGCGGCGGCACGCGCCGGGCGAATGCGCCCTCAGCCGCCTTGCGGATGCTTGTCCACATGGCCGCCTGCAACTCATCCGGCAGCAGGACAGGGTATTCGTGCAGCATGATGAGGAAAATCGAGCCGATGAATTCGCGCCAGTTGGGATCGTAATCCTTCCATTCGACAGCGTGGTTAGGCGGCGGAGTCGGTTCTTCCGGTGCGCGGCGGAACGTGCCGTGATACACACGTCCCGGCTCATCATACTGGTAGCGCAGTACGGCGCGGATGATGCGCTGCGCCCGTTCCACATCGTCCCCCTGCTGCCGCAGCAGCAGCCCTGTCGCGTACCAGATTGAATCGCGCACCAGATGGGCGTTGGCGTAGCGCGGCGGGGTTTTCGCGTCGGCATCGGGCAGCAGGGTCAGCAGATCATAGGCCGGGTCGTAGAACTGGTCGGCCCATTCCAGCCCGATAACGGTCCAGTGCCGCGCCGATGGGCTGAGGGTGTCGAGGGTTTTCATCGTTGACTCCGGTGAGTTGCAATTCAGAGAAAGCCGCCTATACTTTACCGTAAATCTAATTGTTCTAACTTTTTTGGTGAGATCAGTTTTTATTACCCATTTCAACCCACCTTACCCCTTCCGAACCTGCGGTTCTCCCTCCGCTCTCTATCCAATGGAGATGAGGAAAGCGAGCGAAGCGAGCAGGGGTGAGGTAAATTCCGCCAAATCTGTTAGAACCAGTGAATCCTCACATAATGGAGAACACTTTGTTCTTCTGACCTTTTTTGCCCGCCTGCATTTTTATCTTCATGCCAGCACCCTGTTCTTGCAGGATCGCGGCCCCTGTTTGAAGTCAACGTGGTAGACAGCATCGTGCTGCTGGCGGTTGTTGTGCTGCGCGTGGATAAAATTCCGGTGGAAGCCGCGCCGGATTTGCAACCGAAGCTGGCTTCGAATCGTAAGGGTCCATGATTCAATTGTACAAGGGAAGGGGGCATCATGGAGACACTGGTTGAGGTGCGCGGGCTGACAAAGACCTTCAGGCGCGACGATGGGTCGTCAGTCCACGCGGTCAAAGGTATCGACCTCGACATCCACCGGGGCGAAATTTTCAGCCTGCTCGGCCCTAATGGGGCGGGCAAGACCACCACGATTTCGATGATTAGCGGCCTGCTGGAACCCACCGCCGGAGAAGCGCGGATCGGCGGGCATTCGATTACGCAGGAGCCGCTGGCCGCCAAGCGTCTGCTCGGCGTCGTACCGCAGGAGATTGCGCTCTACCCGCAACTGAGCGCCCGCCAGAATCTGGACTTTTTCGGACGGCTGTACGGGCTGCGCGGGTCGGAACTGGCGCGGCGCATCGACGAAACGCTGGAGTTCATCGACCTGAAAGACCGGCAAAATGACAAGGTTGAGACGTTTTCCGGTGGCATGAAACGGCGCGTGAACATCGGTATCGGGCTGCTGCACAGGCCGCAGTTGGTCTATATGGACGAACCAACAGTCGGTGTCGATCCACAGAGCCGCCGCCGCATTCTCGATACGGTGCTGCGCCTGCGCGATGAATATGCCATGACGGTGCTGTACACGACGCACCTGATGGAAGAAGCGCAGGAACTGAGCACCCGCGTCGGCATTATCGATCATGGCGAGATTATCGCGATGGGCACAGTTGGCGAACTGGTGCTGCAAGTTGGCGAACAGGACCGGCTGGTATTCAATGTCGATCAGCAGATGGTGGACGATGCGCTGCTGCGGCGGCTGGAAAACGAGGTTGAGGGCGTTACACACGCGCTGTTCGACCCACCGGGCGCAGACGGCGAATCGGCGGATAACACCAGCGGCAAAATCATCGTCTATGCCGGGCGCGGGCGTAAGGCGCTGCCGCCGCTTCTCCAGATCATCAACAATGCCGGGCTGGAAATCAGCGCCATTCAGGTGAAGGAACCCGATCTTGAGGCGGTCTTTCTCCACCTGACCGGGCGGGCACTGCGGGATTGAGTGATGGACAAGATACTGGCAATCACCCGCAAGGAACTGTACACCACGTTCACAGACCGCAACCTGCTCATCATTATGATCGCCGCGCCGCTGGCGCTTGCCAGCATTGTGGCTCTGGTGTTCGGCGGCTTCGGCTCAGGCGCAGGCGGATTTTCATTTTCAGATATTCCGGTAGCGGTCATCAATCAGGATGAGGGCGCAGAGCAGCAGGGCCAGCCGATCAATTACGGCGATATGCTGGTCAGCTTCCTGATTCCATCGGCAGAGGCCCCGGCTGTGCCCGGTGGCGCGGCGTGCCCGCTGACTGAAGATCAACCGGCGGCGGGCGCAGCGTTCAATACCTCCATCGACGAACTGCTGGCAGCGGAGCAGGTAGATGATGTCGAGGCGGCGCGGGCTGGGGTCGAAAACGGCGACTACGCCGCAATGGTGCTGATTCCGCCGGACTTCAGTGCACGCCTTACGCCCAACATCGGCCCGGTTCCGCTGCCTTCAGACACCGATGCTCAACCCGAAGCCGTTGAAATCTACGCGAACAGCGGCCAGGTTATCGAAGGCACGATTGTGCGCAGCATCGTCGAAGGGTTTACCAACCAGCTTCTGACCGGCAATATTGCCATCGGCGCATCGATTAACACGCTGATTCAACAAAACCCGACAGCCGCGCTGCAACTGGCCAGGGCGCAGGACGATCCGCAGCTTGGGGGCATCTTCGGGTGCGGGTTCGCCGGTGAACTGAAAACGGTCAGCGTCGATTCTCAGCCTGTGCAGGCCGAGCAGCAGCCGCGCAGCCTGACGACGATGATTCTCGTGCAGACCGGCTCCGCGCAGGCCGTATTTTTTGCGCTCTTCTCCGGGCAGTTTGGGGTGCTGAGCATCATCAACGAGCGTCGCTCAGGAACACTCCAGCGGATGCTGGCAACGCCGACTCCACGCAGCATCATCATCACCGGCAAGCTGTTCAGTACAGTGGTGATGATCGTGGTGCAGATTTCCATTCTGCTGGCAGCCCTGACACTGGTTGCCAGTATTGTCGAAGGCGGGCTGATGCTCATCTGGGGGAGCAATCTGCTGGCGGTGGCGGCGGTGGTGCTGGCGCTGGCGCTGGCGGTGGCCGGGCTGGGCGTGCTGCTGATGGGGCTGGCGCGGACGCCGGAACAGGTCGGGCCAGTAGGCGCAATCCTCAATATCCTCATGGGGGCGGTTGGCGGCGCTTTTGGCTTTGCGCCGGTGCTGCCAGTCGGCTATCTCTCGTTGATCTACTGGGGCACGGACGCTTTCAACAAGCTGTCGCTGGGGAATGCCGATATTCTGCTCAATCTGGCGGCGCTGCTGGGCGGCGGCGCGCTGTTGTTTGGCATCGGTCTGTTTCTGTTCAACCGCCGGGTGGAGTTGTAGGAGGTCGATATGCGTAACGTGTTTACCATCACCCGGACGGATCTGCGGGTATATCTGATGGATCGGGGCAATCTGCTTGGCCTGCTGGTGCTGCCAGTAATTATGACTCTGTTTCTCGGCGGCGTGTTCGGCGGGGGCGGGACGAGCCAGATTCGTATGGATGTCATCCATCAGGACAGCAGCGACCAATCACAGCAGTTGATCGAGCACCTGCGGGCGGTCAATCCGTCCCTGGTCATCTGCCCGGCTGACCAGAACGAGGCCAATATTTGCAATCTGGACGATGGCGAATCGCTGGATTTGGAATCGGCCATGGAACGGGTGCGCGCTGGCGTTACGGAAGCCGCACTGGTGATTCCTGCCGGCTACGGCACAGATATTGCCGCCTTCAAGCCGGTGCAGCTTGCTTACTATTCCGCTTCGAGCATTTCCCCAAGTGACCCGGCCTTGCAATCGATTCAGGCTGTGTTGCAGCGCGTCAACGGCGCTGTCGTCGCGGCGCGAGTCGGCGTTGGGCTGGCCGAGGCGCTGAACGTTGTCACGAGCGAGGACGAAAGCAGGGCATTTGGCGAGCGTGTTTACCAGCAGGCGCAGTCTGCCTGGGCCGATCAGCCGGTGATGGTGCGGTACACTCAGACCGAGATGAATCGGCCCCAGAATCCGAGCAGCGGGTTCAACCAGTCCGTGCCCGGTATGGCGACCTTCTTTGTGGTGTTCAGCGTCCTCGGTGCGGGCATGTATGGGCTGGTGAGAGACCGCAATCAGGGGACGCTACCGCGCATGGCGTCGATGCCGGTGCGCCGGGCGCAGATCGTCGGCGGCAAAATTCTGGCCTACTTCACCATCGGCATCATCCAGTTTGTGATCGTGTTTGGCATCGGGCTGTTTGTCGGCCTGAACTTTGGGCAGGCTCCGCTGGCGCTGCTGTTGGTAATCGTGGCCTATACGCTGTGCATCACGGCGCTCGGTTTTGCGCTGGCCCCCCGTATGCGCAATGACAACCAGGTCAATGCCCTGACGACGCTGCTCGGCTTGGTGATGGGCGCGCTTGGGGGTGCCTGGTGGCCGCTGGAGATTGCGCCACAGTTCATGCAGGTGATCGGGCATCTCACACCGGTAGCCTGGGCGATGGACGCCTTCCGCCAGTTGTTTTTTTTCAACGGCGGCCTGAATGATGTGCTGCTGCCGGTGGGGGTGCTGCTGGCGGCGACGATTGTGCTGTTTGGGATCGGCATCCGGGCGTTCAAATTCACCTGACCCCGGTGGGCGCGGCGCATAGGGTATAATCAAACCTTTATGTGCCGCGTATCCCCTGTGGTGACGAATGCTGCTGCGCTGGATTGGTCGCGTCTTTCGTTGGCTTCGCCGCCTTGTTGGTTATCTGCTGCTGCTGGCGCTGCTGCTGTTCGGTTTACAGCGTTCGACGATTCCCTTCGCGCTGGACTGGAACGCGGTGGCCGTCATCGTCAAGGATCATACGTTTGATTATGTGACGTGGGAAATCAGGGCGCTGGCGGCAAAGATCGAGCAGACGCTGTACGGCCTGCACCCGTTCATGACCGAGGCGGATCGCAGCCAGTACGTGCGGCAGTACATGGCCGATCTGGACCGCGCCCTCGCCCTCGAAGCGCAGGTGACATCTCTGTTCACTGACCCGGACGTAGCCGACCCGCTGGCTGCGTCGGTTGAACTGCGCGCCGAACGCGACGCCCTGCGCGAAGACCTGCGCCAGCGGCAGGGTCTGGCGGAGGCGATCCTCGAAGGGCAGGTGGCGGCGGTGCTGGTTGATGAGGGCTTCGGTGTGCTCGGCCAGCTTGTGCCGCCTATGTCGATGCGCTTCACCCAGTTACCCAACCTGCTGGCGGTATCGCCCCGCGACAAAATCAGCCTCGATATTTTCATCAACATCGACCCGCTGCCTGTTGACCAGATCGCCGCGCTGGAACAGCAGATCGACCAGCAGGTGAATGTCGCCTCGCTGGTGGTTCCGCTGGGCGGCATCGCGCTGTACCCGGCCATGATTGCCGAAACCACCTCAATTCCCTTTGCGGCGGATGTGTTCGCTCACGAATGGCTGCATCATTACCTGTTCGCCTTTCCGCTTGGCCTCAACTACGATTTTGCCGGCGAAACGCGCATCATCAACGAGACCACCGCCAGCCTGTTTGGCAACGAGGTCGCGCCGCTGGTGCTGCAACGCTATTATCCCGAACTGGCGCGTGGGCAAGGTGACTTCCTGCGGATTGCCCAACCACAGCCCGGCCCGGCTTTCGACTTTGCCGCTGCGATGGACGAAACGCGCCGCCGTGTCGATGCCCTGCTGGCTGAGGGGCGGGTGGCCGAGGCTGAAGCTTACATGGAAGAGCGCCGCCGCCTTTTTGTCGAAAACGGTTACCCGATCCGCCGCTTGAATCAGGCGTATTTTGCCTTTTATGGCGGGTATCAGGCCGGCGATGGCGTGCCAGGGGTGGGCGGCGCTGACCCTATCGGCCCGGCGGTGCAGGAAATTTTCCAGCGCAGCGCCTCGCTGCACGATTTTGTCGTCACCATGCGCACCATCACCACCCGCGACGAACTGCTGGCGACGCTGGCGGCCCTGCGCGAGGCGCGGGGGTAAAGGTTCAGGCTGGCGTCGCCAACCTCCCGTATAATGTGTATACCACAGCCAATCGGGAGGTACGACAATGGACAGGCCAACCTGCAAAGTGATCCGGCCATCCGGGACCTATGACGGCAAGCAGGGCTTCAGCTACTTCGAGGGGATTT
>Ga0079224_100000777_pt1 | contig 33710 bp, 27 predicted proteins | sample Stecom2015_FD_80414 | JGI IMG/M metagenome (GOLD analysis project Ga0079224, IMG submission 80414) | Agricultural soil microbial communities from Utah to study Nitrogen management - Steer compost 2015 | ecosystem: Environmental > Terrestrial > Soil > Agricultural land | place: USA: Utah... | reverse complement strand
GTTAGACTGCGCCGTTGACCGTCCCTGAGCGAGCGAACCAGGGCGTCGCGCCGTCCGCATCCGCCGCGGCGCGAGCAGCCGCCCGACGCTGGGCCCCGAGCGCTTTCGGCCTCGAAGGTTGAAAGGGGGGACACACACACGATCGATCGAGCATGAGCAACCGCAACGCGTCCCGGCCGAGTCTGCAGCAATCCATGGATGACGGGCGATTCTTCCGTTTGCTGATCCAGTCGGTCCACGACTACGCCATCTTCATGCTCGACCCGTCCGGCCGCATCCTCAGCTGGAACGAGGGCGCACAGGCCATCAAGGGTTATGCCGCGGACGAGATCCTCGGCAGACACTTCTCTTGCTTCTACCCGAAGGAGCAGATCGCCCGGGGCTGGCCGGACTACGAGCTGACGCGCGCCGCGGCGGACGGCCGGTTCGAGGACGAGTCGTGGCGCCTGCGAAAGGACGGCTCCCGGTTCTGGGCGAACGTCGTGATCACCGCGCTGCGGGACGCGAACGGCGAGCTCATCGGCTTCTCGAAGGTCACCCGCGATCTGACGGAGCGTCGGCAACAGGAGGAGGCGCTGCGCCAGAGCGAGGAGCGCTTTCGCACGCTCGTCGAGCACGTCTTCGACTACGCGATCTGCATGCTGAACCCGGAGGGGTTCGTCACGACCTGGAATACCGGCGCACGCCAGATCACGGGATACGAGCCGGACGAGATCATCGGCTCGCATCTGTCGCGCTTCTATCCGCCCGAGGCGATCAAGGCGGCGTGGCCCGAGCACGAGCTGCACGTCGCGCGGATGGAAGGCAGGTTCGAGGACGAGGGCTGGCGCATCCGCAAGGACGGCTCGCGCTTCTGGGCCAACGTCGTGATCACCGCCTTGCGGGACGCGGGCGGCGAGCTGGTCGGCTTCTCGAAGATCACCCGCGACCTGACCGACCGCCGGCGCCACCAGCAGGCGCTCGAGCAGAGCGAGGAGCGCTTCCGCCTGCTCGTCGAGGGCGTCGACGACTACGCGATCTTCATGCTCGACCGCAACGGCTTCGTCAGCAGCTGGAACAGCGGCGCCGAGCGCATCAGCGGCTACTCGTCGAAGGAAATCCTCGGCAAGCACTTCTCGCATTTCTATACCTCCGAGGACGTCGCGGCGCACAAGCCATGGCGGCAGATCTCCGAGGCACGCGACGTCGGCCGCGTCTCCGACGAAGGCTGGCGCGCACGCAAGGACGGCACCCTGTTCTGGGCAAGCAGCGTGATGACCGCTTTGCACGACGCCGACGGCCGGCCGTACGGCTTCGCGAACGTGATGCAGGACCTGACGCAGCGCCGGCACGCGGAGGCCCTCGCCGACCGTGCGCAGCGCATGCACGAGTTCATCGCGATGCTCGCGCACGAGCTGCGCAACCCGCTCGCGCCGATCCGTAACGCGGTCGAGCTGATGGGCCGCAAGGGCCTCCAGGATCCGGTGCTCGAGTCGATGCGTCAGACGATCGACCGTCAAAGCGCCCTGCTGACCCGGATCATCGACGAGTTCCTCGACGTCAACCGCATCGCGCGCGGGAAATTCTCGATCAACATGGAAACGGTCGATCTCGCCGCGGTGCTGTCGCGTGCGATCGAGACGACCCGGCCTCTGATCGACGCGCAGGGGCAGCACCTCGAGGTCGACGTCCGGCCTGGGGAGCTCTGGCTGAAGGGCGACTCGCTGCGGCTGACGCAGGTGATCGTGAACCTGCTGAACAACTCGGCGAAGTTCACGCCGAGCGGCGGGCGGATCTCGCTGAAGGTCGAGCGCCGCGGAACGGACGTCGAGATCCGCGTGCGGGACAACGGCCGCGGCATCGATCCGGACCACCTCGAGTCGATCTTCGATCTGTTCACGCAGATCAGCCCGGAGTCGGTGCGCGACCAGGGGGGGCTCGGGGTCGGCCTCAGCCTGGTTCGGCGCGTCGTCGAGCTGCACGGCGGCATGGTGCAGGCGCGCAGCGAAGGCATCGGGCACGGCAGCGAGTTCATCGTGCGCCTGCCGCTCGGGCTCGAGCAGATCCAGGGGGTGCCGTCGGCGCGGGCCGTCGCGGGCGGCGACTCGAAGCGGCTGCGCGTGCTGGTCGTCGACGACAACAAGGACGCGGCGGACAGCCTGCACCTGCTGCTCGAGGCCATCGGCCAGGACGTGGTGACCGTCTACGACGGCCCGTCCGCCCTCGACGTGATCGACAAGTTCCATCCGGACATCGTGATGCTCGACATCGGCATGCCGCGGATGAGCGGCTACGACGTCGCGAGGCGTATCCGGGAGCGGATGAGCGGCGACGTGCGCCCGATACTCGCCGCGGTCACCGGCTGGGGGCAGGAAACGGATCGGAGCCGGTCGCAGGACGAAGGCTTCCAGTACCACTTCGTCAAGCCGGTCGAGATGAGCGCGCTGCGGGCGCTGATCGGCGAGATCGCCGAGAAGCGCGCAACGCACTGATCGCTGAGAGCCGCTGCCCGACTCGGTCCCGTCAGGTCAGCACGCTGCTCGTGCCGATGCCGAGCAGCCGGCCGATCGTCGCGAGCAGCTCGCCCGGATGCGCGGGCTTCGCGACGTGCGCCTGGAAGCCCGCGACGAGGGCGCGCACACGGTCCTCGGAGCGGGCGTACCCGGTCAGCGCGATCGCCGGCATGCGCTCGGCGAGCGGCAGCCGGCGCTCGGCCTCGAGCGCGCGCACGCGGCGAAGCAGCGTATAGCCGTCCTCGTCGGGCAGCCCGATGTCGGAGATCATCAGATCCGGCCACTCGTGCCGCGCAAGGCCCCGCAGGTGCTCGAGCGCTTCGCGCCCGCCGTCGAAGCTCGTGACCTTCGCGCCGCGCGCCTCGAGCAGTGCGCCGAGCGTGTCGCGCGCGTCCTCGTCGTCGTCGACGATCAGCAGCCGCTTGCCGTCGAGCGAGATCGCCTCGAGCGCGGCGTTCCACGCCGGCCGGGGCGCGCCGTCGTCCGGCTCGGCGACGGCGCGGACGGGGAGCGCCGCGATACAGGTCGTGCCCGATGGGCCGGCGTCGACGACGAGCCGTCCGTGATGCTCCTCGATGATGCTCGAGATCGTCTCGAGATCGAACGGCGCGCCGGGCGGCGCGGCAGCCGTTCCGGTCGCAGCAACCCCCGGCGGCGCCTCCGGCGGGACGGGCTCGGGTGCCGCGAGCTCGCCGAACGGCGCTTCGGCCCCTTCCGTCGGCCGCTGCGCGGCTGGCGGCTCGGCCGCCGCCGGCGTGCGGAACGCCGCATCCGTCACGCGCAGCAGCACTTCGTTGCCGGCCCGCTCGATGCCGACCTCGATCCGCTCCCCGGGCGGGCTCACGTCGACCGCCCGCGCGACCAGGGCCCAAACGACGTCCTGCAGCGCGCCGGGATTGCCGGTCACGAGCCCGACGTCGAGGCCGAGCGTCGTATACAGGTTCAGGCCCTTCGCGTCGATCTCCGGGCGCGCCGCGTCCACGGCAGCGGTGATCAGCGTCGTGAGGTTCACGGGCTGCAGGCTCGCGCGCCGCTCCAAGCGGCGCAGCGCCCGCTCCTGCTCCTGCAACGCCCACATCTGCGCGTACAGGCCTTCGTGCTCAAGCAGCTCGCGGTGCCTGCCGCGCTCGACGATGCGTCCCGACTCGAGCACCAGGATCTCGTCCGCGTGCAGGACGGTCGCGAGCCGATGTGCGATCGTGAGCGTCGTTCGGCGGCGGGCGAGGCGCATGAGCGCGTCCTGCACCGCGCGCTCGGACCGCATGTCGAGCGCGGACGTCGCCTCGTCGAGCACGAGGATCGGCGGGTTCTTCAGGATCGCGCGGGCGATCGCGATGCGCTGCTTCTCGCCGCCCGAAAGCTTGAGCCCGCGCTCGCCGACCACGGTGTCGTACTGCTCGGGCAGCGCGGCGATGAAGTCGTGCACGCTCGCGGCTTTCGCCGCCTCGACGATCTCCTCGCGCGTCGCGCCCACCCGACCGTAGGCGATGTTGTAGGCGATCGTCTCGTTGAACAGGCTCGTCTCCTGCGGCACGACGCCGATCGCCGCGCGGACGCTCTCGGGCGAAACCTCCGCGATGTCCTGCCCGTCGATAAAGACCCGTCCGCTCCACGGCGCGTAGAAGCGCAGCAGCAGGCGTGCGAGGGTCGACTTGCCCGAGCCGCTGCCGCCGACGACGGCGAGGGTCGTGCCCGGCCGGATGCGGAAATCGACGTCGCGCAGCACCTGACGGTTCGGCTCGTAGCCGAAGCTGACGTGGTCGAAGCGCACCTCGCCTGCGCGGATCTCGAGCGCCGGCAGCTCCTCGTCGGGCTCGACCTCGGGCGGCTCGCGCAGCAGCTCGAAGAGCCGCTCGGCCTTCACCATCGCATCGGAGGCCTCGCGGAACACGAACCCGAGCGAGTTCAGCGGCAGACAGACCTGGATCACGTAAGCGTTCACGAGCACGAGGTCGCCGACCGTCATCTCGCCGGAGAACACGCCTCTGCCCGCGAGCAGCATGACCGAGCCGACGCCGAGCGCGATGATGCCGCTCTGGCCGATGTGCAGCAGGGTCAGCGCGCGCTGGTTGGCGATGCTCGCGACGATCCAGTCGCCCATGATCGACCTGAAGCGCTTCGCCTCGAAAGCCTCGTTCGTATAGAACTTCACCGTGTCGTAGTTCAGCACGCTGTCGACGAGCCGGCTGTGCGCGTTCGAGTCGAGCTCGTTCACCCGGCGCTGGCGAATCGCGCGCCGGCGCGTGAAGACGACGCTGAAGATCGCGTAGAGGACGAACGTCACCGCGATGATCAGCGCAAAACCGATCGGGTAGTTGACGGTCAGGATGCCGACGACGATCGAGATCTCGACGATCGTCGGCACGATCGTGAACAGCGCGACGTTCAGCAGGAAGCCGATCGACGACGTGCCGCGCTCGACGTCGCGGGTCAGCGCGCCGGTCGAGCGGTTCGCATGGAAACGGGCGCCGAGGGCGTGCAGATGGCGGAAGACGCGGACGGTGTAGTCCGCGACGGTCGCTTGCGACACGCGCACGAAGATCAGATCGCGGATCTCGCCGAACAGCGTCGTCGAGAAGCGCACGAGCGCATAGCCGACCAGGAGCCCGACGGGGAGCGCGGCGAGCGTTTCCGGCCGGCTCAGCGCGTCGACGATCCGCTTCAGCAGGATCGGCACGGAGACCGCGGCGATCTTCGCGACGATCAGCAGGACCACCGCGGCGAGGACGCGGCCGCGGAATGTCCACACCTTCGCCGCGAGCGTCCAGAGGACGCGCTCTTCGCGCCGCTCGCTCACGCCGCTGCGAGCGCCGGCGCGCCGTGCAATACCGTTCGCCTCGGGGCGCTCAGCGCGATCGTCACGATCACCGGACCCGCCAGGAGCTTGAGAACGTCACGGCACGTGCAGCACATATCATGCCAGGGTACTTTCCGGCACACGGAACCGGACGCGGCGGCGAGAGCGGCGTCGTCTATGCGGTCGCCGTCGCCGTCCGGACCGGTAGAATCGAACGCTGACCGAGCCGATGAGCTTCACCGTGGCAGAAACGATCGCCGTCGTCGCAACCGGAGAGATGGGCAGCGCGGTCGGCGCAGCGCTCGTGCGCCGCGGTCATCGCGTGATCACCGATCTCCGCGGGCGCAGCGCGGCGAGCCGCAAGCTCGCCCGCGACGCCGGCATCGAGGACGTCGGCTCGATCACCGCGCTCGTCGAGACGGCGGAGATCGTGCTGTCGATCGTGCCGCCCGCGGCGGCGGCCTCCTTCGCGCGCAGCGTCGCGACGGCGCTCGAGGAGAGCCGCGCGCGTCCCGTCTTCGCCGACTGCAACGCGATCGCGCCCGCGACCGTCGCGGACATCGCGGCGCCGTTCGATGCGCTCGGCGTGCCGTTCGTCGACGCCGGGATCGTCGGGCCCGCGCCCCGCCCGGACCGGAAGCCCACCCGCTTCTACGTCTCGGGGAACGCGCGGGCCGCCCTCCTCGCCCTCGATGTGCCCGAGATTGCCGTGATCGACATGGGACCTGAGCCTGGCCGCGCGTCGGCGATCAAGATGTGCTACGCCGCGCTCAACAAAGGCTTCGACGCGCTGTTGACGACGGTGCTGCTCGCAGCGCAGCGGCTCGACGTGCGCGCCGAGCTGGTCGCCGAGCTCGGCTCGAGCCAGCCCGAGGCCGCCGCCCGCTCGGCGCGGCGCGTGCCGACGCTCGCCGCGACCGCGAGACGCTACGTCCCCGAGATGCACGAGATCGCCGCGACGTTCGCGGCGGCCGGCGTCACGCCCGATTTTCACCGCGCGGCCGCCTGGCTCTATGGCGTGCTCGCCCGCACGCCGCTCGCGAACGAGACGCGGCTGACCGCCCCCGCCGACCGCTCGCTGGACGAAGCGCTTGCGGCATTCCTCGCCGCGCTCGAGCCGTAGCCCCCCCGTCGGCCGTATCGCGGCGCGCACCGGGGCTGCGGAAGCTACGGGTATCGCCCTTCAGGCGCGCCGGTCCAGAATCGGAGCGACACGAAGAAAACGCATGCGCCGGGCGGCGCGAGGAGGACGTGACATGGCGATCGAGATTTCCCGGGATGTCGACCGTCTGCGCAGTGAAATCGACGAGATGCGCAAGGACCTGAAGACGCTGACCCGCACGCTGCGCGAGACGGGCGCCGAGAAGGGCAAGGAAGCGCTCGAGCACGTCGAGCACCTGCGCAGACGGGCGCAGAAGGGCGCTGCCCGCGCCGAGCAGAGAATCGAGCGCAGCATCGAGGAGCGGCCGTTCGTCAGCGTCGTCGCGGCCTTCGGCGCCGGCTTCCTGCTCGCGAAGCTGCTCGACGCCGGACGTTGAGCGCCGCGGCGCGCGACGCGCCGCCGCCTTTTCCGCCGGCGACGCGCGCCGCCGCGGCGCGCGCCGCCTGCCTTTCTGTCTTCCCCGCGTTCGAGTATCGTCGAGCCCATCGCGCGTAGGGGAGGACACCATGACGAGCATCCGCATCACGCGGCGGCTGGCGCTGGCCGCGCTGACCGCCCTCGCCGGCCTGTCGGCGGCGATATCGCTCGCGCAGCCGCCGCTCGGCGCGGGTCAGCAGCGCCCTGGCGCTCAGGGGGCCGCGCAGGCGGGGAACCTGCCGAGCGAGCCGACGGCCGTCGCGCTGCCGACGCTGTCGGCGGAAATCACCGGCCCCGGGCCGATGTTCGATTCCGCCCCGTCGCATGCCGAGGGCCTCGGCCCCGACGACTTCGACTACGTGACGCGGGAGCACTTCGTATCCGGAACCGCGAACGGCAGCCCGTACACGACCCGCGTCGTTGTGCGGATGCCGCGCGATCCGAGCCGCTTCAGCGGCCTGGTCCTCGCCGAGTCGATGCACTCGAGCGGCGCCGCGCACGCGTACGAGTACACGGCGGCGTACACGATGGACTCGGGGCATGCCGCCGTCGAGATCCTGACCACGTCGCCGGCGCAGTTCGTCGAGCACAACGCCGAGCGATACGGCACCCTGAGGATCGAGGACGGTCAGGCGAACGAAATCCTCGCGCAGGTCGGCGCCCTGGTGAAAAGCGCCGAAGGCCCGCTCGGGAACGTCACCGTGCGCAAGATGGTGCTCGCCGGCACGTCGATGAGCTCCGGCACGCTGTTCAACTACCTGCCCGCGCATGCGGTCTATCGCACGCCGGACATGCGGCACATCTACGACGGCTACTTCCCGACGTCCACGGGCGGCACGGCCGCGGAGGTCGACGTGCCGATGATCCAGATGCCGACGATGCACGAGGTCGAGGGCAACGTCACGCGCCGCCAGGACAGCGACGAGCCGGGCCGGCAGTTCCGGCTGTACGAGGTCGCCGGTATCGGCCACGTCGACTCGCGCGACAACGTCCGGCTGCTGCCGAACCCGTGCACCCGTCCGCTCAGCACGTTCCCGCTGCAGGTGTACATGTCGGTCGGGCTCCATCATCTCTTCCGCTGGGTCGACGAAGGGATCGTTCCGCCGCGCGCAGACCGGATCCTCGTGGACCGCGACACGCACGGCGACGGCACGATGATGGCCACCGACGAGCACGGCAATCCGCTCGGCGGCATCCGCAATCCCTACGTCGACGTGCCCGTCGCCCGGTACGCGCCGGTGAACACGGCCCGGGAGCCGTTGATCGACAACCCGAGCGAGTACGTCGCGAAGAACGGGCTGCAGGGCGCACGGATCATGTGCCGCCTGAGCGCCTACCAGGAGCCGTTCTCGCAGGAGAAGCTGCGCGAGCTCTACGGCAGCAAGGAGCGCTACCTGCAGGCGTTCGAGGCGCGTCTCGACGAGCTCGAGCGCGAGGGCTGGTCGCTGCCGGTCTATCGCGATCTGATCCTCGCCGACGCCGACTCCGTCGCGTTCTGAGGGCTCGGGCAGCCGCCGGCGGATAGGCCGCCGCCGGCTGCCTTTCGCCGGCGGCACGGATCCCCGGGGGCCAATCGGGTCGCGCGCCTGCGCCTCGAGCGGGCCGGAAAGCATTTTTTGTGCTGTACGGCTCCGCGCGCGCGGGCGCATTCTTGTCGCGTTCGCCTGAGGAGAGCCCGCAATGATACGAAGAAGCGAAATCGTCCTCCTGGGCCTTCTGTCGATCGCCGGCCCCGCCGCCGCGCAGAACGGCGACACCGGGCTGCCGCCGCTGATCGACCGCGAGCTCTTCTTCGGCGATCCCGAGCTCGCGGGCGCGACGATCTCCCCGGACGGCGCCCACATCGCGTTCCTCAAGCCGTACGAGGAGGTGCGCAACGTGTGGGTCAAGCGCACCGACGAGCCGTTCGACGCCGCGCGGCCGGTAACGGCCGACCTGACGCGGCCGATCCCGCAGTTCTTCTGGAGCCGCGACGGCCGTTACATCCTCTACGTGCAGGACCGGGACGGCGACGAGAACTTCAACCTGTACGCGGTGGACGCGGCCGCGGAGCCGGGCGCCCGAGGCGTGCCGCCGGCCCGTAACCTGACGGAGGCCGAGAACGTCCGCGTCGCCCTGTACGCGCTGCCGAAGGATCGCCCGGACACGGCCTACATCGGCCTGAACGACCGCGACCCGGCCTGGCACGACCTGTACGAGCTCACGATCTCGACCGGTGAACGGACCCTGCTGCGCGAAAACACCGAGCGCATCAGCGGCTGGATCTTCGACCTCGATGGCGACCTGCGCCTCGCCGTGCGCTCGCCGCCGAGCGGAGAGACGGAGATCCTGCGCGTCGACGAGGACGGCTTCACGCCGCTGTACGCCTGCGGGGTGTTCGAGACGTGCAATCCGGCGCGATTCCATCCCGACGACGAGCGCGTCTATATGGTCACGAACCGGGGCGACGACGTCGACCTCGTGCGCCTCACGCTGCTCGACGTCGAAAGCGGCGGCGAGACGCCGGTCGAGTCCGATCCCGAGAACCGCGTCGACCTCGCCGGGGCGATCTTCTCCGACCGGACGGACGAGCTCGTCGGCACGGTCTACGTCGACGATCGGCCGCGCGTTTACTGGCGCAACGACGAGTGGGAGGCGGATTACACGAGCCTGCGCGAGCGCCTGCCCGGGCTCGACGTGAACCTCGGCTCGTCGACGCTGGACGAGCGTCTGTGGATCGTCAACGCGACGGGGGACATCGAGCCCGGCGAGACGTACCTTTACGACCGGGAAGCGGACGAGCTGACGCTTCAGTACCGCATCCGCGAGCGGCTGCCGCGCGAGCATCTCGCGCCGATGATGCCGATCCGCTACGAGTCGGCCGACGGCCTCGAGATCCCCGCCTACCTGACGCTGCCGAAAGGCGTCGCCGCGCGCGATCTGCCGGCGGTCATCGTGCCGCATGGCGGGCCGTGGGCGCGCGACTCGTGGGGCTATCGGCCGATCCCGCAGTTCTTCGCGAACCGCGGCTACGCGGTGCTGCAGCCGAACTTCCGCGGCTCGACCGGCTACGGCAAGGCGTTCCTCGACGCCGGCAACGGCGAATGGGGCCGCGCGATGCAGGCGGACATCACCGCGGGCGTCGAGCATCTGATCGAGGAAGGCATCGCCGATCCGGAGCGGGTCGGGATCTTCGGCATCTCGTACGGCGGCTACGCCGTCCTCGCCGGGCTCGCGTTCACGCCGGATCTGTACGCCGCCGGCGTATCGTACGTCGGTCCTTCCAATCTCCTGACCCTGCTCGACTCGATCCCGCCGTACTGGGAGGCACAGCGGACGATGCTGCACGAGCGCGTCGGCGATCCGTCCGATCCCGAGGACCGCGAACGGCTCATCGAGCAGTCGCCGCTGTTCTCGGCCGACCGGATCCGCGCGCCGCTGCTCGTGATCCAGGGCGCGAACGACCCGCGCGTGAAGAAGGCCGAGTCCGAGCAGATCGTCGTCGCGCTGCGCGAGCGCGGCTTGCCGGTCGATTACCTGCTCGCGCCCGACGAGGGGCACGGCTTCGCGCGGCCGGTGAACAATCTCGCGGCGTTCGCCGCGACCGAGCGCTTCCTCGCGATGCATCTGGACGGGCGCAGCCAGGAAGGCGGCTCGCCGGAGGTGATGCGCAGGCTCGAGGAGATCACGGTGGATCCGGCGACGGTCCGGCTGCCCGCCGAGCTCGCCGAGCCGCCGTCGGCGGCCGGCTCGAGCGGCGCGCGCTGAGCGGCGCGCCGGGCGGCGTCGACGGGGGCGGCTTCCGTGCGCCGGCCCCCATCGATCGAGGGTCAGTCGAAGTCGAACAGCTCGTCGAGGAAAGACTTGCGTTTGCGGTAACGGCGGCGCTCGCCATAGTCCCGCTCGTGGCGATCGCGCTCGTCCGGATCGCGCCGGTAGTCCTCGCGGCCGCCCCAGCGGGGCGCTTCGGGCTGCGGCGGGCCGCTTGCCGAGCGCTCGATGATCTTGTCGAGCTCGCCGCGATCGAGCCAGACGCCGCGGCATTTCGGGCAGTAGTCGATCTCGATGCCCTGCCGGTCCGACATCAGCAGTTCCGTCTGGTCTACCGGGCATTTCATCCGCGTCTCCTTCTCGAGACTGTGTCTCCGCATTGTACGGGCCGCCGCACGTGCGCCCCAAAGCGGATGTGATGCGCAGCCCGGGCCGCCCTCTGCGGCCTTCCGCAAGGAAGCCCGTCACACCTCGCGCCCGCGCGCCGTCGTACCATTGTTCGGAGCTCTTTCGGGGCTGCAGGATGCAAAAGGCAACGACATCGAGGGGACGGGGCCTCGCGTGCGGGGCCGCCGCGGCCCTCCTCGGCGCGGCCGCCGCCGTCGGGCCCGCCGCGGCGCACGCCGAGTCGCCGGAGCCGGCCGTCGACGAGCAGCAGCGCTGCCTCGCGCTCACGATGTACTTTGAGGCGCGCGGCGAGGGGCCCGTCGGCATGCGGGCCGTCGGCTCCGTCGTGCTGAACCGCATCGAGAGCGACGACTTCCCGTCGACGCCGTGCGAGGTCGTGAAGCAGGGCGGCGAGACGCCGCCGTGCCAGTTCTCCTGGTGGTGCGACGGCAAGAGCGACGTGCCGCGGGATGAGGCGCTGTGGCGCACGGCGCTGGAGATCGCGGCCGCGCTGCTCGAGGACCGCGGCGAGGACCCGACGCACGGCGCGCTGTTCTTCCATAGCGCCGGCATCGCCGTGCCGTGGCGGATCGAGCGCACGCGGACGACGCAGATTCTCGGTCACGTCTACTACCGCTGAGCGCGGCCCGCGCTCATTCGGCGGCGCGGTACGCCCGCCCTTTCCATTCCGCCCGCACGCCGCGCCAGTAGCCGAGCGCGGAGTCGAACGTCATGCCGAGGAACAGCACCGCGGCGACGGGCAACGTCGCAGCCCACCACGCGGGCAAGCGATAGAAACGCACGACCGGGTAATAGGCCGCGCCCATCGCCGCGAGCGCGCCGGCACCGGCGAGGCGCCCGGGCGCCGACGGCGCGGCCGCGAGCGCCGCGGCCGGGACCGCGAAGACGAGCAGCATCGCGGCCGCCGTCGCCGCGAGCAGCGCCGGCGAGTAGCGCAGCTGCGTGAACGCCGTGCGGCTCACCATCCGCCAGAAGTCCGCGAAGCGGTACGCGCGCAGGCTCCGGACCGAGCGGCTCATGCCGATCCACGTGCGGCAGCCGCTGCGCTTCAGCGTCGCAGCGAGCGTGCAGTCGTCGATCAGCGCGCCGCGCAGCGCGGCGAAGCCGCCGATGCGCCGCAGAGCGGCCGCCGACACCAGAATACAGCCGCCCGCGGCGGCCGCCGTGCGCCGGCCCGGCGCGTTCGAGAGCGCAAACGGATAAATCAGCTTGAAGAAGAACACGAAAGGCGGCGCGAGGAGCCGCTCCGCGAACGTCTCGCAGCGCAGCGTCGCCATGATCGACACGAGATCGGCGTCGGCCCGGCGCGATCGTTCGAGCAGAGCGCCGATCGTGCCGGGCGCGAGCTCGATGTCGGCATCGAGCAGCAGCACGCGCGGGCGCCCGACGTGCTCGAGGCCTTGCTGCAACGCCCACAGCTTGCCGCTCCATCCCGCCGGACGCGGACCTCCGGAGACGATGCGCAGCGCGAACGGCGAGCCGTCCGCGAGCCGGCCGAGGATCTCGCCCGTGCCGTCGTCCGACTCGTCGTCGACGACGATGACCTCGAGGCCGGTGCCCTGCTCCGCGAGCGCCGCGAGCGTGCGCTCGATGACCGCCGCCTCGTTGCGGGCCGGGATCAGCACCGTCACGTCGTCGAGCGCCGCCCGTGCGCCGTCCGATTCGAGCCGCTCGCGCACGCGGTGCGGCTGCCACGGCAGCAGCAACACGGCGGTCCAGGCCGCGAGCGCGGCCATCGCGAGCGCCGTGATCACGCCCCGCCCGCGATCCGGCCGACGACGCGGATCGGCCGAGGCCCGGCCGCGAGCGTCAATCCCAGAAGATCAGGAAGTCCCACCAGGGCTTGTCCGCCGCATCGGGCTCGGACGCCTCCCGGTACGTGCGATCCTCGCATGCCGTCGTGCCGTGATAGGGCAGGTCCGAGATCAGCACGGTGTCCGAGCCCGTGTATTGGCCTTCGAAGTAGAGCGGGTCCTCCGCGACGTAGTCGCGCCGCAGCGCCATGCGCTCGGGATCCAGCGTGAAGCGCTCGACGACGTGCAGCCGGTCGCTGTGCGGCACGCGGCCGTCCGCGGACAGGATGCCGGGCTCGAAGCCGACCGTGTCGACGATCAGGACGTCGTCCTCCCAGCGTCCGATCGAATGGCCCTCGAGGCTCGGCTCGAGGTCCGCCGGATGCGCGTCGAGGTCGAGGCGGATCGTGCGCTCGATGCCCATGGAGCCGTACAGCAGCCGGATTTCGTCCTCGCTCTGGATGATCCGGTTCACGTCCATCTCGAACGTCCAGTCGAACAGGATGTTCGTCGGCTCGCAGCGCAGGCGCGGGTTGTCGGCGGACGCGAGGTCGAGGCTTTCTATTGCGGCCCGCCCGGCCTCGGTCAGGGGCATCATGCTCGGCCGGCGATTCCAGTACGTGTCGACCGGATCCTCCGCCATCGACAGCGGCGTGCCCCGCGCGCCCGGGAAGCCGGCGCCGCCGCCCGGGACCTCGCCCGGCTCGAACTCGTCCGCGATGGACACCGGCACGAGCGTGCCCGCCTGGCCGCGGGGATCGGTCATCACGCGCTGCTCCGCGGCCCAGTCGCCCGCGATATTCGGGTCGCCGTTCGGCAGCCGCGCCGGGCGCTCCGCAACCTGCGGCGCGGCCGGCTCGCGGAGCTGGCCGTAGCGGTCGACGCTGCGGCCGTCCGGGAAGAAGACGGTCGCGAGGTAGCAGGTCGTCGGATCGCGGCGATCGGGCGATGCGAGGACGCGGATCGGCATGCCGGCGGGGAACATCTCCTCCGTCCAGCCCGAGCGGCGCAGCACGGTCGCGCCCCGCATCCCGCACCGCCAGGAGGCGACCTCGCCGTCGGCCGAGGTCACGTCGAAGTGCAGCCACGAGTGCGGATTGATGAACTCGACCCGCGTCACGACGCCCTCGAGCTCGACGTCCCGGTTGAGGTCGAAGTTCGCGACGCCGTGGTGGCCGTGCGCAAGGCCCGCGCAGAGCAGCCCCGCGAGCGCAGCGCCTCTCCTGCCCGTCGTCATCGTCGTCCCTCCCCGTCGTGCGGCCGGCGAGCCGGCCCGTCCCGAGGATCCAGTGTAGCCCGGGGTGAGCGAGCACGCGAAGGGTTGACGGTATTCGCCAAGCCGGTCCCAGGGCCGGCCTCTCCGGGCGGGCGTCACGAATTGGCGGCGCGTCCCGGAAACTTGACGGCCGGACAGCCGTCAAAGGGCGAAACGCTCGTCGAGTTCGGACAGGGGCAGCAGCGGCAACCTCCCCCTTCTCGATTCTCGATTCCTCCCCATCGAAGAATCGCCCTGCCGCTGCTGCCCCCTTTACTCTCGCCGGTCGTACCCTCCCGCGACGCTCAGAACGACATCGTCAGACCGACGAAGGCCCGCCGGCCGAGGATGTCGTAGTACTGCGTGTTCGTGCTCGCCGCGTTCCGGTTCGGGTTCGACGGATGAAGCGGATCGCTGCCGACGATCGGCGGATCCTCATCGAAGAGGTTGTCGATGCCGGCGCGCAGCGTGATCCAGTCGTTGACCTGGTAGTCCGCGAACAGGTTGAAGCGGTTGTACGACTTGACGTCGAGAACCGTCGCGTTGGGCGCGCGCGCCTTGGCCTGGTCCTTGATCTCCGGCAGGTGATACCAGTTGAGCGCGATCGTCGCGTTGCCGCCGGCGAAGGTATAGCCGACGGTCGTGTTCTTCCGGTAGTCGTATTGGCCGCCCTGCCCCAGCGTCCCCTTGTAGTCGATGAACGGCTCGCCCGGCGCGTCCTGCAGCTCGAACTTGTTCAGGTAGCTCAAGACCGAGTTCACGAACAAGGTCCCGCCGCCCACGTCGCCGGTCCAGTTCACCTGCAGATCGACGCCGGACGTCTCGAGCGTGCCCTGGTTGACGTACGGCGCGTCCACGATGTTGCGCTCGCCCGTGATCGGGTGCCGATTGATCATCCGGCAATAGCCGCCGGGATCGTCGATCGAGTACGTCGGGTTGCTGACCCCGTCCGCGTTGAAGCATTGCTGGTAGACGAACACCGGGCTCATCGGCGAGATCCAGTCCGTGACCTCGATGCTGTACATGTCCAGCGAGGCCGTCAGGCCCTCGAAGCGGCCCGGCCCCGAGAACACGACGCCGAAGGTCCACGTGTCCGCCGACTCGGCGCCGACGTTCGGGTTGCCCTGCTCGTACACGTTCTCGAGCGGGAAGAACGGCGCGCCCGGCCGCGCGAAGTTGTTCGCCTGAGGCGTGCCCGGCGTGCCGCCGAACGGCGTGTTCGGGTTGCCGATGATGTCTATGCAGAGCTGCTGCACCTTGAGCCGGTCGGGGTTGCCCTCGACGTTGCCCCAGGGCGCGGTCGTCGTGTGGGAGCACGGGTCGCTCGGCCCGAAGCCCACGGTCAGCATCGTCGGGCCCTGGAACATCTCTGCCGTGTTCGGCGCGCGCGTTGCCGCCTGGAAGCCGCCCCGCAGGCGAATCGTGTCCGACGCCCCGTAGTCGAACAGCGCCTTCCACGTGTCCACGTCGCCGGCGGCGGTGTTGAACTCCGAGTAGCGATAGCCGAACTCGAGGTTCAGCCGCCCGGTCACCGGCACGAGCAGCTCGCCATACAGCTCCTTCACGTCCATCTTGCCGGCCGTGTCGTTCGACACGAAGATGCCGATCGGATGGTCGTTGGCGTTGACGTCGTCGTTGAGCGGCTCGAACCGGAACGTGTTCTCGCGATACGCGGCGCCCGCCGCGAACCGGAGCTCGCCGGCTCGCATCTCGGCGATCGCGCCTTGCAGGTTGAACTCGAAGACGTCCTGCGTCAGGTGCGACGACGCGCGCCCGCGCAGGTTGATGGTCTCGAGGCAGCGGGGGTGCACGTCGCCGCCGAAGATCGGCAGACCGGTCGGACAGTCGAGCTTGTACTCGCGCTCGATGGTCTCGTCCACGACCTGACCGAAGTTCGGCCGCTCGATGAGCATCCGGTAACGCTGCAGCGACGGCAGAGACCGGTAGTCGTTACGTGTGTTCGTCTCGCCCGTCGACGCGTGGAACTCCCAGGTCCAGTCGCTGTTCGGGAACGAGCCCTGGAGACCCGCGAGGAGCTGATAGACGTCGTTGTTGTTCTCCGTCGTGAACGGCTCGCCGAAGAAGTCGATGCCGCGGAACAGCCGCCAGTCGCCGGCGGGGTCCTCGCGCGAGTCGAGCAGCGTCTGCAGCGCGGGCGGAATGGGCCGCCCGTCGGCCGGCACGAAGGCCTGCCACACCGTGATCGCCGGCGGGATGCCCCCCGTGGTCGTGACGACGTTGTTGCTGTACGTGACCTGCGCGAAGGCCGACAGGTTGTCGCTGATCTCGTAGGACGCCCGGCCGAACAGCGAGCGGCGCTCCTGCGGCGTGGAGGCCATGCCGCCCGTGAACTGCGTCGCGACGTTGCCGTTCCGGTTGCGGTGGATGCCGACGTAGCCCTGGCCGTCCGCCTCGATCTGGCCCAAGGGGCCCTTGTAGCCGAGCGCGCCGGCGATGATGAACGGCGTGCCGTCCGGGTTGAAGTAGATCTCGTTGACGCTGTCGACGTCGACCGTGCCGGGCGCGAAGCCGTGCACGGCGAAGATCTCGTCCACCGCCTCCTGTGTCGGCCGATTGGCCGGCCCGGCGAAGGAATATCCCGGTGCGTGGATGAAGCCGCCGGCGTTCGTCTGCGGATCGAACCAGCCGTTGCGGTAGAAGTCGCGGTCGCGCTGCCAGACGACCTTGCGATCGTAGTACTCGAGCCCGAGCATCGCGTTGCCGCGCCCGTCGGCGGAGTTCGCCCCGATCAGCGTCGTGAAGCGCGTTTCCTCCCCGTCGCCTTCGCCCGTCACGGACCTCTGGAAGTCGACGTCCACGCCTTCGAAGTCGTCCTTCAGCACGAAGTTGACGACGCCCGCCAGAGCGTCCGGACCGTACACGGCCGATGCGCCGCCGGTGATCGTCTCGACGCGTGCGATGGCGGCTGACGGGATCGTGTTGATGTCCACGATCAGCGCGGCGTTCGCCGGCTGCGGGCGGCGGCCGTCGACGAGCACGAGCGTCCGGTTCGTGCCGATGCCGCGCAGGTTCGCGCTCGCGATACCGAGCGACGTGGTCGGGCTGCCCTGGCCGCCGGATACGAACTGCGTGCCGGCCGGCACGAACTGCGGCATCTGGTTGAGGACCGATTCGACGCTCAGTGTGCTCGATTGCGAAAGCCTTGCCGAGTCGACCGTCATGATCGGGCTCGGCGCGGCGAAGTCGCGCCGCACGATCCGGGACCCGGTGACCGTCACTTCCTCGATGGCGCCGTCCTGCGCGGAAGCGGGCGTCGATAACAGGCTCGTGCCGAGAACGCTCGAGATCGTCGTCGCGAGCGTGCTCAGACGCGGCATAGGCGTGGCGTGGTGCGACATGGAACCTCCCCCTGTGAATGTCCATTACCGCGTTGTGACGGCGCTGTTGCCCTAATCGGACGGCAGCGCATTCTTTCGGCTCAGACCTGCAACCCTCCGCAGCGAGGCCTCCCCCTGTTGTTGCAAATCAACACACGCGCGGAGCGCTCGATCTTAGCGATGACGTGATCTTACGACAAAACTCTATTCACCCGTCTACGTGGTTTTGACGATAGTATTCGGTCTACCCTGTGGATGACTCGAGCGGCTCAAACGATCTCGAGCGCCCGACGGTTGCGGATGAACTGCGACAGGACCCACTTCTCGCCGCGCAGCGGCGGCCGGCCGGCGTGCAACGTGCGCCGTTCCGGCTGTCCGGACGGGAGCACATTGACGAAGCACAGGCCCTCCCCGCGTCGGCCCTTGTGACGGATTCCGAGCCGCGCAAACTCCGTCTCTCCGCCCTCGTAGTCGTCGTTCAGATACACGAGGAACGTGATGATCCGCTCGCCGCGAACGCGGACCTCTTCCTCGTAGCCCGGCGTCTCGGGATCGATGAAGTCGTAATGGTTCGCAATCTCCTCGCCCACGTCGTAGTGCAGCACCGTGGCGCCTTCCATGTTGACGAGCGGCGCCCCGGTCGTGACCGCCATGCGCGCCTGCACCATCAGATGGACCAGGTCCGTCTCCATCAGATTGAACGTGGCCGCGGTGTTGGTCCGCGTCTCGGAGACGATGTCCTCCTTTCGGCCGGCGTCATAAACGCGCGCGCGCTCGAGCCGGCCGCGAGACCGCTCGATGAGCCAAGCGCAGACCTCGTCGTTGACGAACGACGGGAACAGCCGAACGTCGGGGCCGTCGTGCAGCGCGACGGCCGCCGGCACTTTCGCCCAGGACGCGACGTCGATCCGCCCCCCGGTCATCGACGCGAGCACGCGAAGCTGGTCCGCGGCCGGCTTCCAGCCGCGCTCGGCCGCGATGCGCGTCAGCTCGATCGCGCTCTTCCAGTCGTGCCGTCCGCCGAGGCCGGCCGCGGCGAGCACGGCGAGCAGCGCCGCGGCCTCCGCGCCGCCTTCCTCGGCCGCCTCGCGCATGAAGGCGGCGCCCTCGCGCCACAGCAGCGGCGCACGGTCCCCGACGATCAGACGCTTCGCGAGCCGCGTCTTCGCCTCGATGTCGCCGCGCTGCGTCGCGCGGGCGAGACAATCGATCGCATCGTCGTGCCGGCCCTCGGCATCGTGCCGCTCGGCCATCTCGATCTCGGCCGCCGTCGAGCTCACGGCCGCGCCTCCGGGCCGCCGCGGCCGCTACCTGATGCTGAGCTCGTGCAGCGCACCGAAATCGCCTCTTGCGAACACGTTGAATGCCAGGCAGAAGCGTTCCTCGTCCGATTCGTTCGGGTCCACCGAATGGGACACGACCGACGGGAACAGGCAAATGTCGTTGGTCTTCGGCTTGTGGCCCCAGCTCTTGCAGTTGTAGATGTTGAATCTATCGATATCCAGGTCGAGCGCGGGCGGGAACGGGACGTGGCTCAGCACATCCCGGTGGAAGACGAGGTCGCCGCTCTTGTCGTTCGTCTGCAGATACAGCACCCCCGAGATCAGCGAGTTGTGGTGCATGTGGGGACCCGCGGCGTGGCCGCGCCGGTGGCGGTTGATCCACGAGTTGGTGACGTAGAACTCGATCGTGCTGCTCACGCCGAGCAGCTCCCGCGTGTACCTCTCCACCTCCCGCATCACGATCCGGTGAACGTGCTCGAACTCCGGCCGATGCAGGACCTTCTTGTCGACGGAGCTCAGGAAGTTGTACGACCCGCCGCCCGGCATGCTGGACGTGTACTCGAGCGCCTCGAGGTCCGGCCTTTCGAAGTCGCCCACGTTGTTGACGTAGAGCGGGGTGGAAAAAAGGGGGAAAATCATCGGCTTGTTCATGAAGCTGCCCTCCCGCCGGCGCCTCGGCTCAAGCGGGGATGAAATCGATGTCCGCGGTCTCCTGCACGGGCCCGTAGCCGAGCCGGCGGCAGACCCAGTCGGCGGTCGGGTTCGACGGGTCGAGACAAAAATAGGAATGCTTCGACCCGCGCTCGAGCAGTTGCCGGCTGAAGGCGGCCACCGCCGCCGTCGCGTAGCCCCGGTCGCGAAGCTCGGGCGGCGTGTACAGGATGCCGACCGCGGCCGCATCGCGCGTCTCGCGCAGCACGCCCACCATGCAGCGCGGAGCGCCGTCGTCCCAGAAGTAGAGCTGGCCGATCGCGATCAGCTGAACGCACAGGTTGCCGTCGAGGGCAGCGAGGCCGCTCTCGAAGGCGAAGGCCCTGCCCCACTGCGCCGCGACGGGAGCGTCGGCGGCCGCCGCACGACGCAGCCCGCCGGGCGGCGGCGCATTGCCCGGCACGATCGCGCGGTGCGCCAGCAAGCGCTGGCGCGACTGCACGGCCCAGCCCCCGCCGTGCAGCTCGATCCACCGCTGCGCGTAAGCGCTCGCCGCCGGCTCGGGGCCGGCCACGCCGGACAACGTACGATAGAAGGCGCCGACGCTGTCGACTAGCGCCGGTATCGCGTCGAGCGGCAACGCGGTCAGCCCGAGGCGGAACGGCGGCGTGCGAAAGGCGCAGCCGACGATCTCGTCTCCATCCTCGAGAGTCGCCCAGTACGCAGGCTCCGGAAAGCGCGCGTCGCCGCGGCTCGCGAAGCGGGCGCTCTGCAGCGCCATCGCGTTCTCCATCTCCGCGCGTGCGAGCCATCGGCCGGCCCGGGCGAGGAACGCGTGCGCATCGGGATGGAGGCGAATCGTCGTCATGAGGACACCCGGCGCTCGGCGGTCAGCCGACCCGCTCCGCGCGCGCGTTCAGCACCGGGCGGCTGCGCACGAATTGCGTCATGACCCATTTCTCGCCGCCCGTCGGCGGGCGGCCGGCGTGAACCATGCGGGTGTCGGGGCGCCCGTCCGGCAGCGCATTCACGAAGAACATCGCGTCGCGGCGCCGGCCCTTGTGCCGCACGCCGAGCTGCGTGAACTCCGTCTCGCCTCCGGTATAGTCGTCGTTCAAGTAAAGGAGAAAGGTGACGACGCGCTCGCCGCGCTGGCGGATCTCGTGCTCGTAGTGCGGAATCCTCGGATTCAGGAAATCGTAGTGCTCCGTGATCTCCTGACCGGCAGCGTAGTGCAGAATCGTCGGGCCTTCCATGTGGTGCACGGGCAGGCCCAGGACGCGGGCCATGCGGTGCTGGATCGCGATCTGCACGACGTCGCCGTCCGTCAGGTCGAACCCCGTCGCGCTGTTCGTGCGCATTCGATCCGGCACGTCCCGGCCGCGGACCGGATCGTAGATCAGCGCGCGCCGCAGCCGCCCGCGTGCCCGGGCGATGAGCCAGTCGCACGCGACGGCGGGCACGAAGTCCGGGAACGCGCGCACCGTCGGCTCGTCGTGCAGCGTGATCCCCGGCCGCGGCGCGAGCCACGTGTCGAGATCGATCTGCTCGACGAGGCCCCGCCAGCCCTCCGGCGGCGGCTCGGCCTGCGGCGGACGGCCGGCCAGGACGCACAGCTGACCGCGAGCCAGCGCCGCCCCCTGCTCCGCGGCCCGGAGCAGCAGCGACAAGGCCCCCGGCCAGCTCTGCTCGACGTAGGCGCCGAGCGCGGCCATCGGCGCGAGCCGCAAGGCCGCCTCGACGCTTCCCGCGCGCATCGCTTCGGCGAGGAAACGCGCGCCTTCCTTCGGCAGCAGGGGCGCCCGGTCGCCGGCCACGAGCCGCTTGCCGAGCTCCGTCATGGCGTCGATGTCGCCCGCCTGCGTCGCGCGGGCAAGCTCGTTGATGGCCTCGTCATGTCGGCCCGCCGCGTCGTGCTCCGCGGCGAGCGCCGTGGCGGCGGTCATGATCCCCCCTGCGGCCGGCAAACCGGCATCGACGTTCTCCGTCGTCCCCCTCGAAGCCGATATGTACACCAAGGTTCACGGCCTGTCGATCGCGGATCCGCGCGACTTGCGCTTACCATTAGGCTCAGGCGAAGAACATCCACTACAACAACGGAGGCGCCGATCCGAAATGAGCCACACCGAAGCGGTTCGCGATATCACGACCCTGCAGAGCCACATCCTCGAGCACGGCTTCGACCAGCCCGATGACGGCGAGACGCTGTCGTGGATTCTGTCCGCGCTGTCGATTTCCGCGAAGATCATCGCCGCGGAGGTCCGGCGCGCGCGGCTCGCGGACGTTCTCGGCGAGGTCGGGACGGCGAACGTGCAAGGAGAAACGCAGCAGAAGCTCGACGTGATCTCGAACGAGGTCCTGCTGCGCACGCTCGGCCGCCGCGAAGGCGTCGCCATCGTCGCGTCGGAGGAAAACGAGGAGCCGGTCATCATCCGCAACGACCGCCGCGGCCCGCGGCGCTACTGCGTGCTTTTCGATCCGCTCGACGGCTCGTCGAACCTCGACGTCTGCGGGGCCGTCGGCACGATCTTCAGCATCGTCCGCCAGGACCGGCGCTCGCAGAATCCCGAGGCTTCGCTACTGCAGCGGGGCTCCGAGCAGGTCGCGGCCGGCTACGTCCTGTACGGCTCGTCGACCGTCTTCACGGTGACCCTGGGCCGCGGGGTCGACATGTTCGTCCTCGACCCGAGCATCGGCGCCTTCGTCCGCGTGGCGCAGAACCTGCGCATCCCGAAGGCGAGCAAGAGCTACTCGGTCAACGAGGGCAACCGCCTGTCGTTCCCGGAGGGCTACCAGCGGTACCTGCACTTCGCGCAGGAGCAAGGCTACTCGGCGCGATACGTCGGCACGATGGTCGCGGACGTGCATCGGATTCTGCTGAAGGGCGGCGTGTTCATGTATCCGCCGACGCAGAAGGCGCCCGGGGGCAAGCTGCGGCTGCTGTACGAGGCGAATCCGATGGCGATGGTCATCGAGCAGGCGGGCGGCAAAGCGTATGCCGCGCCGGGCACGCGGATCCTCGACATCAAGCCCGACGACATCCATCAGCGCGTTCCCGTCGTGCTCGGCAGCCCGGACGAGGTCGACCGTGTGATGGAGCTGGTGGGAGAATAGCCCCGCGTGGGCGCCGGAGGCTCGCCGGCGTGACCTTCGAAATAGGTGTTCGACACCGTTATCTCGAAGAAGGGTGTCTGACACCGATTTTCTGCGGACGCCGAGGAGGATCGCATGCACAACAGGGTCCAGCGCGCGCTCGCGCGACGTGAACGGATGAGACGCTCGCGCGACTACGCGTGGACAATCTTCGCGGCGGCCGCCGCCGCGGGCCTCTTCGGCTGGATATTGCTGATCGGCCAGCTGCTGTCGGACGTCCGGACCGAGTGGTGGGCCCTGCTCGTCTACGCCGTCATCGCCGTGCTCGCGAGCTACGTCGCGCTGCGCGCCTTCGGCGCAGCGAGACGTCTCACCCGCCGGCTCGACGAGGCGCAGCCCCTGACACCCGACGACGGCCAGCTCGAGCGCCTGCCCTCGGTGTGGTCCGAGATCTGGCGCCGCCGCGGCTGAGTAGGAGCGCGGCGCCGGCCGGCGCCGCGCTCAATGGGTCATCGCGTAGATGACGTAGTTGACTCCGTAGCGATACGCGAGCGCCGTCATCTCGAGCGGATAGTACGGATCGTTGGCGTGCTCCCACGCATCGCCCATGTCGATGTTGAAGTTGATCGCGACCATCAGCCGCCCGTCGTCGTCGTAGATGCCGCGCCAGCGCGGCGGCCCTTCCATTCGCGGCGGCATCCCGGGTCCGCGCAGGTGCCGCTGGCCGGGGATCTGCGTGCGATTGTCGAGCGGGAAGACGATCTCGAGCAGCGGGTCGCCTTCGGGGATATCGACGATCGCCCTGTCCGGCAGCACGCGGCGGATCGCCGCCTCGAAGATCGGCCACTCCCAATCGCTGTGGAAATCGTCGACGACGAGGAAACCGCCGCGCAGCAGGTACTCGCGCAGCCGCTCCGCCTCGGTATCGGTCGGCATCCAGTAGCCCTGGCCGACCTGCTGCACGAACAGCCACGGATAGTCGAACAGCCGCTCGTCCGTGAGCTCGAGATGGCGGCTGTCCTTCGCGACCGACAGCCGCGTGAAGCGGGCGAGGGCCGGGAGGAAGTTCACCTCGGCCTCCGGATAGTCGATGGCCCACCACGGCATGCGCCACCCGCGCGAGCCCCCGCCCCCGCCGCGCGTCGCGTAGATCATCCGCGCCATGTGGAACTCGGCCTCCGGCGTGTCCTGGGCCTGGGCTGCGAGCGCCGCCTCCGGAATGCGGGACTGGCTGGCTGCGATCCCCGCGACGAGAGCGGCCGCCGCCGCGAAGAGAGTGCGCGCCCGGAGCCTTCTGCCCATCAGTCTTCCTCTATGAACCGCGCGGTCAGCTCGGAGTAGGCGTCGATGCGCCGGTCGCGCAGGAACGGCCAGCCGACCCTGAACGACTCCATGTCGTTCAGATCGATCTCCTCGACGAGCACGGCCTCGGCGTCCGCCGGCGCGCGCACGAGCACGCGGCCGTCCGGCGCGGCGAGAAAGCTCTGCCCCCAGAACTCGATGCCGCCGCGGCCGTCGGGCGACGGCTCGAAGCCGACGCGGTTGACGGCCAGCACGAAGCAGCCGTTCGCGATCGCGTGGCTGCGCTGCACCGTCTCCCACGCGTCGTGCTGGCGCTCGCCGTACTCGGCTTTCTCCTCGGGATGCCAGCCGATCGCGGTCGGGTAGATCAGGAGCTCGGCGCCGCGCAGCGCCGCGAGCCGCGCGGCCTCCGGGTACCACTGGTCCCAGCAGACGAGCACGCCAAGCTCGGCCGCGCCGGTCGAGAAGCTCCGAAAGCCGAGGTCGCCCGGAGCGAAGTAAAACTTCTCGTAGTAGCGCGGATCGTCCGGGATGTGCATCTTCCGGTACTTGCCGACGTAGCCGCGGCGCCCGTCGAGCACCGCGGCCGTGTTGTGGAAGAGCCCGGGCGCGCGCCGCTCGAACAGGCTCGCGACGATCGTCACGTCGAGCTCGCGGGCGACGGCTTCGAGACGCTCGGTCGTCGGGCCCGGCACGGGCTCCGCGAGCTCGAACTGCGCCGGGTCCTCCGTCTGGCAGAAGTAGCGGGAACGGAACAGCTCCGGCAGCACAACGAGCTTCGCGCCCTGCGCGGCCGCATCGCGAATGAGCGCGAGCGCGCGCTCGACGTTCGCCTCCGGCAGCTCGGACATCGCCATCTGCACGAGCCCGACCTTGAGCGGCTTCGATGCCGCCCGCCGGCTGCTCATACCCGATGCTCCTCCCGCTCCATGTTGCGGGCATCGCAGTATGTGTTCGCCGAGAAAGTCGCCATATAGTAGTCGAGGATCTCCATGCCCTGCGTCGGACGCACGACGCCCGCCTGGATCTTTCCGCGCACCAGCTCGCTCATCCGACGGTGCAGGTCGTTCGGGAAGTACTGCACCTGAGCCAGCATATCCTGAATCGCGGTGCCGGGGATGATCTTCTCGATCCAGAAATTGCCGGGCTCCTCCGCGTCGGCGTAGACATGCGCCTCCGCCACGCGCCCGAACAGGTTGTGCGCGTCGCCGACGATGTCCTCGTAGGCGCCCATCAGGAAGAAGCCGAGGTAATACGGCTGCCCGGGATCGAGCTTGTGCAGCGGCAGGAAGCGCTTGTCGCGATAGCTCGAGACGTAGTGGCTGACCTTGCCGTCCGAGTCGCACGTGAGATCGACCAGGAGCCCGCGCCGCGTCGGCTCCTCCTCCAGCCGGTCGATCGGCATGATCGGGAACGGCTGCCCGATGGCCCAGTGATCGAGTATCGACTGGAACACCGAGAAATTGCACAGATACTGGTCCACCAGCACGCCCTCGAGCTCGACGATCTCGGGCGAGCTCGCGAGCTCCTCGTTATGCTGCGCGGCCTTCAGGATCCGGTTGCAGACCCGCCAGTAGAGCGCCTCGGCGAGCGCGCGCTGCTCGAGCGGCAGATAACCGAGCGTGAACAGCGTGCCGACGTCGTCGAGCCGCTCCTTCGCGTCGTGATACGCCTCGAGCAGCTCGCCGGGCTTCCTGATCGTCGGCAGATACTCGAGGATGCGGCCGAGCGCCTGCACGGTCTCCTCGAAGTCGTCCGGGACCGTGAGATCCTGCGAAGAATCGTCCTTCGCGTGCGCGCCGATCACGGGCACGATCAGCACCGAGTGATGCGCGGTGAGCGCGCGGCCGCTCTCCGTCACGAGGATCGGCATCGGCACCCCGTTCGCGTCGCAGACCTCCTTGACGGTGAAGACGACCGCGTTCGCGTACTCCTGCAGGCTGTAGTTGATGCCTGCGTCCTCCTCGAAATGGCCCTTGTCGTAATTCACGCCGAGGCCGCCGCCGACGTCGAGATACTTGACGCCGATGCCCCGCTGGATCAGCGACGCGTAGATCTGCGCCACCTCTTTCGTCGCCTGCTTGAGGACCTGGATGTCCGCGATCTGGCTGCCGATGTGGCAGTGCAGCAGCAACAGGTTGTCCGCGAGCCCGTTCTCCTCGAGCTCGCGGACGAGCCGCATCAGCTCGGTGACCGTCAGGCCGAACTTCGAGTTCGCGCCCGAGGACTCGGACCAGCGGCCGGACCCCCGCGTCAGCAGGCGCACGCGCGCGCCGAGCCGGGGCTTGATGCCCTTCTCGAACGCGAGGTTCTTGAGATCCGTGAACTCGGAATACTTCTCGATCACGGGCACGACGTTCTGCCCGAGCCGCTGCCCGTTCAGCATCAGGGACAGCATCGTCCGGTCCTTGACGCCGTTGCAGACGAGCAGCGTGTCGTTGTCCACATGCGGCAGCGTCGCGAGGAGCTCGGCCTTCGAGCCGCACTCGAGACCCATGCCGTACGGCTTGCCGGCATCGAGCAGCTCGTCGACGACCTCGTGGAGCTGGTTCACCTTGATCGGGTAGATGCCGCGGTAGACGTTCTGGTAGCCGGACTCGGCGATCGCGTCCCGGAACGCCTCGTTGATGCGCTTGACCTGCGCGCGCAGCACGTCCTGAAAACGTATCAGGATCGGGAACTGAATTCCCCGCCGGCGCAGCTCCTGCACGATGTCGACGACGTCCATCGTCGTCGACGCGGGGTCGAGCGCGCGCACGGCCACGTGACCGAGCTCGTTAATGAAGAAGTACGGCGCGCCCCAGCTCGTGATGCGATAGAGCTCCGCCGAGTCTTCGATGCTCCAGCCGGCGGCTTCCTGAGGCGCTTCCAGCAATTCGGGTCGGGATGCCATCGGCGGTTACTCCCCGAGCACGTAGGCGAAAATGAGCGGCGCGACGATCGTCGCGTCGGACTCGATGATGAACTTCGGCGTGTCGGCCGAGAGCTTGCCCCACGTGATCTTCTCGTTGGGCACGGCGCCGGAGTAGGAGCCGTAGCTCGTCGTCGAGTCGCTGATCTGGCAGAAATAGGCCCACTTCGGCACGTCCTCGATCCGCAGGTCCTGCTCGAGCATCGGCACGACGCAGATCGGAAAGTCCCCGGCGATGCCGCCGCCGATCTGGAAGAAGCCGATCGGGGTCTGCCACGCCGTCGCCTGATACCACTCGGCGAGCGCCAGCATGTACTCGATGCCGGACTTCACCGTCAGCGGGCTCTTGATGTCCCCGGAGATGCAGTGGCTCGCGTACATGTTGCCGAGCGTCGAGTCCTCCCAGCCGGGCACGAAGAGCGGCAGATCGGCCTCGCTCGCGGCGATCAGCCAGCTGTCCTTCGGGTCGATCTGGTAGAACGGCTCGAGCTCGCCGGCCCGCAGCGCCTGGTACATGAACTCGTGCGGCAGGTACCGCTCGCCGGCGGCGTCCGCCGCCATCCAGCGCTTCAGCACGACGCCCTCGAGCCGGCGCATCGCCTCGTGCTCCGGGATGCACGTGTCCGTCACCCGATTCAGGTTCTGCTCGAACAGCGCCTCCTCCTGCTCGGGCGACAGATGCCGGTAGTGCGGAATGCGCACGTAGTGATCGTGCGCGACCAGGTTGAACAGGTCCTCCTCGAGGTTCGCTCCGGTGCACGAGATCGCGTGGACCTTGCCGCGCCGGATCATCTCCGCGAGAGACAGCCCGAGCTCGGCCGTGCTCATCGCGCCGGCGAGCGTCACCAGCATCTGTCCGCCCGAATCGAGATGGCGCACGTATGCCCGCGCGGCGTCGACGAGCGCCGCGCTGTTGAAATGGCGGAAGTGGTGGTCCAGAAAATCGGAAATGGCGCCCATCGCGATCTCCAGGCGGCAACGTGGGAGGGGAAATCCAGCAAGGTTAGAAAATCGACGGGGCTCCCACAAGGGAAAGACCCGAAAGGTGTCGGGCGCCCGAAAAAGGCGGCGTCGGACACCTTTCGTTCGGGCCGCCGTCGAGGTTCCGAGGTCCGGTGCCGAACAAAGCCTTTGACACCTTTTCTCTACGTCAGATCGCAGGCACCTGCTGCGTCAGGCAGTGCAGCGCGCCGAGGCCGCCGACCAGCGCGCGGCAGTCGATCGGCACGATGCGCCGGCCCGGGAAGCACGCGCCGAGCACGTCGCGCGCGACGTCGTCCTGCGGACAGCCGAAGACCGGCAGCAGCACCTGCTCGTTCGCGATGTAGAAGTTCGCGTAGCTCGCCGGCAGGCGCTCGTCGCCGTTGTAGAGGGGCTCGGGCATCGGCAGCTCGACGACGTCGATCGGCGCGCCGCCGATCGTCGCCGCCCGCAGCCGCGCCAGGTTCTCCGCGAGCGGCGCGTGGTTCGGATCGGCCTCGTTCGGCTCGACGACCGTCACCACCTTGCGCTCCGCGACGAACCGCGTGAGATCGTCGATGTGCCCGTCCGTATCGTCACCGACGATGCCGTCGCCGAGCCAGACGATCTCGTCGACGCCGAACGCGTCGCGCAGCACCGCCTCGATATCCGCCTTCGACAGCCGCGGGTTGCGGTTCGGGTTGAGCAGGCACTGCTCGGTCGTGAGCAGCGCACCGGCGCCGTTCACGTCGATCGCGCCGCCTTCGAGCACGACATCGTACGCGATGCGCGGCACGCCGATCGCCTCCGCCATCCGGGCGGCGGCGGCCCGATCGAGGTCGTACGGCGGATACTTCCCGCCCCAGGCGTTGTACTCGAAGTCGAGCGCGACCAGCGGCGCCGCGGGGTCGTCGACGGCGAAGATCGGCCCGTGGTCGCGGACCCACGCGTCGTTCGTCGGAATATGGAAGTAGCGGATCCGCTCCGGCGGCGCGAGCGGGTCGAGCAGCCGCCGGACGTGGGCCTCGTGCTCGGCGTCGAGCACGTTCACGTAGACCAGCTCCGTCTCGGCGAGCGCGGCCGCGGCGCGCGCCATCGCGGGCTCGACGCCTTCGAAGACGCCCGGCCACGTGTCGCGGTTGTGCGGCCAGGAGAGCCAGGTCGCGGTATGCGGCGCCCACTCCGGGGGCATGCGTCGGGACCGGTTCGGGGGCAGCTTTCGGGTCGTCTCCATGGCGGTGCTCGAGCTTCCCGGCCCGGCGGCGCCGGCCCGGACGCCGCGGCGCGGCAGGGTCGTGGGCGCGCAATGATAACGTGCCGTCCGCAAGGTACAAGCGCTGCCCGAGCTTGTATGATGGGCTCCATGAACGCGAAGCCCAAACCCGCTGCGCGGCGCGCGCGGCGCGCTTCGGTGTGCGCCGCGCTGCTCGTGATCAGCGCCGCGCTGTCGCTGCCCGCTGCGGCGCAGCCGAGGGTCACACAAGGGTCGCTGCTCGTCTCGACCGACGAGATCGGCGATGCGAGCTGGACCGAGACGGTCGTCCTCATTCTCCATCACGGCCCGAACGGGACGCTCGGCGTCGCCATCAATCGCCCGACGGAAGTGCGGCTCGAGGAGATCGTGCCGGACCTCGGCGAATTGCCGGAGCTCGAAGGTCACGTGTTCCGCGGCGGACCCGTGCAGCCGACTCAGCTGGTTTACCTCGTCCGCAATCCGCCCGCCGACCTGCTGCGCGACGCGCCGCGGATCCTCGAAGGCGTCTACGCGAGCGGCGATCTCTCGGCGCTGCCCCGGATCGTCGAGGCCAGGGGTCCCGACGCGCTCAGGCTCTACGCGGGCCACGTCGAATGGGCGCCGGGACAGCTCGATCGCGAGATCGCCGACGAGCGCTGGACGGTGACCGCGGGCTCCGCGGAGCGGGTCTTCTCGCCGAGCCCGTGGCTGCTGTGGCAGCGTCTGCGCAACGCGGGGGACGAGCTGCTCGTCGACGGCGCGAGCACGCCGCCGCGCGCGGCTCCGCTCGGCGACGCCGCCGCTTCGCTGCGCGAGACGGCCGCGGCGCTCGACGAGGCGGCGGTCTCGCTCGACCGGGCCGCGAGGCTGCTCGACGAGGCCGCGGCGCTGCCCGGCGGCTGATCCCGGAGCGGCGGCCGCCGGGCCGCGGACGTGCCCGTCAGCGCGAGGCGGCCGCCCCGCCCGGCAGCTTCGACAGGTCGGCGTTGATGTAGACCTCCTCGACGCCGCCGCGCTTTGCGATCGCGATCGCCTTCTCGACGGCCTCCTTCGGCCCGAGCTCCATGTCGTCGATCAGGGTCTTGATGACATAACCCGCATGACCGGGCCGGGCCGTCGCGAGGGAAGCGGTCGTGCGCGGGGCCTTGCCCGGCACGGCGATCCGACGGATCCGCAGGAACAGCGCGGGGCCGCGCAGCGGCGCATCGGGCGTGCCCTGGACCACGCGCACGCCCTCCTTCATGACCATCGAACCCTGCGACATGGCGCGCTTCCCAACGGGAGAGGACGGCCATCCTTGGCCGGGAAGCAGTATGCCGCCCGGGCCGTCCGACTTCTGAGACGCAGCGCACGAGCGGCGCAAACGGTCATGGCTCCGGCGGGAGGATCGGGATTTCCGGCGCCGGCGCCCGCGGGAGCGCCACTCAGTTGTCCGGCGTCCGGATCTTGTAGTTGCCGCCCTCCCCCTCCTCGAGCTCGATCAGCCCTTCGCGCTGCGCGTGCGCGAGCAGCTCGGAGAAGTTGCGATAGCCGTACGAGCTCTCCGCGAAATCCGGATACACGCGCTTCAGCGTCTTCTTGACCACCGAGCCCCACACGGTGTCGTACTCCTCCTCGAGGGACGCGACGGTCGCCGTCAGGCGCTCGAACGCCTCGCGCTGCTTGTCGGAGATCTGTTTCGGGCTGCGGCGCCGCGGCCGCTTCTGCTCGGCGATCAGGTTGTCGTAGTAGATGAACTCGTCGCAGCTCAGGGCGAGCAGATCGGACGTCGAGCTGCGGACGCCGCAGCCGATCACCCGCTTGTCGTTCTCCTTGAGCTTCGAGACGAGCGGCGAGAAATCGCTGTCGCCCGTCAGGAGCGCGAACGTGTCGATGTGCGGCTTCGAGTAGCAGAGGTCGATCGCGTCGACGACCATGCGGATGTCGGCGCTGTTCTTGCCGCTCGCCCCGGAGTGCGGGATGTCGATCATCTCGAAGCCCAGCATGTGGAGCTCGCGCATGAATTTCTGGAAGCGGTTCCAGTCGCAGTACGCGCGCTTTACGACGATGCGGCCGCGCTCGAGCAGGCGCTTGATCACCGGCTCCATCTGGAAGCGCCCCTTGTTGCTCTGCTCCGCGCCGAGCGCGAGATTCTCGAAGTCGACGAAGACGGCGATCGTCGGCTCCGAATGCTGGTTGGCGTCCATCGTGCGATTCGGCCCTTCGTACGCGCCGCAAGACGGCGGGTTGCGGCATCTTCGTTGATCCGCGGCGCCGCCCGCAAGCCGTAAAGCGCCGTCGGCCGGCGCCCGGGCGCGGGCACGGGGCGTTGTCCTCGAGGCGCCGGCGGCGCGATCATACGGGCCACGGACAAAGGAGGTCATGCATGAAGCTTTACTACGCTCCCGGAGCCTGCTCGCTGTCCCCGCACATCGTCGCGCGCGAGGCGGGCCTCGAGCTCGCGCTGGAGAAGGTCGATCTCGGCTCGAAGAAGACGGAGCGCGGAGCCGACTTTCTCGCGATCAACCCGAAGGGCTACGTGCCGGCGCTCGAGCTCGACGACGGCCAGGTGCTGACCGAAGGGCCGGCGATCGTCCAGTACCTCGCGGACCGCAACCCGGCCGCAGGCCTCGCGCCGCCGAACGGCTCGTTCGAGCGCTACCGCCTCCAGGAGGCGCTCTCGTTCATCGGCTCCGAGATCCACAAGGGCTACGGACCGTTCTTCGATCCGCGGCTGTCCGACGAGGCGCGTGCGGAGCGGGTCGCGTACATGCAGAAGCGCTTCGGCCTCGTCGACCGGATGCTCGAAGGCAGGCCGTTCCTGCTCGGCGAGCGCTTCACGGCCGCCGACGCCTATCTGTTCGTCATGGTCAACTGGAAAGACTTCCTGAAGGTGGATCTCTCGGCGTTCGGGAACGTGCTTGCGTTCCACGAGCGGGTCGCCGCGCGCCCCGCGGTGCAGGCCGCCATGCGCGCGGAAGGGCTGATCTGACCGGGAGCGCGGTCATGACGGTGAACGCCAGCGGCGGTCGGGCGGGAGACGCCCGGAGGCGGAAGTGACCGACGCGCCGCTCAAGCTGCTTTCGTCGATGGCGACCCGCGGCGTCCTCGCCGAGCTCGCGGCCGAGCACGGGCGCGCGACGGGCCGAGCCGTCGAGGCCGAGGCCGCGGGCGGCGTGGACGTCGCGAAGCGTGTGCGCGCCGGCGAGGCATTCGACGTCGTCGTGCTCGCAAGCGACGTCATCGACCTCCTGATCAGCGAAAGCCTGCTCCTGTCCGGCAGCCGGGTCGAGCTCGTCGTGTCGCCGATCGCCGTCGCCGTCCGCGCCGGCGCCGCACACCCGGACATCGGCAGCGAGGAGGCCGTGAGGCGCGCGGTTGCCGAAGCGAAATCGCTGAGCTACTCGACGGGGCCGAGCGGGCGTCATCTCGAGAGGACGTTCGAGCGCTGGGGCCTGCTCGATGCGATCCGGCCGAGGATCGTCGTGCCGCCGCCGGGCGTGCCGGTCGCGTCGCTCGTCGCCGATGGGACGGCGGAGATCGGCTTTCAGCAGCTCAGCGAGCTGATCGGCAAGCCCGGCATCGAGGTCGTCGGCCCCCTGCCCGAGCCGATTCAGAAAGTCACGACGTTCTCCGGCGGCATCAGCGCGCTGTCCGCCCGTCCGGAAGCGGCCCGCGCGCTGCTCGAGTTCATGGCTTCGCCTGCCGCCGACGCCGCGAAGCGGCGCCACGGGCTCGAGCCGGCGCGGTAGGGCCGTCCGCCAGCGCACGCTCGAGGGACGCGGCGAGCGCGTCGACGTGAGCCGGCCATTGCGGGCCGTGCACGTGCCGCTGGTTCACCTCGAGCTCCACGCCGCAATACACGCCGTCGGGGAAACGCTTGCGCAGGTGCGTCGTGAAGCCGTCCGAGACGCCGCGATACGGATAGTTCCGCCTGACGACGAAGTCGGCGGGCAGGCTGAGACGCAGCGCGTCGCGCCACGCGGCCGCAAAGCGCGCCTCGCCGGCGCGGCGCGGGTCGAACAGCAGCGCGACGTCCGCGCGGCGCTCGCTGCCGTCGAGCACCGGCGTGAACGTATGCGCGGAAACGTGCAGCACCGGCCCCCGCCGCGCCGCGCTCGCGACCGCGCGCTCGACGGCGTCCCGATACGGGCGATAGTGCCGCTCGACGAGCTCGGCCCGCTCGTCGGCTGAAAGCCGTCGCGTGAGCTCCGAGAAGAGGCGCGGATGGCCGATCGAGCGGTTCAGGTCGACGAGGAGCCGGGTCGTCCCGCCGACGAAGAGCGGCGCCCCGACGCGCCGTGCGAGCGCGGCCGCAACCTCGGCGGCGCCGTCGTCGTACGCGCGATGCGATGCGAGCAGGCGCTCCGCGGCCGCGCCCGCGAACAGCGCACGGTATTCGTCCGGCACGGCGCGGCCGCCGTGCTCGCAGCTGACGACGACCGCGGCCTTCGCGGCGGCACGGTCCGCCGCCCCGGGCGCATCCCCCGCTCCCGACGGGCGGTCAGCCATCGAACGCGCGGCCTTGCTCGAGCGCGTCACACAGAGAGCGGTAGACGCGGACGAAGTCGGCCCGCCCCGGGAGCACGCTGCCGAGCGCGCGCCGGATGCGCGTCGACAGCGTCCCGGCGCGCAGGTAGTGCTCGAGGAACCGCTCGTCGACGCCCGACAACGCGCCGTCGGCCGCCGCCTGGTCGATCAGGTGCTCCCAGAGCCGTGCGAGCGTCGCGCTCGCGCGGCCGAGCCCGAACGCCTCGAGATACTTCCGCTCGCCGATCTCGGCGCGCTCCCCGTCGCGGATGGCGCGGTCGAGGAGGGCCGCGAGACGCTTCGTGTCCCAGCGGTCGAGCGACGCGATGCTCGCCCAGCGCTCGTCGCAGAGGCT
>Ga0079224_100000773_pt1 | contig 33769 bp, 35 predicted proteins | sample Stecom2015_FD_80414 | JGI IMG/M metagenome (GOLD analysis project Ga0079224, IMG submission 80414) | Agricultural soil microbial communities from Utah to study Nitrogen management - Steer compost 2015 | ecosystem: Environmental > Terrestrial > Soil > Agricultural land | place: USA: Utah... | reverse complement strand
GCCTCGAGCCTGCTGGCGGTGTCTTTCGCATTCCTGCACCTGGTTGCCCGTCCGATGGGGGGGCTGGTATGCCATCGCCTTGGCAGCCGCCCGTGCGTGCTGGTCGGCTACATCAGCGGCCTTGAAGTAGGTCGCGGCCTGATGGGGCTGCTCGATGCCAACTGCACGCTGAGTGTGGCTGTGGCAATTAGTAAACATGTAGCTGATCAGTACCAAACGGCGGTTCCCCATGCGATCAGATACCAGCCCCCCCATCGGACGTGCCATCAGGTTCACGAAGGCGAAAGAGGCCGCGATCAGGCCAGCGGCCGTCGCGCTCAGGCTCCAGGTCTCTTCGAAGAACATTGGCAGCATGGAGACCACCGCCAGCTCGGCGCCAAAATTGGCGAAGTAGGTGCTGTTCAGGGCGGCGACACTGTTGAACGGGTATTTGTCGTCTTCCGGCACCCCTTTTTTCAGGATGGGTACATTTACCCGCAGGATCTGGATAATCTGATAACAGACAATGGCGAAAATCACCGCGTAACAGATAGCAGCCCCGGTGGCGGTCAGGTACCCCATGTTCTGAATACGCCACACCAAGATTGCCAGTACGCCCACCAGCGGAATGGTCCACAGGATCAGCTTAACCATATCGCCCCAGGTGCTGACTTCCAGCGCCACTGCCTTGCGGGGTTTGCGATGCACGGTACCGGCAGGGCCATCGGTAATCGCAAACCAGTAGTAAACACCATAGGCCGCCATCACGATGGCGCTCTGGGCAATGGCCCAGCGCCAGCCGTCTTCACCGCCATACATGGTAATGGCAATGGTCGGCAGTGACATGGCTGCCGCAGCAGAACCAAAGTTACCCCAGCCGGCATAGAAACCCTCTGCAAACCCGATGTCTTTGGGTTTGAACCACATAGCGGTCATATGAATGCCCACCACAAAGCTCGCACCAATGGAGCTCAGCACCAGGCGGCTGACCAGCAACTGGGCCATGGTGTCACCAAAGGCAAACACCAGTGCCGGAATTGACATCACCACCATCAGCACCGAAAACACCCGGCGAGGGCCGAAGCGGTCGAGCGCCATACCCACGATAATGCGGGCAGGAATCGTCAGCGCCACGTTACAGATGGCAAACAGGCGCAGGTCGTCCTTGGTCAACCAGTCCACGCTTTTGAGCATGCTGGACGCCAATGGCGCCATGTTGAACCAGACATAGAAAGTAATGAAGAAGGCAATCCAGGTCAGGTGCAGCGCCCTGATCTCCGGATTGCGGACGCGGAATACGTCAGCGACTTTCATTTCAGCCTCCCGGGGCTAAGACAATGGAAACAGGCATTCCCGGCCATCAACGGCTGGGCAGAATCAGGAGCGGACACTGAATCCGGCGCGCCAGAAAGGAGCTGACGCTGCCGAAGGTCATGTAATCCAGTTCGTCCACGAAATAGGTCAGGGATCGGGCAATGAAGCCGCCATCAGGCTCATGACTGTGGCGGGCGATGACCAGCATGTCCGGCCGCACTTTTTACTCGGCGGCGAACAGCAGGCTCTTGCGGGCGTCGCCTTCCAGCATCAGGCTCTCGGCACTCACCTGCTCGCTTTCGCACAGTTCCAGAGCTTCTTTCAGATGCTGTTTCAGCTCGCCCACTTCTTCCTGGAACAGGTCTTCATTACCAGAGGTGATGTCGCGGGGGTTCTCTGCCACAGCAACCAGCGTGATCTTTGGCTCCAGCCGCCGAAACATGGTGATGGTCTGGGCCAGCGCCAGTTTCGCGTTTCGGGAACCGTCGTAGACAATCATGATGTTCATGGGGCTCTCCCGGTATCACACCTCCCAAGACGGAGGCATTCGAGTTGATATCGGTCAGCATTACCCCATAGCGGTCAGTCGCCATAATTGATCTTGATCAAGCCTGAAGCCACGTACCCCACCAGAGAAAGCCCCGGAATATCACCTTTCCCGGGATAGTGACCATTGACCTACCCCCTTTGCACCCAGCAGGAGGTACCTCCAATGCGCCGGCCCGAAAATCCGGCTTTTTGGTATGGTTTCAGAGGAGTATTTTCCGGCCAGGAGAGACCATGACGAGCACGCCCGCCAAAGCTCAGCAGTATCGGGCGCTGGGCCTTTCGACCTTCGCCTTCACCCTGTGTTTTGCCGTCTGGACCATCTTTTCCATCATCGGCATTCGCATCAGTGAAGAGTTAGCGCTGTCCGATACCCAACTGGGCTTGCTGATGGCCACGCCGATTCTTACCGGCTCCATCAGCCGTTTATTCCTGGGCATCTGGACCGACCGTTATGGCGGGCGCTGGGTGTTCGGCATCCTGATGCTGACCACCGCGGCCTGTGTTTACCTGCTGACCTTTGCGACGACCTACGCCATGATGCTGGTCGGGGCCCTCGGTGTGGGCCTGGCTGGCGGCGCTTTCATTGTCGGGGTGGCCTATACCGCGGCCTGGTTTGAACCGAAAAAACAGGGTACAGCACTGGGCATATTCGGCGCCGGCAATGTCGGTTCTGCTGTGACCAACTTCGGTGCCCCATTTCTGCTGGTGGCTTTCGGCTGGGAGAAAACCGCGCAGATATACGCCACGGTGCTGGCCATCATGGGCATTGCCTTCCTGCTACTGGCAAAAACCGACCCGCTGGCCGAACAACGCCGCAGCGCCGAACAGAAATCGTTTGCCGAACAGATGGCACCGCTCCGGGAGCTTCGAGTGTGGCGCTTTGCCCTTTACTATTTTTTTGTGTTCGGCGCCTTTGTTGCCCTGGCTCTCTGGCTACCCCATTACCTGATCGGCGTTTATGGCCTGGACATCAAAACCGCCGGCATGATCGCCGCGCTCTATACCATCCCGGCTTCCCTGTTCCGCATCCTCGGGGGCTGGCTGTCTGACCGCTACGGTGCCCGGCGTGTGATGTACTGGACGTTTACGGCCTCGGTAATCTGTACCTTCCTGCTCAGCTATCCACCCACCCGCTATGTGGTTCATGGCATCGAGGGGGATATCCATTTCACCCTGGCCATGAGCCTGCCCATGTTCGTGGTGCTCACCTTTATTCTCGGTTTTTTCATGTCGCTCGGTAAGGCGGCCGTCTACAAACACATTCCGGTGTATTACCCGATGCATGTGGGTGCGGTGGGCGGTGTGGTAGGTATGATTGGGGGCATCGGTGGTTTCATTCTGCCGCTCACCTTTGGCGTGCTGAACGACATAACCGGCATCTGGCAAAGCTGCTTCATGCTGATGTTCGCCATTGTGGCAGCAGCCCTGGCCTGGATGCACTACGCCATCCGCAAAGCGGAACGGGTGGAATGGGCGGCCCAGACCGAGCAGACCGACCTGCCGGAACTGGCCTCTCCGCAGCTGTTCTACCCCATGAACCGTCATCCGGCAGCGGGGGCTCCCAGGCAGAACTCCGACCAACACGGATAGCCATCGCGTACACCGTTTCGTGCTTTATGCCCCGCCTTCGGGGCTTTTTTGTATACTGGCCAGGTACTGATTGAATGGAGTTCCGCTGGTGGCAAAATGGCTGGTTAAAACCGAACCCTCTGAATGTGGCATTGATGATTTTGCCCGCAAGCCTGAGGGCATCATTCCCTGGGATGGTGTTCGCAATTACCAGGCCCGCAACTTCCTGGCGCAGATGCAGGAGGGAGATCTGGTCTTTATCTATCACTCCAGCTGCAAGCGCATCGGCATTGCCGGTATGGTTCGCGTAGTGAAGGCGGCCTACCCGGACCCAAGCCAGTTCAACCCGGAGTCTCCCTACTACGACGCCAAAAGCACGGCGGAAAAACCTCGTTGGCAGGCGGTCGACCTGCAGTTTGAACGGAAACTGCCGGCGTTGATCCCCCTGGACTCACTCAAAGCCATGCCGGAGCTCAGTGAACTGCCTCTGGTGCGCAGAGGCAGCCGACTCTCGGTCATGCCGGTCAGCGATGCCGAGTGGCAGCAAATCCTCCACCTGGTCGATTAAACTCAGATCACAGACCTACCACCGCCGGCTCCGGAGCTTTAGAATTGCCGCGTTTCAATTCTCCCGGAGCCGTCGAGATGTCCATGGACATGAATCCCGCCAGCAGCTTTGCCCAGCTCAAGCGCATTGAATCGAGCAAGGTGTTTCAGACTGTTGTTATCGCCATCATCATTCTGTCTGCCCTGACCATCGGCGCCAAAACCTATGATCTGCCACCTCTGGTGGAACAGAGCCTGTCGGTGATGGACAACGCCATCACCCTGTTCTTTCTGGTGGAAATCCTGTTCCGGTTCGCCGCCTGCCCCCTCAAACGGCGCTTTCTCATGGATGGCTGGAACCTGTTCGACACCATCGTGGTGATCGGCAGCCTGATCCCTCTGGACAATTCCGAGGCAGTGCTACTGGGCCGGTTACTGCGGGTCTTCCGGGTGCTTCGACTGGTATCAGTGGTGCCCGAGCTGCGCTTTCTGATCAACTCGTTACTCAAAGCCATTCCACGCATGGGCTACATTGCCCTGCTGATGTTTATTATCTTCTACATCTACGCTGCCATGGGCTCCATGTTCTTCGCCAGTGTGGATGAAGTCCTCTGGGGCGATGTCGCCATCGCCATGCTCACGCTGTTCCGGGTTGCCACCTTTGAGGACTGGACCGACGTGATGTATGCCACCATGGAAGACTATCCCATGAGCTGGTTGTACTACCTGACCTTTATCTTCCTGACGGCCTTTGTGTTCCTGAATATGATGATCGGGGCGATACTGGAGGTGATGAGCGAGGAGCAGAACGCCAAACAGGCCCAGAAGGCCCACGACGAGCGGGATGAGATTGCTCGTCAGCTCCAGGCTGTACAGGAACAGCTGCAGGAACTGACGAAGCAGGTCAGCGAGAAACGCTGATTCAGAACGGCTTGGCCATGGCCAGATGGAGAATAGCCGTCACCTGCACCAGGGCAAGTACCGCCGCCACAATGCGTGCGGGCTTGCCGACAGTGGTTTTCAGCGCAAACACCCCGGCAATGATGTAACCGAACAACAACACGATCTTGGCAATCAGCCAACCGGGCATGGCGGAGGCATAACCGGCCACAAACACCAGTGCAATCGCCGCAATCAGCAAGATGGTGTCGTTAATGTGGGGAATGAACCGCAGCGGCGTCTGGCGCCAGCCTGGTCGCCCGACCGCATCCAGCAGTAGCCGCAGGGCAAACAGCGTAATGGTGAGGTAAGCGGTGGTCATGTGCAGGTGCTTCAGGATCATGTACGAGGTCATGGAAGTTCCTTTGTTAACAAACGATTTGAGGCCATTGTACGCAAACTACCCCCAAGCAGGTATGGTTAATACTGGCACGAAGGTTTAACATATACCCAGAATACATGTATATGGGAGACATCTATGCAGGCCATACCGACTTCCCCTGAACGGGCGTCTGCCAGCCTCAGCCAACTCTTTTCCTATCCTTTCCGGATTTTTTTCCTGTCCATGACGGTACTGGCCATTGTTGCCATCCCGCTTTGGGTTCTGGAAGTCACCGGTATGGTTCAGCTGCCACTGGCTCTGCCCGCCCTGTTCTGGCATCAGCACGAAATGCTGTTCGGCTTTCTCTCTGCTGCCATTGCAGGCTTTCTGCTCACCGCTGTCTGCGTCTGGACCCAGACCAACCGAACCCATGGTGCACTGCTCGCAGGACTCTGGGGCGTGTGGCTGGCCGGCCGCCTGTTACTGGCCTTTGGCGGCAACCTGCCGGACTGGCTGGTACAGGGCGTGAATCTGGCTTTTCTGCCCCTGGTGATGATTGATGCCGGCTGGCGCGTGTGGAAGGCCCGCCAGAAACGACAGCTGATGATCCTGGTGGTGCTCGGGTTACTCTGGCTGATGCAGATCGGCTTTGTCACCCGCCTGGACATGGCGTTCAGCTATGGTGCGCTGATCATGGCCATGGCACTGATCAGCATCATCGGAGGCCGGATTACCCCGGCATTTTCGGCTGGATGGCTGCGCCAACGCGGCGGTAATGCGGAGGCGGTCAAGATGATTCCGGCACTGGACATGGCGGCACTGTTTTCCATGATCCTGCTGATGGCATCTCTGGTTACCGGCTGGCAAACCGTCACCGCCGTAATTGCGGTGGTTGCTGCAGCCTTGATGCTGGTGCGCCTGTATAACTGGAAAGGCTGGCTGGTGCGCAAAGATCCCCTGCTCTGGATTCTGCACCTGTCCATTCTCTGGGTACCGATTGCCCTGATTCTGCTGGCAGGCTCTCTGGTGGCCGGGTGGCCAACCAATGCCTGGAGCCATGCCGCCGGTACCGGCGCCATCGGCTGCCTGATTCTGGGCGTGATTGCTCGCGTGTCGCTGGGCCACACCGGCCGCCCGCTGGTGTTGCCAAAAGGCATGGTCCTGGCGTTCGTGGCCATCCAACTTGCTGCGGTTGTTCGGGTGTTGACCGCCTTTAATCTGATGCCCTGGCATCCCGGCATTGGCACCAGCACCCTGCTGTGGATGCTGGCCTATGGCCTGTTTCTCGTACGTTACACTGGCATTCTGGCCAGCCCGCGGCCCGACGGGCGCGAAGGCTGATCCGGTGTCAGATACGAAAAGGCCGGCTCGGAGCGTAACCGAGCCGGCCTTTCTGTTTTCGGCGGCAGAACTTCAGGCCGCCATTTTCTCTTTCAACAGTTTTTCAAAATGGGAGCGGGCCGCACGGAACCGGGCAGCCGGAAAGTGAATGCTGATGCCTTCCAGTGCTGCCATCAGCATCTCCAGATGGGCATCCCAGCCGGCACAGGCAATGGGCACCACCTCATCGTCCGGTAACGACAAGGTCAGGCAAAGCCTGGTACACACCCCTTCACGCAGCAATTCCCAGGTCAACGGCCGCTCGGGGGCATCGCCGGAGCTCCAGGAATAGGACAACAGCCGATGCGGCCGGCAGGCGGTAATGGTGCAGTCGATGGGCATTCCACTGTTGCCGAAATCCAGCTGGACCCGGCCACCTTCACGGGCATCCAGAGACCCCGCCGCCAGCCAGCTGGCCAGATGCACCGAATCGGTCAGCATGTTCCAGACGGCCTCCGGGGTATGCTCCAGCACCCGTTCCAGACGAATCAATACCCGGCCAGCCTCGAGCCGGATTCGCCCATCGATGAACTCCTCATCCGCAGACATAGGCCCTCCCTAATATGGCGAACTTCACAGATTCGACGAAAGTATCAAACCGGACAAAAAATAGCCTTGATGACCATCAACCGGCTCTGGATGCGGCTTTCGGGGAACTTATCTGCGGTAATCATCCACTAAAGGTCAATAGCCGTTCACAGAACAGGCGCTAAAGTAGAAGAAATCATTTTGCAACAGAGACACAGGCAACATGTATCCTGATCACTTTGACAAAGAAGACCTGATCCGCTGTGGCCACGGCCAGCTGTTCCCCGGCGCCATGCGCCTGCCCATCGACGAAATGCTGATGGTCGACCGTATTACCCACATCGGAGCCGATGACGGCGAATACGGCAAAGGCAGCCTGGTGGCCGAACTGGACATCAACCCGGATCTCTGGTTTTTCAAAGTGCATTTTGAGGGCGACCCGGTGATGCCTGGATGCCTGGGCCTGGATGCCATGTGGCAGTTGGTCGGCTTCTTCCTGGCCTGGAGCGGCGGTGAAGGTAAGGGTCGTGCCCTGGGTGCCGGTGAGGTGAAGTTTTTCGGACAGGTTTTACCGGAAAACAAAAAGGTCACCTACTATCTGGATATCAAGCGGTTGATTCGCCGCAAACTGACCATGGCCATTGCGGATGCCCGCATGGAAGTGGACGGGCGGGAAATCTACACCGCCAAAGACCTTCGGGTCGGCCTGTTCACATCGACTGATGACTTTTAGGAGTTAGCACAATGCGTCGCGTTGTAGTTACCGGCATGGGGATTGTCTCCAGCCTTGGAACCAACCAGAAAGAAGTGGCCCAGTCGCTTCGCGAATCCCGCTCCGGCATTGCCTTCAGCGAAGAAGCCCGGGATAACGGCCTGCGCAGCCACGTTGCAGGCAAGATCGATCTGAACTTGTCAGAACTCATCGACCGCAAAATCTGGCGCTTCATGAGCCCAGCGGCAGGTTACTGCTACCTGGCGGCTAAAGAGGCCATTGAGCAGGCTGGCCTGACCGACGAGCAACTGCGCGCCAACACCACCGGCGCCGTGTTCGGTACCGGCGGCGCTTCTACCGTCGAACTGCTGGACGCCATCGATACTCACCGCGACAAAGGCCTTCGCCGGGTGGGCCCGTACCGGGTACCCCGCACCATGGGTAGCGCCATTAACGCATCCATCACCACCGCCTTTGGTATCACCGGTATCAACTACGGTATCACCTCTGCCTGCGCCACCAGCGCACACTGCATCGGCCACGCGGCTGACCAGATCGCCCTGGGCCGCCAGGACGTGATGCTGGCCGGTGGCGGCGAAGACATCCACTGGACCCTGAGCCTGATGTTCGATGCCATGGGGGCGCTGTCCACCAAGTACAACGACACGCCGGAACAGGCCTCGCGCACCTACGATGCAGACCGTGACGGCTTCGTGATTTCCGGTGGCGGCGGCACATTGATACTGGAATCCCTGGAACACGCCGAAGCGCGCGGTGCCACCATCCTGGCCGAACTGGTCGGCTTTGGCGCCACCTCCGACGGCGCCGACATGGTGGCTCCCAGCGGTGAAGGCGCCATTCGATGCATGAAGCAAGCCATGGCGAACATCGACGGCGAGATCAACTACATCAACACCCACGGCACCAGCACGCCGGCAGGTGATGTAACCGAACTGAAAGCGCTCAAGGAAACCTTTGGCGACAAGATCCCGCCGCTGAGCTCCACCAAACCTCTGTGTGGCCACGCACTGGGTGCGGCGGGCGTACACGAGGCCATCTACAGCCTGATCATGCAGCGGGAGAATTTCATTGCCCCGTCCGCCAACATCCAGACCCTGGACGAAGGCGCCGAAGGCTACCCGATCGTGCGTGAACGCATGGACAACCAGAATCTGAACCTGGTAATGAGCAACAGCTTCGGCTTTGGCGGCACCAACGCCACCCTGATCTTCAAGAAGGTCTGATCAGGACAGCCGAAGCGAGCGATATTCAGCCGGCGGCGTTCCCATCCAGCGCTTGAACGCCCGGCTGAATGCGCTCAATTCCGAAAATCCGAGCTGCTCGGCAATCTCCACCAGCGGCTTGGATTTATCCATCATAAAGGTAATCGCCTGCTCCCGACGAACCTGCTCCAGCAGAGCCGCAAACGTCAGCCCCTCCTGGCGCAACTTCTTGTGCAACGTATACCGGCTCATATTCAACTGCCCGGCCACCGTCTCGACACCGACTTTGCCTCGCTCCAACTGAATCCGGATCAGCTTGCTGACCCGCATACTCAGCGAACGCTTTGAATTTTCAGGCCTTAATGGCTCTGATGCCATGCTGGTTCCTCCTGCCTATCGTCCTGGCCCAAACTGCCAACTCCATCAGCGTACACATGTTAGCCGAAATCAATCAATACGACCTTTGAGCAAGATCAATGGCGCACCGGATTATTTGCGGCACAATGCCCGCTTTCAGAATGCCCTACCTGCATCCATCCGCTTTTCAGTTAATACCCGGAGATACCATGACCACCCCGGAACTGCTAGCTCCCGCCGGCACCCCCGAACATCTAGAAACCGCCTTCGCCTATGGCGCAGATGCCGTCTATGCCGGCCAGCCGAGATATTCGCTGAGAGTAAGGAACAACAGTTTCAAAGACGTTGCAGCCCTGGGCGCCGGCATTGAACGAGCGCACGAACTGGGCAAACAGTTCTACCTGGTCTCCAACATTGCACCCCACAACAACAAGGTGCGCAGCTACCTGAGAGACCTGGAGCCGGTCATTGAACAGAAACCCGACGCCCTGATCATGTCTGACCCCGGCCTGATCATGCTGGTAAGGGAGAAGTGGCCGGATCAACCCATCCACCTGTCGGTGCAGGCCAACGCTGTCAACTGGGCCACCGTGGAATTCTGGCGCCGCCAGGGCATCAGCCGCGTGATCCTGTCCCGGGAACTGGGCCTGGAGGAAATCTGCGAAATCCGCGAAAAGGTTCCGGCGATGGAACTGGAAGTGTTTGTACACGGCGCCCTGTGCATGGCCTATTCCGGCCGCTGCCTGCTGTCCGGCTACATGAACCACCGCGACGCCAACCAGGGCGCCTGCACCAACGCCTGCCGCTGGAACTACAAAGAAGTCCAGCACAGCCACGACCAGACCGGCGACCTGATCGCCACCTCCGCAGATGCGGTGGAAACCTACGAATCCAAAGAAATCCTGCTGGAAGAACCCAACCGCCCCGGCGGCTTCATCCCCGCCTACGAAGACGAACACGGCACCTACATCATGAACTCCAAAGACCTGCGCGCCGTCCAGCACGTCGCCGAACTGGTCAAAATGGGCGTTCACTCCCTGAAAATCGAAGGCCGCACCAAAAGCACCTACTACGTAGCCCGCACCACCCAGGTGTACCGAAAAGCCATCGACGACGCCCTCGCCGGCAAACCCTTCGACATGCACATGATGGACGAACTCGAAGCCCTCTCGAACCGCGGCTACACCGAAGGCTTCCTGCGCCGGCACGTACCCCAGGAATACCAGACCTACGAACAGGGTTCCTCGTATCTCGGCACCCAGCAGGTGGTAGGTACGATTGCCGATGCGGATGACCGATGGCTCACCATCGACGTCAAAAACAAATTCGCCCCCGGCGACCAGTTGGAACTCATCACCCCGGCCGGCAACCTGCGCTTCAGCGCCAATGCCATGGAAAACCGCCACGGCGAGGCCATGGAGTGCGCACCAGGCAGTGGTCACATCGTTAAAATCCCTAAACCAGCGAACTTGCCGGATAAACTGGACTTCACCTATCTGACCAAGATTTTTGCCGAAAACACAATAGATTAACTCTTCCCAAGCACCACCCTGAGCCCTCACCGGCCAGCACAATGCATGCGGAGTCGGTCGGGTGGGTCCTCCCAAAACCTTGCGAAGCCATGGATGGCGGAGCAGAGCGTACAGGGAAGTATTCACAGCGTGTTTTGGGAGGACCCACCCGATCGACGCCCTACACCATAGCTCCCAGGCTAGGAGCGCCATTCTCCAGCCTCAAGGCAAACCAAAGTCATAGTCGCCCCCTTAGTGCCCCAAAGGCCGATTAAGGTATAATCCCTACACAACCGATTTAATACCTGACTATTTTACTCTGGTATTGTATAATCGCTCGCCAGAAGCAACGGGAAACCGGCTAACAGCCCCTCCCGTCATCCAAAAACCGATTGCAGGGCGTACTCACGGAGAGAGCGACCACTGCGACACCAGCAAATCGAATACACCCATCCGCCAGCCCGATAGGGGCTGCCGATGACACAAAGGGCGCAAGCCCTGGATGAGAGAATTACGGAGCGACGATCATGGCGACCACCGACAACGAGGTGAAAGAGCTGATCAAACGGGAATACGAACACGGTTTCGTGACCGAAATCGAAGCCGACACGTTCGAACCCGGCCTGAACGAAGACGTCATTGCCCGCCTTTCCGCCATAAAGAAAGAGCCGGAATGGATGCTGGAATGGCGCCTCAAAGCCTATCGTCGCTGGCTGGAAATGGAAGAGCCGAACTGGGCTCATGTCGGCTACCCGAAAGTCGACTACAACTCGATTTCCTATTATTCCGCGCCCAAGCGCAAAGAGGATATGCCACAAAGCCTGGATGAGGTGGATCCGGAGCTGCTGAAAACCTACGAAAAGCTGGGCATTCCCCTGCACGAGCGCGAAAAGCTTGCCGGCGTTGCCGTGGACGCAGTATTCGACTCGGTTTCCGTAGCCACCACCTTCAAAGAGCCGCTGGCCAAGGCCGGCGTGATCTTCTGCTCTATTTCCGAAGCCGTCCGCGACTATCCGGAACTGGTCCAGAAATACCTGGGCACCGTGGTACCCCACGGCGACAACTTCTTTGCAGGCCTGAACTCGGCGGTCTTTTCTGACGGCACCTTCGTGTACGTACCCAAGGGCGTGCGTTGTCCCATGGAGCTGTCTACCTACTTCCGCATCAACGCCGCCAACACCGGCCAGTTCGAGCGCACCCTGATTATCGCCGACGAAGGCAGCTACGTAAGCTACCTGGAAGGCTGTACCGCACCCATGCGCGACGAGAACCAGCTGCACGCGGCCGTGGTTGAACTCGTGGCTCTGGACGATGCCCAGATCAAATACTCCACCGTACAGAACTGGTACCCGGGCGATGAAAACGGCAAGGGTGGCATCTATAACTTTGTGACCAAGCGCGGCGCCTGCATCGGCAAGAACTCCAAGATTTCCTGGACCCAGGTGGAAACCGGCTCTGCCGTCACCTGGAAGTACCCGAGTTGTGTACTACGCGGCGAGAACAGTGTTGGCGAGTTCTACTCTGTTGCGCTGACCCACAACTTCCAGCAGGCGGACACCGGCACCAAGATGATCCATCTGGGCAAGAATACCCGGAGCACCATCATCTCCAAGGGCATTTCGGCCGGCAAGAGCTCCAACGCCTACCGCGGCCTGGTGAAATTCGGCCCGGGCGCAGAGGGCGCGCGTAACTTTACCCAGTGTGATTCGCTGCTGATCGGCGACCGCTGCGGCGCGCACACCTTCCCGTACATCGAGAGCAAGAACAAGTCGGCCATCGTGGAACACGAGGCGACCACTTCCAAGGTCAGCGACGAGCAGATGTTCCTGTGCCGCCAGCGCGGCATCGACCCGGAGCAGGCGGTGTCCATGATTGTGAATGGCTTCTGTAAAGAGGTGTTCAAGGAGCTGCCGATGGAGTTTGCGGTTGAGGCTGGCAAGCTGCTGGAAGTCAGCCTTGAAGGGTCCGTTGGTTAAACGCTATGCCCCGCTGGCCTCGGAGGAGGCCAGCGAGCGGGGGAGCTTTCCGGGATACGCTGTAAATACATCCCTGTACGCTCGACAAAATCATCCCTGATTTTGACGATCCCGGAAAGCTCCCCCGCTCACTGTCCCGAACGTTATTGGGGGCATCGAAGGGTACGAATTTATAGATCGAAATTCAGGATATAGAGAGACATCTACAAATGCTGAGTATCAAAAACCTGCACGCCTCCGTTGAGGGCAAAGAAATCCTCAAGGGCATCAACCTGGAGATCAAGGCCGGGGAAGTTCACGCCATTATGGGCCCGAACGGTTCCGGTAAGAGTACCCTGTCACAGGTTCTGGCAGGCAACGACGCATTTGAAGTCACCGAAGGCGAGGTCACCCTGAACGGTGACAACCTCCTGGATCTGGAAACCGAAGAACGCGCCCGCGAAGGCATCTTTCTGGCCTTCCAGTACCCGGTGGAAATCCCGGGCGTGAGCAACCTGCAGTTCCTGCGCACCGCCGTGAACGCCATGCGCAAGCACAAGGGCCAGGACGAGATGAACGCGGCCGAGTTCATGAAACTGGCCAAGGAAGTTTCCAAACAGGTAGATCTGGACCCGGCGTTCCTGAAACGCGGCGTGAACGAAGGCTTCTCCGGTGGCGAGAAGAAACGTAACGAGATCATGCAGGCCCTGCTGCTGCAGCCGAAACTGGCCATTCTGGACGAAACCGATTCCGGCCTGGACATCGACGCCCTGAAAGTGGTTTCGGACGGCGTGAATGCTCTGCGCTCGGAAGACCGCGCCATTCTGATGGTCACTCACTACCAGCGTTTGCTGAACCACATTGTTCCGGATTATGTGCACGTACTGGCTGGTGGCAAGATCATCAAGTCGGGCGGTCGTGAACTGGCCCTGGAACTGGAAGAAAAAGGTTACGGCTGGCTGGGCATTAAAGACGACGACACCAGCAACTGATCAGGAGGCCGTGGAATGAAATCTGTACCCATGCTTTCCAGCGCCTTCCTGCACCCGGCCGGGGAAACCCTGCCGGAGCCGTTGCTGGCGCTGCGCAAGGAGCGGGCCAGCGCGCTGGTGGATATGCCGCTGCCTACTCGCAAGACCGAGAACTGGAAGTACTCCAGCAAGTACCTGAAGCTGGCCGACGATATGGCCATTTCCCTGCCGGCCGAAGGCAAGACCGGCAACAGTCTGGCCGTGCCCGGCTACAAAGTGGTTTTCATCAACGGCGTGATGATTCCAGAGGCCAGCGAGTATCCGGATCTCGACGGCATCCAGATCACAAGCTTCAGCGATCTCGACAGCGATGAGGCCAAAGCCCTGGCAGCCAAACTTGGCAGCACCCTGAATCACGACCAGGCCCAGTTTGCCCGGCTGAACGGCGCGCGTTTTGAGGATGGCCTGTTCATTCGCCTGAAGCCTGGTGCCGTGCTGGATCAACCGCTGTTCATTATTCACGAAACCAATGCCGATGCTTCTGGTTCTGCGTATCCGCGTATTTTTGTGGAAAGCGGCGCCAACAGCCAGCTGACGCTGGTAGAAGAGTACATCTCAAGTGGTGACGCCCAGGTACTGGTGAACACCGTAACTGAATTCAGCCTGGCCGATGGCGCCAATGTCACCAGCATCCGCCTGAACATGGAAGGCGAGAATGTTCAGCACATTGGCGCTACCGGTGTGCTGCAGCAGCGCAGCTCCCGTTTCGAGAGCCATTGTGTTGGTTTTGGCGGCCCCCTGCGCCGGCACGATCTGCAGGTGCGACTGGAAGGCGAAGGCGCGGAAACCAAACTCAATGGTGTGGTGGTTACTCAGGGCAAACAGCACTACGACAACCACACGTCCATTGACCATGTCGCGGCCCACTGCAACAGCGAAGAAACCTATCGCAATATTGCTGCGGACCAGTCCCACGCGGTGTTCAACGGCCGGATTCATATCCACCAGGACGCCCAGAAGTCCAACGCGGATATGAACAACAAGAACCTGCTGCTGTCCAACGGGGCAGAGATTGATACCAAACCGGAACTGGAAATCTACGCCGACGATGTGAAGTGCGCGCACGGCGCCACCATCGGCCAGCTGGACGAAACCTCCGTGTTCTACCTGGTATCGCGCGGGATCGGTCGCCGGCAGGCCAATGTTCTGCTCACCATGGCGTTTATTAACGAGCTGGTGCAACAGATTCCGGTGGAAGCCGTGCGAGAAACCGCCCAGGCGCGGTTGAGTGATTTCTTTGAGCAAACCTTTCAGGAGGCCTGAGGGGCATGACTGATCTGTCCGTGGCAAACAACACCCAGTCGATGGCGTTTGATGTGCAAGCCATTCGCCGCGACTTCCCGATTCTCCATCAGGAGATCAACGGGAAGCCTCTGGTGTATCTGGACAACGGTGCATCGGCGCAGAAGCCACAGGCCGTGCTGGATGCCATGGATCGCTATTACCGCGAGATGCACTCCAACGTGCACCGTGGCGCCCATACCCTGGGTGATCGTGCGACCGCCGCCTTTGAGGGCGCCCGGGAAACCGTGCGCGAATTCCTGAATGCGCCCAGCACCCGCGAAATCATCTGGACCCGTGGCACCACCGAAGCCATCAACCTGGTAGCCAATGGCCTGGCCCCACGCCTGAAAGCCGGCGATGAGATTCTGGTCAGCCACATGGAACACCACGCCAACATTGTGCCCTGGCAGATGGTGGCCGAGCGTACCGGCGCCAGGGTTGTGCCCATTCAGGTGACACCGCAAGGCGAGCTGGATCTGGATTCGTTCAACAGCCTGCTGAACGAGCGCACCCGGGTGCTGGCGATCACCCACGTGTCCAACGTGCTGGGCACCGTGAACCCGATTGCACCCCTGATCGAACGGGCGAAAAAACAGGGTGTACTGACTCTGGTGGACGGCGCCCAGGCGGTGCCCCACTTCCAGCCGGACGTTCAGGCTCTGGGCTGTGATTTCTATGTATTCTCTTCCCACAAACTGTTCGGGCCCACGGGCATTGGCGTGCTTTATGGCCGCGCCGAACTGCTGGAAGAAATGCCACCTTACCAAGGCGGTGGCGAAATGATTGAGCGGGTATCGTTCGAACGAACCACCTGGAATGTGCTGCCCTACAAATTCGAGGCCGGAACCCCGGCTATTGCCGAAGCAGTGGGTCTGCGCGCCGCCATCGACTATCTGAATTCGCTGAACCGAAAGGCCATGGAAGCAGCAGAGGATGCCTTGCTGCACCGCGCTAATGAATTGGTCGAAACCGTGCCAGGCATGGAGATCATCGGTACCGCCGCCAATAAGGTACCGGTGATGTCGTTCAAGATTGCCGGCCTGCACCCGAGCGACATCGGCACCCTGCTGGACCAGCAGGGCATCGCCATCCGCACCGGCCACCATTGCGCCATGCCATTGATGGATTTCTACGGAGTACCCGGTACAGCCCGGGCTTCGTTTGCGTTCTACAATACGCTGGAAGAGGTCGAGAAACTGTTTACCGGCCTGCAAAAGATCCAGCGCCTGTTTGCCTGAGGAGGTGGAAACATGACAGCCGAAGTCTTCACCCCGAGTGATGTGAACGTGACCATGACCCCGACGGCGGTCAAACACGTTCGCAAACAACTGGACAAGAAACCGGAAGCCAAGGGCATTCGCCTGGCCATCAAAAAGAGTGGCTGCTCCGGTTTCAAGTACGAAACCCAGTGGGTAGAAACACCGGAATCCGATGACCGTATTTTTACCATCGACGGTGTGGATGTGTTCGTAAAGCAGGAACATCTGCCACTGGTGAACGGCATCGAAATCGACTTTGTCACCGAGGGTGTGAACTCCCTGTTCCGCTTCCGCAACCCCAACGCCACCGCTGAGTGCGGCTGTGGTGAAAGTTTCACGGTGGCGTAAAGCACAAAGATAGGACTGATCAAACATGCAAGAACGCGAAGTCGTCCTGACCAAACGCGAAGTGGAAGCCCGCCTGGTACCTGCCGGAACGGAAATCATGATTCCGTCAGACACCTTTGTGACCATTACCCAGTCCCTGGGCGGGAGTTTCACCGTGGCGGTCAACGGCAATCTTGCCCGTATTGAAGGCCACGATGCCGATGCCCTGGGCAAGCAGCCACTGGAAAGCAGCTTCGAGACCCCGGAAGACGGCACCATCAACGAAAACCAGGTATGGGAAGCACTGCGCAACTGCTACGACCCGGAAATCCCGGTGGACGTGGTCAACCTGGGCCTGATTTACGAGTGCCGGATTGAAAACGACACAGAGGACGGCAACCACGTTTACATCAAAATGACCCTGACCGCGGCTGGCTGCGGCATGGGCCCGGTGATCACCGACGATGTGAAGCGAAAGGTGGAGCATGTACCCAATGTGGACAAGGTAACCGTTGAGCTGACCTTTGATCCGCCCTGGAACAACGATATGCTCACCGACGAAGCCAAACTCGAACTGGGAATGCTATGACCGCCAGCAAGGAACAATTTCTGAACAACCCCCTGGGCAAAGACACCACCCTTGAAGACGTTCTGGATGCGTTTGAGTTTCTGGACGACTGGGAAGAACGCTACGCCTACATCATCGACCTGGGCAAACAGCTGCCAGGTTTTCCCGATGATGAGCGGGTTGAAGAAAATTACGTACACGGCTGTCAGAGTCAGGTGTGGCTGATTCACTTGTACGATGAGGACAGCGGCAAACTGTTCCTGCTGATCGATTCCGATGCCATGATTGTGCGCGGCCTGGCCGCTATCATTCTGGTGGCTCTGAACGGCAAGACGCCGCGAGAGCTGCTGGCCACCGATATCGATGAGCTGTTCGAGCAGCTGGATCTGTTCCGCCATATCTCCCCCACCCGGGGCAACGGCCTGCGGGCCATGGTGGGCAAGATCCGGGATATTGCGGCGGCCGAGGCCGCCTGAGACTTACCAGATAATGGCCAGGTCATCGCGCTGAACGTTGATCAGGCCACCTTCCGTGGGGATTCGCCCGTTACTGAAATCCGGATGCACGTTGTCCAGTGTCAGCGTCACTCCGGTATCTGACAGTTCGGGCGTACCGTCCAATGAATCAAAGTAGCGCTGACTGCGGTACAGATTGAGCTCATCCCCCGGGCGTAGCCCCGCCGTTGCGCCGGAAGCGAGTGTCACCCGGTTGCCATCCACACGGGTTATCCGGGTCATGAATGGCTGACAGGCCAGAGCATTGTTGACGGCTGCGGTCATCTCGGTAATGACACCTTCAACCGCCTGCCCCCACTCGGAACCTTCAAAGCCCGCCGAGGCAAAACCTCCGGTACCACTGCCATCCGGCTGCCACCGTGCCGAGGTTTCAAACCGCTGCCGGAAGACCGGGGAACCGCTGAAGCCATCAAACACCATCACTTCGGCCTCAAACCGGCGCGAGGTGTCAACCATTCCGATACCGCGCTGCATGTGATCCAGAATCGAACTGCCCCAAGCACCGGGGTCGGCCAGGCCAATATCCCGAATCACACCTGCCACCACAAACTGAGCCCCCAGTTCCCGGGCCAGCTGAACCACATTCGTCAGCTGATTGCTGGCCGGGTTTTTCTGAGAGGTGGGCGCATCCGGCAGGTTGCTGAACAGCTGTAACGATGTCGCCCCCAGCACCTGCAATTGCCCCTGTTGTTGCAAGCGAGCCACCAGTTCCCGCGGCAACTGTTCGCCGGCGTCATCCAAGGCCGCACCGCCGCCCTGCTCCGGACGGGTGATCGGGAACGCGGTTACCGCCACCCGTTTGCGTAAACCGGATGCCTGCCCGGCCTTGCAGCTGTCAGTTTTGCCTTCGGCATCCGACATCTCTGCCCGAACAATCACCCTCAGCAGATTGCCGCTTCGGTACTCATCCACAATCGTGGCATTGCGAACCTGGGCCATGGCCGACAGCTCGGTATGGGATCCCACAAGCTCACCGTTCTCCATGGTATCCCGGGTGCTGATCCTGGCCTGATATTGCAGTGCCAAGTCGCGCATCGCCGCCTGGCGCGCCTCGGTGCGGGCCTGATCCAGATTATTCTCCCAGATATTGGCATGCCCCACGCCTTCGAGGACCGCGCCATGGGCAAACCCGGCGCACAGACTCAGCATCCAGAACAGAAGCATTGATCTCATCATGGCAGTTTAACCCACCGGAACGATACCGGTTCAATCACGGCGTTCATCAACAGGCCTAATCGAGGTAGTACAGAGAATCTGTGCGACGAGCCTCAACATCCCCTACGCGGTCATTCCGCCTGGGCATGGGAATGGCACAGACATCCTGCACCTGATCGTCCGCCACCTTCGCCACACACTCCCGGAACCTCGGCTCCAAGCGCAGCTCCATCACGGTTTCCACCACGCCATCGCTATGCTCATTCACCGCCACCATCCGGGCGCCGCGAATGTAGCTGTCCACATAGGTGCGGAAACTGTCGTTCTGCAACACGAAGTCATTCACCGTGGAACTGCCGTAGATCACGGTACCGTAGACCCGCTCGGCCAGGTTCCGGTAGGCGTCCAGCTGTGAAGCCCGTCGAGCCAGTAAGCGCTTACGGGTATTTACCCGGTCGGCCTGAACATTCTCATAGGTACCAAAACCACTGACCCGTACCGTAATGGGCTCAAAGGTTTCAGTCCTGGCCTGATCGCTCCGGTAACTGCCCACCGGCGCGCAGGCGGCCACGGCAAAAGCCAGAACAGGAACAAGGATCCAGCGCAACGTCATTATCTTGTCTCCGGAAAACACTTTCACCAGAACCATGAAAGAATCACGCCAAATTCCACAACCCAATGATCTTTCGACAGTTTCGATTGTTCGCCGCAACTCCATGCCCATGCCAGCGGCAAAAAGCTGCCTTTGTTTACACATACAGAACAAACCGTTACCGGTTGTGCGCTGTGTCACGAAATAAACTGGTCTAACCTTTCAAACACTTAATGATTTGTTCATGCAATAAAACCAACTCAGGACTGCCCATGAAAGCAAACCGCCTCAGCAAACTGTCCCTGGCCATTGGCCTGTCTGTTGCCACCACATCTGCACTCGCAAGCCCACAGGCCTTTATGTCTGCCCGTTCCTTCGCCATGGGCGGCACCGGTGTTGCCGTTGCCCATCCATCCGCCGCGCCGAGCGCCAACCCGGCCATGATGGCTGCTGAACAGCATGACTGGGCAGACGATTTCGGCCTGATGTTGCCATCGGTGAATGCGCGGGCGGCCGATGAGGAAGAGGTGATTGATCAGGTTGATGATATTCAGGATGTTATTGATCAGTTCGATGAACTGGATCGCAACTCCAATCCAGAAGAAGCCCGTAGGCTGGCAGGTGATCTGAGAGATAGGCTAAACAACTTTGATCGAGATACAGTAAGAGTTAATGCTGGCGTGGGACTCGCGTTCGCAATCCCGACAAACTCGATTTCGATTGGTTTTGTTACCGACGCGAGCCTGACTGCAACGGTTCGAGGTGAATTTGACGAAGAAGACGATGCGTTCCTTGCCACTCTGGAAAATGCACCCGTCAACGAGCTGGTCAACGCCGATCTCGATAGAGACCTTAAGTCGCGTGGACGAGTCCTCGCATCGGCAGTCACAGAAGCAGGAATCAGCATTGCACATTCATTCAGCCTTGCTAACGGCGATGCAGTTCAAGTGGGTGTGACCCCCAAGTACGTCCAGTTACGCACTTTCCAGTATACCGAAACGGTCTCCGGTTTTGAAGACGACGATTTCGACAGTGACGAATACGAAACCGACAAAAGCGGCTTCAACCTGGACATCGGTGCTGCTTATGCCTTCGGTGCTGAAAACCAGTGGAACGCAGGCGTCGTCGTCAAAAACCTGATCCCGATGGAACTGGATTCGGCCCAGAGCCATCCGACCGAAGAAAAATACACCCTCGAACTCAACCCCATGGTCACCGCCGGCATCGCCCACAAGAGCGACTACCACGTAGTAACTGCCGAGCTGGACCTGACCAAGAAAGAAGCCTTCGGGTATGAAGACGACACCCAGTGGCTGGCCCTGGGCGCGGAATTCGACGCCTGGCGTTACGCCCAGCTGCGTGCCGGTGTTCGCCACAACCTGGCCAGCAACGATGACAACGACGGCATCGAGGAAGACACTCAGTTCACCGCAGGTCTCGGCCTGAACATCATTGGTGTTCGCGTGGATATCGGTGCCCTTTACAGCAGCGCCGATGTCGGCGCAGCCCTGGAACTCGGAACCTCCTTCTAAGCCGACGGTTCCTGCCTGCAAAAGCCCGGCCTGCCCTGCGCAGCCCGGGCTTTCTTATTTCACGCTGCCGGTTTGCCTCTGGCCGATCGTGGCCGGATAATCCCCGTTACCCATTCATGGCAATCAGGAACAAACCGCACTATGCAAACCTATCTGGTGGGCGGCGCTGTCCGCGACAAACTGCTCGGCCTGGGCGTTAAAGACCGGGACTGGGTAGTGGTTGGTGCCACCCCCGAAGACATGCTCCAGCGGGGTTTCAAACAGGTAGGGGCGGATTTCCCGGTTTTCCTGCACCCGGACACTGGCGAGGAATACGCCCTGGCCCGGACCGAGCGCAAACAAGGGCGCGGGTACCACGGGTTCAGCGTTTACAGTGCACCGGATGTCTCCCTGGAAGACGACCTTCGCCGCCGTGACCTGACCATCAACGCCATGGCCGAAACCGAGCACGGCGACCTGGTAGACCCATTCAACGGCCATGCGGACCTGGAACAGAAAAAGCTTCGGCATGTGTCTGAAGCCTTCGCCGAAGATCCCCTGCGCATCCTTCGTACCGCCCGCTTCGCCGCGCGCCTGCAGCCACTCGGGTTCAGCATCTGCCGGGAGACCATGGCGCTGATGCGGGAGATGGTCGCCAGCGGCGAACTCGGGGATCTGGTGCCAGAGCGGGTATGGCAGGAAGTCCAAAGGGCATTGCATGAACAGGCTCCCGGCGTGTTCTTCGATGTGCTTCGGGAGCTTGACGCCCTGAAGGTGCTGATCCCGGAATTGGTCGATGAGCAGGCTTTCCGCCAGGGTCTCAGCGCCCTGCAGTGCATCCACCGCAAACAGGGTTCCACCGCCCAGCATTACGCCGCCCTGCTCAGTGGTGTGCCCGAGCCAGACGCCATTGCCAGGGCTAAAGCCATGAAAAGCCCCAACGACTGCCGGGATCTGACCCACCTGGTCTGTCTGTTCATGGCTCGGTTGAACGACGCCTCGCCTGAAGCCCGGCTAACACCGGAACGGGCAATGGAACTTCTGGACAAAGCCGATTTCTGGCGCCGGCCCGATCGTTTCGGCGTTTTGCTGGGCACCCTCGCCTGCACCCTCCAGGACGAACGCGCCCACGTGGTTCAGCAACTGGAACTGGCCGCACGCAGGGCCCAGAGCGTAACCCCTCACCCGTTCCTGCAAAAAGGCATTCAGGGCAAAGCCCTGGGCGAGGCAATCCAGAACGAGCGGCTGGCCCGTATTACTGAGGCACTGAACGTATCCGAATAAGGAAGGACACCCCATGCCCCATCCCGTCGCCCTGATCACCGGCGCAGCCCACCGCCTGGGCGCCCACACGGCAGAAACCCTGCACGCTCGCGGCTGGAATGTTGTGATCCACTACCGTGGCCGGCAGCAACAGGCCCGGGTACTGGTCGACAAGCTGAACCAGCAGCGCCCGGAATCCGCCGTGTGTTACCACGCCGATCTCGCCGACATGAATCAGCTCCAGAAACTGGCGGAACAGGCTTGCGCGCAGTGGGGGCAATTGAATGCGCTGGTCAACAACGCTTCGGTGTTTTACCCCAACCCCACCGAAGATGCCTCCGAGCAGGACTGGGACACGATACTGGGCGCCAACCTGAAAGCCCCCTTCTTCCTGCTTCAACAGTGCCTGCCTGCGCTAAAATCCACATGCGGCAGTGTGGTCAACATGATCGACATCTACAGTGAGAAGCCACTGAAGGACCACCCCCTGTACTGCGCCAGCAAGGCCGGGCTGGCAGCACTAACCCGCTCCTGGGCCAAAGATCTGGCACCGGATGTTCGGGTAAATGGCGTGTCGCCGGGCGCCATCCTCTGGCCGGAAGGCGAATCAACCGTGGACGCAGCCCACCAGCAGGCCATTCTCGATAAAACGCCCATGGCCCGTACCGGTAACCCTGCCGACATTGCCGGTGCCATTGCCTATCTGATATGCGATACGCCCTTTGTCACCGGCCAGATCCTGTCAGTGGATGGCGGCCGCAGCCTGAATATGTGATCACCCGCACCAGAACAACCCCGACCTTCGTTGTTTTGGCCGGCAACCGCTTTGCCGCTACAATGCCTGCCATTCCTATAAACGGGCGCCACCCAACCAGGCGCCCAGGCTAACGGAGAGTTCTCATGCGTGATGTTGTTATTGTTGCCGCCAAACGTACCGCTATCGGCAGCTTCGGTGGTGGCCTGTCCAGCCTGCGTGCAGACCAGCTGGGTACGGCCGTGATCAAGGCTGTGATGGAAGAAACCGGCGTCGCCGGCGACCAGGTCAATGAGGTTATCCTCGGCCAGGTGCTCACCGCCGGCTGCGGCCAGAACCCGGCCCGTCAGTCTGCCATTAATGCCGGCCTGCCCGCCTCGGTGCCCGCCATCACCATCAACAAAGTCTGTGGTTCCGGCCTGAAAGCCGTGCACATGGCGGTCCAGGCCATCCAGTGCGGCGATGCCGAGATGATTCTGGCCGGTGGCCAGGAAAGCATGAGCCAGGCGCCCCACGTACTGCCCAACAGCCGCAACGGTCAGCGGATGGGCAACTGGAGCATGATCGACACCATGATCACCGATGGCCTGTGGGATGCCTTCAACGATTACCATATGGGCATCACGGCCGAGAACATCGTCGAGAAGTACGGCATCACCCGAGACGAGCAGGATGCCTTTGCCGCTGCCTCCCAGCAGAAAGCCGTCGCTGCACAAAAAGCCGGCCACTTTGACGGCCAGATTGTTCCGGTCACCATTCCCCAGCGCAAAGGCGACCCTCTGGTGGTGGATAAGGATGAGTGCCCCCGCGACGGCGTCACCGGCGACAGCCTCGGAAAACTGCGTCCGGCCTTCAAGAAAGACGGCTCCGTAACCGCTGGCAACGCCTCTTCCCTGAACGATGGCGCTGCTGTGGTGATGGTGTGCAGCGCAGACAAGGCGAAAGAGCTGGGCCTGACACCGCTGGCAACCATCAAAGCCCACGCCAATGCTGGCGTGGATCCCACCATCATGGGTACCGGCCCGATTCCGGCCAGCCAACGCTGCCTGGAGCGGGCGGGCTGGACTGTTGACGACCTGGACCTGATCGAAGCCAACGAGGCCTTCGCCGCCCAGGCGATTTCCGTCAATCGGGACCTGGGCTGGGACACCGCCAAGGTAAACGTGAACGGCGGTGCCATTGGCCTGGGCCACCCGATTGGCGCTTCTGGTTGCCGTATTCTGGTCAGCCTGCTGCACGAAATGACCCGCCGCGATGCCAAGAAAGGCCTGGCCACGCTGTGTATTGGCGGTGGCATGGGTGTCGCCCTGGCTGTGGAGCGTTAATGCTGCACGTGGTTCTGTACGAGCCGGAGATACCGCCGAACACCGGCAATATCATCCGGCTCTGCGCCAACACCGGCTGTCAGTTGCACCTGATTGAACCCCTGGGATTCTCTCTGGAAGACAAGCAGATGCGACGGGCCGGTCTGGATTACAGCGAATACGCTACGGTAAAGATCCATCCGGATTACGCCAGCTTTCTGGCAACCGAGCAGCCTTCGCGTCTGTTCGGGCTCACCACCAAGGGAAGCCGCCATTACCACGAGGTGGCGTTCCGGGGCGGTGACTACCTGATGTTCGGTCCGGAGACCCGGGGCCTGCCGGAAGACGTACGCAACGGGCTGCCCGCCGAACACCGTCTTCGGGTACCCATGCGCCCGGAAAGCCGAAGCCTCAATCTTTCCAATACCGCCGCTCTGGTGGTTTATGAGGCCTGGCGGCAACTTGGGTTTGAGGGCTCGATCTGACCGATCCCAGGTAATCACCCACAAAAAAACCGGCCGAAGCCGGTTTTTTTCGTTGAGCAGCAGCGCTTAGTGAGTCTGCTCTTCCTTGGCTTCACCCGCCGCTTCTTCCTGCTTGCGCTTGAGCGCCTGGGCATAGATCGCGTCGAAGTTAACCGGAGCCAGCATCAGGGCCGGGAAGCTGCCCTTGTTCACAATGCCGTCAATCGCTTCGCGGGCATAGGGGAACAGAATCGTCGGGCAGTAGGCGCCAAGCATCTGGCCAAGCTGCGGGCCTTCAATGCCGGAGATCATGAATACACCGCCCTGCTGGATTTCGACGATGTACGCCACCTTCTCACCAACCTTGGCCGTTACGGTCAGGGACAGAACCACTTCGTACTGGTTGTCGCTGATCTTGTTGTGGGAGGTGTTCAGATCCAGGTTCACCTGAGGCTTCCACTGTTCCTGGAAAACCAGCGGAGAGTTGGGGGATTCAAAAGACAGGTCCTTCACATAGATGCGCTGAAGGGCAAACTGTGGTTGGTTCTGGTTTTCGTTGCCTGCGGCTTGCTGATTCTCAGCCATGATCAGTCCTTTCGTTTCCGTATTATGGGGCCAGGCCCGTTGTTATGTCGTCGTCTGCCGGAACAGTCTACTGCCAGGTTCCGAATGGTAATGTGAAACAGTGCGTCAGATCGCCACTCAGATCAAGCCCTGTTACTTTTTCACCAGGGGCAGGTTGCTGGCCTTCCAGTCGGTAATTCCACCGTTCAGGCGCACCACATTGCTGAAGCCCTCGGCATTGAGCTGTTTGACCGCCATGGCGGCATGCTGGCCCATCTTGTCGACAACGATAATCTGTTTTTCCTTGTGCTTGCTCAGCTCGTTAACGCGGCTTTTAAGACTGTTAAGCGGAATGTTCAGCGAGCCGGTAATGCGGCCTTCGTTGAAGTCCTTGCGATCGCGGATATCCAGCACCACCGCCTCATCCTTGTTGATCAGCGTGACCGCGCCCTGAGCCGAGATCTTGGCACCGCCCCGGCGCGATTCCAGCACGATGATGGCCAGCAGGAACGCCACAAACAGCGACACCAGAATGTAGTGATTAACAACAAATTCAAACAAGCGGTCCATGAAACTACCCTGACAATTGGTTTGGCCGGATTATACACACCCACACCGGCTCACAGAAGGCAGTCGCCCCGCCATGATAGCGCCAGCACATCGTCATCATGAGCAATGCTTCAGCGAACGCGCGTGGCCTGAGTAAATGAAAACGGTTACAATCTGCCCCACTCAAATTCTGTTCTTTTTGCAACCAAGCGGACGACACGATGACCGAGACGCGCAAGCCCACTGCACTGATTATTCTCGACGGCTGGGGCCACCGTGACCCGGCGGAAGACAATGCCATCTCCAACGCCAACACCCCCTTCTGGGACAAGATCTGGCAGAACCAGCCGAAAACTCTGATCAACACCTCAGGGATGTTTGTTGGCCTGCCCCAGGGCCAGATGGGTAACTCCGAAGTGGGCCATATGAATCTCGGCGCCGGCCGCGTGGTGTATCAGAGCCTGACGCGCATCGATAAAGATCTCGAAGACGGCCAATTCCAGAAGAATGAAGCCCTTTGTAAGGCCATCGACAAGGCCGTTGCCAATGGCAAGGCCGTACACTTGATGGGCCTGCTGTCTCCGGGCGGCGTCCACAGCCATGAAGATCATATTCTGGCAGCAGCTGAGCTGGCTGCAGCCCGGGGCGCCAAAGAAGTTTACATCCACGCTTTCCTGGATGGCCGGGACATGCCACCACGCAGTGCCCGCCCCTCCCTGGAGAAAGCCGCTGCGAAGATGAAAAGCCTGGGCGTTGGCCGGGTAGCCACCATCGTTGGCCGTTACTTTGCCATGGACCGGGACAACCGCTGGGACCGCGTGGAAGCGGCCTACAACGCAATGACCCTGGGCGAAGCCGAGTTCATCAGCGACGACCCCGTGGCGGCGCTGGAACAGGCCTATGAGCGTGGTGAGAACGACGAATTCGTGAAGCCCACCCACATCCGGGCCGACGGCGACCCCGAGGGCACCATCAATGATGGTGACGCCGTGCTGTTCATGAACTTCCGTGCCGACCGCGCCCGGGAAATGACCCGCACCTTTGTGGAGCCGGACTTCGACGGTTTTGACCGCCGCAAGCACCCGGAACTGGCAGATTTCGTGATGCTCACCGAATATGCCGCCGACATCAAAACCGCTTGTGCCTACCCGCCCGAGCAACTGACCAATGGCCTGGGCGAGTACATGGCCAAGCAGGGCAAAACCCAGCTGCGCATTGCCGAGACCGAGAAGTACGCCCACGTCACCTTCTTCTTCAACGGCGGCATGGAAACCCCCTTCGAAGGCGAAGACCGCATTCTGGTGCCGTCTCCCAAGGTAGCCACCTACGACCTGCAGCCGGAAATGAGCGCGCCGGAAGTCACCGACAAACTGGTGGAAGCCATCAAGAGCGGCAAGTACGACCTGATCGTCTGCAACTACGCCAACGGCGATATGGTTGGCCACACCGGCAAGCTGGACGCCGCCATCAAGGCCGCCGAGTGCCTGGACCAGTGTGTGCAGCGTGTGGTGGAGGCACTGGATGAAGTGGGTGGCGAAGCCTTGATTACCGCCGACCACGGCAACTGCGAACAGATGACCGATCCCAATTCCGGCCAGGTACACACCTCCCACACCATTGGCCCTGTGCCCCTGGTGTACACCGGCCACCGCAATGTACAACTCAGGAATGACGGTAGCCTGTGCGATATCGCACCGACACTGCTGGCTCTGATGGGTACCGAAAAGCCTGCGGAAATGACCGGGCACAGCCTGGTCGAGTTCGACTGATCGCTCCGCCGGTCAACGTGTTGCGTAAATTGACCGTCGTGGTGCTGGCCCTCGCAATGGGGGCCACACCTTTGGCTGCCCAGCAGGATGTGACGCCCGCACAGGTCGAGGCGCTCAAGGAGCGCATCGCCGACATCGACCGCTGGCTGGCCGATGCCGAAGAAGACCGGTCAACCCTTGAACAGCAACTGGCGGCCACCGAGCGCAAAATCAGCACCCTGACCCGGGAACGCCGCACTCTTCGGCAGCAGGTCCGGGAACAGCAGGAGCGCCTGGCCGAGCTTCGCGCCCAGGAAAGCGAGCTGGCCAATACCCTCGAACAGCAACGGGAAAACCTGAAACTACAGATCCGGGCAGCCTGGATGGAAGGCGACGCGCCGGCTCTGAAAGTGCTGTTGAACGAGATTGAGCCCAGCGAAGTTGCCCGCACCCTGACCTACTACGAATACCTGAGCAAGAATACCGTCTCCCGCCTGGAAGCGTTCCAGCGCAGCCTTCAGGAACTGAAAGCCGCCCGCGCCGCCGTCCAGGCCACCCGCACCGAACTGGCCAAGACCGAAGCCGATCTGGAACAGCGCCAGCAGCAACTGACCCAGAGCCGGCAGGACCGGGCCAGAACACTGGCCGCCCTGAATGACGACATCCAGAACCGCCGTAGCGAGCGCCAGTCCCTGGAAGCCGATCGCCAGCGCCTGGAGCAATTGCTGAAAGAGGTGCAGCAGGCCATTGCCAGCATTCCGGCCCCGAACGAATCCAGCCCGTTCAAATCCCGCCGTGACAAACTGCCCTGGCCCGCGAAAGGGCGGGTAGTCAGCAATTACGGCGCCGTGTACGCCGATGGCAAACTGCGCCGTAACGGCATCTTGATGAACACCGCCGAAGAAGCCGAAATCAAGGCCGTGCACTATGGCCGGGTGGTATTTGCCAACTGGCTGCGCGGGTTCGGGCTGATCACCATCATTGATCACGGCGATGGCTACATGACCCTCTACGGCCACAGCAGCAGCTTGTTCACAACCCCCGGTGACTGGGTGCGCCCGGGCGAGACCATTGCCCTGGCCGGGCGTACCGGCGGCACCGAGGACCCGGCCGTGTATTTCGAGGTGCGTAGCAACGGCAAACCCGTGAATCCCAGGAGCTGGCTGGGCAAGCCATAACAGGGCTGACAAACGGCGTTGCGGGCGCCATACTGTCCGGGTCAGGAACCAGTCCAACTATTGGAAACAAAACAGGATATGTGAATGAAACGGGCCAGAAGTACACTCAAGACCTCGCCATTGCGCACCATGATTCTTGCCACCTGTTGTTTCACAGCCCCCGGACTGGCCCTGGCACAGGATCAGGACGCCCAGACCCAGCAGATTCTGGATTCCATTCAGAGCGGCGAGCGGGTTGAACTGAAACTGCCAGACCCGGAAGAACAACTGCCGCTGGAAGACCTGCGCAAGTTCACGGAGGTCTTCGCCCGCATCAAAGACGCCTACGTAGAAGAAGTGTCCGACAGCCAGCTGCTGGAAAGTGCCATCAAAGGCATGCTGTCAGACCTCGACCCCCATTCCACCTACCTGGCCCCGAAAGACTACGAAGAGCTGGAAGAAAGCACTTCCGGCGAGTTTGGCGGCCTGGGCATTGAAGTGGGCATGGAGAACGGCTTTGTCAAAGTCATCTCCCCCATCGACGACACCCCGGCCCAGAAAGCAGGCGTTCAAGCCGGCGACCTGATCATCAAGCTGGACGAAAAGCCGGTGAAGGGAATGTCGCTGGAAGAAGCCGTCAACCTGATGCGCGGCAAGCCGGGCACGGTACTTACTCTGACCATCATGCGCGAGGGCGAAAGTGCGCCCATCGAGATTGATGTCACCCGGGATGTGATCAAAGTCACCAGCGTTAAATCCCGGATGATCGATAACGGCTACGGCTATGTCCGCATCACGCAATTTCAGGCCGAGACTGGCCGACAGTTCCTGAAAGCCCTGAGCGATCTGGAAGAAGAACACGGCAATGATCTCGATGGACTGATCATTGATCTTCGCAACAACCCCGGCGGCGTATTGCAAGCCGCAGTAGAGACCGCGGACGCCCTGCTGGATGAAGGCCTGATTGTTTACACCGAAGGCCGTATCCAGAGTTCACGCCTGCGGTTCAGCGCCAAGCCCGGCGATGTTATGGCTGGCACACCTATTGTCGTGTTGATCAACGGTGGCTCGGCCTCCGCTTCGGAAATCCTTGCCGGCGCGCTCCAGGACCATGAACGTGCCGTGGTGATGGGCACCCAGTCCTTCGGCAAGGGCAGTGTTCAGACGGTCATCCCGCTGGACGAGACCCACGCCATCAAAATGACCACCGCTCGTTATTTCACGCCGGATGGTCGCTCCATCCAGGCCACCGGCATCAAGCCGGACATCGAGGTGCGCCCGGCAGAATTAAAAGAACTCGACAGCAGACCATTCTTCACCGAAGCCGACCTGAGCGGTCATCTTGAGGGGGAGAATGAGGAAGAAGCCCGCAAGGCCAGAGAACAGGCTGCGGAAGCACAGGCTTCTGCTGCCGACCGGGACTATCAGCTGCGGTCGGCCCTGAACCTGCTGAAAGGCATGCATATCCTTAACCGGAAGAACGACAGCAAGCCGCAGGAAAACGCCCAGTGACTTTACGCTCTACCCTCACGCTGCTGGCGCTTCTGGCCATCAGCCCTGTCGCTGCGTTTGCGTCAGGGCCGGGTGAACCCCAACAGCCCACCATTGCCATCATTATTGATGACATGGGGCACAACCGGCACGAGGGCGAGCGGCTGGCAAGGCTTGACCAGCCCCTGACACTGGCCTTTCTGCCTTACCGGCGCCATACAGTTCCCTTGGCGAAGCTGGCCCACGCCCAATCCAAGGAAATCATGTTGCACGCCCCGATGGCCAATACCCGCAACTTCGGCCTCGGCCCGGGCGGCCTGACCCCGGACATGGACGAACTGGCCATCGCCACCACTCTGCGCCGGGCACTGCAGTCGATTCCCTTTGTCAGCGGCGTGAACAATCACATGGGCAGCCTGCTTACCCAGCAACTGGAACCCATGGACTGGGTAATGAAAGAGCTGGACCGCTACCCGGTGTATTTCGTCGACAGCCGCACCATTGCCAATTCCATCGCCGGCAGTGTGGCCGATGCCTACAACATCCCGAGCCTGACGCGCGATGTGTTTCTCGATCACGAACAGACGGAAGAGTTTGTCGACAAACAGTTCAAACTGCTGATTCAGACCGCCAGGGAGAAAGGCACCGCCATTGGTATCGGCCACCCCCACAAGGTCACCGTGGATTATCTGGAGAAGCACCTGCCGATGCTGGATGAACAGGGCATTGCCATCGCCACGGTCAGTGGTCTCTGGGCCATGCGTAACGGTAATCGGGAGATGTTTGCGGAAGGGGAAAAGCAGGCCATCCGGCCTGCCTATGCGCGCAGCAATTAATCGCGGACTTCGATTCCCTGAGCTTTCATAAAGGCTTTGGCCTCGGGAATGGTGTGCTGGCCAAAGTGGAAGATGGATGCCGCCAAAACCGCGTCTGCACCACCCTGGGTAACACCATCCGCCAGGTGTTGAAGTTCGCCCACACCACCTGACGCAATCACCGGCACGGCCACCGCATCGCTGATGGCACGGGTCAGGCCCAGATCAAAGCCGATCTTGGTGCCGTCACGGTCCATGCTGGTCAGCAGCAACTCCCCCGCCCCCAGCTCAACCATTTTCTTCGCCCACTCCACGGCATCCAGCCCGGTTGGCTTGCGACCGCCGTGGGTAAAGATTTCCCAGCGCGGCTCCTCGCCTTCTGCGCTCACGCGCTTGGCATCGATGGCCACGACTATGCACTGCCGGCCAAAACGCTCCGCTGCCTCCCGCACAAACTCGGGATTGAAGACTGCAGCCGTATTGATGGAGACCTTGTCGGCTCCGGCATTGAGCAGTTTGCGAATGTCATCGACGGTGCGCACGCCACCGCCCACGGTCAGCGGGATGAACACTTCCGCCGCCATGCGCTCTACGGTTTCGTAGGTGGTGTCGCGGCTTTCACTGCTGGCGGTGATGTCCAGAAAGGTGATTTCGTCCGCGCCCTGCTCGTTGTAGCGACGGGCCACTTCCACCGGGTCGCCGGCATCGCGGATATCGACAAAGTTGACGCCTTTAACCACGCGGCCTTTGTCGACGTCCAGACAGGGGATAATGCGTTTTGCCAATGCCATTGTCAGTCCTCAGTTTTTCAGGCTGTCGCAATAGGCTTGCGCTTCGGCCACATCCAGAGTGCCTTCGTAGATGGCGCGGCCGGTGATCGCACCGATCACGCCTTTGTCGGCGACGGTGGCCAGGCGCTTGAGGTCATCCATATTGGTAACGCCGCCAGAAGCGATTACGGGGATACCGCCCTCTTCTGCCAGTTTAGCGGTGGCTTCCACGTTTACGCCCTGCATCATGCCGTCACGGGCAATGTCGGTGTAAACGATGGAGGACACGCCGTCGTTGGCGAAGCGCTTGGCAAGGTCTACGGCCATGACTTCGGAGACTTCGGCCCAGCCGTCGGTGGCTACGCGGCCGTCTTTGGCGTCCAGACCGACGATGATGTGGCCGGGGAATTCCTTGCACATCTCGGTGACGAATTCGGGTTCTTTAACCGCCTTGGTGCCGATGATGACCCACTGCACACCAGCCTTCAGATAGGCCTCAATGGTTTCCGCCGAGCGGATGCCGCCGCCGATCTGGATGGGCAGATTCGGGTACTTCACTGCAATTGCCTTCACGATCTCACCGTTCACCGGTTCGCCGGCGAAGGCGCCGTTAAGGTCAACCAGGTGCAGGCGACGGGCACCGGCGTCGACCCACTTGGTGGCCATGTCGACGGGATCGTCACCGAATACGGTGGAGTCTTCCATGCGGCCCTGGCGCAGTCTTACGCATTTGCCGTCTTTCAGATCAATAGCGGGGATAATCAGCATTTTGTTCTTCCTATTCAGAAAGTCAGGCAAGAAGTTTGGCGCTCGCATTCTGGAGCAGGGAGGCCTTTCAGGGACACGCTGTGAATACATCCCTGTACGCTTGACTGCAGCATCCCTGCTGCAGACAGTCCCTGAAAGGCCTCCCTGCCCCAGAACGCTACTATATGCTTGCCTGCTTACTTTCCAGTCCAGTTCGTAAAGTTTTCCAGCAACTGCAGCCCCGCCCGGGCACTTTTCTCTGGGTGGAACTGCACTGCAAAGATGTTGTCTCTCGCCACCGCTGCCGCCAGGTCGACACCATAATGGGTGCGGCCAGCCATATCGGCGCTGCCTTCGGCTTCGGCGTAGTAGCTGTGCACAAAGTAGAAGCGGTCACCGTCCGGAATGTTGTGCCAGAGCGGGTGGTCCAGCGTGTGGTACACCTGGTTCCAGCCCATGTGGGGCACTTTCAGGCGTTCGCCGTTTTCGGTGAGGTTGTCGCCGAAGTAGCGGACTTCAGACGGGAACAGGCCGATGCCTTCCACACCGCCGTTTTCTTCGCTGCGGGCCATCAGGGCCTGCATACCAACGCAAATGCCGAGGAACGGTCGGTCCTGGGAGACTTCTTTAACGAGCTCAACCACGCCCAAACGGTGCATTTCGGCCATGCAGTCGCGGATGGCGCCTACACCGGGCAGAATCACCCGGTCAGCTTCACGGATTTTGGCGGCATCGTCTGTAACCAGTACGGTGCAGTCCGGGGCCACGTGCTCTACGGCTTTGCGAGCGGAATGCAGGTTGCCCATACCGTAGTCGATGATGGCGACGGTCTTCATGGTGTGTCTGTTCCTATCGGTGACCGGTTACAGGGCGCCTTTGGTGGACGGGGTGATGCCCGCCATGCGCTCGTCCATTTCAATCGCCATGCGCAGTGCGCGGCCGAAGGCTTTGAACACGGTTTCGATCTGGTGATGGGTGTTCTTGCCCTTCAGGTTGTCGATGTGCAGGGTCACCATG
>Ga0079224_100000772_pt1 | contig 33800 bp, 36 predicted proteins | sample Stecom2015_FD_80414 | JGI IMG/M metagenome (GOLD analysis project Ga0079224, IMG submission 80414) | Agricultural soil microbial communities from Utah to study Nitrogen management - Steer compost 2015 | ecosystem: Environmental > Terrestrial > Soil > Agricultural land | place: USA: Utah... | reverse complement strand
GTGCGGTCGCCATGGACGTCTCCTCGACGAAGCGCGGCAATTCAAAGCATTAGCCCCGCCATTAGCTATGAATTACCGCGATGCTCCTGCTACGATGCGGGCCCGATCCTGAATTGTACCCTCGCAGGCGGCGCTATGATCTAAGTTTGCCTATCTAGGGTCAAGGCAACACGAATGCTCGATCTCCCGGATTTCGCACCGCTAAAAGTCACGCAGACAACGCGCACGTTCACCGAGTCGCAGCTCGCCTCCTTCGATCACGTTGCCATCGTGCTGCCCAAGGAACCGCCTGGTTCGCTGTTCGCGGGGCTCCCTCAGGGCAAGCAGCTGCACAAGCTCGTCGACCGCGCCCGGGCCCAGGGGCTGAAAAGCACGTTCACGCGCCTCGGCAACACCCGCGCGACCGGCGTGACCGCGGCGTGGCACGAGGCCGGGACGCCGTTCGCGCTGCTCACGTGGGCGCGCGAGGTCATCGCGGACTGCCTGCGGGAGCGCCCGTCCAAGCTCGCTCTGCTGACGGCCGGCCTCGACGACGACGCACGCCTGCAAGCGCTGTCCGCGCTCGTCGCGGCTGCTCATGCCGCGTCGTTCAAGCTTCCGTCGTTCAAGACGGAAGAGCAGCCGCGCCCGGTCGACCTCGAGCAGGTGTCCGTGCTCGACGGCAAGCCGAAGCTGCCGCTCGACCGGCTGCACGCGGAGGCCGTCGGCAACAACGCGGCGCGCTGGTTCACCGCGCTGCCGCCGAACCGGCTGACGGCCGGGGCGTATCGCCGAGCCGTGGAGCAGCTCGCCGCCCGTCACTCCCTCGGCTGCAAGTTCCTCGGCGAGAAGGACCTCGAGAAGCTCGGCGCCGGCGCGTTTCTCGCGGTCGCGCAGGGCAACCCGCACCGGGACGCCGGGATGCTGCGCCTCTGCTACCGCCCCCCCGGCACGCACGCGCCGGAGCTGTCTCTCGTGGGCAAGGGCGTGCTGTTCGATACCGGCGGCACGAACCTGAAGCCCTTCAAGGGCATGCTGGACATGCACATGGACATGCAGGGCAGCGCCGTCGCGCTCGGGACGCTGCTCGCGCTGAAGGAGCTCGCGGTGCCCTACGCGGTCGATGCGTGGCTCGCGGTCACGGAGAACCGGATCTCGCCGAGCAGCTACATGCCGCAGGAGATCGTGACGGCCGCGAACGGCACGAGCATCCAGGTCATTCACACCGACGCCGAGGGCCGGATGATCCTCGCCGACACGCTCGCGCTCGCGGCCCGCGACGAGCCGAAGCTGATCATCGACTACGCGACGTTGACCGGCAGCTGCGTCTCGGCGCTGACGCAGCGCTACTCGGGCGTGTTCACGAACCGGATGCGCGGCAATACGCTGCTCCAGGAGGCCGGCGCCGCCTCGGGCGAGCGCGTGTGGCCGTTCCCGATGGATGAGGATTTCGATCAGCTCCTGCGCAGCGACATCGCCGACATCAAGCAGTGCGCCGTCGATTCGCACGGCGACCACGTGCTCGCCGCGCGCTTCCTGTCGCGCTTCGTGCCGAAGTCGATCGCGTGGGTGCACGTCGACCTGTCCGCGGGCGAGCACAAGGGCGGGCTCGCGCACGTGCCGACGGACATGACCGGCTTCGGCGTGCGGCTCACGGTGGAGCTGCTGCACGGCAGGCAGCCGTCCGAGCTCGTCGAGGCGATGGCGGACCAATGAGCGGAGGCGGCGAGCATTCGACGCCGGTCGCGGAGGAAAGCGTCGAGCCGGACCGGGACGCGCAGGGCACCTCCGCGATCGCGCAGCGGTTCCGAGGCTTCCTGCCGGTCGTCGTCGACGTCGAGACCGGCGGTTTCAACCCCGCGACGGACGCGCTGCTCGAGGTCGCGGCCGTCATCGTGCGCATGAACGAGCACGGCGACCTCGAGCCGGCCGAGAGGTGGCGCTATCTCGTGAAGCCGTTTCCGGGCGCGAATCTCGAGCCCGCGTCGCTGCAGGTCACCGGCATCGATCCGTACCATCCGCTGCGGCCCGCGCTCGACGAGGCGGACGCGCTGCGCCGGCTGTTTCAGGAGATCCGCAAGGAGGTCAGGGAGCAGAAGTGCAACCGGGCGATTCTCGTCGGGCACAACTCCTTCTTCGACCTGCAGTTCCTGAACGCGGCCGTGGCCCGCAACTCGATCAAGCGCAACCCGTTCCATCCGTTCTCGAGCTTCGACACCGCGACGCTCGCCGGCGTCGCGTTCGGACAGACGGTGCTCGGACGGGCCGTCGTCGCGGCCGGCATGGAGTGGGACGACTCGCAGGCGCACTCCGCGCTCTACGACGCGGAGAAGACCGCGGACCTGTTCTGCCGGATCGTCAACCGGTTTCGCCCCGTCTTCGAGGGCGGCGGCTGACGCCGACGGCTCAGGACGCCGGCGCCTTCGCCTGCTTGACGATCTCCGCGAGCTCGCCGGACTGGTACAGCTCGAGCGTGATGTCGCAGCCGCCGATCAGCTCTCCGTTGACGTACAGCTGCGGGAACGTGGGCCAGTTCGAGTAGACCTTGAGGCCTTCGCGAATCTCCGGGTCCTCGAAGACGTTCACGTAGGCGAACTCGGCGCCGACGGCGCGCAGCGCCGCGACGGTCTGGGCCGAGAAGCCGCACTGCGGGAAATCGGGCGTGCCCTTCATGTAGAGCAGCACCGGGTGCTCCGAGAGCTGCTTGCGGATACGGTCGTTGACGTCCATGGATCTTCCTCCGTGCAGTCGCGGTCCGGCCGTGGTGATCACCGCCGCGACGGCGGCAGGCGACCGCCGGCTCCGAAGGGCCGTTGGGCGCTCAGGGAACGGGCGGGGGGCGGCCGGATCGTTGAACTGCCACTATCTGTCACCTATTCTTCTAGACTCGCTCCGCCGGGGCAAGTCCCGGCCTCGCCTCGACAACAACAGCAACAAGTCGTGAAGGGCCGTCGGCCCTGGGGGGAAACGATGAATCCGCTGAATTCGATCTGGGGAACGATCGTCGCCGGAGTCGTGCTCGCCGTCGCGATCGGGCTCGCCGTCGACGGCGTGAACTTCAGCGACCTGACGTTCATCGTCTGGGTCCACGTGCTCGCCGGGATCGTCTGGATCGGGCTGCTCTATTACTTCAATTTCGTGCAGGTGCCGGCGCTCGCCGCAGCCGCGGCGGACTCGGGCGGCCCGGGCGGAGCCGGCATCTCCAAGTACGTCGCGCCCCGCGCGCTCGCGTGGTTCCGCTGGGGGGCCGTCGTGACGTGGCTGTCGGGCGCCGCGGCACTGCTCCGCTACGGCATCTTCGACGACGCCTTCCTGCTCGGCCTGAACGAGAATGCGCCCGGCAACGCATGGGTCATCGGCGTCGGCGCGTGGCTCGGCACGATCATGCTGTTCAACGTCTGGGTGCTGATCTGGCCGAACCAGAAAAAGGTGCTCGGGCTCGTCGAGGCGAGCGCGAACGAGATCAACAGGGCGCGCCGCACGGCCTTCCTCGCGTCGAGGACGAACACGATGCTGTCCGTGCCGATGCTCGCGAGCATGGTCGGCTACGGGCACACCGGGTTTTTCATCTAGCGGCCGGATCGGGCCTCGGCGGACCCGCCCTCCGGCGCCGTCCGCGCCGTCCCTTTGCGCGCGCCGCCGGCCACCCGCGCGCCGACGCTTAGTTTAGACTGATGCGATCCGCGCGGCCGCCGGCCGCTCCCGGGACATGGAGACGAGTCCTTAGCCGATGAACACGCCCCCCTCTCCTTCCGATATCGCGGCGGACGTCTGCCGCGCGCTCGCCGAGGACCTCGGCACCGGCGACGTGACCGCCGCGCTGATCGAGCCCGGCCGCACGGCCGAGGCGCGCGTCGTCTGCAACGAGGCCGCCGTGCTTTGCGGCGCGCCGTGGTTCGACGAGGTGTTCCGACAGGTCGACCCCGCGATCGTCGTCGAGTGGCAGCTCGCCGAAGGGGCCGATACGGCCGCCGGCACCGTCGTCTGCACCCTCCGCGGCCCGGCCCGGGCCCTGCTGAGCGGCGAGCGGACGGCGCTCAACTATCTGCAGACGCTGTCCGGAACCGCGACCGCGGCGCGGCGCTACGCGCAGGCCGTCGCCGGGACCCGAGCCCGAATCCTCGACACGCGCAAGACCGTGCCCGGGCTGCGCCGCGCGCAGAAGTACGCGGTGCGCTGCGGCGGCGGGCTGAATCATCGTCAAGGCCTCTACGACGCCGTGCTGATCAAGGAAAACCACGTCGCGTCGGCCGGCGGCATCACGACGGCCGTGGCACGGGCCGCGGAGCGTTACCCGGGGCTGATGATCGAGGTCGAGGTGGAGACGCTCGACGAGCTGCGCGAGGCGCTCGCGACCGCCGCCGACCGGGTGATGCTCGACGACTTCGACCTCGGCGGGCTGAGGCAGGCCGTCGAGCTTCGCGACGCGCACGCCGCCGAGTCCGGCACGCCCCCGAAGGAGCTCGAGGCGTCCGGCAGCGTCGACCTCGACACGCTGCGCGCCGTGGCGGAGACGGGCGTCGATTTCATCTCGATCGGCGCGATGACGAAGCACGTGCGGGCGGTAGATTATTCGATGCGGTTTGTTTGAGCGGAGGGGATTGACGTCCGCTTTCTTTTGGCGGCGTAAGTAAAGAGGTGTCTGGCGTAAAAAAGAGGTGTCTGACACCTTTTTCCGAAGCGGAAAAAGGTGTCAGACACCCCCTTCGTTTGGCCTGGCACTCGCTCCGTTTGGCCTCTGTGGTCAGGCCACCGCTTCTAGTAGCCGCTTGGGCTCGGACACGCCGTAGCCCTGCGCGTAGTCGACGCCGATCGCGCGCAGCATCGTGATGATTTCCTGGTTCTCGGCAAACTCGGCGATCGTCTGCTTGCCGGTCAGGTGGCCGATCTCGTTGATCGAGCGCACCATCTCGCGGTCGATCGGGTCGTGCAGGATCTCCTTCACGAAGCTGCCGTCGATTTTCAGGAAGTCGACGGGGAAGTGCTTCAGGTAGCCGAACGACGAAAGCCCGGTGCCGAAGTCGTCGAGCGCGAACCGGCAGCCTATCTCCTTCAACGCGTGAATGAAGCGGTTCGCCTGCGCATAGCTCGCGATGGCGGCCGTCTCGGTGATCTCGAAGCAGATGCGTCGGCCGTCGAGGCCGCTGCGCTGGAACTGCTCGACGACGAACGGCAGGAACTTCTCGTCCGCGAGACTCTGCCCGGACAGGTTGATCGAGCAGAGCGCAAGCCGCTCCCGCTCGTCTGCCTCCGACACAAGCCAGCGGAAGGCCTGCGTGATGACCCAGCGATCGATGGCCGGCGTCAGGCCGTAGCGCTCGGCCGCGGCGATGAAGAGCTCGGGCGAGACCAGCGCGCCGTGCTCGTCGCGCATCCGCAGCAGCAGCTCGTAGTGCGCGCCGGTATCGAGCCCCGGCTGCAGCGGCTGAATCGTCTGCCTAAACAGCTCGAAGCGCCCCTCCTCGAGGGCGTTGCTGATGCGCGCCGCCCACTGCATCTCCTTGCGGCGCTTCATCAGATCGAGATCGTTCTCCTGGTAGCTGTAGACGCGGTTGCGGCCGGCGTCCTTCGCCGCCGAGCACGCGCTGTCCGCCGCCGTCAGCAACGAGGCGACGTCGTCCGTGCCGGGGGTGATCGGCACGACGCCGATGCTCGCGCCGAGCCTGAACGTGCGATCGTCCCAGACGAACTTGAACTCGTTGATCAGCTCGCGCAGCGTCTCCGCCGTGCGCAGCGCCTCGTCCATCGTGCAGCTCTCGAGCAGCACGCCGAACTCGTCTCCGCCGAGCCGCGCGAGGGTGTCCCGCCAGCGGATCTTCGCCTTCAGCAGCGCGCCGATCTGCCTCAGCAGCTCGTCGCCCGCGCCGTGGCCGCACGCGTCGTTGACGATCTTGAACTGGTCGAGATCGATGTGCAGGACCGCGTACGACGTCTCCCTCGCTTTCGCGCTCTTCAACGCCCGCTCGAGACGGCTCTCGAACTCGCGCCGATTCACGAGCTCCGTGAGGATGTCGTGGCTCGCCGCATACGACAGCCGCCTGTTCAGCTCGCGCGACTCGCTGACGTCGTGAAACACGAGCACGCCGCCCGTGACGTTGCCGAGCGGATCGCGGATCGGCGCGGCGGTGCTCTCGATGTAGAGCTCGTTGCCGTCACGGCGAATCAAGAGTGTCGGCCGCACCGACTTCGTGGAGCGGTTGCGGCGCATCGCGACGGCGACCGGGTTCTCGACGGGCTCGCACGTCTCCTCGTGGAAGCCGCGGAAGATCTCGTCGATCTGCCTGCCCACGGCATCGTCGAGCTTCCAGCCGGTCAGCTCCTCGGCGACGGGGTTCAGGTATTGCACACGGCACTCGGCGTCCGTCGTCACGACGCCATCGCCTATCGACTGCAGCGTGATCTGCGCGCTCTCCTTCTCGCGGAACAGCGCCTCTTCGTAGAGCTTGCGCTCCGTGATGTCCGTCTCGACGCCGACCAGCCGCCGCAGCCGGCCGTGCTCGTCGACCCGGCCCTTCACGCGGCTCTGCACCCAGCGCCACTCGCCGTTCGCATGCCGCATCCGATGCACGCTCTCGAAGAGCTCGGTCTTGCCCTCGAGATGCTCACGGATCTGCGCCTGCACGCGTGCCATGTCGTCCGGATGGACGAGAAAGCGCCACTCCGGGATCGGCTCGTCCTCCGAGTAACCGAGCATCGCCCGCCAGCGCGGCGAGAAGTACATCGAGTTGTCGCGGACGTCGTAGTCCCAGAGGCCGTCGTTCGCCGTGTTCGTGACGAGGCGATCGCGCTCCTGGACCGTCACGAGGTCCTCCTTGAGACGGATCCGCTCGAGGCCGCTCGCGCAGCTCACGCCGATCAGCTTCAGCGCGAGGTGCAGATCGGCGTTCCAGTCAGGGCTCGGGGTCGACGAGCAGATGCCGAGCATCCCGCCGAGGCGCTCGCGGAGGTTGAAGCCGACCACGAGGATCGCGCCGACGTTGAGGCTCGCGAGCTGCTCCGCGTCGCGGCGCTGCGCGAGCGGCGGGTGCGCGGTGTCCTCGATCTCGAGCAGCCGCAGATGCTCGAGCCGGCCGCGGATCCACGGGAAGTCGCTCAGCTCGCGGCCCTTCAGCACCTCGGGGTTACAGGTCGAGAACGTCGACCGCCCGGCATAGACTGTCTCGATTACGCTCGCATCCTCGTCGAACAGGGCGATGAACACCGAGTCGGCCCCGTACGCGTCGGTGAACTCCTGCAAGCCCGACTTGAGGCGCTCCTCAGCGTTCGTCAGAGTGATGGACTGGAAGTCGACGGCGACCTTCGTGCAGATGAGGTTGAGCCCGTACCCGCGTGGCAGCTGCGCCGCCCTGCGGATAAGGGGGGTGGTCGCCGTCACTTCTTGGGTTGGATCCTCTTTAATAACGTCAACGCTCCCTCGGCCAGCCTTCGGACTCGAACGGCGCCGGGAACGTCTCCGATTTGTGTCGAACCCCGGATGCGCCCACATTCTGACAGTAATTGCAAGGATTACAAGCAGCCGCTCGCCGAACCGAGAGGTCCGTCATCCGTCCGTCGATCGCCCCGTCCGGCCCGCATCCCGAGCCGCCCGTGCGGCCTCCGCCCGGCACAGCCGGGGCGCCCCGCCGGCCTCCCGCGGTTCCGGGTTATGTAGCATCGCAAAGTAGACGGGCAGGCCCCAGGGGCGCACTCGCCGCGGCCCTCGGCACCCTCGCCCCCGGCGCCCTCGCCTATGCCGGCTTGCGCAGCATCAGCACGTTGCGCCTGCAGATTGCGACGAGCACGTCGTGCTGGTTGTAGCCGCGATGCTCCAGCGTCAGGATGCCGTTCTGCGGGCGGGAGCGGCTCGGGCGCATCGCGACCACCTCCGTCTCGACGTGCACGGTGTCGCCGGCGAACAACGGCGCCGGGAAGCGGACGTCCTCCATGCCGAGATTGGCCACCGTCGTGCCGAGCGTCGTCTCGTTGATCGAGATGCCGACGATCAGCCCGAGGGTGAAGAAGCTGTTGATCAGCGGCTCCTTGAACTCGGACTGCGTCCGCATGTACTCCCGGTCGATGTGCAGCGGCGCCGGATTGTGGGTCAGCGCGCTGAACAGCACGTTGTCGGCCTCGGTCAGCGTCCGCCTGATCGCGTGGCGGAACACCTGCCCCACCTCGAACTCGTCGAAATAGCGTCCTGCCATGGATCCCCCCCGAAAAGGTTCAGGCTGCGGAAAGCTCGCGGCTGCGGTCCGCGGCGGCGCGCACCGCCCGCTCGAGCAGCTCGTCGAGGCCGTTCTCGCCCATCAGCACGCGCAGCGCCGCCTCCGTCGTGCCGTGCGGGCTCGTGACGCGGCGGCGCAGCTCCGCCGCCGGCTCGCCGGAGCGCTCGGCATAGGCGCCGGCGCCGGCCACGGTGACCGTCGCGAGCTTCTCGGCGAGGCCGGGATCGAGGCCGGCCTTCGTGCCCGCCCGGGTGAGGCACTCGATCAGCAGGAACACGTAGGCCGGCCCGCTGCCCGAGACCGCCGTCACCGCGTCCATCTGCGACTCGTCGTCGATCCACGCCGTGGCGCCGACCGCCCCGAGCAGCTCGTCGGCGAGCGCCCTCTGGCCTGCCCCGACCCGCGGCGACGGCGTCATGACCGTCATCCCCCGCCCGATCGCGGCGGGCGTGTTCGGCATCGCCCGGACCACGGCCGCATCGGGGCCGAGCACGCGGGTCAAGGACCCGAGGGTCTTGCCGGCCGCGATCGACACGAACAGGACGCCCGCCGCCGCGAGCGGCGTCAGCGGGCGGCTCGCGGCGTCGACGTGCTGCGGCTTCACTGCGATCACGACGGCATCGGGGCGGTGCGCGAGCGCGCGCTCGTCGGCCTCCGCGGTCGCGCCGATCCCGAGCCTGCGAGCGGCCTCGAGCGACGCCTCCGCCGGATCGACGACGTGGATCCGCGCGGGCTCGAGCCCGCGCTCGAGCCAGCCGCGCACGAGCGCCTGCCCCATGTTCCCGAAGCCTATCAGCAAGACTCTGCGATCCATCCTCTCCTCCGGTTCTCACGGCCCGGGCGCCGGAGCCATCGGACGCGGCGGGCATATTGGTTAATATATGCCTCCTCGACTCCGGCCGCCCCGCGGCCTTCACGACTCGACAACAAGAGGAAGCACCGCATGCACCGCACGATACTGATTCTGGCCGGATTGGGTCTCGCACATGCCGCGCTCGCCGAGCCGCGCGACTACGTCTTCGATATGGCCCATTCGAGGATTTTCTTCGACATCGACCACCGGGGCTACTCGACGATGCTCGGCCGCTTCGCGGAGTTCGGCGGCTCGTTCAAGTACGACGCGGAGAACCCGGCGAACAGCTCCCTCGACATCACGATCGATCCGTCGAGCGTCGACATGTTCCACGAGGGGCTGAACAACCACTTGAAGACCGCGGACTTTTTCGACGTCGAGCAGTACCCGGAGATGCGCTTCGTCAGCGAGCGGGTCGAGGTGACCGGCGAAGGCCGGTTCAAGGTGCACGGCCAGTTCACGATGCTCGGACAGACGCATCCGCTCGCGTTCGACGTCGTGCTGAACCAGACGGGCACGGCGCGCGGCGGCGCGGCGATGGCGGGCTTCACCGCGACCGGCACGATCGACCGCGCGGCCTATGGCATGAGCTACGGTGTGCCGATGGTCGGCCGGAACGTCGAGTTCCGCATCGAGATCGAGGCGAGCGAAGCGCCGACGTCCTGACACGCGTCCGTTCCGGACGGCCTCGAATGGAGACGCGAGCCTTCCTTGCTCGCGTCTCTCGTTAGGGAAAGGATATCCCGCGACGCGCGCAGACCCGCTCCGATGATCGATTTCCCGGAACCGCGTCTCTCGGCGCCGGAGGCGGCGTGAGAGACGTGTACATCGTCGGCGTCAGCCAGGCGCCGATCACTCGCGAGCCCTCGGTGCGCGGCCGGTATCTGGCCGCGTCGGTCGTGCACGAGGCGCTCGCCGACGCCGGCGTCGAGAAGGACCGCGTCGATGCGCTGTACGTCGGCAACATGACGTCGGGGCTCCTGGCCGGGCAGCAGCAGCTCGGCGGCCTGATCGCCGACTACGCCGAGCTCGGCGGCATCGACGCCGTGACGATCGAGGCCGCGTGCGCCTCCGGCGCGGCCGCGGCCCGGATGGCCTACCTCACGATCGCAGGCGGAATGCACGACGTCGTCATCGTCTGCGGCCTCGAGCGCATGACCCACGTCGACCGCGACACCGCCACGCGCGCGCTCGCGACGGCCGCGGACTGGGAGCTCGAGGGCGCGAGGGGCGAGTCGTTCATGTCCCTCAACGCGAAGCTGATGCGCGAGTACATGGACCGCTACGGCGCCACCGCGCGCGACTTCGCGCCGTTCTCGATCAACGCGCACCGTAACGCGCTCGGCAACCCGAATGCCCTATTCCACAAGCCCGTCGACATCGAAGGCTACCTCGAGTCGCGCATCGTCATCGATCCGATCCGCGTCTTCGATGCCTCGCCGATCTGCAACGGCGCGGCGGCCTTCGTCCTCGCTTCCGCCGATGCCGCGAGGTCGCTGCGCGGCGGCGCGCGCGTGACGATCGCCGGCTCGGCGGCGTCGACGGCGCCGCTCGCGCTGCAGCGCCGCGCGGACATGCTGCACCTCGATGCGGTCGAGATCTCGACGCGGAAAGCGCTCGAGCAGGCCGGCGCGCAACATCGCGACGTGAGCCTGTTCGAGCTGCACGATGCGTTCACGATCATGGCCGTCTTGAGCCTCGAGTCCGCCGGCTTCGCGGCGCCGGGCGCCGGCACGCGGCTCGGCACGGAGGGCCGGATCGGTATCGACGGCGACCTGCCGCTGTCGACGATGGGCGGCCTCAAGGCACGCGGCCACCCGGTCGGCGCGACCGGCGTCTATCAGATCGTCGAGGCGTATCTGCAGCTCACCGGCGCGGCAGGCGACAACCAGGTCCCGAGCGCCGAGCTCGCCCTCGTGCAGAACATCGGCGGCACGGGCGCCACCGTCGTCACGCACGCGCTCCGCCGGGTCGGCTGAGCCGACGTCCTCGCGACGGCAACGCGACCGGGCCCCACGGCTCGCGGCTGGAAGTGTTAGCCTAGCCTCAACAGCGCAACCGAAAGGGATGACACAGATGGCAGAGCAGCCCGCGGACGCCGACATCGCGATGGACGGCGCCAACTTGTACCAGGAAGAAACGTTCACCGACCGGCGCATCGGCAGCTTGCTGCGGCTCACGCCGGTCACCGCCGCGGGGGTCCGCGACGAATCGCGCCCGGTGCTCTACGTCGGCCAGACCCAGGTGCTGACGCCCGCCGGCGCGCTGCCGATCAGCTTCGAGATCGACGCGTCGAGCCTCGAGGAGGCGGTGCAGAAATTCGGCCAGGAAGCGCAGGAGGCGCTCGCCAGCACGGTCAAGCGGCTCGAGGAGCTGCGCCGCGAGGCCGCGTCGTCGCTGATCGTCCCCGGCACCGGAATGGGGCCGGGCGGCGGCCCGGGCGGGTTCGGCGGGCCGGGCGGCTTCGGCGGGCCCGGCGGCACGCGCGGCGGCGGCATTCAGATTCCGTAGCGGGTCCGGCCCGAGCCCCTCCGGCGCCGCCGGGCGGGGCTCGCCTGTCCCGGGATCAGCGCGGCCGGCACGCGGAAGGGCGTTCGTCACCTGAGGCCGCTACGAGGAGGAGCGCGCGATGGACACGACGGCAGCGGACAAGAGCGCGATCGTCGAGGTCGTCAACAACTGGGTGATCTGGAGCGACTCGGGCGACTTCGAGCGCTTCGCCACCGTCTGGCACGACGACGCGTGGATGACCGCGACGTGGTTCCAGGGGCCGGCGCGCGAGTTCGTCGAGGCGCGCCGGCGCGGCTTCGAGCGGGGCGTCAACATCATTCACTTTCTCGGCGCCGTCACCTGCGACGTCGTCGGGACGCGGGCGATCGCGCAATCGAAGATGACGATCGGACAGCGCGCCGCGGTCGACGGCGTGCTGGCGGACGTCACGTGCACCGGGCGCTTCTACGACTTCTTCGAGAAGCGCGCCGGGCGCTGGGCGATCGTGCGGCGGCAGCCGATCTACGAGAAGGACCGGATCGATCCGGTCGACCCAAGCGCACGGCTCGAGCTCGATCCCGAGCTCCTCGGGCGCTTTCCCGAGGGTTACCGCCATCTCGCGTACCTGCAGACGAAGGCCGGGTTCACGGTCAAGCCGGGCCTGCCCGGCCTGCGCGGGCCGGAGGTCGAGAAGCTCTACGCGGAAGGCCGTGCGTGGCTCGCGGGCGCCGCGAAGCCGGGAGAGCCGCTGTAGCGGCCGCGGAGAACGCGCCTCTGCCCCGCCTCTTCGCGGCCGGACGCCGGGGACGCCTCAGCCGGCCGATCAGGCGGCGGCGCCGTCGCCCGAGCGGCGCCCGAACGCCGCGAGGAAGCGGTCCACGACTCGCTCGGCCCGCTCGCGGATCGCTTCGCTGCTCGGGCTGTTGCCGAGCAGCAGGGCCTCCATGACCCACCAATGCACCATCATGCCGATCAGGAACTCGGCCGCCTCGTCCGCGCTGCCGGCATCCAGGACCCCCCGGCGCTCGAGCTCGGCGAAATAGTTCGTCAGCATCGCGCGCACGCGCAGCGGCGCCCGCTCGTAGTACATCTGCGCGAGATCCGGGAAGCGCTCGCGCTCGGCGATGATCAGCCGCAGCAGCGCGTGATGCCTCGTCGAGAACAGTACCTCGAGGCGCTGCACCGAGAACTCGATCAGCGTCGTGCGCGGATCGGCCGACGTCTCGAGCTCCGGCTCCTGCGCGGACGCCAGCACCTCGTCGATGACGGCCCTGAACAGGTCATCCTTCGTGGGGAAATAGCTGTACAACGTCGCTTTCGAGCCCCCCGACAGCTCGAGGATCGAGTCGATCGACGTTGCACCATAGCCGTCCTTCAGGAACAGCTCGGTGGCCGCTTCGAGTATCCGCGCCAGCCTTTCCCGTCCCCTGGACGACTGAGGCAGAACGACATTGCTCGCCGAATTTTCCATGGCATGCCCATCCTGATGAATCACGGTCGCTCGATGACGATTTCGCTGACATCGCGTCTCCTTTGACTCGGAACGACGCGCGGTATTCCATACCAGAAGAGGCCGACCAGCATTTCGGCCTCCGGATCGATGTCGAGGATCTCGAAAAAGCGCGGATCGCGGGTCACGGCGCCGGTGGTCCACTTCACGCCGAGCCCGGCCTGCCACATGTACAGCATGAGATTCTGCACCGCGCAGCAGCAGGCCGCGTAGTCCTCCCGCTGCTGGAGCTCGTCGTCGCTGCGGACGCAGGTCACGACGAAGAACGCCGGGATCGCGCCCCAGCGCTTGCGGCGCGCCTCTCCGGCCCGCTCGCCCTTGGTGACCGTCTCGATCTCCACCGCGAGGTCGACGATCGCGTCCGCCGTCTGCCGTCCGAGCACATAGAACCGCCAAGGTTGGGTGAGCCGATGGTTCGGTGCCCAGCGCGCGAGCTCGACCGCCTCCAGCAGCCGCTCCGTCCCCGGCGGCTCCGGCTCGAACAGATCGATCGAGCGGCGCGAGCGGATCGCTTCCGCAAAGCGGGCGAGCTCGTCGGGAGAAAGGTGCGGAACGGTGTCAGGCATCGAGTAACCTCCTGTAAACTTCGGCCGGCCGCGCACGGTATACATTCTATCAGGCCGGGGAAATCGCCGAGCGGAGAGGAGCATGGAGCCTGAATTCGACGTCGTCGTCGTCGGGGCCGGAGTCGTGGGACTCGCGATCGGACGGGCGCTCGCGCTCGACGGCCGCGACGTTCTGGTCCTCGAGAAGAACGCGGCGATCGGCGAGGAAACGTCGTCGCGCAACTCGGAGGTCATTCACGCCGGCATCTACTACCCGGCCGGGAGCCTCAAGGCGGAGCTCTGCGTGCGCGGACGCGACGCACTGTACCGGTATTGCGCGGCGAAAGGCATTCCGCACGCCCGCCTCGGCAAGGTGATCGTCGCCGTATCGGACGAGCAGCGCGCCAAGCTCGAGCTGCTGCGCGCGACGGCTCTCGCGAACGGCGTCGACGACCTCGAGTGGCTCGACGGCGGCGCGCTCCGCGCGCTCGAGCCCGAGGTCCGCGGCGTGGCCGCCCTGCTCTCGCCGTCGACCGGGATCGTCGACAGCCACGCGCTGATGCTCGCGCTGCAGGGCGATCTCGAGCAGGCAGGCGGCCAGGTCGCGCTGCGCTCGGCGCTGCGGGCGGGCGCGTCGGAGGGGAACGCGCTGCGGCTGACGATCGACAGCGAGGGCGAGGCCGTCGAGCTTCGTGCCCGCGCGGTCGTGAACGCCGCGGGGCTGCACGCGGAGCGCGTCGCGCATGCGCTGCCGGCGCTCGCATCCGTGGCGATCCCGAGGCTGCGCTACGCGAAAGGCAATTATTTCGTCTATCGAGGCAAGAGCCCGTTCCGGCACCTGCTCTACCCGCTGCCCGAGCCGGGCGGCCTCGGCGTGCACGCGACGATCGATCTCGCGGGCCGGACGCGGTTCGGGCCAGACGTCGAGTGGAGCGACGAGATCGACTACACGCTCGACCCGGCTCGCGCCGCGAGCTTCTATGCGGCGATCCGACGGTATTGGCCGGGGCTTCGGGACGGGACGCTCAGCCCGGGATACGTCGGCGTCAGGCCGAAGCTGACCGGGCCCGAGGATCCGCCGGCGGATTTCATGATCGTCGCCGGCGACGCGCCGGGGGGCGGGCGGATCGTGCATCTCTTCGGCATCGAATCGCCGGGGCTCACGGCGAGCCTCGCGATCGGCGAGCGCGTGCGGGAACGGCTTGCCGAGTGACCTGCGCAGGAGCCGGCAGGCCCGGCGTCCTCAGCGCGCCGCGCTGAACTGCCGCTCGAAGAAGTCGAACGCGCTGCTGCGCAGCAGCGGGAAGTAGAACACCGACGTGCGGTGGCCGGTCGGCAGCAGCAGCGTCTCGGGCTCGCCGAGCTCGCGGCGCAGGCGCACCTGCGCCTCGAACGGCACGATCATGTCCGTGCGCGTCATGACGAGCAGCACGTCCTCCGCGTCGACGTACGGCGCGAACACGAGCGGATCGGACGCGATGAGCCGGCCGAGCCGCTCCTTCAACCGCTCGCGGCTGAGCCCCGTCTCGCGCAGCGACCGGTGGACCTGTCGGGCGACCGCCCGGTAGCTCGTGTTCACCACGAGATACGGGAGATCGCCGCCCGCCATGGCCGCGACGATCGCGTCGACCCGCTCGTCCAGCGCGGCGAGCATCACGGCCGCCATCCCGCCGAAGCTCAAGCCGAAGATGCCGACGCTGTCGATCTCCGGCTGCCGCTCGACCCAATCGAGCACTCGCCGGTAGTCGATGATGTTCTGCCTGATGATGCGCTCGGGATCCTCGAGCAGATCCTCCATCGGATCGCGCGCATGATCGATGACGAGCGCGGCCCAGCCGCGCGACGCGAAGTAACGCGCAAAATAGCGCGAGACCATCATGTTGCCGTTGGCGATCGGCAGCACGACGATCACCGGGGTGGTGTCTTCGCCGATGACGTCGTAGTACTCGAACGTGAGCTCCTCGATCGGCGGCAGCCCGGTCACCGCTTCGCGCGCCGGCAGGACGATCCTCTTGATGACGAAATCGCGCCGCTCGCGCACCTCGTCCGTGACCGCCTCGACCGGCTCGAGCTCGAGCTCGTAGCGCTCCGCGAGCGGCTCGGGAAGCCGCGCGGGGCCTTCGTACGCGTCCGTCAGAGGTGCGCGCGTGACGCAGCCGGCGAGCAGCGCCGAGACGGCGGCCGCCGCGAGGAAGCCGCAGCCGGAGGACACACGCATCACGGCAAAGGCACCCGTACCGTGCGGACGCGCTCGTCGTTCGGGTCGGTGAAGGCAAGCACGGCGCTGTTCCCGCTGATCGCGAGCTGCGGCATGTCGAGCGGTTGCGCGACGTCCGCAACCGCCACCGCCCGCGGCTCGCCGAGCGTGCCGTCCGCCCGGATCCGGCGGATCGCGAGCTCGATCCGGCCCGCCTCCCCCCGCCGCCACCAGCTCACGACCGCGTCGCCGTCGTCGAGCAGCTCGACGTCGACGTAGCCGAACGCGCCGTCGCGATCGACGTCCACGGCCTCGCCGAAGGCCGCGCCGCCGTCGACGGAGCGCGCGGCACGCACCCGCGGCTGGCCTCCCGGCGCCGTGAACCAGGCGGCGACGACCGTGTCGCCGCGCGCCGCGATCGCGGGGCCGTTGACCGGGCAGCCCTCGATGCGCCAGCCGTCGGGGCCGAGCACGGTCGGCGCGCTCCACTCGCCGCCCGCGTGCCGGCGCACGGCGATGTCGCGGATCTCGTCGGCGCTTCGATCGCGGTAGACAACCACCGGGGCGGCGCCGGCGAGCGCGGCGCCCGTCGGGCAGCAATCGCAGACGAGCTCGTCGATCTCGCCCTGCGCCTCGATCGTTCCGTCGTAGGCGATCCTCGCGTAGCGAAGGCTCATGCCCACCGGCGGGCCGTCCGGATCGAACTCGCCGGATTCGAACAGCTCCGCGAGGCGCCGGCCGTCGAGCCAGACGGCCCCGATCCCGCCGTCCCACGGGAACAGCGAGACGAACCCGTGCTCGGTCAGCGCCCCGTCGTCGTTGAGCAGCCCGTGCGGGCTGAACGTGCGCCCCCCGTCTGCCGAAGTCGCATAGGCGATGTCGTAGGCCGCGAAGCTGTCGGGCGCGACCTGCAGCCAGTGCGCGATCCAGACCTCCGACGTGACGGGCACGACCGACGGAACATCTGCCCAGCTCACGAAAAAGTCCTCGCCGCTCGCGACGGTACGCGGCTCGCTCCACATGCCGCCGTCGAGGACCGAGAAGCGCAGCGCGGTGCCGCCGTCCGCCGGCTCGAGCCAGCTGAGCACGATCTCGCCGTCGGGCCCCGAAGCCAGCCGCGCCTGGCCGCTGCCGCCGGCCGCGGGGACGGCGAGCTCGACGGGCGCCGATGGCGGGGCATCGCCGTCGCTGCAGCCCGCCGCGGCGACCATGGCCGCCGCGGACGCGTATCGAATCAAGGTCTTGAATCGCGAACGGAGATCAGTCATTGGTCCGGCTCAGCCGATAAACGAAGGCGGGCGGTATGTTCAGCGCCGCAACGCCGAGCAGCGACGCGCGAAGCCCGTACCGCGCGAGCAGCGCGCGCCCGACCGAGCACCGGCCGCCGTAGGTGAATTGATGGATGCAACCGCCGCGGGCGAGCATTGTCAACGCCTGCTGCAGCACACGGGCCTTGCGTGCCGCCGTGAACAGCAGCAACGGCAGCCCGCTGATCACGAAATCCACGGATCCGCGCAGGCCGTGCAAGTGGCGCGCCAGGTGTTCGGCGTCACCGGCGACGACCTCGCACGACGGGAAACGTCCGCGCAGTATCGACGCGAAATCCTCGTTCTGCTCGATGATATGCAGATCGGACGCGTGCACGCCGCGCTCGAGAATCGCCTGCGTGAGGGTACCGGTCCCCGCGCCGAGCTCGACGACGCGCGCACCCGAAGACAGGCCCGCGGTCATCAAGCGCGCGAGCTCTCGGCCGCTCGGCGCCACGGCGCCCACGGTGAGGGGGTTCTGCAGCCAATTCAAGAAGAAGCGGGCCGGCTCGGTCGCTACCCGGGGCCCGCCAAGATCCTGTCCGTCCATTTCGGCCCTTCTGTCCGCAGCCCGAGGGAAGTGTCGAGAAGCCGTACGGGCCGAATGACGCGCCCGGCGCGCGCGTTCCGACGCTCGAGCCGCGCGGGAACGGAAGCTCCCGCCGCGCTTCGAGAAGCGCCTTCGCGCGCGGCCGCTTGCCCGGCCTCCCACCGCGGCCTGCGCCGGCGTCTGCCGGGCACGTCCGCCGCCCTCTTGAGCCCCCCATCGGATCGTTGCCCGGCTGCGAACTATCCAAAATCCGGCCGCGCTTGACAAGGAGCGTTTCGTCCGAGCGGCAGTCGAATGCTAGGCTACGGCATTTCGAGCGCGCCCTGCCCCCGGCCGGCCGAGGACAAGGCGGCGCGAGTCGGAGAGCGGCGGACGGTGCGGCGATGGGATTCGGATCAGAAGGCGAAGACAATGGAGGTGCCCCGGAGGCGCCGCTCTGGGGGTCGGTTGGTTGAGAGGGACAACCATAGGCGCACGCCGCCGGGGCTCGTGCATTGTACGGGATTCTTCCGAATGCTGAATAGTCCAGTCGGAGTATACCGAAGGGCTGGCGCGGCGCCGCAGTAGAATGGCTTAGAGGGACTCGAACGGAACATCAATGCGGTTCAGGGATACGAGCACCGGCTACGGATGGCTGTCGATTACCCTGCACTGGCTTACCGCGATCGCGGTGCTGGTGCTGCTCTTCGTCGGCGACTCCATCTCGACGCTCGAGGGGCAGGAGCGCGAGGACGCGCTGCTGCTGCATACATCGATCGCGATCACGAGCTACGTCTTCTTGTGGGCGCGCATCGTCCTGCGGTTCGTGCACGGGCACCCGGGACCTCTGCCTAAGCAGCGGGGGCCGTTCTTCTGGATAGGCAAGTACACGCATTACCTGCTGCTCGTCGCGATCGCCGTGATGCTGATCACCGGCCCGCTGATGGTGTGGTTCGGCGGCGCGGCCATCGGCGTGTGGGACTGGTTCGTGATACCGAGCCCGTTCGAGCAGAACTTCGCAGTGAGGGACGCGCTGCACCGCGTGCATGCGACCTCCGCGGTCGCGATTCTGCTGCTGACGCTGCTGCATATCGCCGGGGTCTACAAGCATGCGGCGTTCAACCAGGACGGCACCTTCGGCAAGATGCTGATCCCGGCGGAGCCGGGCGACGAGGACGGGCCGGCCGCCTGTCCGGCTCCGAGGACGCAGCCCGCGCCCGGCACGGTCGTCCGCGACGAGTCCTGATGCCCGCGCGCGTGGTCCGCGCGGCCCGGCGGCCGCGATGACGACAGCGCTCCTCTGGGCCCTCGCGATCGTCCTCATCGCGGGAGGGCTGGCCGGCATGGTGCTGCCCGCCGTGCCCGGACCGGCGCTGCTTTTCGCCGGATTCCTCGTCGGCGCGTGGGCGGAGGACTTCCGCTACATCGGCATCGAGACGCTGTCCGTGCTCGGCGTGCTCGCCGTGCTCGCCTACATCGCGGACTTCGTCGCCGGCTCTCTCGGGGCGAGCCGCTACGGCGCCTCGCGCCGCGCCGCGATCGGCGCGGCGGTCGGCGCCCTGGTCGGGATCTTTCTCGGCCCCGTAGGCCTTCTGCTCGGGCCCTTCGCGGGTGCGGTGCTCGGCGAGCTGCTCGCCGAGAAGGGCCTGCGCGACGCGAGCCGGGCCGGCTTCGGCGCAACCCTCGGCATGCTCGTCGGCACGGTGGCGAAGCTCGCGCTCGGCTTCACGATGCTGGGGCTTTTCATCCTGATGCGCTTCGTGTGATTGGCCTCAGGGCGCCGCGAGAGGGCCTCGGCCGCGGCGTGCACGCAGCCAGTTCATCGCCGACAGCACGTACGGCCGCCGCACGATCCAGCGCTCCAGACGGTACTTGCCGGGGTAGTTCATGACGATCAGCCCGGCGAAAAGGGTGAGCAGCCCCTGGCCGGGCAGAAACAGCATCGCCAACCCCGCGAGCAACAGCAGCGCACCGAGCATGTTCTTCGCCGTGACGATCAGCGCACGCAGCGCCGGATGCCCCGAGCGCTTCGCCAGCGGCAGGCGCCGCTCCGGCAAAAAGTAATCGCACGGCAGCCGGACGATCATCACCGGCGCGAGGAGCACACCGAGCAGCAGGCTGATGACGGACACGCCGACGAGCCACGGCACGAACGGCGCGAGGAAGTCCAGGAGCTCGATCGGCGGCACTCCGAGTGCTACGACTGCGGCGGCACGATTGCAGCTCGCGCGCGCAGGGTCAAGAGACGCGCCGCGCCCGAGGACGCCGCGCGCGCGCCGCTGGGTCCTGACGAAAATACGCCGCGAGCTGGCGGTACAGCGCCGGATAGGCGATCTGCAGATCCAGCGGGACGTCGAAGAAGAGCTCCGTGCAGACCGCGAAGAACTCGCCCGGATTCTCCGCCGCGTACGGATCGATCCAGGGCTCCTCGCCGCGCTCGATCTGCTCGACGAGCTCGTCGTAGGCCGCCTGAAACACTTCCGTCCACGCCGAGGCGCTCATGTCCCGGTGCAGTGGCGGCATCCCGTTGACCGCGCCGTCCAGCAGATCGAGCTTGTGCGCGAACTCGTGGGCGACGACGTTGTAGCCTTCCCCCTGCCCGCTCGCCTCGACGTCCTCCCACCCGAGGATCACGGGCCCGAAGTCCCAGGACTCCCCGCTCAGGACGTCGTCGCCGACGTGCACGACCCCGGCCTCATCCACGTGCTCGCGCCCCGGCACGACGAACTCCCCGGGATACACGATCACCGAAGCGAAGCCTTCGTAGCAGTCGAGGCCGAGCTCGAGGATCGGCAGGCACGCTAGCGCCGCGATGCGCACGCGCATCGCGTCGTCGAGCACGAGGCCCCCCGCCGGCTCCAGACTCTTCTCGTGCAAAAAGAGCAGCGTCAGATCGTGCAGCCGCCTGCGCTCGCCGTCGTCGAGCGTGCGGAGCACGGGCACCGCGGCGAACACGGCCTCCCACGCGGCTTCCGGCAGGGACCCGGTCGCAAGGATCCGGCGCCGCCGCCTGTTCCTGATGAGCCCGAACACGGCGCCATGATACCCCCGCCGCCCGAAGATGCGCTCGGCCGGCGGCGAGGCGGCTCCACCGCCGCCTCGCGCGCTGTCCGGGCATCAACGGCGGCGGGTGCCTCCCGGCGCGGCAGGATCGGTATCCCGACGGGCCGTGCCGGTGCCTCCCGCGGTCGTGTCGGTCGTCGCGGTCGTCGTCCGCGTGCCGGCCGTATCGCGCTCACGAGGCAGCGAGGCGCTCCAGCCCGCGAAGATCAGCACGAGCGCACCGACGATGATGTCGTTCCACATCTCCTGGTCGGACGCGTAGCTGAGAATGAACGGCGCCGCAATGAGCCACACGCCGATCGCCGCGTTGACCCAGCTCGCGGGCTTCGTCCCCTCGGTCGGCCGGGAAAGACGCGTGGCGGCCAGAATCAGGATGACGATGCCGACGATCAGGTCGTTCCAGTATGCCTCCTGGGATACCGTCACGGTAAAGGCGGCGATGATCAGCCAGATGCCGAGCAGAAGATTGATCGCGCTCGCCGTCCGGATCTGTCCTCCGGCGCGGGCGCTCGGCATGGTGTCCGCACGAGCCATTATGCACCTCCGCTTGTCTTGCCGAACTGCGTGGGTAAGGTGCAACTTGTATGCCACCAGTTTTGGAGGCGGATTACAGGTTTTGCGCCGACGCCTCCCGCCGCGCGGCGCGCGTCCCGTTGATCAGGCTCGGAATCAGCGTGTTACCTTCGTGGCAGGCGTACTCGAAAATGCGGTACTCGGGGTCGAGCTTCCACGGGAACACGGCCTTCCATGGGCCGGTCAGCATCTCGGGATCCTCGACCTCGAGCTCGTACTCGATCGTGTCCGCCGCGACCCGGGTCAGCCGCTCGACGAGCCGAAGCGAACGGCTGGTCGGAATCGTATTGCCGCCCGGGCCCACGATCAGCATCGGCGTCTCGCCGTTGAAGTTCGTCGTCTCGATGACCAGCGTGTCGCCTTCGAAGCGTCCGCGCGAATCGCCCATCCACTGGCGAATCTCGTCGTCCAGAGGCGGCCGGCCGTCGACGGGGACGATTCGCGTCTCATGGATCAGCTCGAGCCGGATGACGACATAGCCCGGCGACTGAATGATCTGGATGCCGCTGTTGTACATGAACGGGAACATCGACGCCGGCAGGCCGCGCGTGATGCAGCGGTCGAGCGCGTTGAAGTCGCCGATGTCGTCGAACGGAATGTCGGACCACGAGCTGGTCATCCGGGCCGCTTTGGCACGACCCGCTTCGGTCAGCGGCGGAACGCGGCCGTTCGCGGGCTCGACGATCAGCGACGTGAGCCGATTCGGCTCGCCCATCTCCGACCAATGGCCCATGTCCATGCGGTTAGACGCGACCTCCTGCTCGTAGCGCGCGTTGAGGGCCGCGAGCCGCGCCGCACGCTCGGCGTATTCCTCGTCCGTCAGGTAGCGGCGCTCGCCGAACTCCGGCGGCCGCTGAACCGGCGTCCCGTTGATGTAGTCGAGCGGCCACATGCCTTGCAGGTCGGGGTCGCCCCAGGGCGTGCGCGGAGCCTGCCACTCGCCGCCCTCCGCCGCGGGCGGGCCGTTGCCGCCGGCCTCGCGCACCGGAGCCTGGCCGGCGGCCGGCGCGCCCGCGAGCAGCACGACGACGCCGGCCCAAGCGATCGACGACCGCCCGCGGCCCGTGGACGGCGGAATGCCCCTCGTCATGACCCCTCCCCCTTCACGAACACACGGGCACTATAGCGCTCCGCCGCGCGTCCAGGCAGCCGGGAACGCGCCGCCGGCTGCGGCGACGCTTAGGCGGACCGTTGCGAGAGCTGGCCGAAGCGCCGGTCGCGCCGCGCGAACTCCTCGAGGGCCGAACGAAACTCCTGCTCGGTGAAGTCCGGCCAGAACGTATCCGTGAAGAAGAGCTCCGCGTACGCGCTCTCCCAGAGCAGGAAATCGCTGAGCCGCTGCTCGCCGCCGGTGCGAATCAAGAGGTCCACGTTCGGCACGCCGCTTACCGAGTGGTTGGCCGCGGCAAGCCGGCGCTCGAGATCCTCGAAATCCTGCGGCTTGCCCGGCTGACGCGCGGCCTCGAGCAGCGATTGCCGCGCGGAGTAGTCGACCGCGAGCCTCAGAAGCAGCCTGTCGCCGCCGGCGGTGATCTGCTCGAGATCCTCGATCGAGCGGACGAGCTCGGGCGCGAGTCGATCACGCCGGCCAATCACGTTGACCCGCACGCCGTTCTCGAGACAGCGCACCCGCTCGCTGATCAGGTAGCGCTTCATCAGCTTCATCAGCGCCGAGACTTCGCGCCGCGGGCGCAGCCAGTTGTCCGCGGAGAACGCGTACAGCGTCAATACCGAGACATGCGACGCAACGGCCGCCTCGACGATTCTTCGCACGGTCTCCGCACCGGCGCGGTGCCCGGCAGGCCTCGGCAGTCCCCTCTGCACGGCCCAGCGGCCGTTTCCATCCATGATGATCGCGACGTGCATCGATGACTCCTGGTCTTACTTTGCAACGCAAAGTACGCGGTTATTCTTATCAGCGACCGCGCGCCGCCTCGATCAGCGCTTCCATGTGACTTAGGTAACGCTCGAACACTCGACGACCTTTTGCCGTGAGGCTGTACTCGGTTTTCGGCATCCGCGCCGAGAAAGACTTGCGGCACGTGATATAGCCGGCCTCCTCGAGCTTGCGTCCATGGGCGCTCAGGTTACCGTCGCTCGTCTTCAACAGCTCCTTGAGCTCGTTGAAGGTCATGCTTTCGTTGACGCTGAGCGCGCTCATGATCCCGAGACGAATCCGCTCGTAGATCAGCCGGTCGAAATCCTTCGATTCCCCATCCGCGACGTAGGAGCTGACGGCGCGAAGCCGACTCAGCTTCGTCGCCGCGGGCTGAGACGTCGACTTGACTGCCCGTTTAGCCACCATGCCTCCGTTGGATGATCAGCCCGAGGGCCAAATGGAAACCTCCGAACCCGGTTGCGAGCAGCGCGGTCGAGAACGACGGCGGCAGCGCAAGGGCAAGCGCCCCGAGCGCCATGAAGCCGAACCCCGCCAGCATGACCGGTCGGATCGAGAACACGCCGCTCGCCGCGAGCCCCGCGCCGTAGAGCAGCAGCCACGCGCCCGAGACGAGGTCCCGCGCCCCGGAGTCGAGCAGCGCGATCGTCAGCACGGCGCCGGCGACCAGTGCCGGCAGCAGCGTCAGAAAGAACCTGCGGGCGACACCGCCCCATAGGGACAACCCCTGCGCCTTCGCCTTCTTCACGAGGAAGAAGCTCGCCAAGCCTATGGCCGTTACGGCCGCACCGAGCCAGATCGGCAGCCAGTACGCCGCAAGGCCGGCGATCGAATCCAGCCCCGCCGCGACGAGCGCCGTCAGGCCCATCGCGATGCATCCCTTTCCGGGCACCGACGTGAAGGTGTGCGCCGCTTCGATCGTGTCGCGGATATAGCGCAGGTGCGCAAGCGCTCCCGCATCGATCGACACCGGCGCCGGGCCGCGCGAAGGCACGCTCTCTGGAAAAGTGGATGCCATCGATTGTTCCTCAGTCTCGATCCAGCTAATGAACCTGTCAAGTACTTTGCGACATAAAGATCAGCGCATCCCCCCGGGGCTCCGAAGCCGTCTGAAATCGGCGACAGCGGCCGTTGCCGCGTCGAGTCCGCGAGGCCGCGATCGATGCATCGTAACGAGTGCTCACCGCGTATGCCGAGGAGAATCGTGCGCTTGTCGAGGCGGCCGCCGAGTCTCCCACCGCACACGGCGGCCGTCGCGATCCATCCTGCGGCATCCGGGTCGTCCCGGTCAACGCGGTGCGTCTCGCCTCATCGAGAAGGGTTCGCTGCCTATTCGGGTGGCGGCGCCGGCACCAGAATGGGCCCGCCTTCCGAGTCCCGCCGGATGAACGGCGTGGGCGAGTCGAAGTACACCATGGGCTCGACGCGGAGCGAGCCCGGCGCATCCTCGAAAACGAAATAGGCGCGGCCGCCCTCGCACGACACCCGCCACGAGCTCAGATTCTCGTGAGCCGCGGAGGATGACAGCACGTTCGTGCACACGTGGCCCGCCTCCTGGATCACCGTTGCAAGGCTGACGTTGCGATAGGCGGGCGATGGATGACTCAACGCCTCGATATGGGGATTCGCGGCGCCCTCGTCTGCTTCGGATCCGGTCTCGGCGCCCGATGCCGCTCCGCCGTCACCGCGGGAACCATCCGCGCCGTCCCCGCCGGGCGAAGCGAAGCCATCGGCGGCGTTCTCGGCCCTCGCGACGAGCTCGCCGCGCTGCCCGGCAGGGGCCGCCGCGCCGCCCTGCGGGCGCGGTGCCGCCGTGACGGGCCGCTCCGACGGGGCGCCGTCCGTGCTCCGCGTGCGATGCACAGCGAACAGCGCGACCGCGGACGCGGCGCCGATTCCGAGAGCTCCGAGCGTCGTCATCGCCTTCATTCTCGTGCTCCGTCGAGCCCCTCGCGGGAAAGCGGGACGCTGCCCAGCCTACTCGGGCATGAACGCCTAAGCAACGCACCGCCTAGAGGACGGTTCCGCCTCGGGGACCGTCTCCGATCCCTGCAGGCCGGCACCGCGCGCCCCGCGCAAGACGGCGCAACGAGCGTTGCCGAACCCGGCTCGGTCATTCCGTTAGAATCGGCACATAACGACAACGACAGGGGGACCGGGCATGATGCGCCTCACGCTCTTTCTGACAGGAGTCCTGCTGATGACGACCCGCGCCGCGCAGGCCGACGAGCAGCGCTGGCTCGAAGCGGACGAGGCCCTGACCGCCACGGGCGAGTTCACGATGCACCCGTTGCCCGAAGGCGCCGAAGGGCCGACCACGGTCGCGCTCGCTGCCGACGGCTCGGCCTGGTTCACGCTCGGCAGCAACGCGATCGGGAGAATGGATCCCGATGGCTCGAACGTCCGGCTCTATCCGCTGCCGCACCCGAACAGCTCGCCGCGCATCATCGCGCTCGGGGCCGACGGGAACATGTGGTTCTCGGAGCACCTCGGCAACCGCATGGGCCGCATCACGCCGAACGGCGAGATCGACGAGTTCGCGATTCCGACGCCCGGCAGCCAGCCGCGCGCGATCGCGCTCGGCGCGGACGGCAATATCTGGTTCGGCATGTTCGCGGCCGGCAAGATCGGGCGCATCACACCCGACGGGGAAATCACGGAGTTCGAGATTCCGACTCCCGACAGCGGCCCCCGCGCGCTCGCGGCGGGGCCGGACGGCAACATCTGGTTCTCGGAGTTCAAGGCCAGCAAGATCGGCCGCATCACGCCGAACGGCGAGATCACCGAGTTCGAGCTGCCCCGCCCGAACTCGGGCCCCGGCGACATCACGGCGGGCGCGGACGGCGCGATGTGGTTCGTCGAGCTCTCCGGAACGATGGACGGCGTCTCGCCGGACGGTAATCGGGTCGGCCGCATCACGATGGACGGCGAGGTCACCGAGTTCGAGATTCCGAGCCGCTCAGGCTCGCCGATCAACATCGCCGTCGGGCCGGATCGCAACGTCTGGTACACGAAAGGCGACCGCCTGGGCCGCGTGACCCCGGACGGCGAGATCACGGAGTTCGAGGTTCCGGGCCCCGTCGCGCGAGCCGTCGGCCTGAGCGCGGGCAGCGATCGTCAGCCGCCCGACCGGCTCGCGAACCGGCTGTGGTTCACGGACGGCGCCGGGCACCGCCTCGGCTTTCTCGAGTTCGACTGAGCCGTCCGAACGCGGCGGCACCGCCCCGCCGAACAAGAAAGGGAAGGCCGAGACGGGCCTTCCCTTCGTCGATGCGCGCCGGGCTCGCGCCCAGCGGCCGCGGACCGCCTGCCGGTCAGACTTGTCCGGCCCGGCGCCAGCCGCCCTCGTACTGCTCGCGAACGACCTTCGCGTACGGGACCGGGCTCACGACCGCCCGGATGGCCAGCTGCTTGTGGCGCTCGACGGTCGTCTTTCGCGTGCCGCCGTTCTCCTCACCCCACACGAGCGTGACCTCCTCGCCGATCTGCACGTCCGGGTCGACCGTGCCGAGCGAGAGCATCGACCGCTCGTTGTAGCTGTAGCCGGCGAACATCGAGAAGCCGACGACCTTGCCGTTCTTCTCGATCCTGTCGTACGACGCGGACGCGTAGTTCGACAACGGCAGATCGATGTACTTGTAGTGCTCGGCGCCCGGCTCCAGCAGCGAGCGGAAGACCTTCGCGACATCGTCCGCGTTCCACGCGAAGGTCACCTTCTTGCGGTGCGGCTTGTCCGCGATCTTCTCGAGCGCTTCGCGGCCGATGAAGTCGTGGTCGAACTTCACGAACGGGCCGTAGCCGATCTCGTACGGAGTGACGTAGTAATCCTCGATGTTGTTCGATACGAAGCTCCCGGCGAGACTGCCCGCGCCTTCGTAGCCGTCGGCCGGCAGCCACTCGCGATACGGCTTCAGCTTGTCGCCCGTGTAGATGGCCGGCAGCGGCGACGGAATCCAGCCCGACTCGAGCGTGTTCGTCGCGTAGGCGCGCGAGCCGACCTGATGGAGCCCGAAGTCCTTCCCGGCCTCGACGATCGCGGCGCGGATCTCTTCGCCCTCCTCGTACGGCCCCCAGATCTCGAGACCGGGAGCGCCGGCCATGCCGTGGCGCAGCGCGCGCACCGTGCGGCCAGCGATCTTGATCGTGCCCATATGGAAGAACTTGATCTTCTCGACCGGCCCGCCGTTCAGCTTCTCGATCACTTGCCACGCATTCGGGCCCTGGATCTGGTAGCGGTAGCACTTGCGAACAACGGGCTTGCCCATGGGCCGCGACGGCGACCGGTCGTCCTTCTCGACCTTGACGTCGTAACCGCCAGTCGCCGCGTGGAACTCGATCCAGTTCGCCGCCGGCGCACGGCCGACGTAAACGAGCTTGTTCTGCTCGAGGTGGAAGAGGATGCCGTCTCCGATCACGTGCCCATAGTGCGTGACGGGAACGTACTGCTTGGCCCTGTTGACGCCGAAATTCGCGAAGCTGTTGACCGCCGTCTCGGAGAGGAGCTTCAGCGCATCGGGGCCTTCGACGTAGAGGTCCACCATGTGATGGGACTGATCGAACAGCACGCACGTCTCGCGCCACGCACGCTGCTCGTCGCGCCAGTTCGTGAACTCGGCAGGAACCACCGGATAGACGTAGGCGCCGATCTGCGAATTCCTAAGCATGTCAACCGGATTCCCTACCGACTTCAACAAATCTTCCAAGCTTCGCTGGCTCATAGCTGCTGGTAACCTCTTAATAGGCAAGTCGCCCTGGAAAAAGGCCCCGAAGAGGTTTGGGGCCTGGAATGCGGAGGCGTGATTTTGAGCGCCGTAGCCGAATTTTTCAATTCGGTGCAGTGCTTAGTAGTGTCAGCAGCACTACCCGGATAGCCCGCGACGCCTCGATCGAGCCGGAGACGGAGCTCCTGCGGGTGCGGTGCTCGATGCCGCGCGCGCCCTCGAACCCGATATGTTCGCGCGCCGGAGTCGATCGGCCAACCGCGCAGGAATCGGGCTGCGACCGTCGGATCGATGATCTCGGAATTACTTATCTCAATTCCTGAGCTTAGGACGGAGACTGCCGAGACTGCGTGAAGACAAGGACAGGCTCGCCCGCCATGGCCGTCGCTTCCTGATCCGTCCGGCCGCAGGTCGGCCTCGCTGCTTGCATGCGCCTGACCGACCAGTCGAACCCCGCGGCGAATTCCCCCAGCATCGAGCCGTAGCGACATGCGAGGACGAGAGCCAGGATCCGGAGGCGCATTTGTTCACCTCCCGTATCCAAGACCGTCCCGTTCGTCTGCGGAAGCCCTGCCGACTTCCCGGCGCGCCCGGAGGCGACGAGGAGGTTCGTTCTGCCTCGTGCTGCCGAGCTCGGCGCTCCAGCGCAGCGTCGGCAGCTGCGCCCGCGCGGGAATCCGACAATCCGGGAAGACGGAAGAATGGACGGGCCGGATTGGTGGGCCGTGCAGGGATCGAACCTGCGACCATCGGATTAAAAGTCCGGTGCTCTACCAACTGAGCTAACGGCCCTTGTCGCGCATCGCGCAGCGCACGTCGGCGAATAGCGCGGGGAGCGAATCATACTGGATGCCGGGCGTCGCACAAAGCAGGATCCGTGCCGCCGCGCAGCCTCATTCTCCGAAGTACCGCGTCGGATCGTCAACGCCGGCAGCACGGAATCCGTCGCGGCGCAGCCGACAGGCGTCGCAGCGCCCGCACGCGCGGCCGTCCTCGTCCGCACGGTAGCACGAGACGGTCGCGGCATAGTCCACGCCAAGCTCGACGCCGCGGCGGATGATCTCTGCCTTGGTCATCCGCAGCAGAGGCGCCTCGATCCGGACCGGCCGGCCCTCGACACCCTGCTTCGTCGCGACCCGCGCGAGCGCCTGAAAGGCCTCGATGAACTCCGGGCGGCAATCGGGATAGCCCGAGTAATCGACGGCGTTGACCCCGATGAAGATCGCCGCCGCGTCGAGCACCTCGGCGAGACCCAACGCGAAGCTCAGCAGGATCGTGTTGCGAGCCGGAACGTACGTGATCGGTATGCCCTCGCCCCCCGCGTCCGGCACGTCCATCGTCTCGTCCGTCAAAGCGGAGCCGCCGAACGCGCCGATCGGCAGCGCGAGCTCGCGGTGAGACGCGGCGCCGAGAAGCGCTGCGACGCGCGCCGCGGCGCGGAGCTCCGCGCGATGACGCTGCCCGTAATCGATGCTGAGGGCGTGACACTCGTAGCCTTCGCTCCGCGCGATCGCGAAGGTCGTGGCGGAATCGAGCCCGCCGGACAGCAGCACGACCGCGCGGCTCATCGCCCTCGGCTCCCCGGCGCTCGGCGCACGCACCCGCTCATCGCCCCGGCACGTCCCCCCACAGCACCTTGTGGATCTGCAGCTGCAGCCGGACCTGCAGCCGATCCTCGAGGATCCAGTCTGCGAGATCCGCGGGCGCCAGCTCGCCGTAGCTCGGCGAGAAGAAGACCGGACAGGGCACCTCGTGGGTCCGAACGAACGTCCTCGCCCATTCGTAGTCCTCGCGGCCCGTGACGACGAGCTTCAGCGCATCGCGGGCCGTCAGCAGCCGAAGGTTCTCGAGGCGGTTGCGCGCGCATTCGCCGGAGCCCGGCGTCTTCACGTCGACGATCCGGCTGACCCGCGGATCCACGCAGCCGATGTCGTGCGCGCCGCCGGTCTCGAGACAGACCTCGTAGCCCGCATCGCAGAGCATCTCGAGAAGCGTCAGGCAGCGGGATTGAGCGAGCGGCTCGCCGCCGGTCACACAGACGTGGCGCGCAGCGAAGCTCGCGACCCGCTCGAGGATCTCGCCGCACGTGCGCCACTCGCCGCCGCCGAACGCATAGGCCGTGTCGCAGTATCGGCAGCGGAGCGGACAGCCGGTCAGCCGCACGAAGACGGTGGGCCAGCCGGCGTGGAGGGCCTCGCCCTGGATCGAATGGAAGATCTCGCTGATCTTTAGCCGCAGGGCCGCTTCGTCGCCGGAGAGGCGCTGGCCCGGCGACGCGGCCGCGGCACTCAACCCGCCTCCCGCTCCACCGCCTCGAGGCGACTCATCGCGAGCTGCGCGGCCGTCGTCCCGGGATGATCGCGCATCACCTGCTGCAGCGCCGTCCGCGCCGCGTCCCACTGGCGGAGCTCATAGTTGCAGTAGCCGACTTTCAACAGCGCGTCCGCGAGCTTGTCGGACTGCGGGTAAAGATCGAGGACTTTCTGGAACTCGGTCAGCGCCGTCTCGAACTCGCGCTGCACGTAGTAGGTCTCCGCGAGCCAGTACTGCGCGTTGTCCGCGAGCGGGCTGTCAGGAAACGCCTGCACGAAGCGCGTGAACGCTTGCGCCGCATCCTGGTAGCGCCGTGCCTGAAGCAGCTCGAACGCGGCCTGATAGTTGTCCTGGTCCGTGCCCGTGAGCCGGGGGCCGCCCGCGGCCGCGGGTTCCGAGTCGCCGAAGCCGCCGGCGCCGGGCGCGGTGTCCGCGCCGAAGCCCTGATTCGCGGCGCCGAACCCGCCTCTCGACTGCGACTCGAGCGCCTGCAGCCGCTGGTCGATGTCGAGATACAGCTGGCGCTGCCGCTCCGCTCCGCTCTCGGTCTCGAAACGCAGCGTCTCGACCTCGCCGCGCAACGCCTGCGTATCCGCGCGCAGCTGCTCGAGCTGATTCGCGACCTGTATCAGGCTTTCGTTGTTGACGACGCGCTCGATGCGTATCAGGCGCGCCTCGAGATCCTGCAGCCGCAGATACACCGGATCGTCCGTCGGCGTGATCGTGCTGCATGCCGCGAGCAAGCCGAAGGAGACGATGCCGATCGGGAGGACGACGAAAGAGCTTCTCACGGCCGATTCCTCGAGGTTGGCGCCATCGCAGAGACGCTTACTGCCTGTAAACGATCTCGACTCGGCGATTCAAACTGTAAGCTTCCTCGTCGCTGCCGAGCGCAGCGGGGCGCTCCTCGCCGTAGCTCACCGTGCTCAACTGCTCCGCGGAAGCGCCCTGGAGCATCAGGAGGCGACGAACCGCCTGCGCTCGACGCTCCCCGAGACCGATATTGTACTCACGCGAGCCGCGCTCGTCGGCGTGCCCCTCGAGCCGCACCTGCGCACTCGGATTCGACGCGAGATAACGGGCGTGTGCGGCAAGCATGTCGTTGTATTGGCTGGGAACTTCGCTGCGGTCGAACTCGAAGTAAACGATCAGCTCGTCGAGGAGGCTCCCCGACCGACCCGCATCATCCTCGAAAACGCCTATCCCGCCGCCCTCGCCGAACGGGCTCGTCGATGCGCCGTTCGAGGTTTGACCCGATGCCGAGCCCGACTCGAAATCGGGGAGCGTGTTGCCGCGGTTGCAGCCGCTCAACGCCATCGCACCGAGGATGCAAGTCAGCAAAACGCCGGTTCGAACCATTTTCGCGATCCTCAAGAGTGAGTTATTACAATAATCTGCGTATTGTTGTTAATGGCCTTCCTACGTCAAGGCCGCGGGAAAGGCCCCCATACGGGCTCGCGGACATCGCCGGCTCCCGACTCGATCTGCTGCTGGATACGTCCGTCGCTCGTGACGGTCGCGAGCACGCCTCTGCCGCCCGCGCGGGTCGCGTAGATCAGCACGGCGCCGTTCGGCGCATAGCTTGGCGACTCGTCGAGCTGCCCGCGCCGGCTTAGCACCGTGATCGCATTGTTGCGGCGAAGGTCGACGCTCGCGATGCGGAAATTGCCTTGAGTGAGGTCGCTGCGGTGCACGACCGCGAGGAAGTTGCCGTCGGGCGAGACGCGCGGACGCGCATTGTAGCTCCCTTCGAACGTCACGCGCTGCGGGCTCCGCGAGCTGCCGTCCGCCGGAATGCGGTAGATTTGCGGCGCCCCGCTGCGATCGGACATGAAGTAGATCGTCTGGCCATCGGGCGACCATGCGGGCTCCGAATCGATCGCCGCATGGTCGGTCAGCCTGCGCAGAACCTGCGTTCCAAGATCGAGCGTATAGATGTCGAAGTTGCCTTCGACGAGCGACAGCGTCAGCGCGAGCCGACGGCCGTCGGGCGAAAACGCGGGCGCGCCGTTGTGTCCGGCCCGCATCGATACCCGCTCGCGCGTGCCGGTGCGAAGCGTCTGCACGTAAACGGCCGACTGGTTACCCTCGAACGAGACGTAGGCGATCCGGCGCCCGTCCGGCGACCACGCCGGCGACATCAGCGGCTGACTCGATTCGGCCACGACGACTCGGTTCTCGCCGTCCGCATCCGCGACGATGAGCTGATACCGCCGCCGGTCGCCGTTGCGCTCCTCGCTGATGTACGCGATCTGCGTGCCGAACACGCCGGGGATGCCGGTCAGCTCCTCGAACACCATGTCCGCGATGCGGTGCGCGGCCGCACGCAGATTGTTCCGATCCGACGTCAGCCGAAACGCGAGCAGCTGCTGCGACGAGCGGACGTTGAAGAGCTGGAACTGCAGCCCGTAGTTGTTCGGCGACGTTTCCGTCATCTGCCCGATCAGCAGATAGTCGACGTCGCTGACGCGCCAGTCCTGAAAGTTGATCTGGGTGGGATTCGTCGGCCTCGAGATCATGTCCGACACGGGCATCGGATCGAACCGGCCGCTGTTGCCGAGGTCCGCGGTGATGACGGCCGCGACGTCGTACGGCTGCTCCCCCGTCCCCTGCCAGCCGAACGGGACGATCGCGATCGGCACCGGACGATCGATGCCCTGCGTCACTCTGATGTTGAGCTGCGCGCGGGCGCTGCCCGCCGCAACGGCGAGAAAGACCGCGACGCAGCCTGCGAGCAAGGCCGTCCAGCGCATCGGCCCGTTAGCGTATTCTCTGGCCATCAAGCTCCTCTTCGAAGTTGTCGTGTTGTTCAGCTCTCGCCGCCGCGCGCACGCCGGCGACACCCTCTCCCGGCGCTCGACGCTCAATCTTCCGGCACGAAATCGATGATGAGGTTGCGCTCGAAAAGCGAGCGGTCCGAGGGCAGCGGCAGCGGCGAAGCACGCAGCACGGCGGCCTCGATCGAGCGCACGACCGCGTCATCGCCGTTGCACGAGGTCACGCGCGCGCTGATGACCTCCCCGCTCGGAATCTGCGTCACGTGAACCGTGCAATTGATGCCGGGCCGCGCGCTCGGCGGCCGGATCCAGTTCTGCTCGATCCTGTTCTTCAGCAGCATTCGATACTCGTCGAGTGCGCCGGAGCGCATCGCCGCGAGGCGCTCGGCTTCCCGCTCGAGCTCGGCCGCGAGCTGCGCCTCGAGCTCGGCCTGCCGCCGCCGCTCCGCCTCCTCCCGGCGCTGCCGCTCGAGCTCGGCCTGGCGCTGCCGCTCGGCTTCTTCCTCCCGCCGCCGACGCTCGAGCTCGGCTTGCCGCTGCCGCTCCGCCTCCGCCTCCTGGCGCTGGCGTTCGAGCTCCGCCTGGCGTTGCCGCTCCGCTTCCGCCTCGCGGCGCTGACGCTCCAGCTCCGCCTGGCGTTGGCGCTCCGCCTCCTGGCGCTGCCGCTCGAGCTCCGCCTGGCGCTGCCGCTCGGCCTCCGCTTCCTGCCGCTGCCGTTCGGCCTCGGCCTGCCGCTGGCGCTCCGCTTCCGCCTCCCGGCGCTGGCGCTCGAGCTCCGCCTGCCGCTGCCGCTCCGCCTCCGCCTCGCGGCGCTGACGCTCCAGCTCCGCCTGCCGCTCGGC
>Ga0079224_100000770_pt1 | contig 33807 bp, 34 predicted proteins | sample Stecom2015_FD_80414 | JGI IMG/M metagenome (GOLD analysis project Ga0079224, IMG submission 80414) | Agricultural soil microbial communities from Utah to study Nitrogen management - Steer compost 2015 | ecosystem: Environmental > Terrestrial > Soil > Agricultural land | place: USA: Utah... | reverse complement strand
GCATGACGGGATTCGGCGCCAGTGGCCCGTACCAGGATCTCTACCGCCACTTCGGCATTACCGCCGAGGCGGTGGCCGCGGCGGCGCTGGAGCGGCTGCGACCGGCCGGGGCCGCTGTCTGAAAGTTCTGCCGGCCGGTTGGTTCGCGCCGGCCGTTCGTGTTGGAAACCCCCGCGTCGCCTGACGCGTTATCCGTACAGCCGGGAGGTGAACAATGGCAGTCCGATTGGCAATCAACGGCTTCGGCCGCATAGGCCGGCACATCCTGCGCGCGATCGCCGAATCCAAGCGCAACGATGTCCAGGTCGTCGCCATCAACGACCTGACCTCGTTCGAGATGTCGGCGCATCTGCTGCAGCACGATTCGGTCCACGGTCCGTTCCCCGGCCGGGTCAACCTGGCCGATGGCGGCATCGACATCGGCTATGGCGTCATCAAGTGCTTCTCCGAACGCGACCCGGCAAAGCTGCCGTGGGGCGATCTCGGCGTCGACATCGCGCTCGAGTGCACCGGCGTCTTCACCAGCCGCGACAAGGCGGCCGCCCATCTCGAGGCGGGCGCCGGCAAGGTGCTGGTGTCGGCGCCCGCGACCGGGGCCGACCTCACCGTCGTCTATGGCGTCAACCACGACGCCCTGAAGGCGGAGCACACCGTGGTGTCGAACGCCTCGTGCACCACCAACTGCCTGGCGCCGGTCGCCAAGGTGCTCAACGACTTCTGCGGCATCGAGCGCGGCTTCATGACCACCATCCACGCCTACACCGGCGACCAGCGGCTGGTCGACACCGAGCACCGCGACAAGCGCCGCGCCCGCGCCGCCGCCGTCAACATGATCCCGACCTCGACCGGCGCCGCCCGCGCCGTCGGCCTGGTGCTGCCGGAACTGCGCGGCAAGCTGGACGGTACCGCGATCCGCGTGCCGGTCCCCAACGTGTCGCTGGTCGACCTGGTGTTCGTGCCCGGCCGCAAGGTCTCCGTCGACGAGATCAACGAGGCGATGGTGAAGGCGGCCGAGGGACCGCTCAAGGGCGTCATCGAGCTGAACGACGAGGAACTGGTCTCCAGCGACTTCAACCACAGCCCGGCATCGTCGACCTTCGACCTGACCCAGACCCAGATCGTCGACGACGGCCTGGTGCGGGTGGTCAGCTGGTACGACAACGAGTGGGGCTTCTCCAACCGCATGGCCGACACCGCCGGCTACATGGGAAGCCTCGGGCGCTGACCGGATCGGGTTCCGCGTGATGTCCCGGGTGCCGGCGATCGACGATCTCGATGTCGCGGGGAGGCGCGTGATCCTGCGCGCCGACCTCAACGTGCCGCTGGAGGACGGCGAGGTCCGCGACGCCACCCGCATCGAACGGGTGGTTCCGACCATCCGCGAGCTGGTGGACAGGGGCGCGGCGGTCATCGTGCTGTCGCACTTCGGCCGGCCCAGGGGCAGGGTGGTGCCGGAGATGTCGCTCGAGCCGGTGGCGGCGGCGCTGGCCCGGGCGCTCGGCGGCAAGGTCGAGTTCGTCGCCACCGACTGGCGCGACGGCGCGGCCCGGGCGGCCGCCGCGGCCGCGCAGCCGGGCGACGTGCTGCTGATGGAGAACACCCGCTTCCACCCCGGCGAGGAGGCCAACGACGCGGCGTTCGCCTCGACCCTCTCCGAACTTGGCGACGTCTACGTGAACGATGCGTTCTCCGCCGCCCACCGCGCCCATGCCTCGACCGAGGCGATCGCCCGCCGGCTCCCCGCGGCCGCCGGCCGTGCCATGCAGGCCGAGCTGGCCGCGCTTTCCCGCGTCCTCGAGACGCCGCAGCGGCCGGTGGCGGCGGTCGTCGGCGGCGCCAAGATCTCCACCAAGCTCGACCTCCTCGCCAACCTGACGGCGAAGGTCGACACCATCGTGATCGGCGGCGGCATGGCGAACACGTTCCTCGCCGCCCAGGGCAGGCCGGTCGGCCGCTCCTTGTGCGAGCACAACCTTCTGGAAACCGCCCGCCAGACCCTGCAGGCGGCCGAGCGGGCCGGCTGCCGGCTGCTACTGCCGGTAGACGTGGTGGTCGCCGGCGAACTGGCCGAGAACGCCCCTAGCCGCACCGTTGGCGTCGACGAGGTGCAGGCGGACGAGATGATCCTCGACGTCGGCGAGGCCACCGTGGGCCAGATCGTCGAGGTGTTCGAGGCGGCGCGGACGCTGGTCTGGAACGGCCCGCTGGGCGCCTTCGAGACGCGCCCGTTCGATGCCGGGACGGTGGCCGCGGCACGGGCGGCGGCGCGGCTCACCCGCGACGGCTCGCTCGTCTCGGTCGCCGGCGGCGGCGACACCGTGGCCGCCCTTGCAGCCGCTGGCGTGATCGACGACTTTACCTATGTTTCGACGGCAGGAGGCGCCTTCCTCGAATGGCTGGAAGGCAAGGCGCTTCCTGGAGTAGAAGTACTGAAGATGCGGGCCTCCGGGTCCAGCGCGTAAGTAACGCCTTTCGACGGAATGGAGCCATGACCGAGAGACTCGAAGACATTGCCCAGAGGATGGTGTCACCGGGAAAGGGCATTCTCGCCGCCGATGAGAGCTCAGGCACGATAAAGAAGCGCTTCGACTCGATCGGCGTCGAATCGACCGAGGAAACCCGGCGCGATTATCGTGAAATGCTGTTCCGCGCCGAACAGGCGATGCGCGACTACATCTCAGGCGTCATCCTGTTCGACGAGACGATCCGCCAGCGCGCCGCCGACGGGACGCCGCTGGTGGAGATCATCGCCGCCACCGGGGCGGTGCCCGGGATCAAGGTCGACAAGGGTGCGAAGGCGCTGCCGTTCTCCGATGGCGAAAAGGTTACCGAGGGCCTGGACGGCCTGCGCGAGCGGCTGCAGGAGTATTACGGCCTCGGCGCACGCTTCGCGAAGTGGCGGGCGGTGATCGACATCGGTCCCGGGCGGCCGAGCCACAACTGCATCAATGCCAACGCCCATGCCCTCGCCCGCTATGCCGCCCTCTGCCAGGAGCAGAACATCGTGCCGATCGTCGAGCCCGAGGTGCTGATGGACGGTCCGGTTGCGACCCACGACATCGACACCTGCGAAAAGGTGACGACGTGGACCCTCAAGACGGTGTTCCAGGAGCTCTACTACGCCGGCGTCCGGCTCGAAGGCATCGTGCTCAAGCCGAACATGGTGATCGCCGGCAACAAGGCCGAACGGCAGGCGTCGCCGCAGGAAGTGGCCGAACGGACGGTCAAGGTGCTGAAGGACTGCGTGCCGGCCGCGGTGCCGGGCATCGCATTCCTCTCGGGCGGCCAGTCGGACGAACTGGCGACGGAGCATCTTTCGCTGATCAACCAGATCGGCGACCTGCCGTGGAAGGTCACCTTCTCGTACGGCCGGGCGCTGCAGGCGGCGGCCCTGAAGGCCTGGGGTGGAAAGCGCGAGAACGTGGCACAGGCCCAGGCGGCATTCGCACACCGCGCGCGAATGAACGGCCTTGCCGCCTCTGGCAAGTGGCAGCCGCAACTCGAGCAGGCAGCCTGAGGCGCAACGCTGCCTCCGATCCGCCGCCATCTGCCCGTAGTGCCGGGTCATGCCGTCGCGCGAGCCTGATAACGTGCGCTGCAGGTTGTTCCTCGTGGCGCCGCCACAGCTCGATTCCGATCGGCTGGTGCCCCTGCTCGAGGCCGCGTTCGATGCCGGCGACGTGGCGTCGCTGCTGCTCTGCAACAGCGGAAGCGCCGAGCCGCTGGAGGAGACCGTCCGCGCCGCCATGCAGATCGCCTACGCCCGCAACGTGGCGGTGCTCGTCGCCGACGACGCGGACCTTGCCGTTCGCTCCGGCGCCGACGGCGTGCACGTGACCGGCGGCCTCGACGCCTACCGGGCGGCCCGCGCCACCGTCGGGCCCGAGCGGATCGCCGGCGCCCTGTGCAGGAACGGCAAGCACCTCGCCATGGAACTGGGCGAGGCGGGCGCCGACTACCTCGCCTTCGAGGATGGAGCCGCCGGCACCGACTCGCTCCTCGCCTGGTGGGCGGAGATCTTCGAGGTTCCCTGCCTTGCCGCCACCCCCACCGACCTCGCGCTCGCCGGCGTGCTGGCGCGGGCGGGCGTCGACTTCATCCGGCCCGAAGACGCCATGTGGGGGTCGTCGCAACGCGCCGCGGAGGCGGTTCGGCGCTATAATGAGCTGTTCGACGAGATCGCGGCAGAACAGCGATGCTGAAGCCTTTCGCCCTCATGGTTGCCGCGGCCCTGGTGTTCGGGTCCGCAGGCGGCGTGCGGGCGGACTACGCCGCGGCCTTCGATGCGTACGTCATCAAGCAGTACGACATCGCCTACAAGCTTGCCCGCCAGGCCGCCGCAGACGGCGATGCCCGGGCGCAGGCGCTGCTGGGCGCCCTCTATGCCGAGGGCCGCGGCGTCCCGCGCGACCTCGACCAGGCGCTTGCCTGGTTCACCAAGGCTGCCGAGAAGGGCCATCCCGGGGCGCAGCTGGAACTCGGGCTCATGTACATGGACGGCCGCGCCGGCGAGGAGGACATCGCCAAGGCGGAGGCCTGGTTCCGCAAGGCGGCGGGCAACGGCTATGCCGCGGCACAGTACAACGTCGGGCTGATCCATGCCGGCGCCGACGGCCGCGAGCCGGAATGGGAACTGGCCGCCGACTGGTTCCGCAAGGCGGCCGACCAGGGCTTCGCCCAGGCACAATACGACCTCGGCGTGCTCTATGCCGAAGGCAAGGGCGTGGAACAGAACCTCGTGGAAGCCGGCAAGTGGTTCGCAAAGGCCGCGTTGCAGGGCCATTCGGGCGCGGCCCTCGACTACGGCGTCATGGTGTTCAAGGGCGAAGGGGTCAAGAAGGACGAGGCGATCGGCGCCCAATGGCTGTTGCGGTCGGCGGAGGCCGGCAATCCGATTGCCCAGAACCGGGTGGCGCGCCTCTATCATGCCGGCCGCGGCCTCGAGCGTAACGACATCGAAGCGGCAAAGTGGCATCTCATCGCCCGCGACAACGGGCGCGCCGACGCCGGTCTCGACATGTTCCTCGTCGAGATGCCGCTCGACGACCGGCTCGAGGCCGAGGCCCGCGCCGAAGCCTGGCAGGAGGCCTTCAAGGACCGCTGAGGCCACGGCCCGAGTCGCCTGACGTCAGGCACGGCGGGTGGTGCGGCGATTCTGCAACCGCACGAGATCAAGGGACACTTGACGGCGCCGCGCGGGCTTGGCAGAGGGACCACCTGTTTCGTCAATGCCGCGGATGCAACCATTTCGGCGTCTGCCGTCCGCCCGATAGGAATACCTGCGAGGCTCGATGAAGATAAACGGCAACGAAATCCGTCCCGGGAACGTGATCCGGCACAAGGACTGCCTCTGGGTGGCGGTCAAGACACAGCACGTCAAGCCGGGCAAGGGCGGCGCCTTCGCACAGGTCGAACTCAGGAACCTCGTCGACGGTACCAAGCTCAACGAGCGTTTCCGGTCTTCGGAGACGGTCGAGCGCGTGCGCCTGGAGCAGAAGGACTATCAGTTTCTCTACGCCGATGGCGACATGCTCACGTTCATGGATACCGAGACCTACGACCAGATCCAGCTGCCGCAGACGTTCGTCGGCGAACGTGCCCAGTTCCTGCAGGACGGCATGGAGGTGACGGTCGAAAGCCACGAGGGCAAGCCGATCTCCATCAACCTTCCGGAGCAGGTGACGCTTGCCGTGGTCGAGACGGAGCCCACCATCAAGGGGCAGACCGCCGCCTCGTCGTACAAGCCCGCGATTCTCGAGAACGGGGTCCGCGTCATGGTGCCGCCGTTCATCGAGTCCGGCGAGCGGGTGGTTGTAGACACCAACGAAGTGGCCTACGTCCGTCGCGCGGACTGACATACCGGCCGGCACGACTGCCAGCCGTCCGCCGGTCGCAGCGCCCCCGCGCGGGCGGCCGCCGATCCTTGTTTCCACACACGGAGCGTTTGCCCGATGGCCCGTAGCGCGCTGATGAACGTCATGGTCGCCGCCGCCCGCAAGGCGTCGCGGTCGCTCCGGCGCGACTTCGGCGAAGTCGAAAACCTGCAGGTGTCGCTCAAGGGGCCGGCCGATTTCGTCAGCGCTGCCGATCGCCGGGTGGAGGAGATCCTGCGCGAGGAGCTGGAGCGTGCCCGCCCCGGCTACGGCTTCCTGATGGAAGAGTCGGGCGCCATCGCCGGCGCCGACCGGACGCACCGCTGGATCGTCGATCCGATCGACGGCACCACCAACTTCCTGCATGGCATCCCCCTGTTTGCCATCTCGATCGCCCTCGAGCGCGAGGGCGAGATCGTCGCCGGGCTCATCTACAACCCCATCGCCGACGAGATGTTCGTCGCCGAGCGCGGCAGCGGCGCCTTCTTCAACGATCGGCGGATACGGGTCTCGGGACGCCGCGACCTCGGTCAGGCGGTCATCACCTGCGGCATTCCCCACCGCGACCGCGGCGACCCGGTGCGGTTCTCGCGCGAACTGCTCGCCCTTCAGACCCAGGTCGCCGGCATCCGGCGCACCGGCGCCGCAGCGCTCGATCTGGCGTGGCTGGCCGCCGGACGGTTCGACGGCTTCTGGGAATGGGGGCTGCACCCCTGGGACATCGCCGCGGGCATCCTCCTGGTGGAGGAGGCGGGCGGCATGGTCGGCGCCCTCGATGGTGCCCGCAACGTGATCGCCTCGGGCAACGTGATCGCCGCCAATCCCGATCTGTTCACGGATCTGGAGCGGATTCTGAGGCGGGTCCGCGACATCGCGCCCGCAGTCAGATAAAATCCTGTTTAAGTAAGCGTGGGTTGAAAAAGCAGCGGCGCGTCGCCACAATCTGCCCCCGTGCAGTCCCTGCGCGATTGTCGGCGGCTGCAATCGAGTGCATCATGGGGCCTTGCAGGTGAGGGGCGAGGCCATGTTGGACGTGGAAATCGAACCGAGACAGGCAGCCTTGATCTCGCCGCGCATCTACGTGGTGCGCATGGGCGTGTTCCTCATCCTCGTGGCGTTTGCGGCGGCAATACTCTATCCGCAGATCGAACGGGCTTTCCTCGCCAATCCGCTGCTCAACGGACTCATCGTGGCCGCGCTGTTTCTCGGCATCGCCTACGGGTTCATGATCGTCTTCCGCCTGTTCCGCGAAGTCCATTGGGTCAACAACTTCCGCATCGGCGAACCGGCGCGCACGATGGCGCGCAATCCGGTGCTGCTGGCACCGATGGCCGCGTTGCTGCGCGATCGCCAGAGCCAGATGTCGCTGACACCGATGTCGATGCGTTCGCTGCTCGACTCGCTTGCGACCCGGCTGGATGAGTCGCGCGACATCCTGCGCTATCTCACCGGCCTGCTCATCTTCCTCGGCCTCCTCGGCACGTTCTGGGGGTTGCTCGAGACCGTGTCGTCGGTCGGCACGACGATCCGGGCGCTCGACGTCACGCAGACCGAAAGCGGGGTCCTGTTCGAAGAACTGAAGACCGGACTGGAAGCCCCGCTGTCGGGCATGGGCACGGCGTTCTCGTCGTCCCTTTTTGGTCTCGCCGGCTCGCTGGTCCTCGGGTTCCTCGACCTGCAGGCGAGCCAGGCCCAGAACCGCTTCTACACCGACCTCGAGGACTGGCTTTCGACCATCACCGACATCGGGTCCGGCGAGGGTCACCCTTATGCGGTTCCGCACTACCTGCGACTGGATCTCCGCGACATGCAGGAGACCCTGGGCCGGATCGACACCACGCTCCAGGAGACGCTGAATGCGGCTCCGGAAGGCGGCAGCGAAACCGAAGCGATAGAACTGCTGGCCGACGCGGTCCACGGACTCGTCAGGCAGATGCGCGAGGAACAGCGGATCGTGCGCGAATGGGCGCAGGCGCAGGCCGACCAGCAGACCGACATCAAGCAGGTGCTGGAACGGCTGGTCGAGCAATCCGCGGCTGACACGGCTTCGGTCGAGCCGGCCCGCGTCCGCAAGGAGGGCTGATGGTGGCCCTGGCCCGGCGCCAGCGCGAGCGCCAATCGCACTACTGGCCCGGTTTCGTCGATGCGATGGCGACGCTGCTGCTCGTCATCATCTTCCTGCTGACCGTGTTCATGGTGGTGCAGTTCATCCTGGCCCGCGAGATCACCGGCCAGGACACCGTCCTGTCCCAGCTGCGCTCGCAGATTGCGGAGCTGTCGGAACTGCTGGCGCTGGAACGATCCGATCGCACCAATCTAGAGGCAACGCTTGCTGCCCTGACCGACGACCTGGAGTCGGCCAAGAGCGAGAATGAACGACTGATGTCGCTCTACGCTGCCGAACAGGAGCGGGCGGAGGACGCCGGAGGCACCATCGGCTCGCTTCGGTCCGCACTCGAGGAAGAAAAGCAGATGCGGGCCGAGGCGCTCGCCAGGGTGGACCTGCTCAACCAGCAGATCGCCGCCCTGCGCCGCCAGCTTGCCGCACTGGAAGCGGCGCTGGAAGCGGCCGAGGAACGCGATCGCGTCTCCAGGGCACAGATCGTCGACCTGGGCCAACGGCTCAACGCGGCACTCGCCCAGCGGGTCCAGCAGCTCGCGCGGTATCGCTCGGAGTTCTTCGGCAAGCTGCGCGAGATCCTCGGTCAACGTTCGGACATCCGGATCGTCGGCGACCGCTTCGTGTTCCAGGCCGAAGTGTTTTTTGCCAAGGGCGAGGCCGCGATCAATCCCGAGGGCCGCCGCGAACTGGACAAGCTGGCCGAGGCGCTGCTCGACCTGCAGGACGATATCCCCGCCGACCTCAACTGGGTGCTGCGCGTCGACGGCCATACCGACGTCGACCCGATCTCCACGCCGGCCTTCCCGTCGAACTGGGAGCTGTCCGCGGCCCGGGCGATCTCCGTGGTCCGCTACCTGATGAGCAAGGGCGTGCCGCCCGACCGTCTCGTCGCGGCCGGATTCGGCGAGTACCAGCCACTCGAACCGGGCGACAGCGAGGACGCCAAGCGCCGCAACCGCCGCATCGAACTCAAGCTGACGGAGCGCTGATCCTGTCGCGCAGCCGTTCGCCCTCGCCGGCCTCGGCGGCGGCGCTTCCCGGCTCGGCAAACTGGAGCGCGGCAAGGCGCGCATAGAGACCATCCTGCCGGATGAGGTCGTCATGCCGGCCCTCGGCGACGATGCGCCCGCCGTCGACGACAAGAATCCGGTCGGCGCCTGCCACCGTCGCCAGCCGGTGCGCGATGACGAGCGTCGTTCGGCCGCGCATCAGCCGCTCCAGCGCCGCCTGCACCTTGCTCTCACTCTCCGCGTCGAGGGCGCTCGTGGCTTCGTCAAGCAGCAGGATCGGCGCTTCGCGCAGCACCGCCCGCGCAATCGCGATGCGCTGCCGCTGCCCGCCGGAAAGCCGAACGCCGCGTTCGCCGAACGCGGTATCGAAACCATCCGGCATGGCGGCGATGAATTCCGTCGCATTGGCCGCCTCGGCGGCGGCTTCGATCTCGGCATCGCTCGCATCCGTGCGTCCGTAGCGAATGTTCTCCCTGGCCGTTGCCGAGAACACCACCGGTTCCTGCGGCACGTAGGCGATGCGCCGGCGCAGGTCGTCCGGATCGGCGTCGCGCGCATCCACCCCGTCCACCAGAACCCGGCCCGACTGCGGGTCGTAGAACCGCATGATGAGGTTGAACACCGTGCTCTTGCCGGCGCCCGACGAACCGACGATCGCCACCCGCTCGCCCGGCGCGATCCGGAAGCTCATGCCGTCGAGCGCCCGCTCGTGGCCGCGGGTCGGATAGGCGAAGTGCACGTTCTCGAAGACGACTTCGCCCCGTGGCGGCTCCGGCATCGGCCGCGGCCTGGCGGGCGCCACGATGCGCGGCCGGACCGCAAGGAGTTCCGCCAGCCGCTCGCCGGCGCCGGCAGCGAGCTGGATCTCGCCCCAGACCTGGCTGAGTTCGCCCACCGCACCGGCAGCAAACGCGGCATAGAGCACGAACTGGCTCAGTTCGCCGCCGCTGAGCTCGCCGGCCAGCACGTCGCGGGCGCCGTACCACAGCACCGTCACCACGCTGGCGAAGGTGAAGAAGATGATGCAGGCGGTCAGTACCGCCCGCGCCCCGGTGCGCCGCCGCTCCGCCTCGAACACGTCGTCGGTCGCGGCGGCAAACCGGTCCCGTTCCGACCTCTGGTGTCCGTAGGCCTGGACGATCGGGATCGCGTGCAGGATCTCGCTCGCCATTGCCGTCGTGTCGGCCAGCGAATCCTGCGCGCGGCGCGACAGCCGTCGCACCCAGCGGCCGAAGATCACCAGCGGCGCCATGATGACGGGAAGCGCGGCGATCACCAGACCGGAGAGTTCGATGCTGGTCACGAACATCATGACCACCGCGCCGACGAACAGCACCAGGTTCCTGAGCGCGATCGATGCGCTTGCCCCGAACGCCGCCTTGATCTGGGTGGTATCGGCGGTAAGCCGCGACAGCACCTCGCCGGTACGGACCTGCTCGTAGAACGCAAGATCGAGTTCGGTAATGCGGGCGAACACCGCCTTGCGCAGGTCGGCGACGACGCGCTCGCCGACCCAGGTCACGCAATAGAACCGCGCGGCGCTGGCCAGCGCCAGCACCAGCACCAGCACCAGCAGCATGCCGAAGTACTGGTCGATGAAGCGGGCGTTGTCCTCGGAGAAGCCGAAGTCGATCATCCGCCTGACCGCCAGCGGTACCGCCAGCGTCGCCAGTGCGGCGACGACGAGCGCCACTATTGCTGCGGCAACCCGGCCCTTGTAGGCGGCGAGAAACGGCAGCAGTCCGGCAAGCGGCCGCAGGCTGCGGCCCTTCGGACGCGAGGTCGTTTCGGAACCGGTTGCCCCGCTGCGACCCCCGTCGCTCGTGCGCTTGGTCACGGCCCTCTCGGCCCTTGGAATGCGATCATCGGACACCACCTGTAGCAGGCTTCCTGTTGAAGCGGAAAGAGACGGCAATTCCAACCCCCCGGCTGCCGTATCGGGCGGGGTGCGACCTTGTCACCCGGCGGGCGCTCCTGTATACGGGCCGGCCAACGACCTCGCGGACGAAAGACGCCAGAAATGAAGAAGGACATCCATCCCGACTACCATATGATCACGGTGGTCATGACGGACGGAACGACGTACCAGACCCGTTCGACCTACGGTTCCGAGGGCGAAACGCTCACTCTCGACATCGATCCGAAGACCCACCCGGCGTGGACCGGCGGCAGCCAGCACCTTGTTGACCGCGGCGGCCGGGTCTCGCGGTTCAAGAAGAAGTACGAAGGGTTCATGAGCTGAGCCCCTGCCGGGGTTCGGCACGCCGTGCCCGAATCAGGCGCGTTTGCCCACCTGCTGACGGGTTCCGCATCGGTCCGGTGATTGCACCGTCCGGGTGATCTGCCATGGCCTGAGATGCGACGTTCCGGCCTTGTGCGGATCGGCCCACGGCCGGTAGGATCGCTTCCGGTGGAAGAGCGGAGGCATCCGTGCGGTCACGACGCTCCGGGTTCTTGCGTGTACTCGCGGCCATCGGTGCGGGCCTGATCGCACTCCTCGGACCATCGTCGCAGCCGGCGCCGGCGCAGCAGGACCGCACCGCGGAACCGCTGCTGGTGTTTGCCGCGGCCAGTCAGAAGGATGCCCTCGACGCGGTGATCATGGCCTATCACAGGGCATCGGGCGAGGTCGTAAGGACCTCGTACCTGTCGAGTTCGGTTCTCGCCCGCCAGATCGAACAGGGAGCTCCCGCCGATCTCTTCATCGCCGCCAATGTCGAATGGATGGACTATGTCGACGATCGCGATCTGATCGACCGGTCGACCCGCGTCGACCTCCTGAGCAACAGGCTGGTCGTCGTTGCCCCGCGCGCCGGCACGATGCCCGAATTCGATGTCGCGGAGACCGATCTGGCGGCGCTGCTCGGCACCGGCCGGCTGGCGATGGGCGACCCGGATCACGTGCCGGCCGGGATTTATGCCGCCCAGGCCCTGCGGACCCTCGGTGCGTGGGACGCGATCCTGCCGCGCCTCGCCCGGACCGAAAATGTCCGCGTCGCGCTCGCCCTCGTCGCCCGCGGCGAGACGCCGCTCGGCATCGTCTACGCTTCGGACGCGGTGGCCGAACCCGATGTCCGGGTCGTCGGCCGCATTCCCGCATCGAGCCACGACCCGATCGTCTACCCTGCCGCGGTCACCTCCGGCAGCACGGATGCGGAGAGAGCGCGCGCCCTGCTGGCCTTCCTCCGCTCCCCCGAGGCCGGCAGCATCTTCCGCGACTTCGGCTTCCTGCCGGTCGACTAGGCCGCGCGGACCGCCCATGCCGGAACTGACGTCCGTCGAATGGGAAGCCGTGACACTGAGCCTGAAGGTGGCCTTCTGGAGCGTGCTTGCGAGCCTGCCGCCGGGCATCGCCGTTGCCTGGCTGCTCGCCCGGCGCGACTTTCCCGGCAAGATGCTGCTCAACGCGCTGGTGCATCTGCCGCTGATCCTCCCCCCCGTCGTCACCGGCTACATCCTTCTCGTCCTGTTCGGAACCCGCGGGCCGATCGGCGCCTGGATGCGGGAGTCGCTCGGGATCGTCGTCGCCTTCCGCTGGACCGGGGCGGCGATCGCGGCTGCCGTCATGGGCTTTCCGTTGCTGGTACGTGCCATCCGGCTGTCGATCGAGGCGGTGGATCGGCGCCTCGAGGCCAGTGCCGGAACCCTCGGCGCGCCCCCGCTCGCGGTGTTCGCCACCGTCACCCTGCCGCTCGTCTTTCCCGGCATCATCGCCGGAACGATCCTCGCCTTTGCCAAGGGGCTCGGCGAGTTCGGCGCGACCATCACCTTCGTGTCCAACATCCCCGGCGAAACCCGCACCCTGCCGATCGCGATCTACACCTTCCTGCAGGTTCCGGGCGAGGAACAGGCGGTCCTCAGGCTTACCGGCATCGCGATCGTCATCTCGTTCCTCGCGCTGGTCGCCTCCGAACTGCTCGCTCGCCGGGTGACCCGCGGAACCGGTCCGACCTGATGCTGGACGTCGATGTCGATCGCCGGCTTGGCGATTTCCGGATCCAGGCTTCGTTCGCCGTCGACGAGGGGCTGACGGCACTGTTCGGCCGTTCCGGTGCCGGCAAGACCTCCATCGTCAACATGATTGCCGGGCTGCTCAAGCCCGACCGCGGCCGCATCGTGATCGCCGACCGTGTGCTGTTCGACAGCGACCGGCGCCTCGACCTGCCGCCGCACCGCCGTCGCGTCGGCTACGTGTTCCAGGATGGCCGCCTGTTTCCCCATCTGACTGTCCGGCGCAACCTCGCCTACGGGCGGTGGTTCGCGCCCCGCCGCGCGGCGTACGTCGAGTTCGACCGCATCGTCGAACTGCTCGACCTCGGGCGGCTGCTCGACCGCCGCCCTGCCACCCTCTCCGGCGGAGAGAAACAGCGCGTGGCGATTGGCCGGGCGCTGCTGCCGAGCCCGCGGATCCTCTTGATGGACGAACCGCTCGCCGCCCTCGACGAGGGCCGCAAGCAGGAGCTTCTACCGTTCATCGAACGCCTGCGCGACGAAATCCGCATCCCCATCGTCTACGTCAGTCACTCGATTGCCGAAGTGGCCCGGCTGGCAACCGCGGTGGTCCTGGTATCCGACGGCCGCATCGAGGGGATCGGCTCCACCGCCGACATCATGAGCCGCAGCGACCTGTTTCCGCTCACCGGCCGGTTCGAGGCCGGTGCGCTGGTCGAATGCACGGTTGCGGGCCATGACGCGGCGACCGGCCTTACCCGGCTCACCTCGCCGGCAGGAGAGCTCGTTGTCCCGTACGTGAGGTCGGAGACCGGCACCCGGCTGAGGGTGCGGGTACGGGCGCGAGACGTGATGATCGCGACGGAACGGCCGGCCGGCATCAGCGCCCTCAACGTCGTTCCCGCACGCATTACCGGCATCCGCACCGATCCGCCGTTCGCCGAGGTTCGACTAGACGCCGGCGGCGCGGTGCTCCTGTCACGCATCACGAGCTTCAGCGTCGACAGCCTCGGCCTCGTGCCGGGCCGCGAGGTATGGGCGATCATCAAGACGACGGCCTTCGACCATCGCAGCCTCGGGCTCGCAAAGCCGTGACGGACGGGACGACGGTCCCCGTCAGAGCGCAGCAATGCCGAGAACGCCGATCAGCACGAAAATGATCGCCAGCACCAGGAACACCGCGAACAGGATCTTGGCGATTCCCGCCGCCGCGGCCGATACCCCGGTGAAGCCGAGCGCGCCGGCAATGATCGAAATGACGAGAAAGATGAGAGCCCACTTGAGCATGCGGATGCCTCGCGCGTTGCTGGTCGTCGCTGCCGGGCGGCGGTTGCCGAAGATGGGTGCAGCGGGCACTTGAACGCCGCGGCACGGGCGAAGGTTCCACTTCCCGGGCGCGGACGGTCCGTCAACGGAGCGTCGGATGCACCGGGCCTTGCCGCCGCGATACCGGCAATTTCCGGCTATCAGGGGGCGATGAGGCCCGCGGGCGGGACCGCCGCCGCGGCAGCATCATATCGCGGGTGGCTGGGAGGCTTTCGGTCCGGCGCCGCCCGCTGCGGGCTCGGCAGCCTTGCCCGCGTCCCTTGCCCCTTCCGGTGCGGCGGCCCGTGTGGTCCGCAGCTCGCCCGCGCGATCGAGGATCGGGTACGCGACCGAGATGAAGTGCGAGTTGATGCGCCTGAGGTCGCGCACGATGTCGAGATGCAGCCCGCTCGTTTCGATGCTCTCGATCTGGCCCGACTTCATCCGGTTGAGATGGCGCAGCATGGCACGCTGCTCCATCCGCCTGAGCCGGTCCTTGCGCGCCATCAGCATGCGGGCATCGTCGAGGCTCTGGGACATGAAGACGCTCAGCGACAGCCGCGTCGTCTCCATCACCTCGGCATGGATCTCCACCAGGTCCCGGAAGCCCTCGCGCGAGAACCGGAGCCTGCCGCGCGCCTTCTTGGCCGCCAGCTCCATCAGGTTCTTGTCGATTATGTCGCCGACGTGCTCGAGGTTGGTGGTGAAGGAGATGATGTCGATGCAGCGGCGGCTGTCGGTCTCGTCGAGTTCCTGCTGCATCAGGCGCGTCAGGAACAGCTTGATCGACTCGTGGAGGTCGTCGATCTGGTCGTCCATGTCCTCCACTTCCGCGCGCAGGCTCTCGTCCTCCTCGGCGAACACCCGCATCGACTTCGCCAGCATCTCCTCCACGATGTCGCCCATGCGCAGTGTCTCGCGGATCGCCATGCCGATCGCGACCGAAGGGGTCTCCAGCAGGCTTTCGTCGAGCTGGCGCAGGCGGGCCACGCCTTCGTCCTCCGCCGGGCTGACCACCACGTGGGCCAGCCGGGCGACGATGTCGGTGAGGGGCAGGAACAGCAGGCACAGAACGATGTTGAAGGCGAGATGGCCGTTGACCACCATCCGCAGCGGGTCCGGATCGAACGCGGCAAGCCACTCGGTCGCGTAGGGAACGAACGGCACGGCGGCGGCAACCCCGACCAGACGGAACACGAGGTTGCCCAGCGGCACCCGGCGGGCTTCGCGTGGCTCCCCCGACATTGCCACCAGCGCCGGCAGTGCTGCGCCCAGGTTCACGCCCAGCACCAGCAGCAGCAGCGATTCCGGCGGCACCACTCCGGCCACCGCGAGTGTGCCCACCAGCAGGATCATGGCGACGCTCGAGTAGGCGACCAGGGTCATCAGGGCGCCGGTGAGAATGGCCAGCACCGGCTCGTCCGACACCGCCACCGCAAGCATGGTCGCCGTCTCGCTGTCGCGGACTTCCATCGCGGTGGTGCCGAGGAGATCGAGCGCCAGCAGCAGCAGGGCGAGGCCGATCAGGATGCGGCCAATGTTCTTGAGCCGGGTGCTGCGGCGATCGAAGGCGTTGTGCAGGACGTAGCCGAAGAACCCGAGCAGCGGCCACAGGATGGCGACCCCGGAGGTAAACACCTGGACGGCGATGCTGGCGCCGAGGTCGGCGCCGAGCATGATGGCGAGCGCCGGCGCCAGCGCAAGCGCGCTGCCGGCAACGAAAGAGCCCGCGATCAGCGCCGAGGCGGTCGAGCTCTGCAGCACCGTACCGAGCACCGCGCCGGCGGCAGCGGAGGTGACGCGATTACCGGCAAGCGCGGCCACGATGCCGCGCAGATCGGCGCCGAACGCGCGCATCATCCCCGTCCGGATCATCCGCGCACCCCACAGCAGGAGCGCGACCGATCCTGCCAGCATGATGAGGACCTGCGTTCCGCTCACCGCGTCACTCCCGCCCTGCAGGCAGGCAGAGGTTCATGTCGCCCACCGACGTCATCACTCGAAGACCATGCGCTCCTTGTAACCCGAAACGGGACCGCGCGACCCGCAGACGAGCGCCACAGCGCTAGTTGCTCCACCGCGGGCCCGACGTCAACGTGCCGGCACCGGACTCCGTTCACGCGGGCGCGGGTCCGCGGTCCCCCGGTTCTGCGCCGCGCGCGGCCGTTCGTGCCTCCTCCGGCACGGTCCTGTCCGGTTCGCGGTTCCGGTGACCGCGCTTCAGCCGCCGATCTCGGCCTCCATCACCTCGCCGATCAGCTCCCACGAACGGCCGTTGAACCGCATCATCTGCATCTGCTGGATGGGAAAGTAGTCGGTCGGGCTGGTGTTGATGGTGATGCCCGGCAGCAGCATGCCGATTTCGAGATCCTTCAGATTGGCCGCCTGCCGCATGACGTTCTCGCGCGTGAGATCGTCGCCGCACTGCTCGAGTACCCGCACCAGTGACTGCGTCACCGCATAGGCGTAGACGGTATAGCTCGAGGTCTTGTCGCCATCCGGGAAATACGTGTCCATGAACGCCGACCATTCCCGGAACGCCGGGTCGTCCCGCCACCGCGGGTCGGTCGGATCCTTGAAGTAGGCGGTCGAGAGGATGCCGGTGGCATTCTCGAGCCCCGCCGGTTCCAGCACCCCGCCGACCGACTGCGACACCGTGTTCAGGATGTGCACCGGGTGCCATTCGAGGTCGGCGATCTTGCGGATCGCCTGGGCGGCGAATTTCGGCGTGGCGATGTTCACGAACACGTCGACGCCCGCCGCCTTGAGGTTGATGACCTGCGAATCGACGGTGGCGTCCGACGTCTCGTACGGCGCCTCGGCCGCAATCGAAAGCTTGCCGCCGAGGCCGTCGACGAGCCCCTTCAGCAGGTCGCGGCCGTAGTCGTCGTTCTGGTAGAGAACGCCGATCCTCGCATCGGGATGGTTGGCCAGGATGTACTTGGCGTAGATCCGGCCCTCGCTCTGGTAGTTCGGCTGCCAGCCCATCGTCCACGGGAAGTTCTCCGGATCGCCCCACTTGGTGGCGCCGGTGGCGACGAACAGCTGCGGGACCTTCATCCTGTTCATGTAGGCGTGGATCGCGGTGTTGGAGGGCGTTCCGAGGCTCTGGAAGATGAACAGCACCTCGTCCCGCTCGACCAGCCGGCGCGCCTGCTCGAACGCCTTCGGCGGGCTGTAGGCATCGTCGTAGGAGATGAAGGTGATCTTGCGGCCGTTGATGCCGCCCTCGGCATTCACCTTGTCGAAATAGGCGGCGACCGTCTTGCCGATGATGCCGTACGCCGACGCCGGGCCGCTGTAGGGATTGATGTTGCCGATCCGGATCTCGGTGTCGCTAGCGCCGGGATCGTACTGTTGCGCATGAGCGGCGCCAGCCGCGAGACCCGCAACAAGTGCCAAGACGGTCAGGATTGCCGCCATCGCTTTCCTCCTTACCCGTTGCCGTGCGACCGGCGCATCGCGACCAGCTTCCGCGCCGCGAGCCGCACCATCCCCGCCACCCCGGACGGCATCAGATAGATGACCAGTATCAGAATGACGCCGTACACGGCACCCGCAAGCCCCTTCGACACGGTCTCGGCCATGTTGGGCACGAACAGCAGGAACAGCCCGCCGGGCAGCGCCCCCCAGACCGACCCGACGCCGCCGACCACCATGCCGACGAACAGCCCGATGGCCAGCACGAAGGTGAAGCTGTCGGGGGCAACGAACTGCACCGTCATGGCGCTCAGCGCGCCGCCGATCCCGGCATAGAGGGCGCTCGTACCGAACGCCAGCGTCTTGTACAGGGCGACATTGATCCCCATTGCCCGGGCCGCGATCGGATGGTCGCGGATGGCGATCATCGCCCGGCCGCTGCGGCTGTCGACGAGGTTGATGGCGGTCCACGCAAGCAGCAGTCCGGTTGCCGCGGTCACGAAGTAGAGCCACTGGTCGGCATCGAGCGGCACCCACGATGGCGGTGCCGGCCGTTCGACCACGAGGCCCTGGACACCGCCGGTCCACGGCTCCACGGGCGTCAGCTTCAGGATCTGCGGCGTCGCGATCGCCAGCGCGAAGGTGGCGAGGGCGAGATAGATGCCGTCGAGGCGCAATGCCGGCAGGCCGAACAGGAAGCCGAATGCGAAGCAGACGGCGCCCGCGATCGGAATCGTCCAGTAGTAGTCGATGCTCCCGCTCCCGATCAGGATCGCCGCCGTGTAGGCGCCGATCGCGTAGAACGTGCTGTGTCCGAGCGAGAACTGGCCGTTGAAGCCGGTCAGCAGATTCAGGCCGAGGATCGCAATGGCATAGGTCAGTGCAACGGTGACCTGGAACAGGACGAACGGGGCGACCGCGAATGGCAGCACCGATGCCGCGATGACCAGAAGGGCCACCGACCAGCGCTGCCATGACGGCGGCATCGCCTGGTCCGCGCCGGACACCGTCTGCGACATCGGCGCCGTCAGTTCCTTGCGCACCATCCCGCTTCCTATACCCGCGTCGTTACGGAAACGCCGAACAGGCCGCTCGGCCGGACCATCAGTACCGCGACGATCACGCCGAGGGCGATGGTCAGCCGCAGTTCCTGGCCGATGTAGGGAATGAACGAGCCGGCGAGGTTCTCGATCACGCCCACGGCGAAGCCGCCGGCGACAGCGCCGAACGGGCTGGTGAGCCCGCCCAGCACCGCGCCCGCGAAGCCGTAGACCAGGATGGCCAGCATCATGTTCGGTTCGAGGAACACGACCGGCGCGATCATCATGCCGGCGACCGCGCCGACGGCCGCGGCCATGCCCCATCCCAGCGCGATCATCCGGTCGACCCTGATGCCGACGAGGCGGGCCGAGTCCGGGTTGGCGGCGGCGGCGCGCATGGCGAGGCCGAGGCGGGTGTGGCGGAAGAACAGGTACAACATCGCCAGCATTGCGCCGGTGACGCCGACCATGCCGGCCGAGTGGGCGCTGACGAGCCCGTTGCCGGCGAGCGAGCCGGTTCCGAACGGGCTCGGAAACGACCTGATGGTGAAGTCCCAGATGAACCCGGTCAGGCTGTTGAGGATGGCGAACAGGGCGATGAACAGCACGATGTGGGCGAGCACGGGGGCATCCCTCATCGGCCTGAACAGGGCGCGTTCGATCGCCACACCGCCAGCGAACGACAGGGCGACGGTCGCCGCGAAGGCCATCCAGTAGGGCGTCCCCCACTGCAGCAGCTGCCAGGCGACGAAGGTCGAGAACGTCGCCATTTCGCCCTGGGCGAAGTTCAGGTGGTCGATCGCCTGGTAGATCATGACGATGGCAAGCGCCATGCAGGCGTAGATCGCGCCCGTTGCAACGCCGGCCAGGATCTGCAGGGTGAGGAGTTCCACCGTCGTCTAGTATCCCAGGTAGGCGCGGCGCACGCTGGTCTCCCGCGCGATTTCACGTGCCGGACCGGATGCCACGAGCCGTCCCGTCTCGATGACCACCGCCTCGTCCGCAAACTCGAGCGCAAGCGACGCGTTCTGTTCCACCAGCAGCATGGCCAGCCCGTGCTGCCGGTTGAGCACGGCAAGGGTTGCGAACAGCTCCTCCACGATCATCGGCGCGAGGCCGAATGACGGTTCGTCGAGCAGCAGAAGCCGCGGCCCCAGCATCAGCGAACGTCCGAGTGCCAGCATCTGCTGTTCGCCGCCGGAAAGGGTGCCCGCTTGCTGCCCCCGGCGCTCGGCAAGGCGCGGGAACAGGTCGTAGACGCGTTCCAGGTCGCTGACGATCGCCCTGCGGTCGCTGCGGCTCGCGGCGCCGAGCCGCAGGTTCTCCTCCACCGACAACCGCTCGAATGTGCCGCGTCCCTGCGGGACGTGGGCGATGCCGAGCCTCGCGATGTCCTCGGTGGCCAGGGTGTCGATCGGCCGCCCGTCGAACACCACGGCCCCGACCTTGCGCACCATGCCGCAGATTGCCCGGAGCGTCGTCGTCTTGCCGGCGCCGTTAGCGCCGAGCAGCGCCGTGATCCCGCCACGGCCGACGGTGAGATCGATGCCGTGCAGGACCCGAACTGGACCATGGAAGGCCTGGAGGCCGCTGACCGACAGCAATGGACCGGCGGCCGCGGCATCGACCGGCTGCCGATCGCCGACCCTGCAGATCGTCACCGCCGCGCACTCCCGAGATAGGCGCGAACGACTTCGGGGTGATTGCGTACCTCATCAGGAGTGCCTTCGGCGATCTTGCGGCCGAATTCGAGCGCCACCACCCGATCCGCGACCGTCATGACGAGGTTCATGTGGTGCTCGACGAGCAGGATCGTGACCGCATGCCGGTCGCGGATCTGCCGCACCAGGTCCACCAGCCCCTCGACCTCCATGTGATCGAGCCCGCCTGCCGGCTCGTCGAGCAGCAGCAGCCGCGGCCCGGCGGCCAGTGCGCGGGCAAGTTCCACCCGCTTCTGGGTCCCCACCGGCAGTTCCGAGACCCTCCTGTGCGCCACCTCGGCGAGATTCAGTCCACCGATGAGTTCACGCACCGTGGCGTCCTCTTCGGCCTGGCGCCATCGCTGCCGCGGCAGCCGCATGGCGTCGGCGACGAAGCTGCCGCCGCCGCGCGGATGGGCGCCGACGCGCACGTTGTCGAACACCGACATCGAACCGAACAGGGCGAGGTTCTGGAACGTGCGGGTGATCCCAAGGCCGGCGATGCGATGGGCGGGGTGCTGGAGCAGGCTTGCGCCGAGAAACCGGATGTCGCCGCTGTCGGGGGTGTACAGGCGGCTCACGCAGTTGAACAGCGTCGTCTTGCCGGCACCATTGGGCCCGATCAGGCCTACGATGTGTCCCGGTTCCACCACGAACGACACGCCATCGAGCGCTACCACGCCACCGAACCCGATGGTCACGCGGTCGAACTCCAGTATCGGCGCAACGTCGGTTCCGGCAACGCCGGCCGGTCCGACGACCGCTTCCGCTATCCCGTTGGCGGCCGGTCCGGCCCTGGGCGGAACGCCGTTCATCGTCCTTCCCTGACGGTGGAGGTGTTTCTTCCCGAGTTCGAGGCGGCTAAGCTAGCCCAGTCCTGAGGCCCGCACACCCCCCGAGGGGGGCATCATGACCCAATCTGTTCATTTCGGAGAGAGTGTGAATGACTGAGGCCCTGCGCCTGAACACCCACGTCGCCTTGCACCGCAGAGACGGCGTGGCGATCGTCGAGATCGACAATCCCCCGGTGAATGCGCTCAAGCAGGAGGTCCGCCAGGGGCTCCTCGACGCGCTCAAGGCCGCGCGTGACGATGGCGCGGTCGATGCCGTCGTCGTCGCCTGCGCCGGTCGCACCTTCGTTGCCGGAGCAGACATCACCGAGTTCGGCAAGCCGCCGCAGCCACCGCACCTCAGGGACGTGATAGAGGCGCTTGACGACATGCCGAAGCCGGTTGTGGCGGCGATCCACGGTACCGCGCTCGGCGGTGGCCTCGAGCTCGCTCTGGCCTGCCACTACCGGATCGCCGCGCCGACCGCGCGTCTCGGCCTGCCGGAAGTGAAGCTCGGTCTCCTCCCCGGCGCCGGCGGCACCCAGCGGCTGCCGCGCGCGACCGGCCCCGAGAAGGCGCTGCGCATGATCGTCACCGGCGACCCGGTCGGCGCCGACGATGCTCTCCAGCACGGCCTGATCGACTCGATTGCGGCTGGCGACCTGGTCGACGAGGCCGTCGCGTACGCCCGCAAGGTGGCCGACGAAGGTGGCCCGCTGCCGCGGCTTCGCGATCGCGACGACAAGCTCGCCGCCGCCCGCGCCGATCGCGAGGCGTTCGAGCGGACCGCGAAGGAGCTGACCGCCCGCGCCCGCGGCCTCGAGGCGCCGCACGCCTGCGTCGAGGCGGTGCGCATGTCTCTCGATCTCGACTTCGATGCGGCCCTCGCCCGTGAGCGCGAACTGTTCGAGACGCTTCTCGAGGGCGACCAGTCCAAGGCGCAGCGCTACCTGTTCTTTGCCGAACGCGAGGCGGCCAGGGTGCCAGGCATCGGCAAGGACGTGAAGCCGCGCACCATCGATCGTGTCGCCGTCATTGGCGCCGGCACAATGGGGTCCGGCATCGCCATGAGCTTCGCCAACTCCGGCATCCCCGTCCGCGTCATCGAGGCATCCGACGACGCACTCGAGGCCGGCATGAACCGGATCTCGAAGACGTACGCGGGGTCAGTGTCGCGCGGCCGGCTCACCGAGGACGAGATGCGCCGTCGCCTCGACCTCGTTGCCGGTGCAACCGACATCGCCTCCGTCGCCGACGCCGACCTCGTCATCGAGGCCGTGTTCGAAGAACTCGAACTCAAGAAGTCGGTATTCAGGAACCTCGACAAGTACGCCCGACCCGGCGCGATCCTTGCCACCAACACCTCCTATCTGGACGTCAACGAGATCGCCCGCGCCACCTCCCGTCCGGCCGATGTTCTGGGCACCCATTTCTTCAGCCCGGCAAACGTCATGCGGCTGGTGGAGATCGTCCGCGGCGAGGCGACGGCACCGGACGTGCTGGTGTCGGCGATCGCCACGGCGCGCCGTCTCGGCAAGGTTCCGGTCGTCGTCGGGGTGTGCCACGGCTTCGTCGGCAACCGCATGCTTGGCGCCCGTACCATCGAGGCCGAACGGCTCCTCCTCGAAGGGGCGTTGCCGCAGGACGTCGATGGCGCGCTGGTCGACTTCGGGTTCCCGATGGGCTCGTTCGCCATGCACGACCTTGCCGGCCTCGACATCAGCTGGCGGATGCGCAAGGCGCAGGGACTGACGTCGGAAATCGCCGATGCGCTGTGCGAAATGGGCCGCTTCGGCCAGAAGACGGGCCGCGGCTTCTACATCTACGAGAAGGGATCGCGGACCCCGGTACCCGACCCGGAGGTCGCCCGCCTCATCGAGGAGGCTTCGGCCCGTCACGGAATCGAGCGGCGGTCCATCAGCGCCGAGGAGATCGTCGAGCGGCTGCTCTATCCGATGGTCAGCGAGGGGGCGCAGATTCTCGACGAGGGAATCGCCCACCGCCCCGGCGACATCGACGTCATCTGGGTCTATGGCTATGGCTGGCCGGTGTGGCGGGGCGGTCCGATGTACTGGGCCGATACGGTTGGGCTCGGCCGCATCCGCGACCGGCTGGAGGAGTTCGCCGAGCGATCGGGCGACACCCGGCTGCGGCCGGCGCCGCTGCTTGTCCGGCTCGCCAACGAGGGCCGCAGCTTCGCCTCGCTCGCCGAGGAGAAGAAGAGCGCCGCCTGACCGCGGCGGGCCACACCGATCAAAGACGGGCCGCCGGACACCGGCGGCCCGCGCCAGTTATCTGGCACCGGACATCAGTACATTTGGCAACACACGGCGAGAGCCGGACTCTCAAGAACTGAATAGCTGAACCCCAGCGAGGTTTACTTCGGGACAAGTGGTCTGGGTATCGCATGGACGCGAAATTCCATATTTGACGCCACCGACCCGACTGCGATTTTTTATTTAAGCTTCTGAATACGGCGAACGCTTCGGGCAATCTGCCGTTTGACTTTCTCGACCGGCAACACCATCTAAGACATGTGGGCATGATCGTTCGCGTGGAGGGATGCCCGACGGACAGGCAAACCGGTGCTCCCGGTGTCTGTTTCGTAATGGTTGGCGGCGTGAGTGCCTTCCCCGATTGGGGATTGTCCGATCCGCAACACAGTTTCGGGTAGCCCGAACCGTCTTCCGGCCGGGCGCGATCTATCGCTGGATGGGCGCGGTTCGCGCCCATCGTTGACATGCGCCGCAACGCTGGCGTGAGGGAAAAGCCATGGAGGTTCACAAGACCGTCAGCGCCGGCCGGTCATCATCCCGCTGCAGCGAGCCATCGCCGTCCACGGCGGCGGTGAGAGCCCCCGGCTCGGCCCGCACATTGTCACAGTTTGCCGTTAGCATCGCGGTCCTGGCAGACGCATGTGCTCTCGCCGGGGCCGTATCTGGAAGGGAGATCGGAAGTTGACCCGTCAAGTCTGCGAAAGCTGCAAGAACGCCTTGCCGCGTGCGGCGTCGCGGTGCCCGTGGTGCCTCGCTCCGATCAATGCGCCTGAACCGAAGCCCGTGGATGCACGCACCCGCCGGTTCGTTCCGGCGCGCAGGCGTGGCGAGGAGGTCCGGAGGTCACCATGAAGCTGTCGAGGAACATACAGCGAACGGTATGGCCGCTCATCGCAACCCTTGCGTCCCTCACCGCCTATTTCATTCATCCGTGGGCGTTTGATACGTTTGACATCGAGATCGATCGCGAGTCGGTCCGGCTGGTGACGGCAAGCCTCACCTACTTCGCTGCCGCCTGGCTTGGCGGCCGGCTGGTGGGCATTGCGCTCGAGCGGGCCGCGTCCAGCCAGCGCCGGGTGCCGAAGCTCCTGCAGGAGCTGATTTCGGCGGCCTTCTTCCTGGTGGCGCTGATTGCGACCATCATGCTGATCCTCGGCCATTCGATCAGCGGTGCGCTGGCCAGCTCGGGCCTCGTCATCGCCGTGCTCGGGTTTGCCATCCGCAACGTCGTGGCCGACGCGTTGTCGGGAATCGCACTCGGTCTCGAGGCGCCGTACCGGATCGGCGACTGGGTCGACATCGACGGCGATACCAAGGGAAGGATCGTCGAGATCGGCTGGCGCACCACGCGGCTGCTGACCCGCGACGCCACCTACATGATCCTGCCGAACAGCCAGATCGCGCGACAGCGGCTGACCAACTACAGCGCACCGCGCCGCCACTACCGGGCGCAGGTCCAGGTAACGCTCACCCATGAGCTTCCGGCCAACCGCGCGCGCGACCTGCTGACCGAAGCCGCACGCCGGGCGCCGATGATCCTGCAGGATCCCCTGCCCGACGTCCGCGTGATCGCCCATGGCCAGGACGGCATCACCTACGTCGTCCGCTACTGGGTGCCCAGCTTCGCCGAGGACATCGACTGTCGCGACGCGGTCCTGAGCGAGGTGGACGCGATCCTGCGCGAAAACGGGGTGCCGGCGCCGTACCGGAACGTGCGGATCGTCGACGGCGAGGCGGCGACCAGGCGCGAGGGCATGCGGCCGTACCTGCTCTCCGAGGGCAGCTCTGATGCAGCCGGGGCTCCGTTGCCCGACAAGAAGATCGCCTGACGGATCGGTGCGGCGTCGGCTCGCGCGTCACGGCCGGCAATTGCTCTCGACGGGCGGTTTGGATATTTTCCAGCCGCCTCGTCACCAGGAGCCCGCCTGACGTGAAGCCGACAGCCATGTCCGCCTACGACCGCGACCTAGCGCCCAACCCGGCAAACTACCAGCCGCTGTCGCCGTTGACGTTCCTCGATCGCACGGCGGCGATCTTCCCCGACCACACGGCGATCGTGCATGGTGGTCTGCGGGTGAGTTATGCCGAATTCTATGCCCGTTCCCGCAAGCTCGCCTCCGCCCTCGCACGCAACGGGATAAAGCGCGGCGACACGGTTTCCGTGATGCTGCCCAACATCCCGCCCATGCTGGAGGCCCACTACGGCGTGCCGATGACGGGCGCGGTGCTGAACTGCCTCAACACCCGGCTCGATGCCGCCGCCATCGCCTTTATCCTCGATCACGCCGACACCAGGGTGCTGATCGTCGACCGCGAGTTCGCCGCGGTCATCGCCGAGGCACTTGACCGGTGCACGGTGAAGCCGCGGGTGATCGCCTACGACGACCGCGAGTTTCCGCAATCGGGCGAGGTGCCGGGCGCGACCGACTACGAGGCGTTCATCGCCGATGGCGACCCGGAATTCGCATGGTCGCTGCCGCCCAGCGAATGGGACGCCATCTCGCTCAACTACACCTCCGGCACCACCGGCAATCCGAAGGGCGTCGTCTACCATCACCGGGGCGCCTACCTGATGGGCTTCGGCAACGTCGTGGCGACCGCCATGGCGCAGCATCCGGTGTACCTGTGGACACTGCCGATGTTCCACTGCAACGGCTGGTGCTTCCCGTGGTCGGTGTCGGTGGTCGCCGGCACCCATGTCTGCCTGCGCCGGGTGCGGGCGGATGCGATCTACGCGGCGCTCGCCGAGCATCGGGTGACGCACCTGTGCGGCGCGCCGATCGTCATGTCGACGCTGCTGAACGCAACCGACGCGGAGCGGCGGGAGCTTCCGCACCGGGTCCGGTTCGTGACCGCCGCCGCCCCGCCCCCGGAGGCCGTGCTGGCCGCGATGGCAGGCGCCGGCTTCGACGTCACCCATGTCTACGGGCTCACCGAGACCTACGGCCCGGCGGTGGTCAACCAGTGGAAGCCGGAATGGGACGGCCTCGACCTGCCGGCGCAGGCGGCGAAGAAGGCGCGCCAGGGCGTCCGCTACCCGGCGCTGGAGGACATCGCCGTCATCGACCCGCAAACGATGCAGCCGGTGCCGCGCGACGGCGAGACCATCGGCGAGGTGATGTTCCGCGGCAACATCGTCATGAAGGGCTACCTCAAGAACCCCCAGGCGAGCAGTGAGGCCTTTGCCGGTGGCTGGTTCCACTCCGGCGATCTCGGCGTGTGGCACCCCGATGGCTACATACAGCTCAAGGATCGCTCCAAGGACATCATCATCTCGGGCGGCGAGAACATCTCGTCGATCGAGATCGAGGACACCCTGTACTCGCATCCGGCCGTCGCAGCCGTTGCCGTCGTCGCCAAGCCGGACGACCGGTGGGGCGAGACGCCGTGCGCGTTCGTCGAGCTGAAGCCCGGCCGCGAGGCGACCGCCGACGAGCTCATCGCCTTCACCCGCGAGCGGCTGGCGCACTTCAAGTGCCCGCGCCACGTGGTGTTCGCCGAACTGCCGAAGACGTCGACCGGCAAGATCCAGAAGTTCCTGTTGCGCGAGGCGGCGCGGGACCTGTAGGCGACCGGTCGCGCGGGCGTTGCAACAAGGTTCACTGATTCGCGGATAAAAAGACCGCACGACACTGTCGCGCGGCTCGGCGCTGAACGTTCGGCCTGTACTGACGCGGGGTGCGTCAGGCGTGCTGGCCGATCTCTTCCTGGATGCGCTCGATCTGTTCCTTGATACGCAGTTTCTGGCGCTTGAGCTCGCTGACCTTGAGGTTGTCCGCCATCGGGCGGGCCAGTTCCTCGTGGATGCGGGTCTCCAGGCCCTTGTGCTTCTCCGTGAGCTCTGCCAGGTGCGCCTCAATGGACATGAGCGGCCTCCTTCAAGCTGCCTTCGAAGTCCGGTCAGTGTCTCACAGGCCGGCGGCGATGTCGATGCATTCCGGCGTCGGGTTCGGCTGCGCCGATCGCCGCAGCAGTTTCTCCCGGGCGATCGACGCGGACCCGCTGCGCTTGCCTCGCGGGGCGATTTTCCGGCACAATGAAGGCCGCCTCTCCCGCGGCAAGGGAGATACAGGAACCATGGACGACATCGACAAGGACGAACTGAGGGCCCGCCTGCTCGAGCTGCGGCAGCGCCACCAGGACCTTGATGCGGCCATAGCCAGCCTCGTCAGAAGCGCACAGACCGACCAGCTTCGTCTCACCCGGCTGAAGAAGGAAAAGCTGAGGCTGAAGGACGAGATCACGCTGCTCGAGGACAAGCTGTTGCCCGACATCATCGCGTGATCGCAGCGGCGGCATCGCAGACGGCGGGCGCCCCGACCGAAGTCGAGGACCGCTTCGGAGCGATATCCGGTTTGCCATTGCCACCGCCGAAACTATAATCCGCCACCTTTCATCCGGTGTTTCAGGTTTTTGGTCAGGGGGCGGGGATGGCGGATCCACTCGTCGGAATCATCATGGGCAGCCAGTCCGACTGGCCGACCATGAAGCACACTGCGGAAACGCTCGATCAGTTCGCCGTCGCCCATGAGGCGCGGATCATCTCGGCGCACCGGACCCCCGACCGGATCCTCGACTATGCCCGCAACGCGCGCGCCCGCGGGCTGAAGGTAATCGTCGCCGGTGCCGGCGGCGCGGCACACCTCGCCGGCGTTGCCGCCGCCCTGACGACGCTGCCGGTGTTCGGCGTGCCGATCGAGACGAAGTCGCTCGGAGGCCAGGATTCACTATATTCCATGGTCCAGATGCCGGGCGGAATCCCGGTGGGGACGCTGGCCATCGGCCGAGCCGGCGCCATCAATGCGGCGCTGCTCGCCGTCGCCGTGCTCGCCCTTTCGTCGCCCGAACTGGAGCAGAAGCTCGAGCAGTGGCGCAAGGAGCGCGCCGACGCGGTGCCGCTGGTGCCGGAAGAAAATGCCTGAACGCGGTATCCGGACCGCTGGCGATTTCTGGACTTCGACCCCATCTTTTGCTAGGAGACGGCGGTTTCGCCCCCGCCCACCGGGTGCGGAATGTTTACGCGTACCCGGATTTGTGAACGACGCAACCGGCGCAGGCCGCCGTAGTGACATATCGACAACCGAAGAAAGGAGTGTGGATCACGTGCAAGTACTCGTCCGCGACAATAACGTCGACCAGGCGCTGAAGGCGCTGAAGAAGAAGATGCAGCGCGAGGGCATCTTCCGTGAAATGAAGCTCAGGAACTACTACGAGAAGCCCTCCGAGAAGAAGGCCCGGGAAAAGGCCGAGGCCATGCGAAGGGCTCGCAAGCTCGCCCGCAAGCGCGCCCAGCGCGAGGGCCTCATCGCCGGCAAGGGGCGTCGCTGAACGGACTGCTCCAGGGCCGCGTGAGACGGCCGCGACGAGCCCGACGGCGTCATCCGCCACATGACCTGACTGCCGACCGGACGGACCGCTCGAGGCGGCGTTCCGCCCGTCAGGCATGCCGTCCGTCCGTGTGCGGAAAGGCGATTCTGCAAGCCAGGGTTGCTGGCGCCGGTTAAAACTTTCGTTACCTTGGTTCCCCTAACATCACCGGATGGTGTCGAGGGGGGTCCCGGTGTCTTCATCTGCATGCCGTCATTGCCGACGCGGAAGGCGCCTTGCCGGCCCGGCCCTGTCGATTGCCCTCCTCGCAACGGTTCTCGGCGGCTGCCGGACGACGCTGTCCGAACAGCTTGACGTCCAATCCGATCCCGTACTGACCGGCTCGGCCGGCATTCCGGCAACCGAGGTGGCCGTCACCGAGATCGCCGCGCCGGCACCCATCGTGCCGCAGATGAAACCACAGGTTGCAACGGTGACCGACGCCGGCCCGACGCCGGAGGCATCGGACCTCGGCGACCTGGAGAGCCTCACGATCGCGGTCAGCCGGTCTCCCGCCAGCGCCGAAGCCCACAATGCCCTCGGTGTCGTGCTCGCCCGGCGCCAGCAATTCGATCTCGCCGAACAGAGCTTTACCACCGCAATCAGGCTGACGCCGGAGTGGAGCGAGCCGTACCTGAACCGCGGCCGCACGTTCGAGACGCGGCAGCGGCCGGTTCGCGCACTTGCCGACTATGAACGGGCGCTGAAGCTCGATCCGGCCAACCCCGACGTCCGCCGCGCCCATGCCCGCGCACTGCGCGCCCTCAACGACAAGCTTCAGGATTCGAACTACGGGTTCGGCGTTTCCGGCTGACCGGGCGGTCCGCCGCCGGGCCGTATCACCCATTGCGCAATGAGCCTGTCGACCTTCGCGGCCACGTCGCCGCGTTCGAGGTCGTTGTGTCCCGCACCGGGCACCTCGATGCGCAGCTTCGGCTCGGCCGCCGCCTCGAACAGGCGCTTGCTGTGCGACGGCGGCACGACGCTGTCGAGCGTACCGTGGATCATCAGGATCGGCGCCGCCACGCGGCCGATGACGGCGATCGTCTCGAACCGGTCCTTCATCAGGAGCCGGACCGGCAGCAACGGGTAGACGCTCGCCGCCAGATCGACCGCCGTGGCAAACGGCGCCTCGAGGACGAGCGCGGCCGGGCGCCGCTCGAGCGCCACCTGCACCGCCACCGCCGCGCCGAGCGATTCGCCGTAGAGCACGATCTCGCCGGGGCGGGCGCCGCGCCCGACCAGGGTGTCGAAGGCCAGCATTCCGTCGGCGACAAGCGCCCGCTCGCTGGGCGACCCGCCGCTGCCGCCGTAGCCGCGGTAGTTGACGAACAGGCCGCCGTAGCCGGTGTTGAGCAGCCGCCGTATCCGGCCCGCCCGCCACGCCAGCGATCCGCCGTTCCCGGTGAAATAGAGGATCGCCGGCATGCCGTCGGCCGGTTCGGCGAACCAGGTGACGAGGGTATTGCCGTCCGCCGTCGCAATCTCGAGTTCCTCGACCTCGGGCAGCCCGACCGCGGCCGGCGCGACGCGGCTCGGATCGGGGAAGTACATCAGCCGCCGCTGCAGGAGCCATGCGGCGGTGACGATGCCGACGTAGACCACGGCCGCGACGACCGCGATTTCGATGACGCGCGCATTCCGCGCCTAGGACGATCCGCCGCGAGCGGGTTGTCCGCCCGATGCCGCCCCGGATGTCGGCTCTGCCTGCGCCGGCGCGGCGCCGGCGTCGGGAGCGCGCTCGACGATGTGCATCTCCGTCTGCGGATAGGGGATCGAGATGCCGGCCCGGTCGAACGCGAGCTTCGCCTGCTGGGTCATGTCCCACAGCACCGCCCAGTAGTCGACGGTGGCGGTCCAGCAGCGCAGCGCGATCACCAGCGAGCTCTCGCCCAGTTCCTTGGTCAGCGTCCTCGGTTCCGGCTTGGCGAGCACCCGCCGGTCGGCGCGCGCCAGGTCGAGGAGGATTGCCTTCGCCTTCTCCGGGTCGTCGGCGAACGAGATGCGCACCGTCAGTTCCACCAGCCGCGTCGGATTGCGCGAGTAGTTGGTGATGACGCTGTTCCAGATCTGGTTGTTCGGGGCCGAGACGTAGATGCCGTCCCACGTGGTGAGTTCGGTGACGAACAGGCCGATCTCCTCGACCGTCCCGGCGACCTGGCCGGCGGTGATGTAGTCGCCGACGCGGAACGGCCTGAGCACCAGCAGCATGATGCCGGCCGCGATGTTGGCGAGCGTCCCCTGCAGGGCGAGGCCGATGGCGAGACCGGCGGCGCCGATGGCGGCGATGATGCTGGTCGTCTGGACGCCGAACTGCGCCAGCACGGCAATCAGGACGATGATCAGGATCGCGTAGCGGATCGCCCCGGCAAGGAAGCGCACGATGGTCTGGTCGATGCCGGGGACGCGTTGCAGCCCGCTGCGCACCCAGCGATAGGCGAGGCCGGCCGCAGCCATGCCGACCAGCAGGATGACGACCGCACCGACGATGTCGAGTCCGTAGTCGACCGCATTGCCCACGACGCCGCCGATTTGGTCGGCGAGCGTGGCCGGGTTGGCATTCAGGATTTCCGGCCCTCCGGCCGCCGGGGCGTCTTCGACGCGGACGTCGGTCCCGGTCAGGGCCGCGATGTCGAACAGCCGGGACATGCACGTTCCCCTCGTCACTGCCGGCGACCAGACATAGCCGCATCGCCCGGCGATCACAACGGCGGCAGGCCGGCCGGCAACGTTTTGCGGGTCACGCCGGGCCGTGTTATGCACGTTCGCCCGCAACACCCGATCCCCACACCAGGAAGCATCCGATGACCGGAACCGGAACCGCAAGCGGCCTGGCCGACTCCGACATCGTCGCCCGCTGCCGCGATGCCGTTGCGACCGTCGACACGCTCTACCGCCTGGCGCACGCGCATGTCGCCGGGCTCGTCACCGACGGCGGCCGGATCGCGGCGGCGCTCATCGACCGCGAGCAGCGCGCCGTGCACGGCCTCGCCTGGCTTGCCACCTACGCGGAATCCCTGCGGCAGTTGGTGGACTGGGCGGGACGGCTCGAGGCAAGTGGCAACCTCGGCGAGCTCGAGCGGCTGATCCTCCAGGCGGGCACCGGCGAATACTTGAACCAGATCGTCGGCGGCATCCCGATGAGCCAGACCGAATTCGTCCGCCCGCACGAGCTCGGCCTCGATGCAGGCGATCTCGGCGCTCTCTCGGACGGCGCCGCCGGCACCCTCGCCCGGCACGGCAATTCGGCCGAGGCACGTGCGCGCATCGCCGGCCTCCTCGTCGACCATGACGGTTCGGCGACGTTCGGCAACCCGGGCACCGACGAGACGCTCGAGCAGATGCGCGACGAGATCCGCCGCTACATCGAGGCGAGGGTCGCGCCGCACGCACACCGCTGGCACCTGGACAATGCCTATGTGCCGATGGAGATCGTCCACGACCTCGCCGAGCTCGGCGTGTTCGCCCTGACGCTGCCGGAGGAGTGGGGCGGCCTCGGGCTCGGCAAGGTGGCCATGTGCGTCGTCTCCGAGGAGCTGTCGCGGGGCTGGATCGCGGTCGGCTCCCTCGGCACCCGTTCCGAGATCGCCGCCGAACTGATCCTGCACGGCGGGACCGAGGCGCAGAAGGCGCGGTGGCTGCCCGCCATCGCATCCGGCAAGGTGCTGCCGACGGCGGTGTTCACCGAGCCCGATACCGGGTCCGACCTCGCCAGCATCAGGACCCGCGCCGTCCGCGACGGCCACGTCTACCGGATCTTCGGCAACAAGACCTGGATCACCCATCCGGTCCGCGCCGACCTGATGACGCTGCTTGCCCGCACCGACCCCGACGAGCCCGGTTACCGCGGCCTGTCGATGTTCCTTGCCGAGAAGCCGCGCGGCACCGACGACGACCCGTTTCCCGCCCCCGGCATGAGCGGCAGCGAGATCGAGGTCCTCGGCTACCGCGGCATGAAGGAGTTCGAGATTGCGTTCGACGGCTTCGAGGTCGCCGCCGACGGGCTTTTGGGAGGCACCGAGGGCGAGGGCTTCAAGCAGCTCATGCGGACATTCGAATCCGCCCGCATCCATACCGCCGCCCGCGCCGTCGGGGTGGCGCAGAACGCGCTCGAGCTTGCGCTTCGCTACGCCTGCGAGCGGCGTCAGTTCGGCAGGCCGATCGTGGAGTTCCCGAGAGTCGCCGACAAGATCGCCATGATGGCGGTCGAGACCGTGATGGCGCGCCAGCTCACCTACCATGCCGCCCGGTGCAAGGACGAGGGACGGCGCTGCGACCGCGAGGCGGGCATGGCCAAGCTGCTGGCGGCCCGGATCGCCTGGGCCTCCGCCGACAACGCGGTGCAGGTGCACGGCGGCAACGGCTTCTCGCTGGAGTTTCCGGTCAGCCGTGTCCTGTGCGATGCGCGGATCCTGAACATCTTCGAAGGGGCGGGCGAGATCCAGGCCCAGGTCATCGCCCGCCGGCTGCTGGAGGGTGGCAACTGAGCCCCTGGCCGTGACGGCGGATGTGCCGCAGTTGCCACCGAAGCCCGCCGCGCCGTATTGTGCGTCGGCCACCACGCCCGTGCGCAGCCTGGAACCGCCCCGGATGATCGCCTTCGACTATCTCATTCCCGTCGCGCTCGCCGCCGTCAGCGTCGTCCTTCTGCTCGGCCTGTGGAACATGATGCGCGGCGGGAGTGCCTCCACATCGCAGACCCTGATGCGCTGGCGGGTCGGGCTTCAGTTCGTGGCCGTCTGTCTCATCATGCTGGCATTCTATCTCGCGGCGCGCTGACGCCGCCGGGTCCGCGAAGTCATCGGGGAAGGGAAACGGGCACCGCCAGGGCTGCGGGCCTTGTACCGTAAATCATGCCGGCCCACCGTCAGGGCGGTCGGCTAGTCCTCTATCGACGGCAGCCGGCGTTCGCG